>Ga0134124_10000922_pt1 | contig 23536 bp, 22 predicted proteins | sample KB304_FD_96880 | JGI IMG/M metagenome (GOLD analysis project Ga0134124, IMG submission 96880) | Terrestrial soil microbial communities without Nitrogen fertilizer from Kellogg Biological Station, Michigan, USA - KB3-0-4 | ecosystem: Environmental > Terrestrial > Soil > Unclassified ... | reverse complement strand
GGGCGCCTCGGAGGGTTTGCGAGACCCTCCTTTGGGGCGCCCTTGCGATCGGGAGCCCCGCACGCCTTGCGAGGACGTGCGCCGGTCTTGCGAAGACCGGCTGCGCCCCCCTGGCGCTCCATCTTCGACACGCATTGTCGGCGTGCCGGCCCGACCTGCATCCCCAAGCGCGTCATGACGGCGCCCGGGTAACCGGTCGGACGATCAGATAATAGTCTTTACCTGGATTATTGTCAAGCACCGTCTGCGGACAACCACGTATCGGTGAAGGCGGCAGAATCAGCTACCCCAGCCTGTGCGGCGCACCGCCGCATGAGATCGCCAAAAGGCCGCCCATGCCGGCTGACAAGCCCTTTACCACCGCCGTCGTGTTCGCCAGCGACCAGGGCTACGTGTTCCTGGCGCGCGGGCTGGTGCTGTCGCTCAACGCGGCCGGCTTTCCCACGCCCGATATCAAACTCGTACTGGTCGACCTCGGCTTGAACGACGACGCACGAGCCTGGATGCGCGAGCACGGCGTTGACATCGTGCCGCTCGACGACGCCCTGATCCCGACCAAGATCATGGAAGTCATCACGCCGGTGCAGCGGGCGATGGCGATGCGCCCGTGGCTGCCGCAGATCCTGCCGCACTACGATCACTTCATCTGGCTCGACTGCGATCTCTGGCTGCAGAACGGCGACGTCATCCGGTTCCTACGCGGCGGCGCGCAGACGCAGCCCGACAGCATCATGGCCGCGCCCGGCATCTCGCACTACAACTTCGCCTTCTACACCGACATCGCCCACCTCGTGAACATGCAGCGCATCTGGTACGAGAGCTGCTACGACGCCGAGCTGGTGCACAAGGGCGTCAACGCGCTGCATTACAGCGGCGGCGTGTGGGGCATCCAGCGCAGCAGCAGCTTCTGGGATCTTTGGAAGGCGGAAGTCGAGTATCTTTATCCTATGGTGATGAAACGCAATCCCGATCTCGTGCATCTGGCCGAGCAGATCGCGCTCAACATCGTCATCCTGCGCAGCGGCAAGCTGTTGCGGCTCGACCCGCTCTATAACTTTCACGTCAACAGCGGCGGCGCCATGCGACTCGAGGACGGCCGCGTGGTGACCAATTTGATGGTGCCGATCCGCGACATCGGCGTCATCCATCTCGCCAATTGGCGGCTGATGAAAGGCCAGTATCTGCAGCTCAAGCTGCTCTACCGCGCAGGCGACTATCTTACGCAGGACGAATTGCGGGCGCTGGCTCAGCAGATCATGGCGGAAGGCGAGAAGCAGGCCAAAGGCTAGCGCGGATATTGCAGCGGCCTCATGCGCCGCAAAACTTTCTTCGACATGATCCCCGCGCCCAAAGCGCCTGCTCGACAAAATCGAGCCTGACTGCAAGACTGCCCTGTCAGCGAAACACGGGGGAAGCAATGGATATCGATCGTCGCCGATTGGCTTTGTCGGTCATCGCTTTCGGACTGCTGAGCGTCGTGCCGGCCTTCGCGGCTTCGGCGGATGAAGAAACCGTCGCGAAGAACGTCGCGGCATTTCGCGCGGCCCAACTCGCGCTCGACGCCAAGGTGCTCGACGCGCTGTGCGCGCCCGAACTCAGCTACAGCCACTCCGATGCGCGGGTCGAGGACAAGGCGACCTTCATCGCCAACGCCATAAAGCCCAGGCCCGGCTCGCGCGCGCTGGAGTACCGCGACGTCAAGACGCGTGTCGTCGGCGACGTCGCTATCGTGCGGTTTCAATGGGTCTCCGAAAGCGAAGCGCCCGACGGCAAGAAGACCACCCTCAATCTCCACATCCTGATGAACTGGCAAAAACAAGGCGCGGAGTGGAAGCTGCTATCGCGCGCAGCGACCAAGCTGTGATCGTGCCACGATGACACTTCTTCGGCGACATTTTCTCCGATTGGCCGCCGGTGCGGTCGCGCTGCCGGCGGCCGCGCGCTTCGCCTTTGCACAAAGCTATCCGGCCCGTCCGGTGCGCGTGCTTGTCGGCTATCCTCCCGGCAGCGGCCCCGACATTGCGGCGCGTCTGACCGGTCAGTGGTTGTCGGATCGGCTCGGCCAGCCCTTCGTTGTCGAGAACCGTCCTGGCGCCGGCAGCAATCTTGCCGCCGAAGCGGTCGTGCGCGCGCCCGCGGACGGCCACACGCTGCTGCTCACCGCGTCGGCGAATGCGAGCAACGCCGCGCTCTACGACAATCTCAGCTTCAATTTCATCCGCGATATTGCGCCGGTCGGTGGCATCTACCGCGCGCCCTTCGTCATGGAAGTCCATCCATCGGTCCCGGCCAAGACCGTTCCGGAATTCATTGCCTATGCCAAGGCCAATCCCGGCAAGATCAACATGGCGTCGAGCGGCAATGGCACCCTGCCCCACGTCGCGGGCGAATTGTTCAAGATGCTGACCGGCGTCGACATGGTTCACGTGCCGTATCGCGGCGGCGCGCCGGCGCTGGTCGACCTGCTCGGCGGGCGCGTGCAGGTCAGGTTCGGCGTCGTGACCGAGTCCATCGAACACATCAAGGCCGGCAGGCTGCGGGCGCTGGCCGTCACCACGGCGGCGCGTTCGGACGTGCTGCCCGATGTCCCGACCGTGGGTGAATTCGTACCCGGCTATGAGGCGAGCGCCTGGACCGGCATCGGCGCTCCCAGAAACACGTCCGCCGACATCATCGACACGCTGAACAAGACGATGAATGCGGGCCTCAGCGATCCGAAATTGAAAAATCAGTTTGCCGGTCTGGGCGCAACGGTGTTTGTCGGATCGCCCGCCGACTTCGGCAAATACATCGCCGACGAAACCGAGAAGTGGGCCAAGGTCGTCAAGTTCGCCGGGATCAAGCCGGACTAGCCGGCGTCATTTCGGTTTTTGCGCCCGTATAAACGCGCTCATGAACTTGCCCTCGATCTGCGGGGCGATGGCATCGACGTCGATCTCCTTGCTGACCAGGAAGTCGCGGGCATCCTCGACGCTGTAGATGCGCGTCGGCTGCACGTCGATCGCGGAGAAGCCTGCCTGCGCCAGCTTGGCGCGATATTCGTCGTCTCGCAGCGCGCCGGCGATGCAGCCGACCCATAGCAGAACATCGGCGCGCAGCTTGGCCGGGACTTCACCGCGCGTGACGACGTCCGACACCGCGAAACGACCACCCGGCTTGAGCACCCGGAAGGCCTCGCGCAGCACGCGATCCTTGTTGCCGGACAAATTGATCACGCAATTGGAGATGATGACGTCGACCGAATTGTCCGGCAGCGGAATGGCCTCGATCTCACCCTTGAGAAACTCGACGTTTTGGACGCCGGCCTTGCGCTGGTTGTCGCGGGCAAGCGCCAGCATCTCGTCAGTCATGTCGAGGCCGTAGGCCTTGCCGGCCGGCCCGACCCGCTTGGCCGACAGCAGCACGTCGATGCCGCCGCCCGAACCGAGGTCGAGCACCGTTTCGCCGGGCTTGAGCTCTGCGAGCGCAGTCGGGTTGCCGCAGCCGAGCGAGGCAAGCACCGCGTTTTCCGGCAGGTCGCCGGTTTCGGCGATCTCGTAGAGATTGGAGGTGATGGGAGAACAGCAGTCCGGCGTGGTGCCGCAACAGGAGCTCTGGCGCGTGCTGACGCGGCGCGCTGCTTCGCTGTATTTCTCGCGGACGGCTTCTTTGACATCGTTGATGCTCATGACACTCTCCTATGCTCGAACGTTTTTCCGGCGGACAGGCCGCGCTCGTACCAGCCGCGCGTGCCGTTCACGATTCTGACGACCGACAGCATGACCGGCACTTCGATCAGCACGCCGACCACGGTGGCGAGCGCGGCGCCCGAATTGAATCCGAACAGGCTGATGGCGGCCGCCACCGCAAGCTCGAAGAAATTGCTGGCGCCGATCAGCGCGGACGGCGCCGCCACGCAGTGCGCTTCGCCGGCGGCGCGGTTGAGCAGGTAGGCCAAGCCGCTGTTGAAATAGACCTGGATGAGGATCGGCACCGCCAGCATGGCAATGATCGCGGGCTGCGCCAGAATCTGCTCGCCCTGGAAGCCGAACAGCAGAACGAGGGTCGCCAGCAGCGCGATGAGCGATACCGGCTGCACCCGCGCCAGCAATCGCGTCAGCGCCTGCGGGCCGCCGCGGGCCAGAACGATGCGCCGCACGATCTGCGCCAGAATGACGGGCACCACGATGTACAGCGCAACCGACAGCAGCAGCGTTTCCCAAGGGACGACGATCGCCGACAGGCCCAATAGCAGCCCGACGATGGGCGCGAAGGCGAACACCATGATCACGTCGTTCAAGGCCACCTGGCTGAGCGTGAAATGCGGTTCGCCGTCGGACAGATTGCTCCAGACGAAGACCATCGCTGTGCACGGCGCGGCAGCCAGCAGAATCAAGCCGGCGATGTAGCTGCCGATCTGATCGGCGGGCAGATAGGGCTTGAACAGCCAGCCGACAAACAGCCAGCCGAGCAGCGCCATCGAGAACGGCTTCACCGCCCAGTTGATGAACAGCGTGACGCCGATGCCGCGCCAGTAGCGTTTAACTTCCGCAAGCGCGGCGAAGTCGATTTTCACCAGCATGGGGATGATCATCAGCCAGATGAGCACTGCAACCGGCAGGTTCACTTTGGCGACTTCGGCGTTCCCGATCAGCTGAAACAGCGCGGGGAAGAAATGCCCGAGCGCGATGCCGGCAACGATGCACAAAGCGACCCAGACGGTCAGGAAACGCTCGAATACGGACATTGCGGCCTCAGGTGGTTGTTTCTTTGGCGGTGGCGCCGTCCATGCGGCCGATCTCCTTGAGCTTGGCCTGCAGGGTCAGCTTGTCGAGCGCGCGGATCGGCAGCGCGGCGAAGATGCCGATGCGCTGCGCCAGCATGCGGTAGGCATCCTTGAAAGCGAGCGCGACCTCCGCCGGCGCGCCTTGCGCCGCAGCGGGATCGGGAATGCCCCAATGCGCGGTCATCGGCTGGCCCGGCCAGTAGGGACAGGCTTCGCCGGCGGCGTTGTCGCAGACGGTGAAAACGAAATCGAGCGCCGGCGCACCGGCAGCGGCAAATTCGTTCCACGATTTGGAGCGAAAGCCTGCCGTGTCGTGGCCGAGGCTTTGCAGCAGGCGGAGCGCTTCCGGATGCACCTGCCCTTTCGGCTGGCTGCCGGCGCTGAAGGCGCGGAACGTACCGGCGCCGGTCTTGTTGAGGATCGCCTCGGCCAGAATCGAGCGCGCCGAATTGCCGGTGCAGAGGAAGAGGACGTTGAACGGCCGGACGGTCATGGGGTGTTCATATCGCTGGGAGCGGGCGGTAGCCGATCGCGGCCATCATGGTTTCGAAGTAGTCGCGCACCTTGGCGGGAAATTTCAGTCCCGCCACCACGCCGGCCGAACGCAGCAGCGGCAGCACCCGCACATCGTCGAGCGACAGCGTGCCGTTGACCGCACGTGGGCTTTCGATCAGGCGGTCGAGCGCGTCGAGTTGCGGCGTCAGCTCGTTGAGCAACTGCCGTGTGTTGGCGCGCAGTTCGGTGAGGTCGCCGAGCGTCTTGCGCTTGCGCAGCGTGTAGTGATCGAGCGCCGCGACGGTGGCGAATTCCGGCAGGCCGAGCAGCGGATAGCGCGGCTGCGTCAGCACGGCGGCTTTCGGCGCGGTCGCCTGCTCCCAGGCGGCGATCTCGGGCCGCTGCGGGCCGGTGAGGATCGGCGCGCCGAGGCCGTCGACGTAGCGCACCATGTCCATGCTCTCGAGCATGGCTTGGCCGTCGTCCTTCACCAGAATCGGAATCTGACGCTTTCCAACGAGCCCGACCATGGTGTCGGTGTCGTCGTCGAGGACGATGGTCTCCTGCAGATGCAGTGCCTTGAGCGCCGCCGTCATGCGCACGCGGAAGCAAAGCGAGCAGTGCTCGAACATGTAGAGCCGCATCAGCGCACCGCCTCCGGCTTCCTGCGCACAGATTTGCCGGGCTTGGGCGCGCATAGATCCTTGCGTCCCTGGCAGCAATGGTCGGTGAGATAGGATACGAGCGCATTCATGGTGTCGAAGCGCGCGCTATAGATCATCGAGCGGCCGTCGCGGCGGACCGTCACCAGTTCGGCTTCGCGCAGACGGTCGAGATGAAAGGTAAGCGCGCTCGGCGGCAGCTTCAGGCTCGCGGCGATATGGCCGGCCGGCATGCCGTCGGGGCCAGCCTCAACCAGCAGGCGGAAGACGTCGAGGCGGTTGTCCTGCGCCAAAGCGGCCAGCACAGCGACGGCATCGGGCTTTTTCATATTTCAAGTATTATTGAAATATAAGCCGACGTCAAATTATATTTCAACGACAGTTGAAATATAAACGGATCAAGCCTTTAGCCCGGGGACGCGCCAGCCACCCCCGGGGCCCAGTCCCCCGTCTAGTCAGCCGCTTGGTTTCCGGGCACGCTTTACGCAGCGCGTTTCCGGGGAGCGGGATATGACGTCATCAATGGTTCGGCCTATCGGCGCCGCCGTTCTGGCCCTTGCCTTGCTCGCATCCGGCGCGCTGCACGGGCAGGACTTGAAGGGCAAGACCATCCGCATCGTCGTGCCCTTCCCGGCCGGCGGCACCGCCGACAGCATCGCGCGCATCGTCGCCCAACAGGCGAACGGCACGGGTTTCAATTTGCTGGTCGAGAACCGCCCCGGCGCCGGCACCATCATCGCCACCGAAGCGGTGGCGAACGCCGCGCCCGACGGCGGCGCGATCATGATCAATGCGAACTCGTTCGTCATCAACGCCATCGTGCGCGCGAAGCTGCCCTACGATCCGTTCAAGATGGAGCCGCTCTGCATCATCGTCAGTTCGCCGCAGGTGATCGTGGTGCACAAGGATGCGCCCTATCGCACGCTGAAAGACTTGGTCGAGGCGGCGCGCGCTCGACCGGGCGCCTTGTCGTTCGCGGCGGTTGGCCCCGCCACCACGCAGCACATCGCCGGCGAGATGTTCAAGCACGACGCCGCCATCAATCTCACTTACGTGCCGTTTACCGGCGGGGCCCCAGCGGTGAACGCGCTGCTCGGCCAGCACGTCACCACGGTGCTCGCCAACTACAACGAGGTGATGGAGCAGATCAAAGCCGGCAACCTGCGCGCGCTCGCGGTCGCCTCGCGCGAACGGCTGAAGGCGATCCCCGACGTGCCGACCTTCATCGAGCAGGGCTACAAGGATTTCGAGGCCTCCGCCTTCTTCGGCACGGTGACCACCGCCGGCACGCCACCGGCGACGCTCAAGCAGTTGATCGGCATGCTCACCGACGCAATGAAGTCGCCCGAGGTGCGCAGCAAGCTTACGCAGCAGGGCCTCGACATGGTCGGCACCTGCGGCGAGGACTTCCGCGCTTACATCAAGAGCCAGCACGAAAAATACCAGCGCGTCATCAAGGACGCGGGCATCAAGATCGAGTGACCTTTCTTCACCTCTCCCTTAGGGAGAGGTCGGATTGCGAAGCAATCCGGGTGAGGGGTTACAGCCTATCGAGAGTCACTTACCCCCTCACCCCGACCCTCTCCCCCAAGGGGAGAGGGAGCGCGCCCAGTTCGCCGCTCTCCACGAGCCCAAAACTCAGTTCGCCTTCTTGCGCCTGTCGACCACGCGCACGGCTTTGCCCTGCGAGCGTGGCACCTCGCCAGGCGCCTTCACCTCGACCTTGCAGGTGACGCCGATCATCGACTTGATGTGGTGCGTCACCTCGTGCGCCTTCTGCTCGCGGTCGCCGGCAAAGTCCGGCGCCTGCTCGATCTGCACGGTCATGTCGTCGAGCACGTGCTCGCGCGTCAGGATGATCTGGTAGTGCGGCGCGAGGCCCGGGAAGCCGACCAGCACCGCCTCCACCTGCGAGGGATAGACGTTGACGCCGCGGATGATCAGCATGTCGTCGTTGCGGCCGGTGACGCGCAGGATGCGCACATGGCTGCGGCCGCAGGCGCAGGGCTCGTCGGACAGCCGCGTGATGTCGCGCGTGCGGTAGCGGATCATCGGCAGCGCTTCTTTGGTGAGCGTGGTGATGACCAGTTCGCCCGCCTCGCCCATCGGCTTCGGCTGCATGGTGTCGGGGTCGATCACCTCGAACAGGAAATGATCTTCCCAGCCGTGCAGGCCGTTCTTCATCTGCCGGCATTCGCAGGCGACGCCAGGGCCCATGATCTCGGACAGGCCGTAGATGTCGACCGCCTGGATGCCGAGCTTGGCCTCGATGTCGCGGCGCATGGCGTCAGTCCACGGCTCGGCGCCGAAGATGCCGGTGTGCAATGGCAGCTTGCGGATGTCGACACCCATATTCTCGGCGACCTCGGCGATGTTGAGCGCGTAGGACGGCGTGGCGCACAGGATGTGCGCGCCGAAGTCCTGCAGCAACGTCACCTGCCGCTCGGTGCCGCCGCCAGAGAGCGGCACCACGGTGCAGCCAAGCCGCTCGGCGCCGTAATGCGCGCCGAGGCCGCCGGTGAACAGGCCGTAGCCGTAGGCGTTGTGCACGATCTCGCCCGGACGCGCGCCCATGGCGGCGAGGCAGCGCGCCATCAAGTCGGCCCACAGGTCGAGGTCGTTCTGGGTGTAGCCGACCACGGTCGGCTTGCCGGTGGTGCCGGAGGAGGCGTGCACGCGCAGGAGCTGCTCGCGCGGTACGGCGAACATGCCGAAGGGATAGTTGTCGCGCAGGTCGGTCTTCACCGTGAAGGGAAAGCGCGCGAGATCGGCGAGCGATTTCAGGTCGGAGGGTTTCACCCCGGCCGCGTCGAACTTCTTCTTGTAATGCGGGATCCTGTTGTAGGCGCGTTCGAGCATCGCCTTCAGCCGCGTGAGCTGCAGCGCGGAAAGCTCGCTGCGCGGCATGGTCTCGGCCGCGCGGTCGAACATGAAATCGAGATTATCGGCGACCGCCGTTTGTGCACTCATGAGGTCTACTCCCGGTCGACATTATTATACGTTGTAGGTTTCATGGCGAGGTCCAGCCCGGCTTGACCGCCCGCCCCGGCCGGCCGGTGCCGCGCACCGGCGTGTGCGGCAGCGCGAAGCCCTGATTATAGGCGGCGCGCGTGATGAGGATGAACTTGAGCGCCCAGCCGGTGGCGACGGCGCAGAGGCCGGCCAACGTGTAAAGCGGCACGAGATTGAAGGCGTAGCCGGCCACGACCAGCGCAACCGGCAGGACCAGGCCGCCGCCGAGGAACCAGGCGCGGCAGGCCATGAGGATTTCCATGGTTCGGGTCGGCGCGCCCTCGACTTCCAGCCGCGCGAAATAGCGCCGCCAAGTAAAGGCGCGCAGCGCAGTGAGTGCCGCAAGCGCTATTGCCAATGGCTGCACCATGTCGGCAAGCGGCATTGAGATTCCGGAATAAAAGAGAATGAGGCCGCAGCCTTCCGTAATGCCGGTCGCCATGATGAAGGCGATAACGCGCGGATTGCGCCAGGCGGGGATGGCCTTGGCCTGCTCTAGGATCATGCCCTGGCAGAACAGAAAGAACACGCCGACCAGCGCCGCCGGCAGCAGGAATGGTGTGTGGTTCGACCACAGCGCAAACAACGCCAGCGGAAACCATAGGCCCGCGGTCCAGGCCTCGCGCGACATCCACGAGCGGCCCGGCTGGCGCAACACATAGAGGAACCGTAGCGGCCGGCCGATCTTGAACAGCAGCATACCTAAGCCCGCGGCGACCAGCACCAGCGCGGCGAGACCAGGGACATGAACCGGGGTACCGGTCATCCCGATCAGCGCGGCGAAGGCGAACAGCCCGGCGCCGGCGCCGCCGAACAGGAAATTGAGGGCGGCCTTCCAATCCCAGTGCTTCTGGTGCCAGGGCTCGACCCCGCGCGTGCGCAGGCGTCCGGCCTGCGCGTCGGCGACGGCCGGCGCGCTCACCGGCGCGGGCGCAGCCGCTGCCTTGTCGTAGAGATAATAAAAGCCGGGATCGGTCTTGAGCTCCGCGTGCATGCGGAAGCTCTTGTGACTCTTGAGCAGCTTCGAGACGTTGCTGTCGGGATCGTCAACGTCGCCGAAATGCAGCGCATCCGCAATGCAGGCATTGGCGCAGGCCGGCGTCGCGCGCGGATCGGTGCCGGGCGTGATGCCGTTCTCGATGCCGAAGTCGATGCGGTCGGAGCAGAAGGTGCACTTCTGCGCGACGCCGAGGCGCGCGAGCCAGTCGTCCTCGCGCTCGATCTCGTTCTGCATGGCGCGGCCGTCATAGGCGAAGTCTTCTTTGGTCACCTTGAAGCGCGCCTGGTACGGACAAGCCACGTCGCAATAGGCGCAGCCGATGCAGATGTCGTAATCGATGGTGACGATGCCGTCGGCGCGTTTGCGCGTCGCGGTCGACGGGCAGACGTGCATGCAGGGCGGATCGGCGCAATGCTGGCAGCCGACCGGCACGAAGGTGCGGTGCACGTCCGGGAACGCACCGGTCTCGATGTCGAGCACCCGGCGCCATTGCACCGCGGGCGACGTGGCATTGGCATGCCGGCAGGCTGCGGTGCAGGTCTGGCGCCCGACGCAGCGCTCCAGATCGGCCACCATCGCCCAGCGCGTCATGCGGCACCCGAAAGGCGCGTGATCTTGACCTTGACCAGGTCAGCACTCGAGCCGGTGGCGTCGGTCAGATCGAGCAGCATCGGCACCAGCGCATTCATGCTCGGTGCGTCGAAATCCTTGGCGTAGGGCGTCACCCAGTGGTCGAACTGGCCAATGATCAGCAGCGTGTCGGGGCGGATGCCCTCGCGCAGCACGACCTTGCCTTTGGTCGAATTGAGCGGCGAGCGCACCTCGACGCGGTCGCCGTCGGCGATGCCGAGCTTCTCGGCCGCGCTCTCGTTCATCAGCACGCTGCCGTGGCCGATGACGTTCTCGGCCACCTCCTTGATGAGCTGCACGCCGACATTATTGCCCCACGAATACTGCATGCTGCGCGAGGTGACGAGCCAGAACGGATAGTCGGCGATGTCGACCTTGAAGTGCTTGGCGAGCGCGTCCTCCCACAGGCCCTGCAGATCGCGCCAATGCGGCATGGCCTCGTATTCGCCGAGTTGCTTGTCCCACCAAGTGATGCCCTGCTCGTGCAGGCGGCGCTCCAGCTCGCGGCCGACGCGAAGGAGTCTTTCCTGGTACGGCTGCTCGAAGCGCAGGCCCTGCTCCTTGAGCTTGGGATAAAGATACCACATCAGCCGCGAGAACGGCTTGACGCGGAAGCCGTTGGCGCGGAACCAATCGAGCCCCTGCGTCTCGGCGCCGTTGGTGATCTCGGCGCTGGCCGCGCGGCAGGCGGCATCCCAGATTTCCTCGACGGTGTGCGGTTTGCTGACGTCGAGTGAGAAGTCGTAACTCTCGCCCTTGAGCTTGATCTCGGCGCCGCCGCGATTGATCGCCGCGTTATACGGCTCGATCAGACCGGTGCGGCGCGCCAGCTCGGTGGCAATCCAAGTGAAGTCCTTGGCCTCGCCTTGCGGCGGCACCGCCGGATCGCGCAGCGCGAAACCCTGATGGTCCCAGAACTGCTCGATGTACTTGGTGCCGCCGATGCGCAGCAGTTGCAGACCTTCGAGGTCGGTGCAATCCGGCAGCAGCACGTCGGCGACATGATTGGTCTCGTCGCGCGTGAGCGCGAAGCAGACGGTGAAAGGAAACTTGGCCATGGTCTCGCCCACGGCCTTGGTGTCCCAGAACGAAATCGCCGGATTGGTACGATAGACCAGCCAGATGTCGGGCGGCGGCGCGTGCGGCAGGTGGTCGAAGTCCTCGCGCTGCATCATCCAGGCAAGATGCGTCGGCCCGAGCGCCTGACTCCACGGTGAATTGGCGGCGAGCGGCACCAAAGTGCGGTGCGCATTGCGGTTGCTTGGCCGCGAGATCCAGTCGTCGCGACCGGTCGGATTCATCGGATAGTGCATGAAGCCGTCCGGGCCCGGCTTCACGCTCGACCAGCGGTTATCGGCCGGGCGATTGAGCCGCACCGTAGTGCCGAGCGTGCCGCCCGGCACGTCGAGCGCGCCGACCAGGCACGGGATGAGCGTGCGCGCCCAGCAGCATTCATAGCCGCCCCAACCGTTGTTCACCGTCTTGCCGAAGGCGATGGCGACGGGGCGATACGGCAGCGTCACGCCTTCGATCTCGATGGTCTCCCCGACATGCGCGTGCGCAAGAAATTCGTTGGCGACACCCCGGATCCGCTCGGCCGGCACGTCGCAGATCTTCGCCGCCCAGTCCGGCGTGTAGCCCTTCACATGATCGACCAGATGCGCGAAGGACGGTCGCACGGAAATCAACTTGTGCGCCGTCGCCTCATAGTCGGCGCCGACTTCGACGCCATCGGTCGTGAACGTGCCCTCGAGCGCCGGATCGATGCCTGGCGTATCGTAGGCAACCGCGCGCTGGCTCTTGAGATCGAACACCAGCGGCTTTTTGGTCTCCGCGTCGCGCAGGAAGAACCCGCCGGGCCCGATCAGATAAGGCGACGACGTAGTCGCTTTGAGAAACGGCAGGTCGAGCTTCTCGCGCGCGTGCTCGTGCAGCAGCACGTGGATCATGGCGAACAGGAAGGCAGAGTCGGTTTTCGGCTTGATCGGAATCCATTCGGCCGAGCAGGCGCCGGTGATCGACAGATGCGGCTCAATCTGCACGCGCTTCATGCCGCGCGTGCGCGCGTCGGCGTGGCGCTTGACGCCGCAGACGCCGCCGGAGGCTTCGACATTGGCGCCGAAGGATACGACGTATTCGCACAGCGGCGTGTCGGGGCAGACGGTGAAGGCGCGATGCCACAGCTCGCCGTAAAGATGCTCCGAGTGCGTGCACTTGACGCCCTGCCCCGAACCAAAGCTGAGATCGACCGGACCCCAGGCCGACAGGAACGCCGGCAGCGTGCCCATATAGGCGGTCGGCGTGCCGCCGCCGCCGAAGCTCGCCGCCAGACGCGGAAATCCGCCCTCGTCGGTAAGGCCCTTGGCGCGCGCCTCGTTCATCTTGCCGGCGACGATGTCGAGCGCCTCGTCCCAGGAGATGCGCACGAAGCCCGGGTCCTCTTTGCGGCCCTTGTTCGGATTCGTGCGCTTCATCGGATAGAGCACACGGTTCGGGCTGTAGGCCTTCTGCACCAGGCCGAAGGCCTTCACGCAGGCTTTGCCCGCGCCCGGATGCACGCTCGCGGCTTTGAAGTTGGGATTGATCTCGGTGGCGACGCCGTCCTGAATGCGAACGGTCAACAGGTCCGGCCCTGCCACACATTGGTAGCAATAGGTCGCGACTGTCCGTTCGGTCTTTGGCCTGCTTCCCGGCATCGCCTCAGCCCTAGTAGTACTTATTATTTTTCGAGCCGCAGGCGCGCCGCCTCAGGCTCCGACTTTTTCCGCCTGCGTCACAGCAAATCCGGCGCGCAACGCATCCAGATTGAGATCGAGGAAGCTCTTCGGCGCGGCCGCGCGCACCGCCTGCTCGATGCGCTTGCGATCGCAAATGCCGCCGAGCGCGATCAGCGCGCCGAGCGCCACGATATTGGTGACGCGTTCGCTGCCGAGTTGCAGCGCAGTGCGGCTGAGCGGCAGATGATGACGGCGATAGTCGCCATCCGGCAGATCGGGACAGAGCCGCGTGTCCGCGATCACCGTGGCGCCGGGCTTGAGCAGCGGCCAGGACGGCTTCACGGCGAGCGTGTCGAGCAGCACCAGATAATCGAGCTCGGTGGTGATGGGGAAATCGACCGCCGCATCGGAAACGACCAGGTCGGCGTTGCAGAAACCGCCGCGCGAGGTCGGCTCATAAGTCTGCGACTGCGCCACGCACTGGCCGTTGGCGGCCAGCGCATCGGCCAGCATCTTGGCGGCGAGGATGAGCCCCTGCCCGCCGGTGCCGCCGAAGCGGATTTCACTGCGCCCGCTCATCGCGCGCCTCCCGCCAGCGCGGCCGCGGCTTTGCGGTAAGCGGCGCCGTATTCGGGACGGTCGTTGCGCACCAGCACGCCGGTCGGCATCGCGTTCGGACGGAACGGCGTGTCGACCGTATCGGCATAGGCGGCTGGGCGGATATCGCTCTTCTGCCGCATAACCATCTCCGGCGAGGAGCCGAGATCGTTCTTTCGTCCGAAGATTTCCGTGCAGTCGGAGAGAACTTCGACGAAGGCGAAGCCCGGATGCTCGAGGCCGGCCTTGATCAGCTCCTTGAGCTTGGGCACGTGATGCGTCACCTCGCGGCCGACAAAACCGGCGCCGGCGGCGGTCGCCAACGCGCAGGCGTCGAAATGCGGCTCGCGATTGCCCAGCGGCGTGGTGGTGGTAAGCATCGACTCCGACGTGGTCGGCGACACCTGGCCGCCGGTCATGCCGTAGACCTCATTATTGAGCATCAGGCAGGTGAGCTTGAGATTGCGCCGGCAGGCGTGGATCAAATGATTGCCGCCGATGGCGAGGCAATCGCCGTCGCCGGTGATAACGATGACGTGCAGGTCGGGCCGTGCCAGCGCCAGCCCGGTCGCATAGGCGAGCGGACGACCGTGCGTGACGTGGAAGGTGTTGGCGTCGATATAGGCCGACAGGCGTCCGGCGCAGCCGATGCCGGACACGATGGCGAGCTTGTCCTTCTCGATCTTCAGGTCGTGCAGCGCCCAGAGCAGCGCGCGCAACGCGATGCCATGCCCGCAGCCGGGGCACAGGAAGTGCGGCATCATCTCCTTGCGGAGATAATCGCGCACGTCGAATTCGGCCGCCGTGTCGATGAACATTAGGCCCCCTTCGCGAGCGCAGCGGCCCGCGCGGCGATGTCGGCCGGCGTAATCGCCTCGCCGCTGAACAGGTGAATGGTGTCGACCGCGCGGCCAAGCGTGCGCTCGACCACGAACTGAAGCTGGCCGGTGTTCATCTCCGGCACCAGCACGGCCTTGGCCTTGGCGGCGGCGGCGCGGAGTTGCTTGTCCGGGAACGGCCAGAAGGTGATCGGACGGAACAGGCCGACGCGCAGACCTTGCTCGCGGCATTGCTCGACGGCACGGATGGCAGCGCGGGCGCTGATGCCGATGGCAACGATCAGCACGTCAGCGTCATCGCAGTGCAGCGCCTCAACCGAGTCGATCTCATCGCGATGTTTTTCGAGCTTGGTGAACAGCCGCTCCAAATTGCGCGTGACGGCCTCGGGCTGCTGGGTCGGGAAACCGGTTTCGCTATGCGTGAGGCCGGTGGTGTGGACGCGGTAGCCATCACCCGGCCGCGCCATGGCGGGAATGGCATCGCTGCCGGTGGCGTATGGCTTGTAAGATTCGCGCGGGCCGCTCGCCCACGTACGCGTGGCGCTGACGCGCGCGGCGGCGTCGAGTGCGACCGTCTCCGAGAGCTGCGCGATCACCTGGTCGTAAAGCAGCACGACCGGTGTGCGGAAACGCTCGGCCAGATCGAAGGCGCGGATGGCTTCGCTGTAGATTTCCCCGACCGAACCGGGCGTCAGCGCGATGATCGGATAGTCGCCGTGGCTGCCCCAGCGCGCCTGCATCAGGTCAGCCTGCGAGGGCCGCGTCGGCATGCCGGTCGACGGTCCGCCGCGCATGACGTTGACGATCACGCAGGGAATTTCCGCGCCGGCGGCGTAGCCGATGTTCTCCTGCTTGAGCGAGAAACCAGGCCCGCTGGTGGCGGTCATCGCTTTGACGCCACCCATAGACGCGCCGATCACCGCGGCCATGGCGGCGATCTCATCTTCCATCTGCACGAAAACGCCACCGACCTCCGGCAACCGGCGCGACAGCCGTTCGGCGATCTCGGAGGACGGCGTGATGGGATAGCCGGCGAAGAAGCGGCAGCCGGCGGCAACGGCGCCGAGCGCGCAGGCGTGATTGCCGGAAACGAGCTTCGCAGCCGATTTGCCGAGCGACGGATCGATGGCGTTCATTGGCGAAGCGCCCCCGGCGCGTCGAGGTTCACGCGGATGGCGAAGTCCGGGCACAGCCACTCACACAACCGGCAGCCGGTGCATTTCTCCGGCGCATAGAGCTCGGCGACGCGGTCCTCGTTCAGCCGCAGGCAATGCTCGGGACACATTTTGACGCAGATATCGCAGCTCTTGCACCAAGCTTCGGTGATCTCGAGGCGGATCTGATAGGGCGCCGGTGCGGGCCCGGCCGGTACTGGCATCTCGACCACGGGCGTGGCCACGCGCGCCTCCTCGATCCAGCGGCGGCCGCGGCGGAAGGCATCGAGATTCACTTGAATCGTTTTCTTCGGCACGAACTCGGTGACGGTGCGCTCCCAGTCCGCCGCCTGGAATTCCAGTGCGGTCGACAGCGCGCCGAGTAATACGACGTTGGCGGCACGCTCATTCCCGAGTTCTTCCGCCATGTCGGTGGCGTCGATCGCATAGGCTTCGCCGACATGGGCGACGACCTCGGCCGGCGTCTCCTTGGAATAGCGCATTGGCGCGCCTGGCTTACGGTTGAGGCAGGCGAACGGCGGCACGATGCGCTTGGTATCGCAGATGAAGATGCCTTTGCCCGGCTTCAGATACGGCAGCCAGCGCAGGCCTTCCGCCCATTCGAGCGCGACCAGGATGTCGACCTCGCCTTTCGGGATGGTCGGCGACCAGATGCGCGAGCCGAAGCGGACGTGGCTGAACACGGAGCCGCCGCGCTTGGCCATGCCGTGCACTTCGCTCTGCTTGACCTCGTGACCTTGCGACTGCGCCAGCAGCGCCAGCACCTTGGACACCATGATGACGCCCTGCCCGCCGACGCCGACGATCAGGACGTTGCAGGTATCGGGCGCGAGCGCCGGCGTCGTCGACGTCGGCCAGGCGGCGGGTTGCACCTTTGTGCCCGGGTCCCTCATTGCGTCACCGGCGCGGTTGTCTTGATGCAGTCGACGGCGCAGACCTGAGCGCACAAGGTGCAGCCGATGCAGAGCCCGGCGTCGATCTGCACTTTATGACGGCCTTCGAAGGTCGCGTCGCTCCAGGTGATGGCCGGACAGCCGATGTTCATGCAGGCCTGGCAGGCGTTGCATTGCTCGCCGACCACCTCGAAGGGCGGACCTTTGATCTTGACCGGATCGAGCACGCAAGGCCGGTCGGCGATCAGTACGGACACGCCGCGGTGATTGATCGCGTCGCGCAAGCTCTGGTGCATGGCGGCGAGGTCGTAGGAGTCGACCTTGCGAATCCACTTAACGCCGCAGGCGCTCACCAGCGCCTCGTAGTCGATCGTGGGCGCAGCGTCTTCACGGATATTCTTGCCCGTGCCGGGGTGCTGCTGGCCGCCGGTCATGGCGGTGATGTGATTGTCGAGCAGCAGCACAGTAATGTTGGCTTCGTTGTAGACGGCGTTGATGAGCTGAGGAATGCCGGCGTGCAAGAAAGTCGAGTCGCCGATAGTCGCGACCACCGGCTTGGTCTCGCCAGCCTTCGCCATGCCGACCGCATTGCCGATGGATGATCCCATCGACACCGTCGTATCCATGCCGCGCAGCGGGTCGAGGCAGGCGAGCGTGTAGCAGCCGATATCGCCGGCGACGCGTGCGCCCGAGGCGCGCACCGCCATGAAGCTCGACGAATGCGGGCAGCCGGCGCACAGCACCGGCGGGCGGATCAGCGGCTCCGGCGTCCAGTTGGTCTCGCGCACGCGCCGCTCGAGGATGCCGGCCTGCTCGAAGCCGTCACGAACGACTTCCGGCGACAGCTCGCCGGCACGCGGGAAGAACACTTTGCCCTCGACCGCGAAGCCGAGCGCGCGCACTTCCTTCTCAATCACCGGTTCAAGCTCTTCGACCACAAAGATGCGGTCGACGGATTCGCAATAGCGCTTGAGCAGATCGTCCGGCAGCGGCCAGGACGCGCCGAGCTTCAGCACATTGGCGTTGGGCAACACTTCGCGCACGTAGGGATAGCAGGTGCCGGCGGTGATGACGCCAAAGCTGGTGTCACCGTTGTCTTCCCACCGGTTGATGTCGGATTGGGCAAAATAGGCCTTGAGCTTGGCCTCGCGCTCCAGCACCAGGTTGTGACGTGGGCGGGCATAGGCCGGGATCATCACGTTCTTCGACGGCTTTTCGACGAAGGGCCGCGCCGGCGGCTCAATGCGCTCGCCGACGGCCACCGGACTGCGCGTATGCGACAGACGCGTGGTCGAGCGCACGATCACCGGCGTGTCGAACAATTCCGATAGCTCGAAGGCGAGCTTTGTGAAGTCGAGCGCTTCCTGCGCGTCGCTCGGCTCCAGGATCGGGACGGTGGCGAGCGAGCCGTAGATGCGGGTGTCCTGTTCGTTCTGCGACGAATGGATACCGGGGTCGTCGCAGACGGCCAGGACCAGTCCGCCGTTCACGCCGATATAGGTCTGCGACATGAAGGCGTCGGCGGCGACGTTGAGGCCGACATGCTTCATGGCGGCGAGCGCGCGGCGCCCGGCAAAAGAGGCGCCGATGGCGACGTCGAGCGCGACCTTTTCGTTGGTCGACCACTGCGCGTGCAGATCTTCGGCCGGATATTCGGCGATGGTCTCGAGGATTTCGGTGGAAGGCGTGCCCGGATAGGCCGCGGCGACCTTGACGCCGGCCTCCCAGGCGCCACGGGCGATGGCCTCGTTGCCCGTCAGCGGACGGACGGCGTTGGCGCGGGTTGGCGCGGGCGCCGCAGCCTGCATCACGTCGGACATTACTCCCCCCAGATGGCGGTACTCGCAACCGTCATCTTTCGCCGAAAGGAGCGGTGCCGTAATTGAGCTAAGTCAAGCCGATAGCCGTCAATTCAGCCTTTCGCCTTGGCCGCTTTTGCCTTGAGCCGCTCCAGCGTCTTGCCCACGTCGACCACGAAGCGGCCGTGCGTGCCGGTGCAGATCTGGTCGAGCGTGTCCTTGGCCGTAACCTCGAAAACGATCTTGCGGCCTTCGACCTCTTTCACCGTCACGGTGATTTCGGCCGTCATGCCCAGCAGCGTCGGCGCCAGATGCTTGATCGAGACATCGGTGCCAACCGAGTCCTCTCCCGCATCGCCGTGATCGAGGATGAGCTGGCGGCAGGTCATCTCGATGTCGCGCACCAGAAACGGCGTCGCGTAGACACGCCCCTCCTCGCCCATGAAGCCGATGGTGCGGTCGCGATCGACCTCGATGCGCGCGGTTTTCGAAACCCCAGGACGCAGTGTGTCCTTCATGCTCACTCCTCCTACCCGTTGGTCATGTCTTACAGTCAGGTGCAGGCCAGATGGCTTGACCGAGGTCAACCGCTGCGTAATTTCAAAGTCCGAGATAAGCGTCCTGCACGCGCCGGTCGGCCTGGATCTCGGCGGCGGTGCCAGCGAGCGTGATGCGGCCGGTCTCCAGCACATAGGCGCGGTCCGCGATAGCGAGCGCGGCAGCGGCATTCTGCTCGACCAGCAGAATGGTGAGGCCATCGTCCTTGAGCGCGCGGATGATCGCCAGCACCTGATCGACCAGATTGGGCGCAAGGCCCATCGATGGCTCGTCCAGCAGCAAGAGCTTCGGCTTTGCCATCAGCGCACGACCGATGGCCAACATTTGTTGTTGCCCGCCGGACAAGTTGCCAGCCGGCTTCTCCCACATCGCCTGCAGCATCGGGAATATGGCGCGGATACGCGCGAGATCGGCCTCGATGTCGTCGGCACGCGTCCAAGCGCCGAGCTTTAGATTGTCCTGCACCGACAGCGGATCGAACAACTGTCGCCCTTCCGGCACCTGCGCGATGCCGAGCGCGACGCGCAAGTGCGCGGGGATCTGCTCGATCGGTTGACCGCCGAATTTGATGCACCCGGCCGTGAGCGGCTGCACGCCGGAGATAGCGTGCAGCAGCGTCGTCTTGCCGGCGCCATTGGCGCCGATCAGGGTGACAATTTCGCCTTCGGCGACATTGAGCGTCACGCCGTGCAGCACCTCGATACGCCCGTAGGCGCTTTTGAGCGCCTCAATCGAGAGCACGGCCGGCCTCCTGCGTGCCGTGCACGCCGAGATAAGCTTCGATCACCGCCGGATTGGAGCGCACCTGCTCGGGCGTACCTTCGGTCAGCGTGCGGCCGCTCTGCAGCACGTGCACGCGGTCGGAAATATTCATGACCAGCCGCATGTCGTGCTCGACCAGCACAACGGTGATGCCGTCCTGCACCAGCGAGCGGATCAGACGGTCGATGTCCTCGGTCTCGGTCGGATTGCAGCCGGCGGCGGGTTCGTCGAGCAGCAGCACCTTGGGTTCGCTCGCCAGCGCGCGGGCGATCTCCAAGCGCTTGAGCGCGCCGTAAGGAAGCGAACCGGCGGCTCGCTCGGCGCTGTCGACCAAGCCGACACGCGCGAGCGCGGTCAACGCTGCCTCGCGCGTCGCCTTGTTCTGGCGCGGCACCGTCGGCCAATGCAGCAGGTCGGCGAGGATGCCGGTGCGCTCATGGCGATGGCGACCGACCATGACGTTCTCCAGCACCGTCATGCGCGTGAATATCTGCAGGTTCTGGAAGGTGCGCGACAGACCGCGGCGGGCAAGCTGGTCGGGCGCCAGCGCCGTGACCACGTCGCCCGCGAGGCGGATGCTGCCGGAGTTCGGCGTGTAGAGGCCGGACACCATATTGAACAATGTCGTCTTGCCGGAGCCGTTCGGTCCGATGATAGAGAACACCTGACCCGCCGCAATCGACAGGCTGACGCCGTCGATAGCGCGCACGCCACCGAAGGAGATCGCCAGACTGTCCGTCTGCAGCACGATCATTTACGCGGCCTCGCGATCAAGGCGGCCAGCGATGGTACGATGCCGCGGCGCAGGAAGATCATGAATACCATAACGATGAGGCCGAGCAGCGCCTGCTCGTATTCATGGAACACGGTGAGCGCCTGCGGCAGCACCACCAGCACAATGGCGCCGACGAGCGAACCAACGATCGAGCCCATGCCGCCCAACACCACCATCGCGACCAGTTCGATGGAGCGCAGGAAGCCGGCGACGTCCGGTGTGACGTGGCCGTTGAACAGCGCCAGGTAAGAGCCGGCGACCGAGGCATACATCGCCGAGATGGTGAAAATCGCGAGTTTCTTGCCCGCTACGTCGATGCCCAGCACGAGCGCTGCGACCTCGCTGTCGTGGACCGCCTGCAAGGCGCGGCCGGTCGGGCTGTGCATCAAATTGAGCGCGAGCAGGAAGCCGACCACGCAGGTGCCGCCGGCGATCCAGTACCAGGTGTCGGACCCGCGCACGGACCAGCCGAACAAGACGAGCCGCGGCACGCTCATGCCGTCCGGCCCACCGGTCCACTGCGCCTCGTTGGTCAGCACGATAGCCACCAGCAGGCCGAAGCCGAGCGTGGCGACCGCGAGGTAATGGCCTTTGAGCCGCAAGATCGGCCGCCCGACCAGGAAGGCGACGAGCCCGGAGACCGCGGCGCCGGCGAACAGGCTCAGCCACGATGGCATGCCGAGATGCGTCGGCCCGATGGCGACCGCGTAGGCGCCGATGCCGAGAAAGCCGGCGTGACCGAGGCTGACCTGTCCGGCAAAACCCATCAACAGATTGAGACCGACCACGGCCAGCGCGAAGATGAACACCAGCGCGCCGATGCGATAGTAGTACATCGACGGGAAGAACCACGGCAGCGCAATCACGATGAGCGCGACCGCGAGCGCCGGCAACAGTCGGTTGTCGAGAAGTGCGCGCACGGTCACACCCGATCGACTCTGGCGCGGCCAAACAAGCCCTGCGGGATGAAAATTAAAACGCCGAGAATAATGAGGAACGCCACCGCGTCTTTGTAATTCGACGACACGTAGCCGGCGCTGAGCGCCTCGATCATGCCGATCAGCAGGCCGCCGACCACCGCGCCCGGTGCGCTGCCGATGCCGCCAAGCATGGCGGCGGCAAAACCCTTCAGCGCCAGCAAGGTGCCTGCGTCATAGCTCGTCAACGCAATGGGGGTGATGAGGATGCCGGCGATGGCGCCGATGGCGGCCGACACCGCGAAGGAAAAGTCGACGATGCTGCGGGTATCGACGCCGATCAGCCGCGCCGCCAACCGGTTGGCGGCGGTCGCGACCACCGCCTTGCCCAGCATGGTGCGTTCGATGAACAGCCACAGCACCAGAACGATCACCGCGCCGCAGGCGAGCACCACCAGGCTCTGCGGCAGGATGGCGGCGCCGCCGATCTTGATCGGATCGCCGCTGAACAGCGGCGGCAGGCTGTGGAAACGCTTGTCGAACACGATCTGCGCGACGCCGCGCAGGAATATGGAAGCGCCGATGGTGATCATGATCAGCGCCACCGGTGTGGCGCCGCGCGCGGGAGCCACCGCGCAGCGGTGCAGCGCCAAGCCGATCACGGTCGTGGCGATGACCGACACGACCGCGGCAACCACGAGCGGCATGCCGGCCAGCGCGCTGAACACCGTGATCATGCCGCCCAGCATGACGAACTCGCCCTGGGCGAAATTGATGATATCGGAGGACTTGTAGATCAGCGTGAAGCCGAGCGCGACCAGCGCATAGATGGCGCCGACCGTCAGGCCCGAGAAGACGAACTGCAGCAACTCGGCCATGCGGTCGAGGCCTCACGCTTTCGATATTGATAAGGGGCGGACAGGTTAGTCTTAGCCTGCCCGCCCGGAGTGTCAGGTGCCCGGGACCAGCGTCCAGTCGCCGTTCTTGATCTCGAGCATGTGGAAGGCCGACAGATCGAGCCCCATGTGATCGGTCGCCGTGATGTTCACGATGCCGCCGGTGCCGACATAGCCCTTGGTCTTCTCAATCTCATCGCGCACCTTGGCGCCGTCGGCGCTCTTGGCGCGCTTCATGGCGTCGACCAGGATCATCAGGCCATCATAGGCGTGGCCGCCGAAGGTCGATACAGGCTGGCCGGTCTTGGCCTGGTAGGTCTTGGAATAGTCGACCACCACCTTCTTCTGCGGATCGCTGTCGGGCAGCTTATCGGCGATGAGAAGCGCCGCAGCCGGAAGGCGCACGCCTTCAGCGGCGGGGCCGGCGAGATCGATGAACTGTTTGGAAGCGACGCCGTGGCTCTGATAGAGCGGCAGCGCGATGCCGAGCTGCTTGTAGTTGCGCGTGACGATGGCAGGACCCTGGCCGAAGCCGGGATTGACCACCGCCTGCACGCCCGCCTTGTTCTTCACGTTGGTGAGCTGCGGGGTCATGTCGCTGTCGCGCGGACCGTAGCTTTCCTCGATGGCGATGGTGATGCCGGCCTTGGGCGCGACTGCCACGCACTGGTCGCGCATCGACTTGCCGAAGGCGTCGGTGCCCGAGATCAGACCGATGGTGGTGAGCTTGCGGGTCTTCAGATTCTCGAAGATCTTCTCGCAGGCCATCTTGTCGGTGTGCGGCGTCTTGAAGGTGAACTTGCGCACCGGGTCGACGATCTGGATGCCGCCGGCAAGCGAAATGAACGGGATCTTGGCGTCCTCGAACACCGGAATCATCGCCAGCGTCGTGCCGGTGGTGCTGCCGCCGACGATGGCAACAACCTTGTCTTCTTCGACCAGCCGGGTCGCGAAGGTGCGCGCGTTGTCGGCGCTGCCGCCGTCGTCATAGACCGTCAATTGCAGCTTCTGGCCATTCACGCCGCCCTTGGCGTTGATGTCCTC
>Ga0134124_10000921_pt1 | contig 23551 bp, 26 predicted proteins | sample KB304_FD_96880 | JGI IMG/M metagenome (GOLD analysis project Ga0134124, IMG submission 96880) | Terrestrial soil microbial communities without Nitrogen fertilizer from Kellogg Biological Station, Michigan, USA - KB3-0-4 | ecosystem: Environmental > Terrestrial > Soil > Unclassified ... | reverse complement strand
GTGCTCCTAACGCACCTCGCAGCCCGCCAACTCGGCAATATAACGAATGAAATGGGTTAATGCGATTGCGCGCGGCTTCGAAGCGAGAATTTAGATCATGCAACCAAGCTTACGAGCGCTTCGGAGCGGCTGCAGCCCTGCCCGTGTTGCCGCCGAACCGGTCATTCAGAAGCTCGAGGCGCTGGGCAACAGAGCTGACGCGCGAAGCCAAGTCCGACTGGAGCGATCTCGCTGACTCGTCAGCCACTGACTTATCGCGGCGCGCTTCTGCCATGGTCGTCTTCATCTGGGCCATCTGGCGCCGGAGCTCCCACAATTCGTCGAGTACTACGAGAGAGGCCATCAGGATCAGCCGGTCGTCGCCGACCTGCCCGAATTTCCGTTTCATCTCTTCCACATGAGTGCCGAGATATTCGGCGAGTTCGATGAGATGGGCCTCCTCGCCCTCCCCGCATTCGAGCCGGTAGTCGCGGCCGTTCAGCGTGACACTGATTTGACCCATGATAAGACCCCGAAATCTAGCCCGGCACCGCCGGCATTATTTCCTTGAGCGTCCCCATGACGGTTTCGAGTCGCTCGGAGACCTCGTCGTTCGCGTCCATCAGGCGCCGCACGCGACTCTTCTCCGCATCGAGCTCGACGAGCAGGCGGTCGCGCTCTTCAGTCAAGAAGCGCACCTGCTCCTTCAGCGTGGCGATGGAAACACCACCCTCCCCTTCGACGAATACGCTGCCCAGAAAGATTTCCAGCTCATCGACAGCGGCATCGAGTCGCTGGGTAGCCTGCTGCAAAGCATCAGGTTGACTCATTGCGCTGCACCTCCCCGCTTAGGCGCCCGCCAATTCACGCCTCCAGGTGACAGAGTGCCCGGACAGCGGTCTGATGACAATGTCGTGACGATTAGCCCGACGTTCAACAACGACGAATCTCCTTCATTGGTTCCCGCCTAGCGCGATTGACAGCGCCGCGGGCCCTATGATTTGAGACAGGCGCTGTTCACAGATTGATGCTGAAGGGAGCGGCGGAGCCCGCGACAATGGCTGAAGTCAAGCCTCGATGCCGGCTCTACTTGCAGCTTCCAGCAAAGCCTTCGGCAAAGCCTGAAGCTCAACTCGCCGAGGCGCTCGCGAGCGCCGATGCGGCCTGTGTTTTGCTTTGCCGCGGCGAGACACCGGCCGATGAAGGCTGGGCCAGCCGACTGATCGATCTCGTCCAATCCCGTGGGGTGGCCGTTCTCGTTGCGGACGACTCCGAGCTTGCTGAGCGGCTGGGCTCCGACGGAATCCATCTCGGTGTTGCCGACACTCTTCGCTACGCCAAAGCACGTGAGCTTCTTGGCGCGAGTGCGAGCATTGGCGTCGGATGCGGCCTGAGCCGTCATGACGCCATGCGTGTTGCCGAAATAGGCGCGGACTACGTGGCGTTCGGCTCGCCCGAAAGCAGCATCGATGCCGTCAATCAGATCGCCGATCTCACTGCCTGGTGGGCCGAGATCTTCGTCGTTCCGTGCGTGGCTTGGAACATCGATCGCGTCGATGACGCGGAGAGGCTGGCAAAACTCGGCGCCGACTTCGTCGCGCCCTCGGCGCGTCTTTGGCAGAAGGCCGGCGTGGCGGGCCTGGCCGAAATGGCGAGCGTCATCGGCCAGGTGCGGAGGGCTGCGTGATCCCTTTTCGGGTGCCTGTCGCGCTTCTCGCCGCAGCGTTGATGCTGACGCTCGGCCTTCGTGCGGCAAAAGCAACCGAGAGTCCGTCTTACACCGCCTATTTCCAGGGCAAGTACCTGACCGCGCTTAAGCTCGCCGAAGCGGAAGCCGCGCAAGGCTCGAAAGAGGCCTATACCCTGATGGGCGAGATCTATTCCGAAGGCCTTGGGGTTGCTATCGACCTCAATAAAGCCGCCGATGCCTATGCCAAGGCCGCTGACCTAGGCGATCCCAATGCCCAATTTTCGCTCGGCACTATGGTCGCCGAGGGCCGCGGCATGAAGAAGAACCCGCGGCTTGCCGCGGACCTGTTCGAGAAGGCTGCGCAGAGCGGCCACGCGTCGGCGCAATACAACCTCGCGCTCGTCTATCTCAACGGCAACGGGCGCCCCGTGAGCGAGGAGAAGGCTGCCGAATGGATGCAGAAGGCGGCAACGCAAGGTCATGCGCCGGCCGAATACGATCTCGGCGCCTTCTATCAATTCGGCCGTGGCGTGCAGATCGACAAGGCCAAGGCGGCGGAATGGACCGGCAAGGCTGCCGATGCGGGGCTTCCCGACGCGCAGGTCGAGTACGGGGTGATGCTGTTCAAGGGCCAAGGCGTGGCGGTCGACGAGGCCAAGGCCGCCAAGTTGTTCCGGCTTGCTGCCGAGCAGGGCAACCCCATAGCTCAGAATCGGCTCGCGCGGCTCTATGCCAATGGCGTGGTGGTGAAGGCAGACCCGGTCCAGGCAGCCAAATGGCACCTACTTGCCCGCGACGCAGGGGTCAGCGATTTTTCCCTCGACATCGTGCTTGCCAAGCTCACCAAGGAGCAACGTGCAGCAGCGGAGCAGGCCGCGGAGGATTGGCGGAACGGCCGTCTCGGCAAGGACTAGGCGCTGCCAGCCGGGGTGGTCTTGACAGGGGCAAGGCCCCGCGTCTTAAAGGCGGCCACCGAGCTTTTCCCACAAGGTCTTTCATGAAAATCAATGGCAACGAAATTCGCCCCGGCAACGTGATCCAGCACAAAGGCGCGCTGTGGGTTGCGGTCAAGACGCAGCACGTGAAGCCCGGCAAAGGCCCGGCTTACGCCCAGGTCGAGCTCAAGAACGCCATTGACGGCACCAAGCTCAACGAACGCTTCCGCTCTTCGGAGACGGTCGAGCGCGTGCGGCTCGAGCAGAAAAACTATCAGTTCCTCTATGCGGACGGCGACATGCTGACCTTCATGGACATGGACACCTACGACCAGATCCAGCTCCCGCGCGACTTCCTGGAAGAGCGTGCGGCCTTCCTCCAGGACGGCATGAAGGTCACGCTTGAGAGTCACGAGGGCAAGCCAATCGGCATTTCACTGCCCGACCAGGTCACGCTCGAAGTAGTCGAGGCGGAGCCCGTGGTGAAAGGCCAGACAGCGGCGTCGTCCTACAAGCCAGCCAAGCTCGAGAACGGCGTCCGCGTCATGGTGCCGCCGTTCATCGGCGTAGGCGAGCGCGTTGTCGTCGACACCAACGAGCTCACCTACGTCCGCCGCGCCGAGTAGCTCAGACGCTGTCATTCCCGAGAAAGCGGGAATCCAGTAAAGGGTGGCGCTGGTCACTAAACAACAAAGCTTGCCGGCTACTGGTTGCCCGCGTGCGCGGGCATGACACTGGAAGTCCCATGCCCGCCTCTGCGCTGATGAATGTGATGCTCGCCGCCGCCCGCAAGGCGGGCCGCAGTCTCGCGCGCGATTTCGGCGAGGTCGAGCAGCTTCAGGTCTCGCTCAAAGGTCCTGCCAATTTCGTCAGCGCCGCGGACCACCGCGCCGAGGAGATTCTCTTCGCCGAACTTACCCGCGCGCGTCCAGGCTACGGCTTCCTGATGGAGGAGCGCGGCAATATCGAAGGCGGCGACCGCAGCCATCGCTGGATCGTCGATCCACTCGACGGCACCACCAATTTCCTGCATGGCATTCCGATCTTCGCCATCTCGATCGCGCTCGAGCGCGAAGACGAGCTGGTTGCGGGACTCATCTTCAATCCGGCCAATCAGGAAACCTTTACCGCCGAAAAGGGCAAAGGCGCCTTTCTCAACGATCGCCGCATCAGGGTCGCAGCACGCTCGGAGCTCTCGGCCTCGGTGATCGGCACCGGCATTCCGCACGGCGGAAAGCCCGCGCATGATCTGTTCCTCAAGGAATTGCGCGCCGTCATGGCTTCATCCGCGGGAGTCAGGCGGCTTGGCGCTGCCGCGCTTGACCTCGCTTGGACCGCTGCGGGCAGGCTCGACGGCTTCTGGGAGCGGAACCTGCATGCCTGGGATCTTGCCGCCGGGATTGTGGTGCTGCGCGAAGCCGGCGCCTTCGTAAGCGATGCCGAGGGTAACGACGATATGCTGGACAAAGGCAGCATCGTCGCCGGCAACGAGGCCATCCAACGGAAACTGCTGAAGCTTCTCAAGACGGCCGCCGCCGAGCGCGGCGTCGCTGCCGAGCCTTAAGATGGCAAAAAACTAGGCAACGGAGCGACCGCGCCGCCCTGAGGTTGCCGTTTTGCGTGTCATAGTAATGGGCTAAGCTTTAGCCTGCTTCGACTCACCACGGCTTTTTGGATGGCAGCAGCGACAACCTATAAGGTCAAGCTTACGCGCCCACAGGTCTTTCTCTGGCGCATGACGCTCTTTCTCATCCTTGCCGTGCTGCTTGCCATCATCCTCGACGGCCAGACACAGCAGATCAGGCACAGCTTCATGGCCAATCCCGGCCTTAACGCGCTGATCATCGGCGTGCTCCTGGTCGGCATTGTCTATTCGTTCCGCCAGGTGCTCCGGCTCTATCCCGAAATTGCCTGGGTCAACAATTTCCGCATCTCCGATCCGGCCAGCACCTCGGAAAAAAGCACGCCGGTGCTACTCGCGCCGATGGCGACCATGCTGCGCGACCGCACCGGCCATCTCTCTCTCGCCACCGGATCGATGCGATCTCTGCTCGATTCGGTCGCCTCGCGCCTCGAAGAGCAGCGCGAGACGACGCGCTACCTCGTCGGCCTGCTCATCTTTCTCGGACTACTCGGCACCTTCTGGGGCCTGTTGCAGACCGTTAGCTCTGTTGGTTCCACCATCGGCGCGCTCGATACCAATGCCGGAGAGAACACGCTCCTTTTCGACCAGTTAAAAGAAGGCCTCGCCGGTCCACTCAAGGGCATGGGCACGGCTTTCTCCTGCTCGATGTTCGGTCTTGCCGGCTCACTGATCCTGGGCTTCCTCGATCTCCAGGCGGGTCACGCTCAGGGGCGGTTCTATAACGAACTCGAGGATTGGCTGTCCGGCATTACCGAGCTCCAGCCGGCTGACGCCGCCGGCGCTGCCGCGATGCCCCCGCAGCTCCGATTTGCGCTCATCGACATGCAGCGCTCGATTGCCGACCTCAACGACAAGGTCGAGCTCCGGCTTCTGAACGACAACACCGGAGACGCGGTGAAGGATCTCGCCGCCGGCGTAGACAAGTTGATCCGCCAGATGCGCGCCGAGCAAAAAGTGGTGCGCGAATGGGCCGACGAGCAGGCCCAGCAGCAACAAGAGCTTGCCTCCGTTCTGCGCCAGATCACCGACGAGGCGAAGCTCCCGCTGCGCGAGGAGCGCGGCTAAGCCATGTCGCTCGCCCGCGCCCGCCGTGGACGGTTCACGGCCAATTACTGGCCTGGCTTCGTCGACATGCTGTCGACGCTCCTGCTCGTTGTCACGTTCCTCATGGCGTTATTCATGCTCTCCAACTTCGTTGTGACACAGGCGACCAGCGGCAAGGACACCATGCTGTCGCGGCTGAACCGGCAGCTGTCGGAGCTCACCGAGCTTCTTGCGCTCGAGCGCTCGAAGAAGGAGTCGGCCCAGGACGAGCTGTCGGCACTCCAGGCGACACTTGGCGAGAAGGACAAGGAGAACCAGCGTCTGACCGGGCTCCTTGGCGAGGCCGGCGGCAAGACGCAAGGCGCCGAGGAGCGCGCGGCGGCGTTCGGCACCCAACTCGACACGCAGAAGAAGATCACCAATGACGCGCTCGCCAAGGTCGAAATGCTGAATCAGCAGCTTGCTGCGCTGAGACTCCAGCTTACGTCGTTGCAGGAGGCGCTCGACGCCTCCGAGGCGAAGAACAAGGAGAGCCAGGCCAAGATCGCTGACCTCGGCCAGAGGCTGAACGTGGCGCTCGCCAAGAAGGTGCAGGAACTTGCGCGCTACCGCTCGGATTTCTTCGGGAAGCTCAAGGAAGCGCTCGGCGACCGGCCGGACTTCCAGGTAGTCGGCGACCGCTTCGTGTTTCCCTCCGACGTGCTGTTCGACTCAGGGTCGGCCGAGCTGAGGCCTGAGGCTCTTGCCCAGCTCGACAAGCTTGCCAACGCTTTGAAAGAGGTCGAGACCAAGATTCCGCCGGACATCGCCTGGGTGATGCGGGTCGACGGCCACACCGACATTCATCCAATCGCCACGCCGGAGTTTCCTTCGAACTGGGAGTTGTCGAGCGCGCGCGCGATCTCGGTGGTGCGCTATCTGATGCAGAACGGGATCAGCCCGGACCATCTGGTGGCTGCGGGCTTTGGCGAGTTTCAGCCGATCGATCCCGGCACAAGCGACGAGGCTTTCCGCAAGAATCGCCGCATCGAGCTAAAGCTGACCGAACGCTAATCGTTCACTGTTTGTCGGGCTCCGCGGGCTTGCCGGCCTTGGCCGCGACATCCTTGCTCGCCATGTTGACCACCTGCACGCGGCGGTTCTCGGCTGCAAGCGGATTCTCGCGGTTCTTCAGCTTCTCTTCACCGAAGCCGATGGCGACAAGCTGCTTGGGATCGATATGGAAATTCTCGATCAAGAATTCTGCCACCGACTTGGCGCGCTGGTCGGACAGGGACAGATTGTAAGCGTCGGAGCCCTTGGCATCTGTATGGCCCGCGACAAGGAACACCGAACCTTTGAGCTTCTCGTCGCTCAGAGCGGCGCCGAGCTTTTTCAAGATGGGCAGGGCCTCAGGCGTGATCTCGGCTGAATCGAAATTGAAGAACACTTCGAGGTCAATCGCCGGCAAGTCGTTCTCCTCGACCACCTCGGTGATCTCCTGCCGCTCCTCGACGGTGATCTGCCTGGTCTTCGCATTCTGCAGTCGCTTCACGAGGTCTTGGCATCCTTTGCCGCCTGGTTTGGGTCAAAGGAACGGAACTTCATCTTTGGCTGGAGCGAATTGACGATGTCGCCCGTCGATGGATCCTGAGCCGACGCCGGCGAACTGAGTACAGCGGCACTCGCGATCAGGGCCGCGGCGATAAGGACGACGTGACGCGCTGGCGCATGGCTCATGACGGTTCCTCCCTCCGCTTTTCGCGGCTCCGGCTTTTAGTTTCGCGCGGAAGCCTATCAAGCTCAAGCTGAACCGCGTGTGAACGCGAGGGGCGAACTACTCAGCCGCGTCAGGGGCGAATTGCAGCTCGGCAAGCCGCGCATAGACGCCGCCGCAACCGATGAGGCTCTGGTGCGTCCCCTCCTCAACCAGCCGCCCATGGTCGAAAACGAGGATGCGGTCGGCGTGGATCACGGTGGCGAGCCGGTGTGCGATGACAAGCGTGGTTCGCCCTTCCATGACTTTGTCCAGCGCGCGTTGCACCAGCGTCTCGCTCTCCGCGTCGAGTGCGCTGGTCGCCTCGTCCAGCAGCAGGATCGGCGCGTTACGCAGCACCGCGCGGGCGATGGCAATCCGTTGCCGCTGTCCTGCCGACAGCGTGACGCCGCCCTCGCCGAGCATCGTGTTGTAACCCTGCGACAGAGCCTTAATGAAGTCATGGGCAAACGCCGCCTTGGCCGCCGCTTCGATCTCACTCCGGCCAGCTTTCTCGACGCCATAGGCAATGTTGGCGGCGATGGTGTCGGCAAATAGCGCAGTCTCTTGCGGCACGAGTGCAAAGCGGGCGCGCAGCGCGGAAAGTTCAGCCTCGTTGGTTGGCACGCCATCGATCTCAACGGCACCGCGATCGGGATCATAGAAGCGAAGCAGGAGCGCGAAGATCGTGGTCTTGCCTGCGCCGGACGGTCCGACCAGCGCCACCCGCTCTCCCGGCGTGACTCGGAAACTCACCTGAGACAGCGTGCTTGTCTCCGGCCTGAGCGGATAGGCGAAGAAAACATCGCGGAAGGCGATCTCGCCGCGCGGGGGCGCTGGCAGCACCTTCGGATGCGTCGGAGACTTGATCTCCGACTTGACCCTTAGCAGCTCGCCGAGGCGCTCTGCCGCGCCAGCAGCCTGGCTGATCTCGCCCCACACCTCGCTGAGCTCGCCCATCGAGGCCGCAGCAAGCAAGGCGTAAAGTACGAATTGCGAGAGCCTGCCGCCGGTCATGATGCCCGAGAGCACGTCCTGTGCCCCGTACCACAACACTCCGACCACGCTCGCGAAAGTCAGGAAGATGGCAAGTGCGGTAAGCCCGGCGCGCGCCTTGGCCCGTGCGTTTGCCGCCTCGAAGGAACGCTCGACCGCCTCGCCGAAGCGCGCCGATGCCGCCTTCTCGTGGGTGAAGGCTTGCAGCACGCGGACCTGGGCAAGGCTCTCGCTCGCATAGGCCGAGGCTTGCGCAAGCGTATCCTGGGCCTGCCGCGACAGCACCCTGACTGAGCGCCCATAGGCAACCAGCGGAATGACGATGATGGGGATCGCAATGAATACGGCAAGCGAGAGCTTCGGGCTCGTCACCACCATCATGACCGTCGCGCCGATGAGCAGGAGCAAATTGCGCAGCGCCTGCGAGATCACTGTGCTTGCCGCCGCCTTAACCTGGGTCGTATCGGCGGTAAGCCGCGACATCACCTCGCCTGAGTGCGAGACCTCGTAGAAGGCTGGGCTCAAACCGGTAAGGTGCTTGAACACGTCGCGGCGAATATCAGCGACCACGCGCTCTCCGAGCCAATTCACGCAGTAGAAACGTGCCGCACTTGCGAGCGCGAGGATCAGCCCAATGCCGGCAAGCGTCGCGAAATATTTGTCGATGAGATCGGGCTCGATGCCGGAGAAGCCGAGATCGATCATGCGCCTCACCGCCATGGGCACGGCGAGCGTCGCTCCAGCCGAGACGAGCAGCGCGGCGAACGCCGCGGCGAGCATGGCTTGGTGGCGGAGGAGATAAGGCTTCAGCGCAAGCAGAGGCTTGAGCGAGGCGCGCCTCGCCTCGTCACCGTCCGCATCTCGCGTGACGGCCTGCTTCTGCCGGTCTTGTGGGTCGGGTCTTGCGTCTACGAGTTGCACAAGAGAAAGGCGCCAGCTTCCAAGGTTCGGGGGGACTTTAAGGGCGCAAGGCACCGGCGAAAAGGGTTAGATATCGCCGCGCTGTTACGGCGCAGCTTGTGCCGGCCGCATAGTTCCGATATAGCCTCCCCCCAAACAAATTCGCGAATTTGCAAGGCAGATGCCATGAAGAAGGACATCCACCCCAACTATCACCGCATCAAGGTGGTGATGACCGACGGCACCGAGTTCGTCACCTACTCGACCTACGGGTCCGAGGGAGACACGCTGAAGCTCGACATCGATTCAAAGACCCACCCGGCCTGGACCGGCGGCGGCCAGCATCTCATCGATCGCGGCGGACGCTTGACACGCTTCAAGCGGAAATACGAAGGCTTCATCAAATAGCAGGCTGACTCCTAATCGGCCTCGGTACCGAACGCGGCGCGCAGGCGCGATAACTGCGTCTTGAGCGGGTGCTCCGCCTCGCCCGAAGGCGGAAGCTGCTTGTATCCCAACATGCGATCGAGACGGATCACGCGCGCCTGGAGCTTGATGCTTTGCTCGATCAGCTCGCGCAGCCGCGGCGGCAATGCGCCGAGATCGCGCGCAGGCTGATCGCTGACCGTTGCGGGAAGCTTGATCTTGCGCTGCTCCTCGATCGCCTGCTCCGGCGTGAGCTCGCCCTCGCTAACGGCGCGCCTGATGAGGAGCCACGATGCGAGCTGCATCAGCCGGGTAGTAAGCCGCATGCTTTCGGTGGCATAGGCGAGCGAATGGGGCGGCCGGAGCTTGCGTGCTTCTTTGCGTCCGTCACCGTCAAGGTAAGTGGCTGCCGCCTCGACCAGCGCCATGCCTTCGCGAAACACCGCCTTGAATTGCTCCGAGCGTGCGAATTTCGCGCCGAATGAGACCGTCACGCCATTGTCACGGTCGCCGCTTTTTGACCTCCCCGCCATCGGCCAACTCCCGTCTACGCCTTAGCCGGCGGCATACTATGCCATGCGGAAGCCACGTCGTCGCCTTCCGGCAGCAAAGGTTAAACGCCGTGAATCGGGCCAAAAAAAGAGCCGCCAGGCGGCGGCTCAGGAAGTTAACAGGGAGGCGTCAAACAGAGTGGACAGGCCACTCAGATCCAGAGGACTGGATGAGGCAAACCCTAGCGCGAGAGTCCTAAGATCGAGTTAATCCTAAGCGCGGGTTTACCTAAAGGAACAGTATCGTTAACGCTTGAAAGCGGCTTCGGCAGCACTCTTCGAGGACTGCTTGGCCGCATGCATGGCCTCGACACGCGCGATCTCGGCCTTGAGATCTTCGATCAGCGCCTTGAGCTCGCCGACAGAGAGCTTGCTCAAGTCCTGGCCGAGCTCGTAGCTCTTCGGCTTCTTTTTCGGTTCGAGATCGTCGGTATCCATCAGCGCATCTTATCATCCCATCTTTGTCCTCTCTAACTCCTCTGTCATCGCCGGGCTTGACCCGACGATCCAGTAAACGCTAGCCGTGTGAGCACTCGGGTTACTGGATGCCGCTTTCGCGGGCATGACGGTCTCAGGAGAAGAGAATCGTGCTGCCGAAAACAATGACCGCCATAGTGGCGAAGGAGGCAGGAGGCCCTGAAGTGCTGGCGCCAGTAGAGCGCCCAGTGCCCACGCCCGGTTCTGGCGAAGTCCTCATCAAGGTCGAGGCGGCGGGCATCAACCGCCCTGACGTGTTCCAGCGTGAGGGTCACTACCCTCCCCCCAAAGGCGCGCCGGACATTCTCGGCATGGAAATCGCCGGCAAAGTCGTTGCGCTGGGGCCTGGCGCCGCGCGCTTCAAAGTGGGCGATGCTGTCTGCGCCCTAATCGGCGGCGGCGGCTGCGCCGAGTTCGCCGTCGCGCCCGAGTCAACGACCCTCCCGGTGCCGAACGAGCTCTCCATGGCTGAGGCTGCCGCTTTGCCCGAGACCGTGTTCACGGTCTGGCACAACGTGTTCGAGCGCGCTGCGCTCAAGCCCGGCGAATGGTTCCTGGTGCATGGCGGGGCGAGCGGTATCGGCACGACCGCAATTCCGATCGCCGCGGCGCTCGGCGCCAAGGTGCTGGCTACGGTAGGGAGCGCAGAGAAGGCACATGTTTGCAAAGAGCTCGGCGCCGTGCGCGCCATCAACTACCATGAGGAGGACTTCGGCGAGGTCGTACGCGAGACGACCGGCGGCAACGGCGCTGACGTGATCCTCGACATGGTGGGCGGCGACTATGTCGAACGCGACTTGAAGGCGGCGGCGCTCGAAGGCCGCATCGTGCAGATCGCCTTCCTCAAGGGTTCGAAGGTCGAGCTCGATCTGATGCGCCTGATGCTGCGGCGTCTGACGCTGACCGGTTCGACGCTCCGCGTGCAAAGCGCAGACGCCAAGGCCCGTATGGCCAAGGCCATCGAGGAGCGCATCTGGCCACTGATCGCCGAAGGCAAGTTCAAGCCGGTGATCGACTCGACATTTCCCCTGAGCGGCGCTTCCGCCGCCCATCGGCGCATCGACTCCCCCGAGCATATCGGCAAGATCGTCCTCGTGGTGAACTAGCTCGAAATCGGCGAGAAGCGATTGCCTAAACGGGCAGCACCGCCTATATAGACCTCATTCCCCTTCATTTGATTTCGGTTTTTCTCTTTCGCCGAAGGGGCGCAAGAGGCCCGTTATCCCCTTGAGGACGCCAATGGACCGTACCCCTCTGATGCCAAAAGCGACCGCCGTATGGCTGGTCGACAACACCTCGCTCACCTTCGAGCAGATCGCCGAATTCTGCGGTCTGCACGTGCTCGAGGTGAAGGGCATCGCCGACGGCGACGTAGCGCATGGCATCAAAGGCATGGACCCGATCTCCTCCGGGCAGCTCTCGCGCGAAGAGATTGCCGCAGCCGAGGAAGATCCCTCCCATCGATTGAAGCTCTCCGAGCCGAAGGTCGAGGTGCCGGAGGTCAAGACCAAGCGCGGGCCCCGCTACACGCCGGTGTCGCGCCGTCAGGATCGACCCAATGCCATTCTCTGGCTACTGCGCAATCACCCCGAGCTCAAGGATTCGCAGATCATGCGCCTGGTCGGCACGACCAAGCCGACCATCATCGCCATCCGTGAGCGCTCGCATTGGAACTCGCCGAACCTTCAAGCGCAGGACCCGGTGACGCTCGGACTCTGCTCGCAGATCGATCTGGACGCCGAGGTGAAGAAGGCCGCCGTGAGGCTGGAACGCGAGCGCAAAGAGGCGGGCATCGTCGAGCAGCCAAAGGCCGGCACTTTGCTTCCCGCCGAGGAGGCGCTTGCAGCAGCGGCGCCTCGGCCTGAGCCTGAGGCCGAGCGACCAATGGCCACGGCGCTGGCGCAGGAGGCGCGCGCCGCCATGGCCGCGCCCGACGAGGAGGAAGAGGGGCCGGACGTCGATTCCGTGTTTGCCAAGCTTAAAGAGCTGAAGCGCACCGACGTTCCGTCCGAGTAGCCCATATTTTTCTTCTGCAACAGTAATTGATCAGAGCCTCTCGCCTTCGCTAGGGTGCGATGAGGAAACGCGCCCCGGGGATGGCAATGGCCAACCCTTACGACATCGGTCTCGACAAGAATCCGGCCAACTACCAGCCGCTGACGCCGCTCGTGTTCTTGGAGCGGGCGGCAAGCGTGCACCCTCAGCATACCGCCATCATCCACGGCAAGGAGCGCATCGCCTACGTCGATTTCTATGCGCGCACGCGGAAGCTCGCCTCCTCACTTGCCTCGCGCGGATTCGGCGAAGGCGACACGATCTCGGTGATGCTTGCGAACTCGCCTGCCATGCTCGAGGCCCACTACGGCGTGCCGATGGCCGGCGCCGTGCTTCACTCAATCAACACCCGCCTCGATGCCACGGCTATTGCCTTCATGCTCGACCATGCCAATGCAAAGGTGTTGATCGCCGACACCGAGTTTGGGCCTGTGCTGAAGGACGCGCTCGACCAGGCCGATGTGAAGCCGCTGCTCGTCGATTATCGCGACATGCAATGCGGCGTCGAAGGGACACGCCTCGGCAATTTCGATTACGAGGAGCTGATGGCCGATGGCGACCCCGACTTTCGCTGGTCGATGCCGTCAGACGAATGGAACGCGATCTCGCTCAATTACACGAGCGGCACGACCGGCAATCCGAAGGGTGTCGTCTATCATCACCGCGGCGCAGCGCTCATGTGCTACGCCAACACCGTCGCTACCGGCATGGGCCAGCACCCGGTCTATCTCTGGACGCTGCCCATGTTCCATTGCAACGGCTGGTGCTTCCCCTGGTCGATCAGCCTCGTCTCCGGCACGCATGTGTGCCTGCGCGCGGTGCGCGCAAAGCAGATGTACGACGCGATTTCCGATCATGGGGTGACCCATCTGTCAGGCGCTCCCTTCGTGATGGCGGCTCTGCTCGGCGCGAGCGAAGAGGAGAAAAGAGAGTTCCCGCAGCGCGTCGCCTTCAGCCATGCCGCGGCGCCGCCGCCCGGCGCCGTGCTCGCCAAGATGGACGAGGCGGGCTTCGAGCTCACCCATCTCTACGGCCTGACCGAGACCTACGGCCCTGCCACGCTCAACGAGTGGCACGCGGCGTGGGATGAGCTCCCCGAGGAGGAGAAGCTAGCCAAACGTATCCGCCAAGGCGTGCGCTATCACGCGCTCGAGGACCTGACGGTGATGGACCCCGAAACCATGGAGAAGGTCACGCCCGACGGCGAGACCCTGGGCGAGGTCATGTTCCGCGGCAATATCGTGATGAAGGGCTACCTCAAGAACGCGAGCGCGACCGATGAGACTTTCGCCGGCGGCTGGTTCCATTCCGGCGACCTCGGGGTGCTGCATCCCGACGGCTATATCCAGCTCAAGGACCGCTCCAAAGACATCATCATCTCTGGCGGCGAGAACATCTCGTCGATCGAGGTCGAGGACGTGCTCTACAAGCATCCCGCCGTGCAAGCTGCGGCCGTGGTAGCGAAGCCCGACGTGAAATGGGGCGAGACGCCGTGCGCCTTCGTCGAGACAAGACCCGGCACGCAGGTGACGGCCGACGAGATCATTGCCTGGTGCCGAGAGAAGCTCGCCCGCTATAAATGCCCGCGCCACGTGGTGTTCGTGGAGCTGCCCAAGACCTCGACCGGCAAGATCCAGAAATTCAAGCTGCGCGAGATGGCGAAGGCTGTATCAGAGGTCCGCTAAATGCCGCTGCTTCGTTTCGATCTAATCGCCGGACGCACCGATGGCGAGCTCAAAGACCTGCTCGATGCCGCGCATCGCGCCATCGTAGAGGCGTTCGGCGTGCCCGAGCGCGACCGCTATCAAATCGTGCACGAGCATCGCGCCTCACGCATTGTCGTCGAGGATTCCGGGCTCGACATTCCGCACACCGACAAGATCGTCTTGCTCCAAGTCACCAGCCGCAAGCGCAAGAAGAAGCAAAAGGAGGACTTCTACCGCCTCCTCTGTGAGGAGCTTGAGAAAGCCTGCGGCATCAGTTCATCCGACGTGGTGGTGTCGTTCGTCGAGAATGGCGACGAGGATTGGTCGTTCGGATTAGGCCGCGCGCAATTCCTTACCGGATTGTGATCCCTAAGTGACGAGCTTTTTGTCTTAAAGCTCCCGGTGTCCGCTTCAGCGCCTTTGAGATCGTTGTAACGGGCGTTTTGCTTTTGGAATGTCGCTTTAGTTCCCTCTCGTCCTGTACCGTCCATTCGCGCCGAACGACACGTCTGCTTCGCTTCGCCATGAATCATCTCCCACATTGATTCTGGTGAGCTCTATATCAGATTTTTCTTCAGCGCTTGTTTTTTGGTGTGCCGAAATTTGCCAACAGCGACCGCTCGGTCCCCGGGTGGTCATAGTGCATGTTGGCTCATCAACACATTCTCAGCTGCGATGTCCACAGTCCGATCCCTTATCGAATAACTTCCATGCGGACGCTGCCCGTGCTGCCCATACCGATTGCCAGAGCAGCACCACTGCTGAGATCAATAGCGCGGCCCTTCACGAATGGACCGCGGTCATTGATACGTACGACTATTGAGCGGCCATTACGGGAGTTTGTCACTCGAACTCGCGTGCCGAAAGGCATCGTTCGATGCGCAGCGGTCATGGCGCTTGGATTGAACTCCTCGCCTGACGCCGTTCGATGTCCAGCGAACTCTTGACCATAATAAGTTGCGATCTCGGCCTTCGCGGCCCCCTCAAAACAGACAAGCGCACATAGCGCCAGAGCCAAAATCCTCATCACAGATGCCCTCCGATCGATTCGAACCATTAAGGCTCGACAATCAGGAGGAAGTTGTTGGCATTAGGCTCCCGATGTGGCGAAAGCAGGCAATTTTAAAGACCTGTTAGCAGCGCAGAAGGTATTGGTCGCACTATTGTGGGCAAAAGCTCAGATCGGCATCTGACCCATTGGTCTTGGTTTCAACGTACCATCATTGCAATTATTGCCTCAATTGTTCCCAAGATTGTTCCACTCTTGCCATGAAATGAGCACGTTGCTGCAGCGAATACGCGCCCTTCAGCCCAAGACTTGCGATCGAACTGAAGGAGACGAGAGTGCGGATTCGCCTGCTATTCACACTTGCATTTTTCTTCTTAGGCGGCACTACACCTCTTCATGCCTCGCTCGGCCCTGCGCCCCAGCGGCAGCCACTGGCTTCGCAGGGGACGGAGACTGACACCGCCAAACCGTCCCTCACTGCGAATTTCTTGAGTGGCGCGACACCTCTTCATGCCTCGCCCCCGTGCGAGCCACTGGCCTCGCAAGGGACGGGGACTGACGATGCCAAATCATCCACCACTGCGGATGGTCAGGGCATTCCACATTTTGACGCCGAGGATCGTGACTACATGATCCGGACGATTGCGTTCGAGGCTGCTAGTGAGCCTGAGGAGGGAAAGATTGCGGTCGCCCATGTCATTCTCAATCGCATCAAGAGCGGCGGATGGGGTGACAGTATTAAGGCCGTGGTGACAAGTCCGTGGCAGTTTGAGCCCTGGATGACAAAGCGCGAAGAGATGGAGAAGCTATCCCCAAATGATCCTAGCTATAAGGACGCCGCACAGATCGCGGATGCCGTCCTCGTTGGGAAGATGCCGGACCCTACCGAAGGCGCTATGTACTTTCTCAATCCTAGCGTGGTTCGGGAGAGGCGCGGCGGCTCCTTACCCTCATGGGCTCAAGGCGAAGGACAGGCAATTGGCCACCATACGTTCTACCGGCCAGACGAGGATGTCATGCTGGAGCATGCCGCAATCTCCAAGGGCCCGTTGGCAACTTCCCTTTCATGCACACGCCTAGAAGCGGGAGAAGCTCCACCTATCGGCTAATGCATTTCGACAAATGGGTGTGTATGTGGGTGTCGCTCTACTGCCTTAAACGGGTGGCATAAATTTAGCTATGGCCAAGCGGCTGAAGGGGTGAGAAGTGAGACTTTTAGCTCTCTCTTTCTTGATCGTCGGCAATCTCCTAGCAGGTCAGGCACATGCCGAGGACTTCACCTGCCAACCTTTGACAAGGCCGGATTGTGACAAGGCGGGCATAACGTGGGACGACAATGCCAACGTGTGCGGGTCAGCCCACGCAGCTGTAAAGAGCATGCCAAAGCCAGAGGCGGCGGAGAGTTTGAGTCAGCCTCTAACGCGAAGCGACTGCGATAAGGCTGGCATGACGTGGAACGATAACGCCAATGTGTGCGGTAAGAAATCGGAAGCTCAGCTTACGCCAAAAGCGATAAATCCAACTACACCGACCATCCTCATTAACATCGACAAAAGCAAGCAAAGGATGACCGTCTCGCTGGATGGCGTCCAACGATATGACTGGCCAGTGTCAACCGGTAAGGCGGGATATTCAAACGCCATCGGGAAGCTTCACACCTCTTTCCATGAACAAGGTTTGGTATAGTAAGGAATGGGACAATGCTCCCATGCCGCATGCAATCTTCTTCATGAAAGACGGTCATGCGATCCATGGCAGCTATGAGGTGAGGCATCTCGGCAAGGCGGTGTCGCATGGCTGCGTGCGGATCTCGCCGCAGAACGCCACAACCCTCTACACGCTAGTCGAGAAGACTGGGCTGAAGAATACCCAGGTCGTGCTTGCCGGCGACACTCCAGGCGGCGAGGCTAAAGTGGCGAATTCAGCGAGCTCTCGGACTCGCCACCATCAAAGCGCAGCGGCATCTCGGACGCGTCATAGTCACGTGGCGACCAGCTCATTCAAGACTCGCTCCTACTACTATGCCGAGTCCTTCGAGCCTCCGCAAAGACGCGGCGGCTTTTTCAGGCGCTTGTTTAGCGGACAATAGACCCCGGACGAATTCAGTCGAGAGTCGTCGGTAGGCATTGGGGACGAAAGGCACCGGCATTCAGTTACCAAACCCGAACGCGATCCTTAGGGGCGAGGTAGAGCTTATCAGTCTCCTTAATGGGGAAGGCGGCATACCAAGGATCGAGATTTCGGACTGTGAACGTGCGATATTGAGCGGGCGCATGGCCGTCTTTAATCAGGAGTTGACGCAGGGCCTCGGGACGCCGGTAGACGCGCCAGCTTTGCGCATAGGCAAGGAAGAATTGCTGGTCACCGGTGAGGCCGTCCACGGCGGGCGCTCCCATGCCATGAAGGGAGGCACGATACGCGTCATACGACACAGCAAGACCCGCGAGGTCAGCAATGTTCTCACCCAGTGTCTGGTGGCCGTTCACGCCGAGATCAGGGAAGGGTTTGTATTGGTCAAACTGTTGTGCGAGGGCTTCGCCCGCCGCCTTGTACTGCTTGAGGTCGGCATCCGTCCACCAGTTGCGCAGATGGCCTTCGGCATCGAATTGCGCACCCGTGTCGTCAAAGCTGTGGCTAATCTCGTGGCCGATCGCGGCGCCGATGCCCCCATAATTCACCGCGGCAGATGCGGCGGGATCGTAGAAAGGTGGCTGGAGAATACCTGCAGGAAAGTTGAGCGCGTTTAGAATCGGCAGGCTAACCGCGTCTAGCACTTGGGGCGTCATCACCCACTCTTTACGGTCGACCGGCTTGCCGAGCAGTGAGCGGCGATAGTCGTACTCGAAGATCTCCGAACGCTCGGCGTTGCCGAGCGCGTCGCCGCGTACGACTTTCAACCCCGAATAGTCGCGCCATTGGTCCGGGTAGGCGATGCCGACCGTCAATGTGGTCAGCTTGCGCTTCGCCTCCGCCTTCGTCTCCGGTGACATCCATGCCAGGCCGTCAATGCGATTGCGGTAGGCGGCCGTGATGTTGGCGACCATGGTCTCAACCTGCGTTTTGGCGGATGCAGAAAAGTACTTCGTGACATAGAGCTTGCCGACAACCTGACCTAGTGCGTCGTCCGTGGCGTCCACCGCGCGCTTCCACCGCGCGCGTTGTTCAGGCGTGCCTTGCAGGGTTGTTTCGTAGAAGATGAAGTGTTCGTCCGAGAATGCTTTTGGTAGGAAGTCCGAATAATGATCGATGACACGGAAGGTGAGATAATCCTTCCAGTCTTCGATGCTCTCGCTCGCGACGAGCGCGGCGCAGCCTTTGACCGCTCCGGGCTGCCAGACGATGAATGTCTTCTGCTTGTCGAGGCCGGCGGCCGCAAAGTAGGCATTCCAATCGAGGCCTGGGGCTTTTGCTGTAAAGTCGGCGCGCTCCCACACGTTATTGCCTTTTTGTATGTCGCCGCTTTCGCTGCGGCTGGCGTGGCTTTGGGCGATTTTGGTTTCGAGCGCCATAATGCGGGACGCCTTTGTCTCCGCCTCTGCTATTCCCCCAAGCTTCAATAGGGCAGTGATGTGGGCGAGATAGGCCGTGCGCACCTTCTTCATCGCGTCCGCATCGGAGAGGTAGTATTCGCGGTCCGGCATGCCGAGGCCGCCCTGGAATAGGAACGGCGCATAGTGGGTCGGGTCTTCGAATGAAGGTGAGACCCACAGGCCGAAGAGCTTGTCGGTGTAGAGGTCCGTATTGTTCAGGATGTCGATGTCGGCGCGCAAGTTTTCGCCCAAATACCGTGCAAGCGTCGTTCGGTCTCCAATCGCCGCAATTTTCCTGAACATGGGCTGCAGCGGCGTGAGACCCTTCGATTCGATGCCGGCTTCGTCCATGAAACTGGCATAGTAGTCGCCGACCTTTTGCGCGTCGGAGTTGGGCTTCGCATTCTGCGCTGCGGCTTGGATGAGATCGACAATGCGTTTGCTAGTCTCCTCCTTCAGGATAGCGTCCACGCCATAGGAGCTACGGTCCGCAGGGATTGGATGCGCCTTTACCCACGCGCCGTTTGCGTACGTCCAGAAGTCATCGCCGGGTGCAGTGGAGATGTCGATCGCATTATGGTCGATGCCCGCGGCAAGAGCGGCGAACGAGGCTACTGCGGCGAAGAGCGCGCTGATCAACGATGCGCGGAGCATGGTCTCATTTGTGCTCTTCCGCCGCGGTGATGTCACTTCTGATCCAAAGCGGGAGTGAGTGCGAGGGCGGTCAATGATATCGGTCAGGAAGTTGTCGGGCTGCATGTCCACACAACAGCGAACGAATGCCAGTGCAGCTCGCGAATCGCCTGGTCGTGTGACTTGCCAGCGGCCTCACAGACCTCGTTGCTGTCAAAGTTGGCAGTCGCGGTCGAAGAACCGGAATAGTCCACAGGATTGTTAGCAACAGCAAGATTAGGGCAGGCATATAGAATTTGCCCCGGCGAGTGGGATCACAGAATGTCTGCTTTCAGGGGTAAAGCGGACGCTTTTTCACATAGCCTGACATGTCCGCTAATGACCCATAACGAACATTCAAACCCAAGTTACATGCGAGCAGAAGCTGGGCGCCCTCGGAAGAATAGTACGAAAAGGTAGAAAAGCCAGACACCGATTGCGGACACGGCTGCCGCCACGTAGGTCCAAGCAGCGGCCCCTAAAACGAACTCCAGCTATTTGTTCATCGCCTCGAATGATGCCCTGGCTCACCAATAATTTTTGTGCCCTCGCACTCGCATTGAACTCTACTGGCAAAGTGAGGAAGGCAAAGAGGGACGACGACCCGAAGAGAATGATCCCGATCCAGGTCAGGGTTGGAAGCTGCAGCAGCAGTCCTGCGACAAACAGCCAAGGGGCAACTTGCGCGGCAAGTTGAACGATTGGCACGGTGTAAGTTCGCGCCTCCATGGGGAAGTAATCCTCTGCGTCCTGCAACGCATGCCCTGCTTCATGAGCCGCGACGCCAGCAGCTGCGACACTCGGTGAATAGTAGACGTCCTGGCTTAGCGACAAGGTCTTGGAACGAGGATCGTAGTGATCTTTCAGGATCCCCGGAGTGGACTCGATTGCCACGTCTTGAAGTCCCTGCGAATCCAACAACCGACGCGCCACCTCTGCCCCAGTGATTCCGCCCTGGGTGCCGATTTGAGAATACTTGGCAAAGTTGAGTTTGATCCGCCCCTGCGCGTACAGCCCTAACAGCAAACCAGGAAGAACCAATATCCAAAAAAGCGGATCGTTTAACACTTCCAGATCTCGCCAGCAGCGGATGCTCGTGCAAAGAATAGTGCAATGTCGGGCCCGTTACACGCAACCCACTGCCGATCTGAATGATGCGTTCAGGTTACGACCGCCTCTTAATGGGCTCCCCACTGCGGCGTAGCCGTGTAGGCAAGGCGATTGCGGCTGCGCTGTTGGTCATTTTGGCGTTTGCCACCCTTGTCCAGTTGGTCGTGTTCATTGGCATGCCCCCAGGCCTCTCCGGAGTGTTCTTGCGTGCGCTCGCTCTCTCAAGCCTGCTCGCTCTGGTGCCCCTTTCGATACTCTGGTTCCTTGATCGGCGCGAACGTGAGTCTCCTTGGCTATTCGCCGCTGCCTTCCTGTGGGGTGGGTTGATCGCCACGGCACTTGCCTTGCCGTTCAATACCGCCTTTTTCAAACTTGTTGATGAGTGGCTGACGCATCACCCAATGCTCGAAGTGATCCTTGGTCCCGAGGCACCGCTGATGCTTGTGGCCCCAATTTCTGCGCCAATCGTCGAGGAGTTTGTCAAGGCGCTTGGCGTATTATTGCTTTTTTGGCTGTTGCGGCCGGAGTTCGACAATATGCGCGATGGCCTTGTCTACGGCGCCCTGGTGGGCCTCGGCTTCACCTGGTACGAGGCAGCGCTTTACGTAGTTAACGTTTACGCCAAGATTGGCGTGGCCGCGTATGGCCTACAGCTCGGTGCCCGGTACGCACTTTTCGGGCTCGGGGGACACGCATTGTTTACAGGCCTCTTCGGTGCGTCTCTGGGGTTCGCACTTCAAACTCGGCGCAGATGGTTGCGCATTCTCGCTCCCATATTGGGGCTTGCGCTCGCCATTGCGGCCCACATGCTAAACAACGCGCTGCCGCTGTTTGCAACACTTACGAGGATCGCCGCAGGCAAGCCGCCACCGGAGAGCGAACAGATCCCTGACATCGGGTTTTTCCAAGCGTTCGCCACGAGTAGTCTTGTCCAACTAACGATATTTGTTCCGTTCTGGCTCATCATGGCATTTGCGGTTTGGCGAAGCGGCGTCTGGGAACGACGCGTGATCCGCGAGGAACTCGCAAGCGAAATCGGGCGTTCGGTCACACCGGATGAGTATCGAGCTATAGCCAGCGATCGCATGCTACGGACACGCCGCGTAGACCGAGAGGATCCGGAGGTATCGGCAGCGCTTGTGAATGCGCAGAACGAACTCGCGTTCCGCAAACGCCGCGTGCGCAACGACGGCGGTGACCCCGAACGAGACAGTTTGGTGGCGGGATGGCGGGAGGACATCCGCCGTTTGCGACTAGTATAGGATACGCCTTCTTCTTAGAGCGGCTCTCTGGTAGCGCACTTCTTGAATGTCCGCTGATGGCACTTAGCGGACATTCATCGTCAGAAGGATCATGTCCGCTATTGAGGGGTAAAGCGGACCTCTCCGACGCCTGCTCCAACGTCTGCTTATGACCCATAGCTGACATTGACCTGCCGCGTTACCGGCATACCCTTCCGGGACCAGCCAACGAGAGCGGTGCCATGAAGAACAGCATCTTCGCAGCATTGGGCCTCATCGGCTTAGCAGGGGCGGCGAACGCGGAGACTTCTGCCGACAACTCCCGTCGCAACATCGAGCGTCGGGCTGTCGAGGCGGTCATCTGGGGCATGCCGGCCGTCAATTACGACCTCATGTACCAGGAGATGCTCAAGCTCGGCGGCAGCCCAACCAGATCGTCTACTGGTGGCGCCTGCAGGACTGGAAGAACCAGACGCTCACACCGAATCCCGACGTGATCTCTATCTGATGCCGTTCTTCAACACCAAGGACGCCGGTCCCATGGTGCTGGAGATTCCGCCCGCCGATGACGGTGTAATCAACGGCACCATCATGGACGCCTGGCAGGTGCCGCTGGAGGATGTAGGTCCGGCTGGCGTCGACAAAGGCAAGGGCGGGAAATACCTGATCCTGCCGCCCGACCCCCAAGGCGCGGCACCGAAGGGCTACATTGCTCTCCCGTCGGCGATTACCAGGGCTACGCGTTGCTGCGCTCCATTCTCCGAAGCGGCAGCGATGCGGACGTCGCCAAGGCCGTCGACTACGCCAAGTGCATCAAGCTCTATCCCCTGTCGCAGGCAGCGAATCCGCCGGCGACAACATTCGTCGATGCGATCAACAGCGTTTACGATTCCACGATCCCGTACGACTTGCGTTTCTTCCAGTCGCTCGACCGCATCGTGCAGACTGAGCCCTGGCTGCCGCGCGACAAGCTGATGATCGACATGCTCAAGTCGATCGGCATCGAGAAGGGCAAGCCGTTCAGTCCCGATGCGAAATCACAGGTCATCCTCAACTCGGCCGCCCGCGAAGCCCACGCCCTCCTGGAAAGCAGGTATGAGGGCATCTTCACACCACCCTATTTCGATATCAGCCGCTGGGCGCTCCCGGCGTTGCCCGACTATCTCAAGGCTTCTCAGGATGGCTTCTCCGATCCAGACGAGTATCCCGTCGACAGTCGCGGTCTTATTTTCACTTTCGCCTTCTTCACGCCCAAGCATCTCGGGGAAGGCCAGTTCTATCTGATGACCGTCAAGGACAAGAACGGGCAGAGTTTTGACGGCAGCAAGAACTATCGCCTCACCGTGCCGGCCGACGCGCGGTGAGGCAGTACTGGTCGGCAACGGTCTACGACCGCGCCACCCACGGCCTCATCCGCGATATGCCCCGCTCCGGTCGCGGCTCACAAAGCCAGGGGCTACAAAAGAACACCGGCGGTTCGGTGGACATCTATTTCGGACCGAAGGCTCCGCCAGGCAAGGAGTCGAACTGGGTGCCGACGAACCCCAGCGGACAGTTCGAGGTGCTGTTCCGCTTCTACGGCCCCGACCAGCCTCTATTCGACAAGATGTGGAAGCTGCCGGACATCGAGCAGATCACTGCTCAGTGAGTAAGGAGAGTGCTCAGTAAGGAGGGTAAGGCCATGAGAAATCTTCGTGTTCAATCTGCGCGGGTTTCTGCTCGTGGCAATCATTAATCCCGCACTCGCGCAGGCGCACCCCGGCCCGCAAGCACCAGTCAGCGAAACCGCCCTTGTCACTCCAGACAACTTCAATCGTGCCGAAACCGACATGTATTTTGGCGGTTCCGTC
>Ga0134124_10000919_pt1 | contig 23567 bp, 21 predicted proteins | sample KB304_FD_96880 | JGI IMG/M metagenome (GOLD analysis project Ga0134124, IMG submission 96880) | Terrestrial soil microbial communities without Nitrogen fertilizer from Kellogg Biological Station, Michigan, USA - KB3-0-4 | ecosystem: Environmental > Terrestrial > Soil > Unclassified ... | reverse complement strand
TCCCGTCTGGCGAGGCGCGCGACTCGAGCCTCTTGAAGCGCTCCTCGAGCCACGCCGAGGATTGCGGAGGCGAGTTTTACGCGGCACCCAAGTTCAGTCGGAACTCGAGCCCGTAGTTCTTGAACCCCAGGCGCTCGTAGAGCTCGTGTACTTTCGGCCGCGACGCGCGACTCGTGGCAATCAGCTTGTAGCAACCGGCTTCGCGAGCCGCCGCTATGACCTCGCTGACGAGCGCCGTGCCCAATCCACTCCCTCGCTGGGATTCGGCCACGAAAACATCTTCGAGCAAACCGAACGGCGCGTCGTGCAGGTCGTTGGTCATTAAGTAGAGGTACGCTCGCGCGACTTCATTACCATCAGCATTGATCGAAAAGCGGATGCCGCGAGCCGGTTGGTTTCGGCGGTCGATCTTCAAGGTTGATCTCCAGATGTGGTGGCAAACGCGGTAGCTCAGCATCGACGACGGGATTCAGGCATACCGTCGCCGACTGTGGCGCGCACCGGAATCCCCGTGGGGTCGAATCCTTCGAGGCAGAAGACGTTGATGCCGAAATAGTCCGCGGTGATTCGTTTTCTGTGAAAGGTATAGATCCGACTGCAATGCGCACGACGGTGCTGCCCAACGACCACAGTTTAGCGGCGGCGGGCGGGGCAACGGAACGCACTCAGCATCTGGATGAGGGCGGTACTAAGCCGCGGCTAAGAGCTTGCTTAACGGACGTCCGGTCCCCCCGCCTCGGCGATCAACGCCTTGAGCTCCGGCACGCAGGATCCGCAATTCGTGCCAGCGCGCAGGACCTTGCCGATCGCGTCGGCCGACACGAGCTCTTGCGTGCGAATCGCACGCAAGAGCGTCGAACGGCCCACCGAAAAGCACGAGCAAACGATCGGTCCTGCCTCGAGCGCAGGTTTCGACGGCCGGCCCGCCAAGATCGCGAGCCGCGACGCGTCGCTCAACGTCTCCTCTGCGAACAGTCCGGCGATCCAGCCGCGCGAGGGTAACGCCTTGGTGCGCGCGATAAACACGCACGCCTGCAGCCGCTCGCCGGCGACGCACGCGCCGCGATAGCGTCCCGCCGAATCGATGAGCTCTACACGCTCTTCGCGGGACCCGAGCAAAGCATCCGCCCATTCGGGCCACGATCCGGGGATCTGCTCTCCCGCGAGCTCATAGCGCCAGTAACCCTGCCCTCGCGCACGCGCGAGGTACGCGCCGCCATCGATCGAGAGAGGCTCGCGCGACAACGCGAATCCGTGCCACGCCGGCTCGTAGCGTCGGATGCTCACGGGCGTGTGCTTGAACTCCGGCTGTCCGGATACGGGATCTGCTGCCGGCGCAATCAACGCGCCGACCCTCGCATCGCTCGCGAACCGCGCGCTCCAATGGATCGGCACGAAAACATGACCCGCGCCGACGGAGTCCCCGACATCCGCGCGCACGACGACACGCCCCGTGTCGCTGCGGACCTCGACGAGGTCACCGGACGTGACGCCGAACCGCGCCGCGTCGACCGGATGCACGATCACAAACGGCTCCGGGTTGTGCGCCATCAGCCGCGCAGAGCGCCCCGTCCGAGTCATCGTGTGCCACTGGTCGCGGATCCGTCCGGTGTTGAGAACGAGCGGATATTCGGCGCTGGGCCGAACTGCGGGTGCGCGCGGCGGCGTTGCGACGAGGTGCGCTTTGCCGCTGGGCGTGTAGAAGCGGCCATCCGCGAACGGTCGCGCGCCGGCTGTAGCCGGCTCGGCCGTGCGCGGCGCGTTCCGCTTCGCGGCGCCGTCAGACGCCCGCCGAGGCCACTGGAACGGCGCGAGCGCGTCGTACTGCGCGTCCGTGAGCTCCGCGCAGGCGCCGATGTCGAACGCGCGCGTGCCGTCGTTTTCGAACGCAGAGAGCCGCGCGTGCTCGCGAAACACGTCCGCGGAGCTCCGGTATTCGAACTGCGCGCCGAAGCCCATACGCCGCGCGACGTCTGTGACAATCCGCCAGTCCGCGCGACTCTCCGCGGGCTCCGGCAGGAACCGGCGCTGCCGCGATATCCGCCGCTCGGAGTTCGTCACCGTGCCGGACTTCTCGCCCCAAGTCGCCGCGGGCAGCAGCACGTGCGCGCACGCGGTCGTGTCCGTGTCGCGCACGCAATCCGACACGACCACGAGCTCGCAGCGCCCGAGCGCGCGACGCACGCGCTCGGCGTCCGGCATGCTGACGACCGGATTCGTCGACATGATCCAGATCGCCTTGATCCGGCCGGCGTCGAGCCCGTCGAACATATCGACCGCCTTCAGGCCGGGAGCGGTCGCCAGCCGCGGCGCGTTCCAAAACCGCCGCAGGCGATCGACGTTCGCGGGCGCGAAGTCCATGTGCGCCGCGAGCTGGTTCGCGAGACCGCCGACTTCGCGGCCGCCCATCGCATTCGGCTGCCCCGTGAGCGAGAACGGGCCCATCCCGGGCCTGCCAATGCGTCCCGTCGCGAGATGCACGTTCACGATTGCGTTCACCTTGTCGGTGCCGCTCGTCGATTGGTTCACGCCCTGCGAAAACGCGGTCACGACGCGAGGCGTGCGCCCGAACCAGCGATAGAGCTCGAGCACGTCGTCCTCGTCGAGGCCGCAGGCGACCGCAACGGCCAGCACCGACGGGGCGCTCTCTTTCGCGACGGACAGCGCGGCGCCGAAGCCTTCGATGTGCGCGTCGAGGAACTCCCAATCGAGGGCGTCGTCGCGGCGCAGGTGATTGAGCAAGCCGTTGAACAGGATCACGTCGGTGCCGGGGCGAAGCTGGAGGAACAGATCGGCGATGTCGCACGTCGCGGTGCGGCGCGGATCGATCACGACGACACGCAGGTTGTCGTTCTTGCTCTTCGCTTGCACGATCCGCTGGTAGAGCACCGGGTGGCACCACGCGAGGTTGCTGCCGACGAGCACGATGAGGTCCGCTTGCTCGAGGTCGGTGTAGTCGCACGGCACGGTATCGGTGCCGAATGCGCGCTTGTACCCCGCAACTGCAGACGCCATGCAGAGCCGCGAGTTCGTGTCGATGTTCGCGCTGCCGATGAAGCCCTTCATGAGCTTGTTGGCGACGTAGTAGTCCTCGGTGAGCAGCTGACCCGAGACATAGAACGCGACCGAGTCGGGCCCGCACGCGTCGATCACACGCCGGAATCCGTTCGCGACGACATCGAGCGCCTCTCCCCAGCTCGCGCGCCGGCCGCGGATCTCTGGATACAGCAGGCGCCCCTCGAGACCGAGCGTCTCGGCGAGCGCGGCGCCCTTCGAGCAGATGAGGCCGCGGTTCGCCGGATGATCAGGATCGGGCGCCACGCTCACTTCCCCGCCCGCCAGCCGCTCGGCCTTGAGGCCGCAGCCGACTCCGCAGTACGGGCACGTCGTTTGTACAGCTGCGCCCGCGTCGCTCTCCACCGTCACGCGCCCGGCACGTCGATCGCGACGCGGCCGTCGACGACCCGCGTCGCAAACGCCGGCGTGCAGCCCGTGTCGGCACCGACCGCGCTGCCGCTGCGCAGGTCGATCACCCACTCGTGCAGCGGGCACGTGACGCGGTAGCCGTGCACGATGCCCTGCGACAACGGCCCGCCGCGATGCGGGCACTGGTCGCGCAGCGCGAACACTTGTCCTTCCCCGGTTCTGAACACGGCGATGTCGATGACACCGACGCGCACGACGCGCGCGCCGCGCGGCGGCAACCCGTCGAGCGGCCCGACGTCGAGCCAGCTCATGTGCGCGCCTCGAGCGGCGCGAATTCGGCCGCGTCCTTGCCGTGCGCGCGTTCGGCCCAGGGATCGACTTGCGAGTACTTCTGCGCCACGAGAAAGCGCGAGTAGAGCGCTTGCCTGCCGGCGGCGTCGACGACGATCTTGTCGCGCACGTGCGAGAGCCCGACGCGTTCGATCCACGGCGCCGTGCGCTCGAGATACCGCGCCTCCTCGCGATAGAGCTGCAAGAACGCGCAGCAGTGCTCGATCACGTCTTCCTCCGTTGCGACCTTGCAGAGGAAATCCGTCGCTCGAACCTTGATGCCGCCGTTGCCGCCGACGTGCAGCTCGTACCCAGAGTCGACGCAGACGACGCCGAGGTCCTTGATCGTCGCCTCCGCGCAATTGCGTGGGCAGCCGGATACCGCGAGCTTCACCTTGTGCGGATGCCATGAGCCCCAAGTCGTGCGCTCGAGCTTGATGCCGAGGCCGGTCGAGTCCTGAGTGCCGAACCGGCACCACTCTTTGCCGACGCAGGTCTTCACGGTCCGCAGCGCCTTGCCGTACGCGTGACCGGAGACGAACCCAGCCTCGCTCAGGTCCTTCCACACCCGCGGCAGGTCTTCCTTCTTCACGCCGAGCAGATCGATGCGCTGACCGCCCGTGACCTTCACGGTCGGCACGGCGTATTTCTCGGCGACGTCCGCAATTGCGCGGAGCTCTTTCGCCGACGTCACGCCGCCCCAGATCCTCGGCACGACGGAGTACGTGCCGTCGCGCTGAATGTTGCCGTGCGCGCGCTCGTTGATGAACCGCGACTGCTTGTCGTCCTCGTACTCGCCGGGCCACGCGCAGAGCAGATAGAAGTTCAGTGCCGGGCGGCACTTGTGGCAACCGTCCGGCGTCTTCCACTCGAGGAACTCCATGGCTCTCGGAATGCTCTTGAGCTTCTCGCGCACGATCGTCTGGCGCACTTCCTCGTGCGTGTGGATCGTGCACGGACACATCGGCTTCTTTGCAGGCGTCTCGGAGTAGTCGCCGCCAAGCGTGTTCGCGAGCAACTGCTCGACGAGTCCCGTGCAGGAGCCGCAAGACGAGGACGCTTTGGTGTGGGCGCGAACGTCGTCGAGCGTGAACAAGCTCTTCGCCGTGATGGCTTTGACGATGTCGCCCTTACAGACGCCGTTGCAGCCGCAGATCTCGGCGTTATCCGGTAGCGCCGTCACCCCGGCCGCGCCCGCCAGGCCCGAGTCGCCGAGATGCGCCTGACCAAAGAGCAGGCTCTCGCGGAAGTCCGCGATCGGCGTACCCTCGCGTAGCAGCTGGAAGTACCAAGCGCCGTCGACGGTATCGCCATAGAGCACGGCGCCGCGGATCTTGTCGTCCTTCACGACGATTTTCTTGTAGACGCCGCGCGCCGCGTCCTTGAACACGAGCTCCTCGGTGTCGGCGCCGCCGCTGAAGTCGCCGGCCGAGAAGAGATCGATGCCCGTGACCTTGAGCTTCGTCGACGTCTGCGAGCCCGCGTAGCGGCCGATGCCGAACTCGGCGAGATGGTTCGCGAGCACCTTCGCCTGCTCGAACAACGGCGCGACCAGCCCATAGCACGCGCCGCGGTGCTGCACGCACTCGCCGAGCGCGTAGATCCGAGGATCGAACGTCTGCATCGTGTCGCTCACGAGCACGCCGCGCTCGCACGCGAGACCGCTCGCCTTCGCGAGCGCCGCGTTCGGCCGTATGCCGACCGCCATCACGACGAGATCGGCCGGCAGCTCCGTGCCGTCCCCGAAGCGCACCGCGCGCACGCGCTCGTCGCCGACGATTTCCTTGGTCTGTGCCGGCATCCTGAACTCGAGTCCCCGCTCTTCGAGCGAGCGGCGCAAGAGATCGCCGGCCGCGGGATCGAGCTGGCGCTCCATCAGCGTCGGTAGCAAATGCACGACGGTCACTTTCATGCCGCGCTTCTGCAAGCCGTATGCGGCCTCGAGACCGAGCAACCCGCCGCCGATCACGATCGCGTGCTTGAAGTCGCGCGCGGCGGAGATCATCTTGTCGACGTCCGCGATGTCGCGATAAGTGACGACTCCCGGCAGCTCCTTGCCCGGCAACGGCAGCACGACTGGATTCGAGCCGGTCGCGAGGATCAGCCGGTCGTACGGCGCCTCGACGCCCGACGCCGCGATGACACGCCGGCGCGCACGATCGATCTTCACGACCTCGTCGCCCGCGATCAAACGAATGCGGCGCTCGTCGTACCACTCGCGCGTGTTCAGCATGATGTCGGCGATCGTCTTCTCGGACGCGAGCACGGGCGAGAGCAGGATCCGGTTGTAGTTCCCGTGAGGCTCGGCGCCGAACACGGTGATGTCGTACAGGTCCGGGGCAAGCTCCAGCAGCTCCTCGATCGCCCGCATCCCGGCCATGCCGTTGCCTACGAGGACCAACTTCCGCTTAGCACGGGCGGGGCCGCTGTCGAGACGCGCCCGCGCCTCGACGGCTTCTCGCGCAAGTCCGGTGTCGTGGCCCATCGTGGGGTCCTTCAAAAGGCGTAGTCGACGGAGGCCCAGAGCTTCGTCGTATCCGTGTAGAGCGTGTCGGCGTTGTAGCTGGCGTACTTCAATGTCAGCGCCATGCGCTCGGTCTTCGCGACGAGCTGGAGGTCGAGCTCGTCGCCGTAGTGGCTCGAGCCGCGGTCGGCCTCGAAGTTGTGCCACCAGCCGAGCGCGCTCAGGCTCTTGAATGCGCCGCGCATGCCGAGCGTGTAGCCAACCTTCACGTAGCCGTCGTCGATGCCGCCGGCCGGCGTCGCGAGGAATTTGTCGGCCCAGCCTTGGAACGCGTGCAGCGTCGCGAGCGGCGTCGCGAAACCGACCGTGCCGTTGCTCCCGAGCACCTCGTAGCCGATGCCGACCGTGAGCTTCTTGATCTCGAGCCCGCCCTCGAGCAAGTAGTAGTCGTCGGTGTAGTGCGCGGGATTCTTGGCCACGTCGGATTGAGTCGCATAAGACAGCGCGTACGTCGCCCGGAGCTTCCCGAGCGGCTTCGCGCCGGCGAGCCGCGCTCCGAACGTGTTGCTCGACTGGCTCGCGGCCTCGTCGATGTCGAGGTAATAGTCGAACACCGTGAGCGTGACGGCGGACCACGGCTTCGCGACGTTCGCGAGCACGACGTCGCCATGCCAGCGGCCGGCCGGAGAGTCCGGGCCGAACACGCGATTCACTTGGCTCGCATACGTCACGTCGGCCTTGATGCTCGTGCCCGCGATCTGCGCACGCAGCGCGTCGAACGTCTGCTCGTTCTGGCGCCAACCGACGTTGCCGACGAACCGCTGGTCGTCGATCACGATCCGTTGGCGTCCTGCAGTCAACGTCGTGTGATCGAGCGATTTGTTGATCAGCTCGAAGCGGTTCACCGCCGTGAAGTTCGCCGGGTCTGCGACGACGGGATACTGAGCTTGGCCGTTCGTCGTGCTGTTGTAGTCGTCGACCGGGTCGCCGACCCAGACGCCTTCCGCGAGGAACGCGGTCTTGTGCCATGGCGCTGTCTGCAGCCCCGCTCGCAGCCGGCTCGTGAGCGCCTCGGCGTCCTCGCTGAATCCTTTTTGCTCGACGCCTTCGTAGCGCAGGCGCATGTCGACGATGAAGTCCGACGCTCGCAGCGCCTGCTCGAACGTCTCGTCCGCGCTCGCTGCGTCCGCGCCTGCGACGGCGACTGCGAGACACGCCACTGCACGCGCCGTACCCCTACGCCGTGCGTCGTGCCAACCCGCTCCCTTCATCCTGCCCGTGCTAGTCATTCGGTTCGCTCCTTCCGCGGCCTTCTCTTCGTCACTTACCGAGCTGCGCGGCCCTTACGCGGCCGCCGTCGCCTCTGCCTTCGCGCGCTCACAGCCCGCGAGGAAATCGAGAACCTCTTGCCGGTACGCGTAGTAGTCCGGGTGCTCGAGCAGCGCCTTGCGGCTGCGAGGCCGCGGAAGCGCGACCTGCATCACCCTGCCGACCTTCGCGTGTGGGCCGTTCGTCATCATCACGACGCGATCGGCGAGCAGAATCGCCTCGTCGACGTCGTGCGTGACGCAGATCGCCGTGACTTGCGTGCGCGACCAAACCTCCATCAACAGCTCTTGGAGCTCCCATCGCGTGAGCGAGTCGAGCATCCCGAAAGGCTCGTCGAGCAACAGCAGTTTCGGGTTCAGTGCGAACGCGCGTGCGATCCCGACGCGCTGGCGCATGCCGTTGGATAGCTCGCTCGCTGGCTTGTCGGCGTCCGCATGTAGCCCGACGCGCGCGAGGTAATAGCGCACGACCTCGGCGCGCTCCGCCTCGCTCGCTCGCGCGTAGACGCGGTCGACGCCGAGCGCGATGTTCTCGGCCGCGGTGAGCCATGGGAACAGGCTCGGTGCCTGGAACACGACGGCGCGCTCGGGCCCCGCGGCCCGCACTTCTTTGCCGTCGACGACGATGCCGCCCGAGCTGACCTCTGTGAGCCCCGCGGCCATCGCGAGAACCGTGGACTTGCCGCAACCCGAATGGCCGATCAGGGAAACGAACTCGCCACGATTCATCTGCAGATCGAATCCGTCGACGACCGTGAGCGGGCCGCTTCGCGTCTCGAACTTTTTCTCGACGCGAAAGAACTCTACGTAGCGGCGCGCGGGGTGCTTGCCGGCGGCCTCGACGTAGGCGCGCGGCGGCTCCTCGCGCGCCGGAAGCGCGGTCACGTTCGTCAGCACGCTCGGCAACGCGACACGCGCGGCTGCGTGCGCGTGCGCAGTTTTTGCGTTACCCGCATCGAGCAGGTAGCGCGTGATGGCGGCGCGCAGGCGACGGAACTCGGCGTCGTCGTCGAGTGCCTTGCGGTCGCGCGGCCGTGCGAGCGACACGGGGAAATCGGGACCGAGCGTCGCGCTCGGCCCGGGGTTCAGCGGGATGATGCGATCGGCAAGGAGTAGCGCCTCGTCGACATCGTTCGTGATCAAGAGCACTGTCTTGCGTTCGCGCTCGGTGATCGCCGCGATCTCGTCTTGGAGCTTCGCGCGAGTGAGGGCATCGAGCGCCGACAGCGGCTCATCCAGTAGCAAGAGCTTCGGCGACATCGCGAGTGCGCGCGCGACTGCGACGCGCTGGCGCATGCCGCCCGAGAGCTCGGCGGGCCGACGGTCGGCGGCGTGCGCGAGCCCCACCATCGCGACGTAGCGCTCGACGAGCGCGCGCCGTGCGGTACGCGGCTCGTTGCGCATCACGACGTCGACAGCGAGCGCGACGTTGCCGCGCACAGAGAGCCACGGCATCAGCGAATAATTCTGGAACACGACACCGCGCTCGTGGCTCGGACCTGTGACGTCGACGCCGTCGAAGAGCACCCGCCCGCTCGTCGGCCGCTCGAGGCCCGCGAGCAGCGAGACGAGCGTCGACTTGCCCGATCCAGAGAAGCCGACGATCGCCACGAGCTCGCCTTCCGCAATCGTGAGGTCGATGCCGCCGAGGACGTGCGCGGCGCCCTCGCCCACTCCGAACGACTTCGTGACACGGCGCAGCTCGAGCAGCGAGCGCGCGCCGCCGGCCGCCGGCAGCTCGCCGAACGGCGCGGGCGCCGCGGCGCTGCGGCAGATGAGCTCACCGAGGTGCGCCTGCCGAAGGCCGCTCATCGGCGCCCCGCCGTGTGGGTCACCGCGGCTTGGAGAGCGAGCATCGTGCGGTCGAGCAGGAAACCGATCACACCGATGGTTAGCACCGCGACCATGATCCGCGCGAGCGAGGCTGCGGAGCCGTTCTGGAACTCGTCCCAGACGAACTTACCGAGCCCCGGGTTCTGTGCGAGCATCTCGGCTGCGATCAGCACCATCCAGCCGACGCCGAGCGAAAGCCGGAGACCGGTGAAGATCAGCGGCAGCGAAGACGGCAGCACGATCTTCACCACTTTCGTGCGCCATGGCAGCTGGAGCACGCGGCCGACGTTCAACAGATCCTTGTCGATGCTCGCGACGCCGAGCGCGGTGTTGATCAGCGCGGGCCACAGCGAGCAGAGCGTTACCGTCACGGCCGAGGTCACGAACGATTTCCTGAATAACGGGTCGGCCGTCACATAGACCGCGCTCACGACCATCGTGACGATCGGGAGCCACGCAAGGGGCGACACGGGCTTGAAGATTTGCACGAGCGGGTTGATGGCAGCGTTTATCGTCGGCGACAGGCCCGCGACAACGCCGAGCGGCACGGCCACGAGCGCCGCGAGCACGAACCCCGTGAACACGGTCGCGAGGCTCGTAAGGATCTGGTCGAAGTACGTCGGCTTGCCGGTGTACTGCCGCACGCGCACATCAGCGCTCGAATCAGCGGCACGCGCAGCCGCGTTACGGGCTGCCTGGCGCGCGTAGAACTCGGCGCGCTTCGTGCGCTCTGCCTGGTGCTCGGCGACGAGTGCGCCCGCCTCGCGCCAGACCGCCGTCGGACCCGGGATCCCGCCGAGGCTCGTCTCGATGCGCGCGGCGAGAAACGACCATGCAACCAGGAATGCCGCGACCGCGCAGAGCGGAACGCCGAGCTGGCGCCAGAGCTCGCGCGCCTGCCGCTCACGGTCGTCGCCGCTCGCGATCTTCACGAGCGGCACGAGCCAGCCCATGCCGAGCAACGAGAGGTAGGGATTTGCGCGCGCGATCAGTGCAGACATCGTCGTGCTCCTACTTCGCAGTCACGAGATCTTTCGCGTTCGGCCGCTCGTCGCGTTTGAGGCCGATCTTCAAGCTGTCTATGTAGGCGTTCGGCTTGTGAGCGTCGAACGTCACGCCGTCGATGAAGTCGCTCGTCGGCGCGCGGTACCCGTCGCTGGTCCATGGGAAGTCGTCCTGCTTCGCTTTGCCTTCGGCGACGAGCTGTCGAGCTGCTTCAGAATAGATGTCGGGCTTGTAAACCGACCGAGCGGTCGCGTCGTACCACGCGTCGTCTTTGCGCTCAGCGATCTGCCCCCAGCGCCGCATCTGCGTGAGGTACCAGACGGCGTCCGAGTAAAACGGATAGGTCGCGAAATAGCGGAAGAAGACGTTGAAGTCGGGAACCGGGCGCTTGTCGCCGCGCTCGTACTCGAACGTGCCCGTCATCGAGGCCGCGATCACCGCGCGATCGGCGCCGACATAGTCCGGTTTAGCGAGCATGGTGACGGCGGCCTCACGGTTCGCGTTGCCGTTGGCGTCGAGCCACATCGCGGCGCGAATCAGCGCCTTGATCAACGCAACGTGTGTGTGCGGATTCGCGGCAGCCCATTCCGCTGTGACGCCGAACACCTTCTCGGGATTGTTCTTCCAGATCTCGTAGTCGGTGACGACCGGCACGCCGATGCCCTTCACGACGGCCTGCTGATTCCACGGCTCGCCGACCGCGTAGCCATTGATCGTCCCGGCCTCGAGCGTCGCGGGCATTTGCGGCGGCGGCGTGACCGAGAGCAGCACGTCGGCGTCGATCTGGCCCGACGCGTCGCCGCTCGCGTAGTAACCCGGGTGGATCCCGCCCGCGGCGAGCCAGTAGCGGAGCTCGTAGTTGTGCGTCGACACGGGAAAGACCATGCCGAGCTTGAACGGCTTACCCGCCGCCCGGTACGAGTCGACGACGGGCTTCAGCGCGTCCGCCTTGATCGGGTGCACGACCTTCCCATCCGCGCCGAGCGGCACGTTCTTCTTCATGGCAGCCCAAACGTCGTTCGCGACAGTGATTCCATTGCCGTTCAAGTCCATCGAGAACGCGGTGACAACATGCGCCGCGGTGCCGAAGCCGACTGTCGCACCGAGCGGCTGGCCCGCGAGCATGTGCGCGCCGTCGAGCTCGCCCGTGATCACGCGGTCGAGCAACACTTTCCAATTCGCCTGCGGCTCGAGCGTCACGTACAGGCCTTCGTCCTCGAAGTAACCGAGCTCATAGGCAACCGCGAGCGGCGCCATGTCGGTGAGCTTGATGAAGCCGAGCTTGAGCTCGTCCTTCTCGAGCACCGGTGGCGCTGCGCGCGCGCTCGGCGACGCTATCGATGCGAGCGCCGCGCAGGCGGCGAGCGCGACGGCCGATTCTCGTAATCCGATCGACGACTTCCGAGACTGACTCATCGCTTCTCCTCGCTGCCCTGATGCGGAACGAATCCTCTGAAAACGAAAACGCCGCTGAAACACTCCGATTCGCGGAGCGGTTCAGCGGCGTCGCTGATGGGCCCGACCTTGGACCCGATCCTCGCCGCGCTCGATGCACGAGCACGGAGACTTGCGGGCCTACTTACAAATCTCGTGCCAGACGCGTCGTCGCGCCTCGTTCATGACGAAAGTGCTTGCGCGGCGCGGACTCGCGCGTCGCATCGCTCGAGGAGACCGTCGCGCGCTCGCTCGCGTTTGCGCCATCGTGGATCAGTGCACCTTCGCGCGCGCTGCTTGACGGTGCAAATCAAGCGTCCGATCCCGGCGCGACGAAGCGCGTTTGGATGTCGAAGCGCGCGAGGTACCCGTCGACGTCCCGGCCGTCGAACGCGATCCCGTCGAACGCAACCAGCGGTCGCGCCGGCTGCGCGGCGCTCGAGCCGACGCACCGCTCGAGCAGATCCGAGCGAAACACGCGCAAGACCGTGGCGCGCGCGGCCGCACTGCGCGCGAGCTGCCCCCAGCGCACCATCTGCGCATAGATCCATAGCGCGTCCTCAGGTTGCGGGACGTTCGCGGCGCCGCCGTGGAAACGCAGGAAGTCGGCGCCCGCCCGCGACCGCGCGACTCCGAGCAAAAGACCGCCGAGCGCGGCCTCGACGATCTCGGCAGGGGTCCCGAGGTACTCCGTTCTGGAGAGCCGCGCTGCGAGCTCCGGGCGGTTCACCGGCTCGTCGCACCACTCAGCGGCCGCGGCGAGCGCGCGCAACAATGGACCGAGCTGATCCAACCGCCCTTCGAGCGGCGCTCGCACCGAGAGTACCTTCTCGACACTGTGCGGGAAGAGCTGCGACTTCGTCGCGACGATCTCGCCGAGACCGGCAGCGGCCGCCACGCTGTTCCAGGGTTCGCCGACGCAAAAGCCGTCGACGTGGCCCGCGCGCAGGCTCTCGACCATCAATGGCGGCGGGATCGCGACGAGCCTCACGTCCCGGTCGGGATGCACGCCGCAAGACGCGAGCCAGTAGCGCAAGTCGAAGTTGTGGCTCGAGAACGGAAACACCATGCCGAGCGTCGCCGGAGCGCTGCGCGCTCGCAGTGCCGCGGCGAGTGCGCCGCCGGCTTCGGCGGGCGTATCCAGTGCTCGCCCCGGGACCGCGGCGCGCATCTCGTCGGCGAGCCGAGTGGACACGGTGATTGCAGTACCGCCTCGGCTCAACACGAAGGGCACGATTTGCTCGGCGTGCACTTGGCCAACGCCGAGCGTCGAGGCGATCGGCAATGGGCCGAGCGCGTGCGCGCAATCGACATAGCCCAGGTTGAGGTGATCGCGCAGGCTCGCCCACGACGGCTCCTTCACGAGCTCGAGCTCGATGCCCTCCGCCTTCGCGAACCCGAGCTCGCGCGCCGCGACAAGCACCGCGCAATCGACCAGCGGCACGAACGCCGCACTGACCCGTTCAACCATCCCTGCTCCCGGGCTCGAGCAGCGCTGCTGCCGCGACGAGCGAGCGCGCGAGGTCGGCGATCTTGCGGTTTTGATTCATCGCAGTGCGGCGCAGCAGCACGTAGGCGTCTTCCTCGGAGAGGTTGCGCTGCTTCATCAGGATCGCTTTGGCCTGGTCGACGACCTTGCGTTCCTCGAGCGCGAACTTCGCCTGGCTGAGCTCGGTCTGGAGCCGGTCGAACGCATGGAAGCGGCTGATCGTCACGTCGAGGATCGACTTCACGCGCTCCTTGCGGAGGCCATCGACGATGTAGGCCGAGACGCCGGCGTCGATCGCGGCTTGCACCGTCGCGCTGTCGGACTTGTCGACGAACATCGCGATCGGTCGACGCGCGAGCCGGGACACTTGGAACATCTGCTCGAGCGTGTCGCGGCTCGGGTTCTCGAGATCGATCAGGATCACGTCGGGATCGATCTCGGCGATTCGCGGCAGGAGCTTCGCGTCGTCGCGGATGTGATGGACTGCGAGGTCGCCGTAATCGCCACCCTGCTCCGTGCCCGCCTCGCGCAGCCCTTCCTCGAGGATCGCGGCGCGCACGGCGTTCGCGTCGATTAGCAGAATTCGCAATGGGCGTTGGGTCATGGTCATAGCAAGGCGCTGCGGCAACTCCGCAAAAAGCGACGAGCGCAATGCAAGAAGCGTGACCAGCAGCGACGGCGCGTGGTTACGCGGCCAAGTCGGCGTTCCGTGCACTAAACGAGCACGTGTTTAGAGCATGCTGCCCCGCGAGCGGGCACGGCGGGCGTTTCGTTACATCAGCTGTACCGTCCGCTGCGACGGTCGCTGTACCCTACGGTGTGCTTTCAAAGCTCTTCGGCAGCTCCGTTGCTCCGTGCTCGATCGCTACCCACGGTTGTTTCTCGTCACACCAGAGGTGCGCTGTGGGCTTTACCCAAGAAGGATCATCGAGTGTTCCGGCTTTGAGGAACGTCAATCCGGGATACGCGTCGCCGCTTGCCCCGATCGGTGAGCCACACCGGGAACAAAAGCTGCGGTAGAACGGCTTTCCGCTGGCACCCGTGTGATCTTCGTACTGCGTAAGCGTGGTGCCCTCGATTCGCAGGGTATGCGTGGGCACGCCGATATTCAGCGAAAAAGCCGAGCCCGTATTCTTCTGACAGGTTACGCAGTGACAGACAACTACTGCGGCTGCCTCGGCGTCCGTTGCGTATCGAACGCTCCCACAAAGACAAGCTCCGCGAATCTTTGCCATTGTCCTCTCCCGTCTTACTCTGTTGTCGTTGCGCAGCCCACGCCCAGTCGGTCGACACCGATTCTAGTGGCCTATTTCGAGCTTTACGATCTGCCCTTGGACGTGATTGACGCGAACCGTCCTCCCTTCGGCCACCGGGCTGCCTTCTAGGCTCAAAGTATTGAACCCTTGCCTCGTCGCAAACTTCCTGAAGGAGAACCTGCGGCCTGCGACCTCAAAGCTTTCCTCGCTCTTGATCGTCGCCGCGGCGTGAAAATTGACGACGGCCCCCTCGAGCGTTGCGACCTGCTGACCTTTGATCGCGCGGATCAGGCGAAAGTAGTCTCCCCAGGTCGTTGCGAACGCGACCGCAGCCAATAGTCCGAAGAACACGCATGCGCTCCACGGCGAGTAGCCTGGTTGAGCTTTCCCACTGGCCAGCACCCAACGCTTCCCCCTATACCAATCGATGACCGCCAACAGAAGCGGCACGGCGATAATCACCGGTAGAATTCCGTAGCGGCAGCCGTCTTGTTGAATGTCGTAAATGGTTTCGAAAGACATGCGATAGCTCGATAGCGGCCTAACGCCGCAGCGCAGCCGCGGCGCGCTCCGCGAGCTCATCCCAATCGGCCACGACAAAGTCGGCCGTTGGCACAGAGCTGCTCGTTCGCTGGTTGTTGAACCAAATCGCGGTCATTTCCGCGGCCTTGGCGCCCGCGACATCCGTGTCGAGCCGATCACCCACGAACCAGATCCGCTCGGGGGAGAGCCCAAGGCGCGCAGCTGCGGTGTCGAATAAGAGTGGGTTCGGCTTTCTTACCGCATGCTCCGCGGAGACCACCACCACATCCAGTAGGTCCGAGAGACTGTGTCGTCCAAGCTCACTTCGGATGACAGACTCGCTGAAACTCGTGTTGCTCACGACCCCGAGCCTCAGGCCCCAATCGCGAAAACGCTCGAGGGCCTGGCGTACCCCGGGCATGGCTCTCGTTCGCACCGACGCCTTCCAGAAACCTACTTCCAACTCAGCCATAGGCAAGTCGAAGCGGACGCCGAGAAAATCGTAAATCAGCCTCGTCATCGCCGGCCACGGCGTCTCCACGCAGGTGACTTCACGCCGACCCGCAACCTCGTCCGTAATCCGTTTAGCGCGCGCGAGCACGTCGTCGATCGTTAGACCGGCTGGCCGATAGCTAGAGTGAGCGAGCAACCATTCGCTACCGGCGCGCACATCGAAGGCGGTCTCTTCGACAAGAGTGCCGCCATAGTCAAAGAGAAGACCTTGGGGGGCTGTTTGAGACACGTTGTCCGCCTAACCCCGAAGTTCAGCGGCGGGCCGCACGGCACACCGCCCGCTGCAACCCGTTGTTAGGCCGCCCTCACTTGCGCACATAGCGCAAGTGTGTGGCGGCTGGATCATCGAGAACTCTGTCGATGCGAAACTGCGGGCCGGGCTCGCGTAGGTTCTCGAAGAGACGACGCCCGCCGCCGAACATCACCGGCGCCAACGCGATTTCGAGCTCATCGACGACATCGAGGTTCAGATACTGCTGGATCACATCGGCCCCGCCCGCGATACGAATGTCACGACTGCCGGCGGCTTCCCGCGCCAGCTGTAGCGCCCGCTGCGGCCCGTCATTGATGAAGTAGAAGGTCGTCCCACCGGGGCGCGCCCAGGGTTCGCGTTTCTCATGCGTTAGGACATATACCGGCGTGTGAAACGGTGCCTCCTCCGGCCACGAGACCTCGCCTTGGTCGAACATTCGCTTGCCCATGACGTTGGCACCGATGCGCTCCGTGGTGCTGCGAAGCAGGTCGTTGATTGGGCCCGTCTCTCCTCCTGGTCCGAGCTTGAGGTTCTCGCGGAAGTAGCGTTGATTGAAGATCCAACCCATCAGCGCACCCCACTTCGCGCCCCAGTTCTTGTACTCGGGCTTACCCATGGTCATCCCTTCCGGTGCCATGTAGCCATCGAGGCTGAGTCCGATGTTGACGAATACTCTGTTCATGTCATCGCTCGCGTGTTTCGCCACAACGGCTCGTTAGACTGCACGCTCGCCATCCAAATCCAGCGACATGAAGACGCTGAAGTCGTTTTCCTCATAAGCCCCGAACGGCCCGCAGTCGCGGAAACCGACGCTTCGGTACAAGGTCTGAGCTGGCACAAACGCCGGATGACTGCCGGTTTCCAGAAACAACTGCCGATACCTTCTCTCCCGAGCGACCCGAAGAACGTGTTTGAGCAAGGCCCGTCCGACGCCCTGGCCACGGAGTCGCTCGGGCGTACGCATCGACTTCAGCTCACCTTCCGTTGGAGACAGTTCTTTCAGCGCGACGCAACCAAGCAGTACTTCGTCGCTCCAAGCGGTCCAGAAAGTTACGTCAGGTGTTCGGAGCTTCTTCGCGTCGAACGCGAATACGTATTTCGCGGGAGTGATTTCGTGCATGTTCCGCAGATGCTCCTCGAGGAGCGCCAGCACCTGCGGCCTGGATACGTCGTCGACCTCGATGCGCATCGGCTCGTTAGGCGGCACTCGCTAGATCCTCTCGCTCGCTTTCAGTTCGCGGCGTTCCGAGATTCCAAACCAACCCCATCGACTGCAGCCATCGGAGAACGAGCCAACCTGGATCGAATTCCTCCGGAGCCAGCCCGATCCGCGCGGACTCCGGAAACGCGTGATGGTTGTTGTGCCAACACTCGCCCATGGTTAGGAAGCCGGCACCGAGCAAGTTGGATGCCTGAACTCCGGCGTCTGGAACCGTCCACCTACCAGGCCCGGGATTGTGCGTTAGAAAGGTAATGGTCCAATGACCCGCAACGCTGACGAATACACGAGCAAACACGCCCCAGACCACCCACGGCAAGCCTCCTAGCAGAAATAGCGCGCCCCCGACCGGTAGTTGTTGAAGAACCCATGTGTGCTCCAGATATTTGTAGAAGCCGTCCTCTTCGACTTCTTTTTCTATCTGCAGATGCGGCGGCTTATCGAAGACAAATCGGCAATTGAGCTGCCACAGCGCATCCTTCCAAAGCGGCTCCCGATGAGAGAAGAAATTGTGGCAATTCGGCTCCCGCTGCGCCCAGTCACGAGTATCGTGAACACGGATGAGGCCAAAAGGACCTGCCATTCCGACAATGACGCCGAGGTAGACGAGAGCTCGTTCGAGCAACTTCGGACATTCGTACGTGCGGTGTATCAGTTTCCGGTGCATTCCGACTGAATGGCCCAGCAGGAGCGATAAATACGTCGTCACTAGAAAGACGAGAATCGCGGAAGCGGATGTCGCGAAGAATGCACCGCCGACGAAACAGACCAAGCAAGTATTGATCCAAAGCGATTTGCCCGTAGCCCAGATGACGCGACCGTGAACGGCGTCCGCTTCGGAACCATCGACTCTAAACACTGATGGACGCACAGCGCCCTGCCTCACGCCGCAGTTCAGCAGCGGCGCCGACCTATGTGACTTGGCACTCTATCTTCGACCGTCCGCTGCAACTGCTTGTTATGCGGCACCATGCGTAAGAACTCACCTATGTGACTGCGGGGCGCGCACGGAGCGCCGCAACTTCGCCACGAGCCATAACATCGCTACCACGCAGATCAAGAGTTGCCCGACGACGAGTGCGTTACGAACCTGCGAGTGACTCTGATAAGCACCGCCGATAAACCAATACACCGCATCGCCCGCGGCCATCGCTACGAAGAAGAAAAGAAGTTGCGCGACACCTCTGCTCACGCGCGCGACTCTCTTCGAGCGACTACTACGACTGCCAGTGCCGCATAACGCCGCAGTTCAGCGGCGGCGTGCTGAACTATTTGCCTTGGCACTTTATCCATGACCGTCCAATGCAACTGCTTGTTAGGCGACCGGCTAACGGGCGACAGACGACGCGCTAACACGTCCAGAAAATCCTGCGCTTTAGATCAACTACGAGCGGACCGTCGGAACAACCGCCAACCTGAGCCGCGTCCGCGTCGTCGGCCTCCGTGCCGATGATCCACTGCCTGGATGCCGCGTGCCACATCAGCGTACCTTGATCAATGACACCTACGGGAAAGACACTGGTGCTCTCGTTGTTGATTACCACAATGTGGCGTCCGTCGATCCGAACAGTCACTGGGCTGCCGGGGAATCTAACCTGTTCTCCCTCCGCGAACTTGTGCATGAATACGTAGTCGCCACTTGGTAGCAGCGGATCGTCGCTCTCCGATCCCCTGCAACTGCTCGTTGGGCGACCGGGTAGAACTGTCGCATCGGGCAGGAGTTTCTGGCGAATGTCGTCCATGACCATCAACGAACGCGACTCCGGCGAATCTGGCGAATCTGGGTCAGAAAAGACCACTACACCAAATAGTTCAGGGCAGGCAGGTGGCTGTTCCAAGTAACGGAAGTAGATCCACCATTGATCAAAACCCGCAACGGGATCCTTCAAATAAGCATAGGCCTTGGGGTCCAGCGTGCCGGCGCGCTCGCTAAGCACGTCCGCTACCGACTTGCTCTCATCCGAGTCTCTGAGCTCGTGCCGAAACCCGTCGGGCTTCGCACCTGAGTCGGTATAGCCCTGCTCCAGCACGAAGCGCTCTGCCAGCTCGATGGCTTCCGCCGCCGAGTCGACGCGCCTAGCCGGCTCAACCTCCGCTAGGCCAGGGTAGGCGAGCGCCAGCAGAGCACTGAATACGACGCCACGATAGCGTGTCATATGTGTCGCCTAACGCCGCAGTTCAGCGGCGGCACGCTGACCTCGGGGCCTTGGCACTTTATGTCCGACCGTCCGCTGCAAATGCCTGTTATGCGGCACTAGCTCCACTCGATCCCGGCTTCGACGTGCCGCAATTCCAGCAGAACTCGAATTTATCAGGACTCTCCTCTCGACACTTCTGGCATCGCCACGATGACGTCGCTATGAGAGGAGCTTGCCTTCGTTGTTTTAGGAACCTGCGACCAAGGTGAAACGACAAGACGAGGTCAAAGATCACGCCAGTGGCCACGAACAGCCCAAGACCAAACGTGAAGCCAACGCTGTAGCTGACGACGGCAGCTGCGACGAACGCCAGAAGAATCCAGTAGCGGTTTGCAATAATGGCCATGTCTGATTCCTCCGATACCGAGCGTGTTCGCATACGCCAGAAGAACCCAGAGAAACGAGCGGCGGTTTGCAGAGGTCACGCTAGCACGAACGTCACGCTCCGCAACCAACGCGCAACGCTTCAGTTGCCGCATAACGCCGCAGTTCAGCGGTCGCGCGCTGACCTAGGTGGTGACTTGGCACTTTATCCGTCACGGTCCGCTGCAACTGCTTGTATGTTCCGAGGCGGCATCGCTCGCCAGCGACCATGCTATTTCGAGTGGGACCATCTTTCCGCTCCAAACCAAAACGCTGCCCCGGAAACAGCTCCAAAGAAGGCAAACCACGCATGGTCGACGACATACAGAGCGTAAGGCGACCGAAAACCCCTCTGGCGACGACGCGATTCCGTATATCGAGTACGCGATAGCCAGCGGAACACTGGCAAAGATGCTCGCGGCAACACCAGGAAGGGCGCGCGCTAGCACCGATAGCCGTTCGGCACCCTGCTGGTTCATGCCGCCTAACGCCGCAGTTCAGCGGCTGCGCGCTGACCTATGTGCCTTGGCACTTTATCTATCACCGTCCGCTGCAACTGCTTGTTATGCGACGACGCGATCATTCGCGCCTCCGAACATTCGAGGAAACAGGGCGCGTCTTGCCAAATAGAGAAGATGCACGGAACTTGCGCCTGGTAGCAGATAGAAGACGAGCACTGCCACCATACCCTCCGGCCAAGGCACCCAGAAATTCCAAAGAGAAAGCGCGACGACCCCAGCGACGAACAACCAGAGCGTGACCCCCGTGCGCTTTGGGTTAGATGGCTCCCGTAGAATGAGAAGCACGATGCGTGCGAGCCCTATGATTCCGCAGATTCCCGTTACCACGACCGTAAGCAAGAGCACTACTGCGATCAGACCAACGTCGCCGGCTTGAACATGGAGCGGCGAGCTTAAATAGGAAAACAACAACCGCACCCAAAGCGGCGAGACAAGCAGGCCTAGCCAGAGCATTACTACCAAGGAACCGAAGCACAGAACAACTTCGGCACAGATCAGCGCGCCAAAGAGTCCGGATCGCTGTTTCATGGGGTGAAATCGTCGCTCAGCTCGTCGCATAACGCCGCAGTTCAGCGGCGGCCCGCTGCCGGTTGTAGCGCGATGCCGTTCGCACCGTCCGCTGCAACTGCTTGTTAGGCGGTGGGCACAACGAATGGAACTGCTTGGTGCCACTGACCATTGACGTGCCACTCTAAGACGCCACGCGCGGGTCGTTTCGCATCTTCGGTGTAACGAAGATTGCGTTCAATCAACTGATTGACAAAATACGCGACTTCTTCGGCCATCGTCCCTTCTGGGTCGGTGTCGTCGCCGTACCCTTCGTAATCAACCCAATCCGTTGCCCGCGATCCGCTCTCAGATCGCTCCACATCGACAAACCACTCAAGCACGGACTCGGGGACCACGACACTGACTCGGATGTCGCCTTTGCTAACGGTGAGCGTGAGGGCGTGACTGCGCAATTCAAACCCAACGCCCGGACGGCCTTCGAACTGCCGCAAACGACGATGAGGTTCGCTCGGCAACGGTGGCCGCCTAACGATAAGTAGGCGGCCTAACGCCGCAAATGAAAGGCGGCGAATCGCCGTATATCGCGCATTTATTTCGCATAAGTGACTGTTTCAAATAGAGCATGGACGTTGTTAGGCGTCAATCTCCAGGGTGGGGATATACAGCATGGAAGCCAAACCCAAGTTGCTCGATCGGGTTCGCGACAAGATTAGGACAAAACACTACAGCTATCGGACGGAGCACAGTACGTCGGCTGGATCCGCCGGTACATCCGCTTTCACGGCACACGTCACCCTGCTGAGTTGTCCGCTCCGCACGTCGAGCGGTTTCTCACACACTTGGCCATCGAGGAAAAGGTAAGCTGCTCGACCAGCTCGACGAACAGTTTCACCTCATCGCACAGCTGCTCTACGGCAGCGGCCTTCGTCTAATGGAGGCATTGCGCCTTCGCCTAAAGGACATCGACTTCGCCTATTCGCAGATTATCGTCCGCGACTCCGTCCAACGCGCGATTCGCCAAGCCGCGCGGCGCGCCGGCATCGCAAAACCCGTCGGCCCGCACACACTGCGCCACTGCTTCGCGACGCATCTCCTCGAGCGCGGCTACGACATCCGCACAGTCCAAGAGCTCATGGGCCACGCAGACGTCCGCACGACGCAGATATACGCATGTGATGAAGAAGGGTGCAGGCGCTGTAAAGAGCCCGCTCGACTAAGCCCGCCGCCCTTCAGTCGCGATTCGGCGCACCGAGCGGAAAATATCCGCGATAAGGTCGCCCCTCATCTACGGCGCGCGCGATCGTCGGGCGAGCCAACAGCCTCGCACGGTACGCTCGGACGTTGCCGAACGCACTTGGAATTTCGTGCGCCCAATCGGCATAGAATAGCGACGGCGCGGCGGCACAATCCGCGAGCGTGAAGTCAGCGCCGCATGCCCAGCCGCGTCCGGCGAGCCGCTCGTCGAGCCACGCGTAGATCTTCTCGAGCAGCCTGCGTGCCTCGAGCACGCCGTAAGCGTCGCGATCGGCGTCAGGACGAAGTTGGTTACCAACGATCTTCTGCATCGGCGTCATCACGTAGTTGTCGAAGACGCGATCGAGCATCCGCGCTTCCACGCCCGCATCGCCGGTGGGAATCAAGCGAATGCGGCCGGGATGGTGAATCTGCAGATACTCGATGATCGTGGTGGCCTCGACGATCGTCCGCTCCCGATCCACGAGCACAGGAAAGCGCTTGAGCGGCCAGACCGCAGCGAGCTCCGCATTCGCCGACGGCTCTTCGAGATTGCGGTATTCGAATGGCGTGTCGTTCTCGTAAAGTGCGATCAGCGCCTTCTGGCTGTAGGACGAGAACGGATGTGAGTAGAGCTTCAACGCGTTTTCTCCGGCAACCACGCGGCTATTCGAGCCCATCCAAGTTGCGACTTCGTTGTTTCATGCTTCTCTGCCGAACCACCCAGTTCTTCCGATCGATCGAAACCGGGCTACTATCGCCCGCAGCGGAGACCCGCCGTAGGCTACACTGCGTTGTCGAGCACGGCGTACCGGTTCAACTCCTCTAGAGGATTCTTTCATGTTGAAGCGGCGCGTTGCACTCGGGCTTTTCACCGCTTTCCTGGGCGCGACGGCCGCGTTGCTCCATGCTCCCGCCCACGGGCAGCCTCCGCCAAGTCTGCCAGCCACGGCGACGAACGCGAGCCCCGAAGCCGCGGCGCCAGCGGACCCGTCCGCCGCCGCATCCTCGAGCGCCGCCGAGCCCGCGAAACAGAAGCTCACGGAGCGGTACCAGGACGGAATCGTGATCTGGCAAACGCCCGACGACGCCACTGTGCCCTTCCTGATGAAGTTCAACCTGAACACGCAGGTCCGATATCTCAACACAACGGACTCGGAGAAAACGTTCACCGACCATCTCGGCGTCGTCCGCGAGGTCAACACGCGCAACGACATCACGGTCAACCGCACGATGTTCATCCTCGGCGGCTACATCTTCGACAAGAGGCTGCGTTACAGCAGCACCGTCTGGACATCTGCCGGCGCCGCGTCGATCGTCGTCGCCGGCACCATCGGCTGGCAATTCAACAACGCGATCACGCTGACGGGCGGCTACACGGGCGTCCCGGGCAGCCGATCGCTGGTCAACACCTTCCCGTTCTTTACGGCATCCGACAGGAGCATGGCGGACAACTTCTTCCGTCCGGGCTTCACTCAGGGAATCTGGGCGAATGGTGAGATCGCGAAGGGTTTGAACTACCTGCTGTTCATCGGCAACGGCCTCAACACGCTGAACATCTCCGCGAACAAGATCGACACGAATCTGCTCTATTCCGGCAGCGTTTGGTGGGAGCCGCTCGGAGACTACGGAGAGCCCGGAAAGTCGCGGAACATGTACGACGACTATTT
>Ga0134124_10000918_pt1 | contig 23577 bp, 14 predicted proteins | sample KB304_FD_96880 | JGI IMG/M metagenome (GOLD analysis project Ga0134124, IMG submission 96880) | Terrestrial soil microbial communities without Nitrogen fertilizer from Kellogg Biological Station, Michigan, USA - KB3-0-4 | ecosystem: Environmental > Terrestrial > Soil > Unclassified ... | reverse complement strand
GAACGTCGCGCTGAGGCGGTCCGCCGCGACGGTGATGTTGCCTGAAACAGGCACCCCAAAATTCGATGTGAGGATCTGGAAAGTAGAGCTGTTCACAGTGAGCGGATTGATGCGCTCGCTGAAGCGCAACTGAATCGTGGCATTCGTGCCGACGTTTACTGCGCCGTTTGCTGGTGTAGCCTCGACGATGGTTGGTCGCAGCACATCGGGAGCATTGCCGGTCAGGAAGCTGAACGTCCCTGGATTACTCAAAGTATTTCCGGCAAGGTCCGTAATCTGCGCCGTCGTGCTGACCGCAATAAACGTGTTCTGATCAAATGGTAGCGCCGGAGTAAACGTCGCCCGGCGATTACCATTGGAGAACGCGAGGGAGCCCTGGACCAATGCATTGTTAGCGGTGATGCGAATTCCGCGGAAAGCGTTGATGACATTCACCGGCTCGTTGAACTCTATTGCGACTACAGCATTGGTGGGTACATTCGTATCGCCATCTAATGGGCTACTGCTAACCAGCATTGGTCGATCGTTATCGGTGTTGAATGCCGTAGAAAAGTTGAAGAAATGGAAGCCAAGCCGATTTCCGGATGCGTCCTTAATTTCTGAAGTCAGTGTCACCGTGAAATTTCGCCCGACTGCGAACGGTTGATTCGGCACAAATGAAACTGTGCGTCCGCTTGCATCGGCTTGGACCAGGCCAGCGACATTTAGAGACGTCGTGTTGTCTCTGATGGTGAAATTCGCCTGGTTTAAAGTGCCGAGGTCCATCCGTTCGCTGAACTCGACAGTGAAGGGCGTATTGACGGGGACATCTGTCGCACCGTTGGGTGGGCTGGTACGGAGGACACTTGGAGGCGTTGTATCTTGAAACTCTCCGGTGGTAAAGGAACTGGTGAAAGTTCCGGTCATGCGATTACCGGCAAGATCTTTAAGTCCCTGTACTTCGACTGTGTGAAGATTCAGTGGATTCAATTCCAGCGTCGGTGTGAACGTTACGGATAGACCATCCCCTGAGAGTGTGACGGTCCCGGCAAGCGCGATGTTTTGACGTAATAGTTTGATCGTGCCCGCGACTACTGATGCGGGTTGCAGTGGCTCTGCGAAGCGGGCGACAACCACTCCGTTGATGGGCGTGCCGGTGGCGCCGTCAGCAGGGAATATCTGCGTCACGGCAGGTGGGACGCGATCCGGGTTACGTGGATCGGTGCCCATCTGAAATTCTTCGAGGTTCGTTAAGCCGTCATTATCTGCATCCTGGTTCGCGTCGGAGGGATCGAGGGGCTTCAGATTGAACTGTGCTTCGAAGCCATCAGTCATGCCATCGGCGTCGGTGTCGGGATTGAGCGGATCGGTGCCGATCAATACTTCGTTCGCGTTAGTGAGACCATCACCATCGTTATCCATGAACGGGTTCAGGATGGTGAGACTGTTAGCGAGCGATGGAAATGGATCGGAACTTCCGGCGCCGTTGGCGGCGACCAGTGCGAAGGTGCCCACGGCGTTAGCGTTCACTGTCACGTTCAGTGTCGCGGCGGTCCCCTGAGCGTTTATCGAAGCTGAATTGACGACGATGCCCGGGGGAACGAGTGTCGGCAGGAACGAGAATGTTGAGCCAGTCAGGTTCAAGCCGGTGATTTGGACGCTCGAGACGGTGGCGTTCGAGAGAGTGAAACGCGGATTGATCGAGAGGATTACGGGTGTTGCGAGTACTGTGAAAGGCGTGGTGGATGTGGCAGTGTTGCCCCCGACAGTGACGGAGATTGGACCAGTCGTCGCCCCCGCAGGCACCACGACCTCTAGCAGAGTTGTTGATGCTGAGGTAACTGCAGCAGTTATCCCGTTGAAACTAACGAGATTATCGGAAATATTAGTAGCAAAACCTTGTCCAGCTATGGTTACCTTGGACCCAATTGTTGCTTGGTGAGGGTTGAAGCTGATTATGGCTAGCGCCCCAGGAACTATCGACGAGCGTTTTGTCTCCAGAATGTTTCCAGCCGCATCGTAAACGTAGTCGACGACATTACCGTCCGAATCGATCACTCGTATTAACTGACCGTTGTCATCATAAAAGTATTTAAACGTTACACTACTCTGCGCGAGTGAGACGCTAAAGAGTACAAAAACCAACACGACTGTGAACAGGCCAATAGATGCGTATTTCCAATTCTTGAGTATGATTGCTTTGTGACTCGTTTTGGACCTCATTGTGTTTTTAAAGGGAACTTTTCGCATCATATAGAAACTGAGCTATTCAGCTTCACAACTGTTGATGAAACTCACACTACGGTTCCAACCAGCGATTTATAGTCTCTCCACTGACGCCTCCCACAATCTCCTGCCCAATCAGACGAATTGAGTTCTTCCCAAATTCACCGAGAGCTCTTGAGCGAAAGAGGTCCGGAAGTCGTCCCCTGGTGCTAAGACCCGGTATTTTGGAAGTCACTCCGGCGGTGAACCCACCTATAACTGTTTGTCTGATTGCCTCTTTAACGTTGAAGCACTTAAGACCGTTGTCAAAATATTGTTCGGCTAGATCTCCCGCGAGACCCGCCGCGGCACCAACTGCATAAGGATTTTTAGTTACTAACCCAGCTATTACGCCAGCCCCTGAAGCAATAGCGCCAACGGCAAAACCGCGTCCGAATGCGGTTGCAATTTGACCGAAACTCTGGTGCATGTTAATCGCGTCATAGACTTCAAAACCGGCACCAACCAGTCCTCCACCTACGACGATTACTGCAACAAGCGGAACCGCGAAATTTCCATTTGGGTCTGTAAAGGCGGTTGGATTATTACTTACGTAGCGATACAAATTGGCATCGTTACCTTGGAAACCAATTGGGTCTTCTTGCAGGAATCTTCCTTCTGCGGCGTCGTAATAACGGGCACGGAAATAGTAAATGTCACCTTCAACGGGAACTCGACCCGTGAACTGAAAGGGATAGGCTTCACCGTTTGACTGCGTCTCACCAAAGGGTTCGTAGAAAAATCGAGACAGAATGCCGCCCTGCAAATCAGTTGTAGCGATGGTACTGTTTGTTGCATCCGTTAAGGCAAACTGGAGGTCGCCGCTGAGACCGGTGACTCCGAAGTGTTGATCGATCACACGACCCGACAGGACCGGAAGTGAAGTGCCGCTGTCATTAATCTGAACAACGTTTGTGAGGTCGTCTAATAGAAACGACTGAGAGAAGTTCAACCCGTTTATAGAGGTCGCTTTAGTAACAAGGTTGTCTGCAAAATCATAGATAAAATTGACCGTGCCAACGGTTGGCCCTGATATTGACTTAAGCCGATTTCTAGCATCCCAACTGTAGGTCGTTGTTCCGGAAGATCTGACCTCCGATGTGCGATTGCCATTTTCATCGTACGTGTATGTGGTGGATCCGCTGCTGAGAAGTTGGTTTTCTGTGTTGTAGGTTTTTATGGAGGCAATAGTCTTGAGTGGATTACCACTGTCAGTTTGGAGAAAACCACGATTACCGGCAGCATCATAGCCATAATTCTGAGAGCTAATTATTGTTGATGCACGAGAATGAATAACTTTGAGGATATGACCTAGCGCATCATAGGTATAGTCACTCTTGATCCCGTTGGAACGCGTTAGGCTGGTCAACCTGTTTACGCCATCATAAACCAGAGAGACCGTACCTCCACTCATGCTTGCTTCTACAAGGTTTCCTACGGCGTCATAAGAATAATTAGTGCTTCCGTGTCCAGCGACGTTCAAAGCAGTCAATCTGCCACCCGCATTGAAGGTGTTTTGCACGCTTCCTTGAGCATTGGTGTAACTTGTCTGGCGGCCAGCAGCATCATAGGTGAAGATGAAACTGCCGGAGAGGGAATCCTCGGTCCTTATAACTCGGTGCTGAGAATCATAAAAGTACGTGATGATGCTATTGTCGTGATAGGTCTCTTTTGTTCGTTGACCTAGTTTGTCATATGTGAAAGAGCTGATCTGACCGCGCCGATCCGTGAACTCTACAAGGTTGCCGTTAAGGTCATAAATGCGCTTATCAGTATTTCCTAAGGGAGTGGTTCTCTTGAACAAGCGGCCGCGAGAGTCATACAAAAAGGAATTAACGTTGTTCTTTGCGTCCTCGATTGATAGTAAGTTGCCGATTCCATCGTATTTGAAAGTAACTGTTTCCCCATTTGCATTTGTGCGACTTGCGATTTGATTGAGTCTGTCATAGACAATTTGAACCCGTTTACCCAAGCTGTTCTTTACCTCGATTGGTCGAGACACGGCGTCGTAATTAATAGAACTGAAATTACCAAGAGGATCAGTTACACGCACAAGATTCCCTGTACTATCGTAGGTGTAAGATGTGATCTGGTTTAGAGGATCCAGGGTTTCCGTACGGAGACCGAACGAGTCATATTTGAATTTGGTTTGATTGTTGTTTTCATCAGCGCTAGTCAAAAGATTGCCGCGCTCGTCGTAAGTAAGCGTTACTGTGTTTGTGAGCGGATCGGTTAGCGTAGTGATTTTGTTGAAAACAGGTTCGTAAGTAAACCGCACCTGGTTTCCCAAGGCGTCTGTTCGGGTCGCAAGGTTTCCAAACTCATCGTAGGTGTAAAACAGATCTCCATCACCTGATGCCCCACATACGTTGCATGAGCCGCTGCCCTTTACGGAAAGAAGCAAGTTGCTGCCTGCCTGACGCTCTAAAGTTTTGGTTTGACCTTCAGCGTCTGTGACGCTAATCACGAATCCCTGAGGATTGAAGCGATATGTTGTCTCGTTACCCAATGGATCCGTAGCGACGGTTTGCAAAACTGGACTAGTGGGGGCCAGTGGGTTTACGAGCGTGTAGGCGAATCGAAGCTTGCCGCCGTCGGCTTGCACCTGTTCAATCACACGTCCGTTCGCGTCGTACGTGTTCTGCGCGATCACGACTCCGCGAGCGTCGGTGACGCGACTGAGGCGGTTTTGCGCGTCGTAGTCATAGCGAGTTACTCCACCTTCCGGATCGATTACCGTTTCAAGCGTGCCTTGCCCGTTGTAGGTGTAGCGAACTGTGCGGCCGATGGGATCAACAATGGACGTGATTCTGCTGGCCCCATCGTAAGTCAGTACCAACTTCCGTCCCACTGGATCTATCACCTCATTGATCTGAGCCAATTGAATCGAATTTCTATTGAGAGAAACCGTGTTGCCATTCGGATCAACAATTGATTGCAAAACAGAACCGGTCAAAAAGGTCCCTGGCACGAAGCGATATACAATTCCGTCCTTCCATCGCAAGGTTGCGGTAGCGTCGGGCGCTGTAGTCATCACAGCTCCTCGCATGGATGGCACGGTCGAGTTAATAAGTGTTCCGTTAGCCTGCCGCACGAAAGAGAACCGATTGCCGTCCGGCATGATCAGATTGAGAGTGGCACTGTTCTGAGGTTGCGTGGTGTCGAGTCGGTAGTCGTAGTTATGCGATGTGCCTACACCAAATGGACCAGCAACTGCTGATAGCGAACGATAAGTTCGATCGATCGAAATACTTCCGCGCCCACCTTTAATTGCTATATCCGTTTGAGTGATGACTTCAACACCGGAGGAGATGTCGACCGGTTTTCCTTCCTGCGGACCGCATGGACCATCTGGACTTGGATTTACGTCGGGGCCTGGCGGTGGCATTTGGCCGTGCCAGTCGAAATGGACGAGACCGTAGCGCTTGCCGGGGTGTGTCGGATCGAGATCCGGAACCACATTGCTTCCATCGTTCGCCACCGTGCCGGTGCCGTAAGGAACCATCGAACCCTTCGTGGGATCGAGAGTCATCAGCACCATGTTTGTTCCCGGTCGCGTGTTGATAGTGTTCGGGAAATACACCGCCACTGGTTGACTTGCAGTCGCATTCGCCGGTTGAAAAGCGACAATGAACACCATGACCATGCCCGGCGCAGGCGGTTTGGCGTCAGGTAAACGGTCCGTCGCAACCTGTACCGCTGTCAACGGGAACGGATTCGGTTGTGTTCCATCAACCAATGTGAACTTCGTGCCCGCGTACACAGTCACGGACAAACCTGGGACCGTTTTGAACTCAAAGGTTTGATCTTCGCCGGCATTCTGCTCAACCATCACTGTCTCTTTGTCGTCGATCCGTGGTAAATGGACCAGCACCGGCGATGCGGTTACCTGGTTGGAGACGATGTTATAAACGAGATCAACTCCCGCATAACGTCCGGCGGGCGCTGTCACCGTGAGACCGTCGTAACGAATCAATTGCTCTCCGACACATCCGACGGGCAAGTCGGTGAAGCTAAAGTTTCCCGCTGCATCAGAAACTGTCTGCGCAGAGCAACTAGTCGGATTGCCGTTGCTGTTCTTACCGACGAACGTAACCGTTACGCCCGCTAACGGTGTCTCGATCGTGTCAGCCACCACCGTGCGGCCTAAGAATGACGTTGTTACCGGTTTGACGTTCAGCGTTGCTGGGATTGACGACGTGAGTTCTATTCCATCGACCGTCGCCTTCGCTGACAGGGTCACAGGTGTTGCGCCTAGCGCCTGGCCCACCGGCACGGAGAGAGTCAACACGGATCCCTGTCCGGCTGTTATCTGTTGCGGTCTGAATGAAGCAGTGACACCGGACGGCAATCCGGAAACGCTTAGCGCAGAGAGTTGTGTGAAGCCATTATTGCTATTCAGCGCAAGTGCAAACGAACCTGATTGTCCTCGAATAACATCGATGCTGCCCGGCACGACCGTCAAGTCAAAAGTTGACGACGCAACCACATTCAACGCGTCAGTCGAAGTGGCGCTTTGAGTCCCCACTTCAATTACAAGTGGTCCAGTTGCTGCACCGGCCGGAATGACAAAGGTCAGAGTGGTCGCAGTAAACGTACTGACCGGAGCCGGGAGTGTGCCGCCACCTTGTTTGTTGAGCGTAATCTGAGGCGCAAGTCCTCCCTGTGAGAAGTTGGTCCCGGTAACGTTTACCAGAGTTCCAATCGGCCCGGACTTTGGGGTGAAGTCTGAAATCGTTGGTGGCGCAATGACAACCACCGCAAAGCCGCCTGCTAATGAAACTTCCTCCTGATTCGTTCTTAAGGTTACCGTGCGTGGTCCAGCTGCGGCTGAAGCTCCGATCTGTAATTGTGCGGTGGCCGAAGTCGGAGAGAGAACGTTTACAGAACCAAACTCACCTGCCTGTCCACCGCCGACCGAGATACCCGCGCCAAAGCTTGCCTGCGTGACACCCTGAGCAAAATGTGTGTTCTCTCCGGTAATGGTCACTGAGAGCGACTGACCGCTTTGCCCGCTATTTGAATTAATAGAAAGTATTTTGGCTACGGCAAGAAAGACTTCGATCGACACCTGGCTGGTGTTGTTCTGAGAGTCCTTTGCCTGAACTGTTATCGTGTTGCTGCCCGGTGTGAGTGTTACCTGCGTGGTGAAAGCGTTGTTAACGACTGGCACAATCGTGCCATTCACTTTGAGTTCCGCGACGCCCGAGATGTCAGTTACCGTGCCGCTGACCGAAATCGGTGAGCTGTTGAAAGTTTGTCCGGGTTGAGGCTGTTGGATTGTGATAACCGGACCGTCGTGATCCTCGATCTGTCTGACAATTGATACCGTTATGAAGCTGTTTGGAGGACCACCCTTCAGTTGAACCGTCAAGGTGTTACTCGCTAGCGGAGTGATTGTCTTTTCTATTCGCGCACCCTTTTGGAAGTCTTTCTGCGTAGCGACTTCGCGGCCGTTAAGAGTTATGGAGACGTTCATAACTCGACTAGTACCGTCCGCATTGCCGTTCACAACGATTAACGTAAAGTTCCCCTGAGGCGAAGAAAGCGAGAAGGTGTCAGTAAAAACATTCTTCGCACCGTTTACACGCGTGTAAGTCTTGGGACCAAAGACCAGCGATTGGGCGAAGATGTCTGAAGCACAAATAGTAGAGATGAGAACAGCAAAAAGAAATACTAATAGACGAGACTGAGGCATATTCTTCCTTCGCATTTGGTCGTTGTTGCCGTGCGGAGAGCCCACACTGAGAGACACTGCGAGCGGTGTTGTCGAGGGCAGAGAAGTATTCAGCCTGCCAGGTTTGAGTATGATCTGAGGTAAAGGAGACATTGGGGGCTAGCTCCTAGTACCGGAGTCTGAGACTCTCGAGTTTTAAGTTACCGTCACATCGTTGGCGGGTCGCTTGATGAAGAGTGGGAGTTCAGTCCCACCAAATTGCCAACGAACAATAGCTGCCGAAAGAGTTCTAAAAGGCTGGATTGACGAGTGTGCAAGGAAAACAAGGCCTCGTGAGAATTCAGCCACTTAGTGTTGAGCGGGCGACACACTATTCTCTTATCGTGAAGTTGTCAACAAGAAATTTCTGAAATTTTGATCTGTAAGAAAGTTTTGATCTAGGAAATGTTGATCCCATCAAATTTTGATCTTGTTGGGAATTGTGTCACTCAGTGCATGTGTTCGTCAGTGTACGCTCTCGTCGGCATCAGTCTCGCCATTAACATTGAAGCGACATACACAAGAAGTGTCTAAGACATGACGACATGGGGTTGGTGCTACCAAGTACTGCAAGGCATGCGCAGAGATACGTGAAGAATCTGAGTATTTTGGAATGTTTGGAATCGTATGAGGCGAAGTCTTTGAGAAAAATTACAGCAACTTTACAACAACTCCCCTCGAGCTCGATTTTCTGTTTTGTTATAAGTCTCTGAATTGATTGAGGATATTGGTAGCGGGGGGCGGGATCGAACCGCCGACCTTGGGGTTATGAAACCGCCCCTGTAACAATCGGTAACACGTGCGCCAAATGCGTTTTGGCCACATTTACTAACATTTTTCGCGGATCGCAGCCTGTTAGGAGTGCGCCTGTTTACGTCTAAAACCACCTATTTCGATTCAAGACCGACACAATTTTCCCCACAGCTAATTACATCGAGGCGGGTCTGAACAATTAGGTTTCGGATCACAAAGGGGTTACTTGCGCATCAAACGGACGCCGCGAACTTTTGGAAGATTCAGCGCATTAACGACGTTGGAGAGGGTATTACGTAGTTTGACGAAACGATATGAGCCAGTAGCGGTGATCGACGCCGTGCTCCGACCGCGGGCATATTAACACTTTGAGGCCACCATCTTTGCCTCAACTTTTTCCGCGATTATTGTTACTCGTTCCGTGGCTCGCATTAGAGACGTCTGTCATGTGTGTTCAGGGGTTATCTACTGGATTTCATTTCAAGCGGAGTTGAATCCAGTCTGAGGCTCATGGAAATCATTCTTTAATTCCTACCGCTAACGCTTGAACAAGTGGTCAGGCGGATGTCTTAAAAGTACCTTTGTACGGAACTAACTCAATATTTTATTTCCTACGTCTGATGCACTGTTAAGTCTCTCAACGATGTAAGACATTGTGGGTGCAGCTCAGTTGCTCGTCATCATGCCGTTACGTCGCTAGTTGCGAATCATCTCAGGGGTTTGAGTAAAAATCTTTAATGGCGTTAACCACTTGCGCAAGCATTTCGTTACTTAATTCCGGGTAAATCGGAAGTGCGAGGCATTCATCCGCCGTGCGCTCACTTACAGGGAGTTGTCCAAGTTTATACCCTAGGCTTGAGAAGCATTCTTGTAAATGCAGTGGGACTGGATAGTAGACTTCTGTGCCGATATTCAGCGCTCTAAGATGACTCAATAAATAGTTTCGACCGATACAGCGAATTACAAACTGGTTGTAGGCGTGACGAGACTTCGGGTCCGCGTTAGGTAGAGCAATCGGGGACTTGTCAGTCAACCGTGGCGCAGAGGGATCACGCGAAATTAAGCTAGAAGCCTCAAAGAGTGCACGATAGACTTCGGCATTTTGTTGACGTCTTTTCGTCCACTCGTCCACGTATGCTAGCTTGACGCGCAGGACGGCGGCCTGAATCGCATCAAGCCGGAAATTGCCTCCCACAACTTGGTTGTAGTACTTAGGTCGGTGACCGTGATTGCGCAGGAGTTTGATCTTATCAGCCAGTACAAAATCATTTGTTGTCACCATTCCGCCGTCGCCAAAGCCTCCGAGATTTTTGGATGGGAAAAAGCTAAAACAGCCGAAATGCCCGCTGGAACCGGCACGAATTCCCTGACGGTCCGCGCCGATTGCTTGAGCAGCATCTTCGATAACATAGAGATTATGGCGTCTCGCGATGTCGAGGATCTGATCCATCTTCGCCATTTGACCAAACAGATGAACCGGCATGATGGCCTTCGTCTGACCTGTTATTGATGACTCGATCAGCCGCGTATCGATGTTGTAACTACCGTCCTCGATATCGACAAACACTGGAATGCCGCCTAGACGAGCTATTGCGCCAGCAGTGGCAAAAAAACTATATGAAGATGTAATTACTTCGTCTCCAGGTTTCAACTCAATTGCCATTAGTGCCGCCAAGAGTGCATCAGTCCCCGACGAAACCCCAATCCCATACTCACATCGTGAATACGATGCGAATTCTTTCTCAAACGCCTCAACTTCGGGGCCTAGAATAAAATGCTGTGATTCGACGACCCGATCCAGCGCTTCCCGAATCTCTTCGCGGATTTCAGCGTATTGGCCCTTGAGATCAAGTAGCGGTATGGGGGTTCGGTTTTTAGCCATAATTGAGGAAGATAGGAAACTATTGAATCATTCGGGCGTCCGCAGCAATGTGAGCAACCGGTCCTCTGGCCAGTCAAGGCAGTTTATTATCAAAGGCTCAAATTCCTTGTATCGCCAACCGCTTTCCGGACAAATCATCAGTCCGTCGTCCGATGGTTTTGGCAAACGATGTCCGTGGCGGCTCACCCAACCTTTTCTGATTGCCGGTACCCCGGCCATTAGTCCGTAATCCGGCACATCCGAAATCACGACGGCACCTGCAGCAACGAACGAATGGCGTCCGAGAGTTACACCACATAGTATTGTTGCATTCGCACCAATCGTTGCGCCTTTTCTGATCAAAGTTCGATGGTATTGGCCCTTTCGCGATATAGCGCTACGCGGATTGATCACATTGGTAAATACTGCAGATGGGCCGCAAAAAACTTCATCCTCCAAGACCACGCCTTCATAAAGCGAAACATTATTTTGGATCTTGCAGTGATCGCCAACGATCACGCCAGAGGCGACATGGACGTTCTGACCCAGCACACAGTTAGTTCCGATCTTTGATTGCTTCATGACGTGACAGAAGTGCCAGATCTTAGTGCCAGCACCGATTTCGCAGGGTACATCGATATACGACGATTCGTGAGCAAAATAAAGCACGGGCTGAACGCCATGCTCGGCTCTGTTGGTAGGTTCGGTCATCGTTAACCCTTCAGAATGGTTGCCTATACAGGAACAGGTGCGCCATGCGCTTCCAGTGACATTTGGGATGCGTCCAAGATCCTAAGAACGTTAAGGGCGCTTCTTCCGTCCGTAAGGGGGGCCCTACGGGTCTTCAAGCAGTCGAGAAAATGTTTACATTCATTCTTCAGTGGTTCGTCCATTGAGAATTGAATTGGCGTCGTAGGCCCTTGGCGGGGAACGGGCTTTCCTTCGACCCAATTAATGCTTCGGTCGTATAGGATTAGTTTCCTTTGCTCCGCGACATCATCGTATGAGATCATTCTGTTAGAACCTATTACCACCAGACGATGCTCTTTATAAGGGTGAAGCCAACTAACAAATATGTGCGCTTTCGCTCCGCTCTCAAAGCGCATACTCGTGACGGTCACATCGGCAATGTCGGGTTGCAAAAAAGTTCCCCCGGTCGAAGTTACTTCAACAGGCAGGTTACCCATCAGTCGCAGGATCACAGCGATGTCATGAGTAGCGAAACTCCATAGGATATTTTCCGCCTGCCTAATACGACCGAGATTAAGACGATTTGAATATATGTACTGAACTTCTCCTATGGCCCCAGTCTTAATTATTTCCTTCACCTTTACAATTGCCGGATGATATTCCAATAAATGGCCAACCATCAGAATTTTGTTCAACCGCTCCGCGAGGCTAACTAGCCCCTCGGCGTGGCGATATTGTAAAGAAAAAGGCTTTTCTACAAACACGTCCTTGCCAGCTTTTAAGGCAGCCTTAACCATCCACGAATGATCTTCTGCGGGAGTAGCGATAACCAACGCCGTGACGGATTCGTTCGACAAGAGGCTCTCAAAGGTCGGAGTAAAAATTAAGTTGGGATAGGTTGTTCGGGCGTAAGTTAGCCGGTTAATGTCGTTATCGCACACGTGGGTTAAAGCTCCCAGGTCGTAAAAATTTCGAACTAGGTTCTTACCCCAATCGCCACAACCCACCACCGCGAGTCCATTTTTCATCTTCAGGTTCTCGATCCGCGGTGCTAGTCTGACATGAGATCCCGCGAACCAGGATAACTAGATAATATTTTCGAACCAAAAGCGCCAGCTTGGTGAGGTTGGGGAATGCGTATCCAAAAGATCACCGGGTGCCAAGTTCATCAAGAGCGTCAATATCTATATGGAACCACGTCCTGAAACTACCCTAATCCCGACAGAGTCAGAGAATGCGTGAAGTTTAGAATGCTACTCCTTTCGGCGCAATAGTCGATGTGTGCGCAGGAATACGGGTGTCGGCTTTCAGTCTTGAAAAGGTCCCCAAACGACTCTCAACTAATCCGCACTTGGTTGCAAAGCCGCTTTCTTAGTATGACGACGATGTTACAATAAAGATCAATTATGGCTAGCCTTCGCGTAATGATAGGACTGGACTGCGATCGTCCCCGCGGACGGATTGTACAAACAACCGAAGGTCGCGAGATGGCCTATGTCAAACTGCTATCGCTCGAAAGAATAGGTAGGAAACTAAATCGACTGGAAATTCCTCGCACTTACTTTGTTTGCGGAGAGTTTCTAGAATCCATGGTGTCTCAATTCGGAGAAACCAGAATTCGAGAAGCATTTTCTCCCGAAAATTCATTGTCAGAAATTGCTGACCACACCTATTCACACAATGTCATGAAGGCCATTCCAACCAGGCCTGACAAGATTCCCGCTCGACGCGAAAGAGTTCAAGAAGAGTACTCGCTCAACACAGAACTCTTCACAACCATTTTTCAAATGGATCTGTCCCACAGGGGCCTGCGAACACCTCTTGGACATTATCAAGGGATTTCGAGCGAAACTGAACTAATTGCTTCGCTAGAGGCGTGCGGCGTAACGTATGTAAGTTCTGACTTACGTGATGAGAATCACTCTCTGAATCCTCCTCTCGTAGATTCTTTGGGCAATCGGCGTCAGCCATACCGATTAACTGAAAATCTGGTCGAGGTTCCAAGCCACGGCTGGCAAGATACTGCTTTCGGTGGACGTACGAGCACTCGTCTGTTTGAGCCAGCGCCTTCCTCGTACGGGGAAATCCTTGATTATTATCTTGCGCTCTTTGAGCAAGCAAGGACATTAGCGAGTATCAGTGATAACGATTTTTATTTGGGACTCGTAAATCATCCTTACAATATCTGTTCTTATGATCCTTTAGACAGGTTATTTGACGATTTGATTGAGTTCGCGGGTAAATTAGGAGTCCAGTTTTGTCACTATCGTTCTGCGAGAGACAGTGTCGTTTCAGTTAGTATAGAACCTAGGGAATTCGAGATTTCGCGTCAGCCAACGTAATGAATGGTGGCTGATATAATAGCAGCCCGACTCACGCCCCAACTTCCTAATGTCCCCAAAATCGAAAATCACCACCGTGGCGTTCATTGCGGGAGTTCGACCGCAGTTTGTTAAACTCGCAGCGATCAATTCCGCGATTAAGACGTTCAATCAACGGTCGAAATACCAAATCCGGCCTCAATACATTAATTCGGGACAGCACTACGACGACATGCTCGTTAGCGCCATTACGAAAGAGCTCGGAGTGAGATTTGACTTTGAGCTTACCCACGACGACTACGAACCACTACGGCTACTGAGTAACATGATTGTTGGCACCCATGACATTCTGACCAGAATGGATCCCCCACCTTCTTGGGTGGTTGTGTTTGGAGATACGAATACGACGGTAGCGGCCGCATTTGCTGCTAGACGCGCGGGATTTAACGTCGTTCACGTCGAAGCTGGAGTTAGATCGGGAGATCTTGCTTCGCCAGAGGAGATAAATCGCAGAATCGTCGATCATATCTCCACTGTTCATTTCTGTACCTCCAAAACATCGGTGGCGAACCTAAAGAAAGAAAACATTCGGGAATATGTCTTCTGGACCGGTGATCTCGCATATGACTTCTTTCTCCAGCAGCAATCGAATCTCGAAATGACGAAAGAATCTCCTTGGAATGACACAGGTTACATCCTAATTACTATTCATAAGCCAGTGAATCTTTCCAAGAACGTTCTATCAAGTCTTCTTGACGCCTTAAACAGGCAGGGCAGGCGCTCGATATTTGTTATGCATCCTAACTGTAAGAGAAGGCTAGAAGAATTCGGCTTAATGTCCCAAACACACAGGGTTAAGTTTATCGACGCACTACCTTTTAGGACGATGATCGCAGCAATGGCGGGGTCTGCCTATATAATTACAGATTCGGGTGGAATTCAACGTGAAGCTTACTATTTACGTAAGCGATGCTTGCTTCGGCGTAATAGCGTTGGGTGGTCGAGTTTCGTTGATGCGGGTATTCATCGCTTAATCGGCTCGGACACAACGAACATTCAAGCCGGCCTAGATTGGATCGAGGATGCGATAGCCAATCTCAAGTACGAGAAAGTACGCGGTTTCATACGAAAAGATGCGGCCGCATATGCTCTCGACAAACTTGTTGAGTTGAATTCGGCTGAGCTATTACGATAGCTGATGCTCGGGGAACTTTGAAAAGCTATGAGAATCACTGGATCGGGGCTAAATTATGAAGACGTTAAGGATTCAAATGGTCCTTTTCTCAAAAGAGGGCAAGCGGTGCGAATTAATTATAGAGTCGCACTATCCGAAAACGATCTTATTCACGGAAATCTCATCGATAATTCAGAACGCCACGCACCGATAACGGTTCGACTGGGAGAGGGAAGTCTGCTGTTGGGAGTCGAAGAAGGTTTGCAAGACATGCGTGTGGGGGCTACCCGTCTCCTGGTTATCCCTCCCCATCTTGCGTTTGGAGAGCGAGGCGTGCCAAATCGCGTACCTAACAATGCGACGCTCTTTGTTGAAATCAATATATCAACTAAGACAGAGACTCGTTGACACTGTTCTCATCGAAGCTGAGTTTGTATTAGCTTCAACACGATTCCGTCAATCGACCGGAGGCATATGATAACGGCGACGGTATTGGTGACTTCAGCGGGTAGTGCTGCGGCCGTCAGCTGCATCAGAGCTCTTCGTTCGCAGAACCAAATATCAATCCGATTGATCGCTGCAGACGCCAGCAACTTATCTGCTGGGCTGTATGAAGTTGATGCCAGCTACCTTGTGCCTCGCCTTGAACAACATTCCTACATTGATTCTCTTCTGGCGATTGCGATTAAGGAGTCGGTGAACGTAATTCTACCTACATTTTCGCAGGAGATTCCGGTAGTTGCGAGAGCGGTCTCTCTATTCCAACGTAATTCTATAAATATACTAATTTCGCCGTTCAACATTATCATGAGGTTCGCTAACAAGTGGTCCTCCTATGAGTTTTTCAAGAGCAACGGCTTCGCAACACCTGAAACCCAACTGGGTGAAATGGCGCCGCCCGCTCTGGAGTTTCCATTTCTTATGAAACCTTTGACCGCAAGTGGCTCTAAAGATTGCTACAAAATCAACAGCCAGAGTGACTTCAATTTTTACGCTCAACGGTTGAGCGGTTTTGTCGTTCAGCCATACCTTTTTGGTAATGAAGTCACTGTCGACGTGCTAATTGACTCGAATTTACAAGTTATTGCAGCGGTTCCGAGGCTTCGGGTGAAGATAAGAGATGGAATGGCCGTGGTTAGCAAGACGATTAATAACGCTGAACTTATCACGGAAATCGAGCGATTTGCTTCAGTTGCTGGAATCGTCGGTCCTGCAAATATACAGGGCTTCTTAATAGATAATGGTTTCCTCTTCACGGATGTCAATACCCGTTTTTCGGCTGGCGGCCTTCCCTTAACAATCGCTTCCGGCGTTAATACTCCACTTATGACGGTAATGTTAGCACTTGGAATGAAAGTAGATGCCGCACGCGAATATCAGACCGATCTGTGGATGATACGTTCGCATTGTGAGACGTTTGTCAACGACAATGATCTGAGTACTGTTACAACTTTTTCATGATGATCTCAAGCTACAGGACTTGGTGTTTCGACCTTGATGGCACATTGCTCGATCAGCAAGCTCGTTACACACAAATATACTACGATCTCGTGGCTCGGTTGGGTGGGAACCCCGTCTCAGATTATTGGAGCAAGAGGAAGGCTGGGTTGACCGAGTTGGATGTCTTCTCGCGATCAGGATTGCCGCTTTCGAATCTAGCCGCTTATGACCGCATGCGCGAAGAAGAACTGGAAAACGTACGATACTTGAAGGTTGACACACCGTTTCCTGCGACTAAGGAATTACTGGAATTCTTAAACGATCTGAATATGACGATCTGGGTTGTTTCTCACCGAAGCTCGCTTGAGCGGCTTTCTGATCAACTAGTCTCACTAAAGCTAGATAAACTCATCACTGGATGCATCTGTACCAAGCAAGATTTCGATTCCGCAGAAAACACTACCCTCGCTCTTTCACCGGAAGGAGCGAAGGCCGCATCCAGCGCCAAAGCAGAGGCGCTACAGAAACTCGGCGACACGTCCCAGATTGTAATGGTCGGAGACAGCCCCTCAGACATTGTCGCAGCTCATCTTGCTCGAGTAGGTTCCATTGCCATTCCGACGGGATGTCATTCGCTGGAAATGCTGGAGAAGGTGAGCCCCGATCTTGTTTGCAATAATCTTCAGGACTTACTGTTTATGATATCAAGCACCAAGGTGTAGCTCCTCTCGGCTGACGTCGTTCAATGTGAATATGCTCAACATTCCCCGTCAGTTTTCACTTGCACACTATGGCGAACTAATTGCGGAGTTCGCCGCGCGCGGTTACTCCTTGGCTCAATTTCAGGTTAACAGCCAAGCAGAAACGGGATCACCGAAGCTGTTCCTCAGGCATGACGTGGATGTTGATCTGAATGCGGCTCTAACGTTAGCGCGTTTTGAAAAACTTCAAAACATTCAGGCTAGTTATTTCTTTTTGCTGCGCGGCCCTTTCTACAATGTGCTGAGCGAGAAAGGCGAGACCATTGTGAACGAGATTCACGAATGCGGTCACGACGTGGCGTTACATGTTGATCTATCACTATACGACGGTAATCTGGAAACTGCGGTAATGAATGAGATCGATTGCTTAGCGCGATTGTTCCCCTATATTAACCGCAACATCTTCAGTGTTCACAAACCCGCTACGATTTCGATCGGACAGCAACTCTCCATTTGGAATCTTGAAAATGTTAGCTCTGAGACCCTGTTCGGTCGTGCGGTGGAGTATGTTAGCGACTCGACAGGCACATGGCGATACGTACACCCACTCGAAAGCAGCGCTTTTCAAACACGGAGTGATATGCAATTGCTTACGCATCCAATCTGGTGGGCTTGCGAAGGCCGCACACCCCGAGAGAAAGTTGAAGCTTCAATCTCCCACAATCAGTCGACGATAACGGACTTATTAAGACGACATTTGCCAAAACTCTTCGGCGCAGACGGCAACATTACCGGCTAGGTGTCAGCGACTGAAATCAACTAAATAAACGCGAGGGTAAGCGCGATGGTTCAACTCGAAACAAAAGATCAAAGTTTGTTGCTTCAAATTCTCTCAACGTCTCCAGTATTCGCTACGGAACGAGGACGGGAAGCGGTTCTTGTCAGTGCCGGGCTCGAAAAACTCCTCCCTATTCTCGATCTATCCGGTTCTCCGGTTGTAGCGGTTGCGCTGTTGTTGAAAAACCTCAGCTCATTCGGAAGAGTGGATGGCGGTCAAGAGGCTTTGGGCCAATTCTTGAGTGCAACTAAGTCATTTCTTGGTGTTGAACAGCAGGATTTAATCGATATCGTCATTAGGAAGTATGGACTGGTAGGCTCCTCGAAATCCGATTTGCCGGACTGGAAGCAACCAGTCACGGCGAAAGAAGTTACTGAGAAAATTATCGGTGAGATGACGCTGCGTCCGATTGCGTTTCTCAGTCAAGCGTTAAGGGTGTCAAGATCTGTGGCTTACGTCGAAATCTCGCATGGAGAAGACAAGTGGTCAGGAACGGGTTTCCTAGTCTCCTCAGATTTGTTCCTTACCTGCAATCACGTGATCAACCAATCTGACATTCTTCCCAATACCGTTATTCGTTTCAACTTCCAGCATACCTTTGCAGGAAATCCGGAAATCTTTAAGGACTTTGTGCCTGCCACAATTGTTCGAACGAACAAGGCACTCGATTATACGTTGCTGAGGGTGAGCGGAACGCCTGGAGCTGAGTGGGGATACTTAAAGTTAAGCTCTGAACTACCTGTCGCCGGCAGCCGCGTGAACATAATCCAACACCCAAACGGTCTACCGAAACAGGTTTCTTTGCAAAACAATTTTGTGAGGTTTTTAGATAGTAGAAAAATCCAGTATGTAACCGCCACAATGCCAGGTTCATCGGGTGCCCCGGTGTTTAATGACAATTGGGATGTCATCGGCCTACACCGAGCTGGCGGATGGTTGCCAGAAGTGTCACCTGATCAATTGTACTTCAGAAACGAAGGCACAACGATAGCTGCGATCCTTGAGGATTTGCCCGATGATATTCGAACTCAATTCGAAGAAATGAATTAGTTGAGACCGGTTCGATGGAAAACATTGCAGAGCTTCGTCGGAAGACGACACAGTTTCTCGAAGTTACTCTGATTTTGCAAAACGCGCCGCAACGCCAAGCCCTGATTGCTGCCGCTAACTTGGACAGTTCTCTTGAGGCCCTGATCGAGTATACGGGCAATACCAAACAATTTATTCAGATATTGATTCTCACCCTCGTCAAGTATGGGAACTTGGTTAACGGGCGAAATCCTGTTGGAGCCGTTCTCGAAGCTGCCAAGCTCATGGTTGGTCCAGACCACCACAAGACTGCCGACAGACTTATTGTGCAGTGGGACAATGTTGGGAGTTCCTCCATCGACGAGCTAATACCTAATGACTCCGACCCGAAGCGTCAGAATTACTTGAACGCACTTCGCGATCAGATCATTCGCTTGAATGTGTCACAAATAGCGCCGGGCAAGGCAGATGACGTTCGTCTCGAGAGCATCTACATACCCTTGCCGACTAACCTGTCTTTGAGTATTGAACTTCGGGACTACAAGGTTACGGATTGGTGGGTTGGTGCGGATCAGTCAGATGCTAGCGGAGTGACAAACATAGAGTTCAGTCAGGCGGAGCTGGGCCCATATGATGATACGGCCATATCAAAGATCATCAGCGATATACAGGATGAAATAGACGGCAAATCTGATAAAACTTCGTCCGAGGAGAGAAAACGACCGCTAATCCTCTCGCCACTTTGGGCCGACGGCCGAATTCTCGATTATCAGCGGTTAGATACAGTAGACGTTGCATCGACCGTTCGGTTCTTAGTAGTGCTTGGAGAACCTGGCTATGGGAAAAGCACATTCGCTCAGTATCTAACATTATGTCTATTAGGATCTCAGCTGAGCCCGCCAATAAAAGAACTTGGTTTGGAACGCTTGGGAAGATGGTTCCACGGCTCACTTATTCCTGTTTACGTGGAGATCAGTGAATTTGTTAGCTGGAAACGGTTTCCTTCACTTGATGAAGAGGCAACGGCGACACACTTCTGGGACTATGTTCGTGAACATCTTCTCGAACTGAATGAAGACTTTGCTAATCAATTGTGGGAAGACCTCACAAGCGGACGGGCGGTAATCATATTTGACGGACTCGACGAAGCCCCGATTCCGCTAGATCGAAAAGATGCTCAAGGTAAACGGCAAAAACAACTGATCAGTTTAGCCCGCTCCCTGAGCCTTCGTTTTCGTCAGAGTCGAATCATTTTTACTAGCAGACCCTATGAATTTAAGGTATTGGGTCCCAGTTTTGAGCGTATTGGGTTCAAGACAGTAACCTTGGCACCGATCGATGAATCCCAAATGCAAGATTTGGCGGTGAAGCTTTACCAAGAGGCTGGCTTATCGTTCGACGAAGCCGAAGCGACGGGAACTGCATTATTGAAAGATCTCGATTCCGTTTCAGACTACTTAAAGAATCGTCCCCTTTTTCTCACTTTGATGGCAACGTTGTTCTTGAGAGATAACGTTGGCCATCTACCGTCAAAGAAAAGCGCTTTATTACGTGAAAGTATCTATCTCTTGCTGGAGCGAGGCGCCCGTCGCAAGTCAAGCGCAAATTCCCCACATCTTCAAATAGGTCGCGAGGAACTCGACGTTATTTACCAACATTTGGAAGCCATTGCTTATCGAGCTCAGGGACAAGTGGCCTTCGATATGTATGGAACACCTGATGTCGACGTCGGTGAGATTCTGCGAGAATTGGTTCATTACAACTTCCGTATGGCGGAAATGTTAGAATACTTAACTCATCAAGCTGGTGTGTTTGAATCAATTTCTCCCACTCTCTTTCGTTTTAGCCACCGAACCTTTCAGGAGTTTCTCGCGGCATCGTATCTCGCAAAACGCGAGGACTTCACGTCTGTTAGAGAACTTATTCAGAAGCAACCTTCAGTCTGGCGTCAGCCCAGCCTATTCTTAGCAGACATTGTTGCCGAAATCGACGAATCCTCGATCCAACTATGGAACCTCATTAACTCGCTTACTAATTATGAGATTTTGACTGGAGGTGAGAATCAGGATTCTCATTGGTACTCTGTGTGGCTTGCTGGTTCTATTGGAGTCGACCAACGACTCTATTCCGCGCCTATGGATAACTCCAAGCGTACTATTTGTGCTGAGTTGACCCGTCGGCTGAAAGCGCTACTAAACACGCCAAGAGCGCTTTCCGCTGTTGACAGAGTCAGAGCTGCACGAGCCTTGGGTTTTTTTGGAGATGACCGACCTGGTGTCGGCATCAAAGATGGCGTGCCGGAGATCCAATGGTGTCACATACCTGCAGGAAGATTTCAGATGGGTACGTCTAAAGCGCAAATGGAGGAAATAAAAAAGAACAGTTGGGCTGCTGACTGGCAATTCGACCGCGAAATACCAGCATCCTCACCGCCAGTCGGGGAGTTTTATATCGGGCGGTATCCAATAACTCGGGCGCAGTTTAGCGCGTTTCGCGACGCTGAGGGCGGCTATACGAATGAGGACTGGTGGACCAGTAGTGGTAGGGAGTGGCTCCGAAGGTCGTCCTCGCGCTTCGGAAGTGATCGCGAGGAACCCGAGAACATGCCCTGCTGTAATGTAACGTGGTATGAAGCGTTGGCATTTTGTAACTGGTTATCTACCAAGCTGGACTTACAGATCAGATTACCAAATGAAGCTGAATGGGAGAAGGCAGCTCGTGGTGATGATGGACGACTCTTTCCGTGGGGCAACGAGTTTGATAGCGAACTTTGTAACATCGCTGAAACCGGAATTGGCGAGCCTAGCCCAGTCGGATGTTTTAATCTGGGTTCGAGAACACCTTGGGGGACAGATACTCCTTTAGACATGTGCGGTAACGTTTGGGAATGGTGTACCACCGTTTGTGAAAAAAAGAATGGTGAGAAGTTTCCATATCCATATCAGAAAGATGAACGAGAAGATTTGGAGTTAGGGGATGATTATATGCGAGTTGTTCGAGGCGGTTCGTACACTAACATGCCTTTCTTGGTACGAACGTCTTTTCGGGGTCGCGACATCCCTTCATTCGCTCATCGGCGCCAAGGCTTTCGAGTAGTTTTGATTCCTGCCTAAACCGCGGAACGCCACGGCTAGTGAATAGTCTTTACATATACATTGCCGAGAAACGCTTGAACTGTTTGGGAATACCTTTGCTGAACATCAGCAGCTAAATCCTGATACGCCTCGTTAACTTGCTCAAGCAGATCAGGTCTGCTAGGTATGCGGGTCCCTTCTAAGGCGCGTGTGATCTGAGAAGCTTTCGTTGCTCCTATCAAGCAAAGACTTACATTCCGTTGATGGAGGGTCCACCAAACCGCAAGCGCCTCAATAGATGTCTGCAGCGAACTAGCTATCGGCTGTAATCGTTCTGACACCCACTGCCGAATAACTCTTTGTGCCTCGGCACGAAACTCTGGTTTCTTTTCTCTGAGATCTCCGGGCCGAGGTTGTATACCTTCCAAAATCCGATCCGTCAGTAAGCCTCGCTCTATCACTTGGTAGGGAATCAAATCAATTCCGTGCTCAACACAGTAGGCGGTGAAGTCCTCAGTTAGACTGTTGTTAAGCAGGCTGAATCGATTCTCAACGAAGCGAATATCTCCGTGTTTGTTATATTCTTTCAGCTCATCAAGCGTCACATTAGAAACGCCTATTTCCCTTATCTTGCCCTGCTTTCGAAGGTGAACGAGAGCCTGTAACGTTTCGGCTAAAGGAGCATCAGTAGCCTTTGTAGTTGATGTCATAAATAAATCGATGTAATCGACTCTCAGGTGCTTAAGAGAATCATCGCACTGTCTAAGTATCTCGGCGTACTGTCCAGTACGAACTCCGTCTCTGTTCTTAACGCACAGAGTGCAGAGGTAATACTCATCCCTGAGCCGCCCCTTCAACAGTTTTGCAACTCGATCGTCGACCCCTTCATAATAAGGTGCTGTCTGGATATACTTCCCGCCACTGTCCAAAAAGGAAGCCACAAGTTTTTCCGCCTCTGTATCATTGACCACACTGAATACATTACTCAGTGGAAATGTTCCCAAACCAATTCCGCCCAAGAATTTCATGACGATCTCCTCAGATCAAAAATAAGATCTACCACTATGTTATAAACGAATGGAACTATGTGCGATGCCTCTTGATGCGGTAACGAATTCGAAGAATTCTGTCAGCGAACAGGATGCGGCAACAGTCTCAGCATTCTGTGTCACGAAGCAGACAATATACATCTTCAAAACCAAATGCTGCAAAACCCTTCGAAATGTGCCTACCCGTAGTGAAATTCATTTCCTTCCGCAAAATACTGCCAAAATAAAATAGAGAAAAGCGGCAATTGTCAGGATGGGGAGCCTGACAGATTTGCCATGAAAAAATCGAAGTTCACCGAAGCGCAGATCGCGTTGCGTGGCAGCAGTCCGAGAGCCGTATCCACGATTGCGAAGGTTTACCGCAAGCTCGGCATCAGTGAAGCCACGTTCTAGAGCTGGAAGCAGAAATACAGAGGCCCAGGGCACAGTCGAATTGCGCGCTTGCGGCAGTTGGAAGAAGAGAAACGCGCAGTTGAAACGGATTGTGGGGGATCTGATGCTGACAACAGATGCTGCACGACGTGTTAAAGCTCTGCGTCTGCGGCAACACCGCCAACTCGTAAGCCTGCTGCTGGCGAGTATCGCGTCTCGGAGCGACCTGCGTGTGGGACGGGTATTTTGCATCGCACGACCGCGGGACGTATACCTGCAATAGCGAAGTATGTGCTATTGATAACTAAGAATTAT
>Ga0134124_10000917_pt1 | contig 23623 bp, 17 predicted proteins | sample KB304_FD_96880 | JGI IMG/M metagenome (GOLD analysis project Ga0134124, IMG submission 96880) | Terrestrial soil microbial communities without Nitrogen fertilizer from Kellogg Biological Station, Michigan, USA - KB3-0-4 | ecosystem: Environmental > Terrestrial > Soil > Unclassified ... | reverse complement strand
GCCACCATCTTCAGCACCTGATCCCCCACATCATGGCCATGGGTATCGTTGAAGCGTTTGAAGTGGTCCACATCGACCATGGCAATCGTGTAACGGCGGCCGAGTCCTTGCAGGCTCTCGTTCAGGGACCGCCGCGAGGGGATGCCGGTCAGGTCGTCGCGAAAAGCCATGTTGTAGGAATCCCGCAGCACACTCAGGGTAATGATCAGAGCCCCGGCGGTACAGTAGGCGGAATGGATGTCAGGGGTCGTCAGCCAGTTGCAGGCGATGAAGAACGCTGCTAACGCCCCAAGCATGCCGCTGTCGATGGGGGATTGCCTGCGCAGCGCCAGCAGGGCAATCGAGGCGAAACAAAGGCTGCCCGCCACCATGGCCGGCTGCGGGACCAGCAGGCTGTTTGAGAACGGCAACCGGGTGTAGCTCCGGGCGATATACGGCAATAGCTCTACAAAGTGCTGGCGGAAGAGCCACAGAACAGCCGCCGCCTGCACGGCCAGAAATACGAAGCGCAGACGGCCGGCAATGGAAAACATACCCCGCTCGCGCATGAGGGTGAACAGAAGCATATTCGGGGGTACCAGTAAAACAAAAGCCTGAAAGAGCTTGTTAAGGCCGGGTTCGAACTGTTCGCCGGAAAGGAACGTGCGGAAACTCCAGTAGAAGATGATCAGTACGAACAGGACCATAAAGGGACGACTGCGGTGGAAATGGACGGCAAGGAACATCCCCAAGAGCGTCACGAGATAGGGTGCTAACGCCACCATTTCCTGCCGGGCGGGTGTCAGGCCGGCGATATGGGGAACGATAAACCATGTCGGAATGAGGATTGCCGCTGGCACGAAAAATATGAGTATTCTTTTGATGATGAAGGTAATCAAGCGAGAAGCGCCCTTCGGATGGTGGTGAGTGCTGCAACCTTTGTTGGCATACACTGATGGCTAAAGAACTGTCAACGCTTTTCCGGCTCGAATTGGCCGCCATACAAAAAAAGAGGCGAGCTCAATGCCCGCCTCTTTCATGTCAGATTGTAAACCCCGAACAACGTTATCTGGCTGCCACCGCTGCTGCCGCTGACCTTCCGAGCGCTTCGCACTGTTCCAGAACTTCCGATTTTGGTGAAAACTGGGCCCGTACCGTCTCGGCCACCAGCTTGAAACCGAGGCTCTTCAAGCGCTCTTCCGCCATCTTGCACGCCTCGCCGCTCCAGCCGTAGCTGCCGAAGATTCCGGCCAGATTGGTCTTCAGCGTGACGGTGCTGAGATAAGCCAGCACTTCCCACATCGGTTTTGCAATATCGCGGTTGAATGTCGGGATGCCGAACAGCAGCGCATCGGCCTCTTCCATCAGAGTGCGCAGTTCGCCGGAACTCAGGTTGTTGATATGATAGCTGGCAACCTCTATCCCGCCTTGTGCGGCGCCAGCGGCAACGGCGTGGGCCATCTTTTCGGTGCTGCCGTGCGGTGACAGATAGAGCAGAACGATTTTTTTGCTCTGTGAGGTCGGTTTGCTCCAGGCTTCGAACTGCCCGATGACTTTCCACGGGTCGCGCCTGATGATCGGACCGTGACTCGGGCAGATCATGTCGATCACATCGTGGCGAATCTTCTCCACGGCAGTCAGGATCTTGTCCTTGAAGGGGCGGAATATGCAGTCGAAATAAAAATGGCGGGCGGAGGTAAAATCCTCAACTTCGTCGTTGAAGAGATATCCGGCCTTCCAGTAGTGGGCCGCGAACGCATCGCAGGAAAAAAGGATGTTATCCTCCTCAAGCCTGGTGAAGATGGTATCGGGCCAATGAAGAAACGGGGCGGAGATAAAGCGGAGGGTGCGCCCCCCCAGATCGAGGGTATCCCCATCCTTGACGGTCTGGATGGTGACCGGCTTGTTGAGGATATTGCCGAGAAAGTTCTTGGCGGCTGTCGAGCAGTAGATCACCGCCTGCGGCGCCTGTTCCAGGAGATACGACAGTGAGCCGGAGTGATCGTGCTCGGTATGATTGACGATGATATAATCGATGGTTTTGGGGTCAACGAGTGATTTGACCTTGTCCATATATTCGTCGACGAATTTTTCGTCGACAGTGTCGATAAGAACCGTTTTGTCGGCCCCCTTGTACAGATAGGCGTTGTAACTGGTGCCATGTTCGGTCGGAAACAGGTCGTCAAAGACCCGCAGATCCGGATCCTCGGATCCGATCCAGTAGAGTCCCGGCTTGATTTCTATCGGTCCCATCATGATGTGTGATCTCCTTTATTGCCTACAGCTGGCCGCTGCGGTGAGGCGACTGCATGCTCGGTTTTATTACGATAAAATATACCGAATTGCTCAGCAATATATCAGAACTCATATCTCGCATACAAGCGGCAAATAATCTGCAACCCTGCTGCTCCTTGTGTCAGGCACAAAAGCTGTGTCATACTGCGGCGGAAATGTCTTTCCGAAACAGCCGGATTTTCGCCGGCCAAGCCGGTGGTAGAAAGGATGAGAGGGGTTATATGAAGCAGAAAACGATCTTTACCTGCCAGAAATGCGGCAGCCAGTCCCCCAAATGGCTCGGCAAATGCCCGGACTGCGGGGCCTGGAACAGCATGGCTGAAGAGGCCGTCATCAAGGCCGCACACCAGGTCCGTTTGGCAGGGAGTGCGCTTCCTGTACCGATCTGCGACGTTCCTCCCCAGACTGAAACACGCAGGCCGACCGGCATCGGAGAGCTCGACCGGGTGCTAGGCGGTGGCATCGTCCCCGGCTCGCTCGTGCTGATTGGCGGCGATCCCGGCATCGGTAAATCGACGCTGCTGCTGCAGGCGATGCATACCTTGGCCGAGGAAGCGGGGAAGGTGCTGTACGTTTCGGGAGAGGAGTCCGCTTCCCAGACCAGGCTAAGGGGCGAGCGCCTCGGCGCCTCAAGCAAAAACCTGCTGATTCTGGCTGAAAACTCGCTGGAAGCGATCCTCAGCCAAGCCTCAGCCCTCAAGCCGGCCGCAATGGTAGTTGACTCGATCCAGACCGTCTGGACCTCCGCCCTGGAATCGGCACCCGGCAGTGTCAGCCAGGTGCGGGAATCGGCCGGCAAACTGATGCTGCTTGCCAAGGGGAGCGACATCCCGGTATTCATCGTCGGTCACGTGACCAAGGACGGTTCGATCGCCGGCCCGCGCGTGCTGGAGCATATGGTCGACACGGTACTCTACTTCGAGGGTGACGGCAGCCATCCGTTCCGGATCCTGCGGGCGGTCAAAAACCGGTTCGGATCGACCAATGAAATCGGGGTCTTCGAGATGAAACAGGAGGGGCTGTGCGGGGTGGCAAATCCTTCCGAACTGTTCCTTTCCGAACGTCCTCTGGGCGTGTCAGGCTCGGTAGTCACCACCTCGCTGGAGGGAAGCCGGCCGCTGCTGGTCGAGCTTCAGGCGCTGGTAACCCCGTCATCCTACGGCGTTCCCCGCCGGACGACCATAGGGGTTGACCATAACCGCCTGGCCCTGCTGGTCGCCGTCCTGGAGAAGAAGGTCGGTCTGCATATGGCCGGCCAGGACATCTTTTTGAATGCGGCGGGGGGGGCAAGGTTGAACGAGCCGGCCGCCGATCTGGCGATGATCATGGCGGTCGCCTCCAGCCACCTTGACAAAGCCATCCCTCCCGATACGGTCATATTCGGCGAAGTAGGTCTGGCGGGAGAGGTGCGGGCCGTCACCCAGCCCGAATTGCGCATTGCCGAAGCCGAAAAACTCGGCTTCAAACGCTGCATTGTTCCGTCCGGCAGCCTGAAGCGCGTAAAAAAACGGGGCATTAAGCTGGAGGGCGTTTCAACAGTTCAGGGGGCGATGGATGTGATCTTCGAAGCGTAATCCTGCTTTTAGTAAGTTAGAAGTTATTTTCTGCGCTTTTAGTACGATAGAAATAATTTCTGTGGTTGTTTTTTAGAAATGATTTCGTGATCGTACTTATTCCGTTTACCGGGGCAGGCAGAAAATAACTTCGTAAACGCACTTATCCTGTTTATCAGGGTTAGGTTCAAAGCAAAAATCAAGCTGCATCTTCCAGGCGGCTTTTTTTGTGCTTGATATATTTTGGATAAGTTGGTATATCAATAAAAGTTGATTTATATAAATCAGGAATTTTGATATAATGATTGAAACCTTTAAAGCCCTGTCCGATCCCTGTCGTATCCGCCTGACGGCGGTACTCCTGGCCGGTGAATTCACCGTGCAGGAGTTGACCCGGCTCATGGGGATGGGACAGTCGCGCATTTCGCGGCACCTGAAGATTTTGACCGAGGCCGGTGTGCTGTCAGTCAAGCGACAGGGCACCTGGAGCTACTTCCGGGTCGGTGAAGTGAACAGCTTTTTTGCAGCGATCAGACCTTCTTTCGAGCGGGAGCTTGAGCTGTTGCCGGAGAGGAAGCGCGATCTTGCAGCTGTAGCGGAAGTTCTGGAAGAACGCAGGCGGCGCAGTCAGGAGTTTTTCGACCATCATGCCCGCCAGTGGGACGATCTGGCCCGTACCCTGCTACCGGTGCCGGAGTACCGTCAACGCCTGCTGGAACAGATGGCCGAAGGAGTCAGCGTTCTGGAAATAGGCATCGGCACCGGCGGCCTGCTGACCGAACTCGCGGCGAAGGCCTCGAAGGTAATAGGTGTAGATCATTCCCCGGCCATGTTGGAGGAGGCCCGCCGGAGGCTGTCTGCGGCCGGAACCGGCGATATAGAACTGCGCTTGGGCGAGATGACCCATCTGCCGTTACCGGACGCATCAATCGGTTGTGTGGTGGCCAACATGGTGCTGCACCACGCCGCGGACCCTGTGGCCGTGCTGGTCGAGATCCGGAGAGTACTGACCACTTGCGGCACGCTGATATTGGCCGATCTGGCCCGCCATGAGCGCGAGGTCGCGCGTGAGCGGCTGGCCGACCAATGGTTGGGGTTTGAAGAGTCTGAGCTGTCAAGCTGGCTTAATGCGGCAGGATTTGTGGATGTCTTTTGCGAACGGATTGAAGGGGCAACCGGGCAGGAAACGGTGCTGCTTGTAACGGGCAAGAAATGACTTCTATTTCAGAATGTACTATCAAACACAAAAAGGAGAAAAAACCATGCCACAAGATTTCATCGTAGCAGACCTTAAGCTGGCCGACTGGGGGCGTAAGGAAATCAGGATCGCCGAGACCGAGATGCCGGGACTGATGGCCATCCGCGAAGAATTTGCCTCTAGCCAGCCGCTGAAGGGCGCCCGCATCACCGGCTCGCTGCACATGACCATCCAGACCGCCGTGCTGATCGAGACCCTGACCGCCCTGGGGGCACAGGTCCGCTGGGCTTCCTGCAACATCTTTTCGACCCAGGATCATGCCGCTGCTGCAATCGCTGCAGGGGGAGTGCCGGTCTTCGCCGTCAAGGGGGAGACTCTGGAGCAGTATTGGGACTATACCCACCGCATCTTCGAATGGAGCGATGGCGGCTTCTCAAACATGATTCTGGATGACGGCGGCGATGCCACCCTGCTGCTGCATCTGGGTGCGCGGGCTGAAAAGGATCTTTCCGTGCTTGCCAAACCCGGTTCGGAAGAGGAAACGATCCTCTTCGCCGCAATCAAGGCCAAGCTTACGGTCGATCCGGCCTGGTATTCCACCCGTCTGGCCCAGATCAAGGGTGTGACCGAGGAGACTACCACCGGTGTGCACCGTCTCTACCAGATGCACGAGCGGGGCGACCTGAAATTCCCGGCCATCAATGTCAACGATTCGGTCACCAAGTCCAAGTTCGACAACCTCTACGGCTGCCGCGAATCGCTGGTGGACGGCATCAAACGCGCCACCGACGTCATGATTGCCGGCAAGGTCGCCCTTATCTGCGGCTATGGGGATGTCGGCAAGGGTTCCGCGCAGGCCATGCGCGCCCTTTCGGCCCAGGTGTGGGTGACCGAGGTCGATCCGATCTGTGCGCTGCAGGCCGCCATGGAAGGGTTTCGCGTCGTCACCATGGAATACGCCGCCGACAAGGCCGATATCTTCGTCACCTGCACCGGCAACTACCATGTCATTACGCATGACCACATGATCAAGATGAAGGACCAGGCCATCGTCTGCAACATCGGACATTTCGACAACGAAATCGAGGTTGCGGCGCTGGAAAAATATGAGTGGGAGGAGATCAAGCCGCAGGTGGATCACATCATCTTCCCGGACGGCAAGCGGATCATCCTGCTGGCCAAGGGGCGTCTGGTAAACCTTGGTTGCGGCACCGGCCACCCAAGCTACGTAATGTCTTCTTCCTTCGCTAATCAGACCATCGCCCAGATCGAGCTGTACTGCAATCCGGGCAAATATCCGGTCGGCGTCTACGTCCTTCCCAAACACCTCGACGAGAAGGTGGCCCGTCTGCAGTTGAAGAAGCTGAACGCGCAGCTGAGCGTGCTGACCGACGAACAGGCCGCCTATATCGGAGTTTCGAAGGAAGGGCCGTACAAGGCCGAACAGTACCGCTATTAGTAAAATTGGCAGGAGAAACAGAGTGTTTTGAGTAAATACGCGAACGGGGCTGAATCGGCTGATTCCGCCCCGTTCGTGATTATTACGGGAGATGATGCTAATGGAATGTCGTGTGGGGTGTGCTGCCTGCTGTATTGCACCGTCAATCTCATCGCCGATTCCCGGCATGGTTCATGGCAAGCCGGCAGGCGTGCGCTGCCCTCAATTGACGGACGACAACCGCTGCCGGCTCTTTGGCCGTCCCGAACGACCGCCGGTTTGCTGCAGTCTGCGTGCAAGCGAGGAGATGTGCGGTTCCGGTAACGTTGACGCACTGGAGAGGCTGGCCGGGTGGGAGCAGCTGACGCGGCCCGAAACTACTTCTTCAGGTCGGCCTGATTCAACGCTGTGATCAGGGCGTCGGTAACATCCTGAGTGTCGACGGAACTGCCGACGTAGAGCAGTTCCTTTTTGACCACGATGGCGGCAAAACCGTTTGTCTTGCCGTGCGCCACGGCCGCTTGCTCAATCGCTTCAAAGAGAGCCCTGGTCTCTTTCTCCTGCAGGGACATAAGTTCCTCTTCCGACGCCTGGGCAAGCTTCTGGAACTCTTCTACCTTTTTCTGGAATTCCTTCGCCCTGGCCTCCCGCTGCTGCGGGGTCATCGTTGCGATCTTCGCCTCAATTGATGTTTTCAGTTTTTCAATCAGCTTCTTCTTCCCGTCAATTTTCTCCTGAAGTTTGTCTTTCCTTGTGGTCAACAGGGTCTTGAGCGCCTTGCCGCGCTCCGATTCGGTACCGATGCGGGAAACATCCACATAACCGATGCGGGCGGTCCGGACTGCAGCAGCCGGTACCGGGGCCGACTCCGCGGTTTGCGGTGGCGTGGCCGGCTTTACCTCGGGGGTGCCGTCAGCGGCAAAAACAATGGCTGGAAAGGCAAGAAAACAGGCGATCAGTACTTTGAACTTGATGGGCATGGTGTCTCTCTTAAAAGTGGGATGTTGTGCGAATAGTATCAGGGTGCATGATCGAACGGGCCGCTCTTTTGCGGCGCAACCGTGACACCAGTACTCCTCCAGTGAGCAGGAACAGGGAAATGGCCGAGATCAGAGGATGAACGATGGCGATAACAAGTGGTGTCAGGAGCAGCCGGGTCACGCCGCGCAGCACGGTGTGTCGGGCTATGAAATCGGCCAGCGGCGGGCTGCGGCGATAGTAAAGCGCCACAAAAGCCCGACCCGGCGCATTGGTCAGCAGGTATTCGTCGCGGAAATTGCGCAGCAGTTGCACCTGCGGATGCAGGTAACTGCCGTATGCGGCCGTGGCGATGAAGCAGCTGGCAGTGTTGCCTGAAGTTGACGACTCCTGGGTTGGCGGCACGACCACTGCAGTGGTCTTGCCGTCAGTGCTGAAGTTGGCATTTTCGCCATCTGTGCCGGTGATGTTCGCAACCAGCAGCACCAGTTCATTAGCGCTGCCGAATGTATTGTCGGTGTAGGAGTTTCCCCCGGCGTTGGCTGCGATCTCGGTGATGGTGCCGGAACTTTTTCTGAAAACCGCCGTCCGGATGCCGCTGCTCTTGGCAATCGTAATCGTCAGGGAAGGTACACCCAGCCTGGGGGTAAATTTGTAGTAGGCAAAAGAGTAGTGGGGAAGCGAAACCGAAGGTGCCGGGCTGCTGACGGAGCTGTCTACCGGGTATGCCGAATATGTGGCTACAGGTGAATAAGCGTGTATTTTAGCCGTATCGGAACTGTGAGGATTTGCCGCCCAGTCCCTGGTGTAGACACGCTGGGCAAAGGCAAAGAAGTCGGAGCTCAGGGTGGTGCCGTAGGTGGGCGAAGAAAGAACGCTCTCAAGTACCGGAATCATCGAAATATCAGTGCCGGAATCAGGGATGGGAAGAGTGCCAACTTTTTCCCAGACATTGCGAATCATGACCGGATTGTGTTTTTCAGCCAGGAAGCGGTTGAAAATCCAGCGGCCATAACCGGCGCCGCTGGCGACGGCATTATTCCCGACCGGGAGATCCAGTTGCGTTGTGGTGTTGGCGAACCATGCGGGGATGTAGTTGTAAAGCTGATTGACACTATCATACAACTCATCCTCCATCCAGGTGGAGGTTGCTTCGGCATACCAGATATCAAAATAGAAGTTATATCCATACTGAATGGCGTGGTGATATTCATGGGCGGCGGTTATCTGCAGGCTCTGGAGCGGACTGTTTGATCTGAAGATAGGATCGGTGAAGTTGTTATCTATTTCCATAAAGCTTGTGAAGCCGTTTGGATAATTAGCGGAAGGAGCGGGCTGGTCTTCGGTGGTTATTCCGTAATATCCCTCCGGAGCGAGATCGCGCAGATACAGGTTGTACGGGGCGCCGCCCGTGGTTGGAGCGTGCTGGTATCCCAGAGTGCTGTAATTTGCATAGACATTTTCAAACGTGGCGGCTACCGTTTCCACCCAATCCGGAACGCCGATAATGCCGGTGATGTCGATCAGAGAAGGCGCATCCGAGCCGGTTGCGGCGTAATGCACCCTGAAGTGTCCGCCGGCAGAGTCGAAGGTTTTTTCGTTTAACAATGTCGGCAGAGCCAGCTGTTTCGCCAGCACTTTCTGTGTCGACGATTCAAGCAGATTCCAGTCGCGTTTCAGCCCATGCTTGAGCGGCATGCCGCAGCGGGCGGAATCCGGTGCATCAGGCGACACCGACAGCATCGCTTTTTGAAGCGGTATGTTTTTCGTCTCACCGAACTGCTGCAGGTAGTAATCATCCAGAGGTCCGGCGAATGCCGCAGAAGAAAATTGAAGTAGTATGACTATGGCTAGTGCAATACGAGCGCGAAAACCTTCCATCAATCAACCATCCTTTTACCGGCTCTGAGCGGGACAAGTGTCGTTATGCCGCGCTCGACGGTGATCTCGGCGGTGAACGGCCCGCTGCCGACTGAATAGGTTCCTGCCGGCAGCACTACCACGAAATAGCCATGCTCATCGGTTTGCACCGTTACAAATTCCTTGCCTCCGGTGGAGATCAGGAGCGGCACGCGCGGGTATGGCTTGAAGCTGCTGCCGCCGCCGAGCTTGCCTCCGGAGATTTGAAGATAGCAGATCCCGGCGATGACACCCGCTCCAGCCGGAAGCGCTGTCTGCTCGATCCCGGAAGACTGTGCCGTCAGGATCACCGGCTGCATATACTCCCGCACCGCCACAAAAGCGCTGCCGTCGGCTGCGGGACCTGGTGTGAAGACGCTGCCGTCGAAGTGATAATAGTTCCAGGTATCGGCCGGTCGCGGCCCGAAAGCGGCCGCCGGTGCAGGAAACGATGCGCAGAACAGAAGTGCCAGAAAAATATTGATTGCTTTGTACATGGCGACCGCCTCGGGGAAGCTTTATTAGATAAACAGTATACTGCGCAATTTACAGTTGAGAAGTCAAACGTTAAAAAAAGGGGTCGTCCCCTCTTCACTTGACAAATATCCCGTCTGGCGATATTTTTGCAGATCGATACGGCAATCAGGTACATAACTATACGCAGAACCGAGAGGAGTTCAGAGTCATGGCAGAAAAATTCATATTCACTTCCGAATCAGTTTCCGAGGGGCATCCCGACAAGGTTGCCGATCAGGTTTCTGACGCAATTCTCGACGCGATCCTCACCCAGGATCCCACCGCCCGGGTGGCGTGTGAAACCATGGTTACCACCGGCATGGTGGTAATAGCCGGCGAGATAACCACTAACGCAGTAATCAACTATTCCGAGATCGCCCGCCAGACCATCAAGGAGATCGGGTATACCGACTCGGAAATAGGTTTTGATGCCGACACCTGCGCCGTGCTCGTTTCCATCGACCGTCAGTCGCCGGATATATCGCAGGGGGTTTCGGAAGGCGAGGGATTGCACAAGGAGCAGGGAGCAGGCGACCAGGGGCTCATGTTCGGCTATGCCTGCAATGAGACTCCGGAGCTGATGCCGATGCCGATCCAGTTGGCCCATCAACTGGTAGCCAAGCTGGCCGAGGTGCGCAAGTCAGGTAAACTGGACTTTTTGCGCCCCGACTCAAAGTCCCAGGTTTCGGTCGAGTATGTTGGCGACAAGCCGAGCCGCATCGATACGGTTGTCATTTCTACCCAGCATACTCCTGACGTAACCCACAAGAGGATCGAGGAAGAGGTCATTTCGGAAGTAATCAGGAAGGTCATTCCGGCACATCTGCTGGATGACAAAACCCGTTACTTCATCAACCCGACCGGCCGCTTTGTCGTTGGCGGCCCGATGGGCGACTGCGGACTGACCGGGCGCAAGATCATCGTCGATACCTACGGCGGCATGGGTCGCCATGGCGGTGGAGCCTTCTCCGGCAAGGATCCTTCCAAGGTTGACCGTTCGGCCGCCTACATGGGACGATATGTCGCAAAAAATCTGGTCGCCGCCGGTCTCTGCGACCGCTGCGAGGTGCAGGTGGCATACGCCATCGGCATGGCCCAGCCGGTTTCGATCATGGTACACACGTTCGGCACCGGAAAAGTGACGGAAGCACGTCTGGCCGAACTGGTTCGCGAGGTGTTCGACATGCGTCCGCGCGCCATCATCGAACAGCTCGACCTGCTTCGCCCGATCTATCGTAAAACTGCCGCATATGGTCACTTCGGGCGTGAACTGCCTGAATTTGCCTGGGAGAAGACCGATAAGGCCGCGCTGCTGAAACAGAAGGCGGGCCTCTAAGGCTGGTCAGACCAGGCAGGACTTAGTGATGGGGCGGTGAAATATCCGCCCCTATTTTTTTACCCACACGTCTGGAACTTGCCATGCCAACCAGCACAATCGGACATAACCCGCTGCTTTTCGGGCGTGACGAACGCTCCGGAATCATCGCGGTGGAGCCGGCCGGGCATTTCATCCGGCTCTTTTACAGAACCGGCGGGAGGGTGCACTTCCAGGATGAACCGTTTCAACCGTTTATCCTGGTCAATGATCCCGGCGTCGTCTCCGGTTGCCGGGTTCCGTGCTCTGTGCGACAATTGGCCGGCGACGAGTTTTTCCGCTGCCAGCTGCTGTTTGACTCCTGGAGCGAGTGCCTGACCGCCCGGGATTTTCTGGCGAAAAAAACCGGCAAAAGCCACGCATCCCCCGAAGCCTCCTATCTGTTTCTGCCCGACATTTCCCACCAATTTATGCTGGCCAGCGGTGCCACGCTCTTTAAGGGGATGGAATTCTCCGAGTTGCGGTGCCTGGCGCTCGATATCGAAACCGCGTGTGCCGAGGGGTACGGCTTTTCGAATCCTGAGCGGCCGGAAGACCGGATTATTTCGATTGCGCTCAAGGATTCACATGGTGAGGAGATCGTGCTGCGGGGCGACCGGCAGACCGAGCCGGAACTGCTGCGGGCCCTGAACGATGTGATACATCGCTCTGATCCGGACGTCATTACCGGACACAATATTTTCCGTTTTGACCTCGATTATATCGGCCGCAGGGCACAGATGCACGGGATTCGCCTGGACTGGGGCCGCAACGGTACTCCGCCGCACATTACTCCGCACGCCCGCTGGAGTCTGGCAGAGAAAACTCTTGAATATCCTCGTTGGGATGTTTATGGCCGGCATATTATCGATACGTATTTTCTCGTGCAGCTCTATGATATCTCGGGACGCAACCTTGAAAGTCACGGACTCAAGGCGGTAGCGCGGCATTTCGGTGTCGCCGCCGAAGATCGTACCTACCTGGCCGGCGATGATATTTCAGCGGCATTTCTGGACGATCCGGAGCAGCTCTTTCGCTACAATCTGGATGATGTTCGCGAGACGCTCTCCCTGTTTCGGCTGCTCGGCTATCCCTGGTTCCTGCAGAGCCGCATCTTTCCATACTCCTTTCAGAACTGCGTCATCCGCGGCAACGCCACCCGCATCAATTCCCTCTTTCTTCGCGAATACCTGCATCGCGGTCACGCCATCCCGTCCCGAACCTCCTCCGGTACCCCACCTTTTGAAGGGGGGTATACCGAGCTGTCATTTTCCGGGGTTGTCGGTCCGATCGTCCATTGTGACGTGGCGTCGCTCTACCCGTCATTGATGCTTGCGTACAGCCTGGCTCCCGCCAAGGACAGTCTGGGGTTGTTCCTTCCTATGCTTGCCGATCTGCGCCGGTTTCGCCTGACCGCCAAACAGTTGGCCAGGGATTCCGGGGAAGATTCCGAGCGTAATTATTTTGATGCGCTTCAGCAGGTGTTCAAGGTGCTGATCAATTCGTTCTACGGCTATCTTGGAGCGGCGCTGCACAACTTCTCCGATCCGGTGGCTGCTGCCGAGGTGACCCGCCTTGGTCGGGTGACGATCAGAAACATGATCGATCTGCTTCTGTCGGAAGGAGCGCAGCCGGTGGAGGTCGATACCGACGGCATCTATTTCAAGCCGCCGGACGGATGCGCAACCGAGGAGGCGGAACGGGAGCTGGTGCAACGTATTTCCCGGAAGTTTCCTGAAGAGATCGCGGTCGAACTGGACGGGCGCTATCGTTCGATGTTCGCCTATAAAACCAAAAATTATGCCCTGCAGGATTATGACGGCAGGATCATCATCAAGGGAAGCGGACTCCGCTCGCGTGGTCTGGAGCCATACCTCCGGGAATTCATGCGGGATGTCATCGAGCTGTTGCTGACCGGAAAAGCCCGGGAGGTGGAGCGCCTTTTTGACCGGTATGTCATCCGGCTTCGTTCGTCCGGGCTTGATGTAGCCTGGGTGGCACGGAGTGAAACACTCAATGAGTCACCGGACAGCTACCTTGAGAAACTTCGGACAGGCAAGCGAAACCGTTCGGCCGCTTTTGAAATCGCCCTTGCTTCGGGCAGGGCCTTCCGGGCCGGCGACCGCGTCAGCTTCTATGTCAGCGGCTTCGGCAGGGATGCAACAGCATATGAGCAGTGCCGTCAGGTGGCCGCTTTTGATCCGGCGCATCCGGATATCAACGTTCTTTACTACATTGAAAAGCTGCGACACGTACGAAAACGGTTTGAGCCCTTTCTGCCGCAGGAGCCGACTCTTTTTGACCTGTGACGCTTGCACGCACCGCTTCTTTGTGATAAGAGTCTGAAAAGAAATGAGAAAAGATAACTGCTGAGGTATTGAGGCTGAAGCTGAAGTTTTCACACAGTTCATTTATTTTAAGCTTGGCGATGGATAGTCTTCAGCCTTCAGTCTATCATCCTGCAGATACAAAAGGAGACCGAATGAAAAAGGTTATGTTGCTATCAGCTTTTTTGTGCGCTTTTGTTGTGATGGGGCCGGGTAAGGCGACTGCCGATCAGCAGCCTGAAATGATCGCGGAGAAGATGGCCGTCAAGTTTACGCGAGGGATCACCAATACCGTTACCGGCTTTGTAGAACTTCCAAAACAGACGATCCTGACAGTGCGGGACATGGGGCCGGTCGGCATTATAATCGGCCCGCTCAAGGGGGCCGGGATGACCGTTTATCGGAGTGTGGTCGGGGTGGCAGAGACCCTTTTCTGCATGGTGCCGCAACCGGGCTATTATGATCCGATGATAGACCCGGCGTATGTCTGGCAGGGATGGGAACCGAAAAGAGACACGACCAGAGTGGTCTCTGAAGAGAAATAAATCCTGAATTCTGCAAACTTCACCGGAAGCGGCCGAATTCGTTCGTGGTGCAGGTGTCATTATTTATGACAATAAAAAGGCGGCCCTTGTTCAGGCCGCCTTTCAATATTCCACGGATGAACCTGTTCAATTTCCGCATAACCGCTGGCGCAGATAGGCTTCAAATTCCACACTGAATTCCTTCCGCTTGAGAGCCATATCGACGGTAGCTTTCAGAAATCCGAGCTTGTCGCCGCAATCATGGCGCAACCCCTCAAACAAACAACCGTATACCTTTTCCTCTTTCGACAGTTTCAGAAGGGCATCGGTCAACTGGATTTCGCCGCCTTTGCCCGGTTCCTGATCCATGAGGATGCCAAAAATACGTGGCGTCAACACATAGCGGCCGATGATCGCCATGTCGGATGGCGCTTCATCGCGGGCCGGCTTTTCAATCATATTGGTGACATGGAATGTACGTTCGTCGATCTGATCCGCCGCTACGCAGCCGTACGAAGAGATGTTTTCCAGCGGAACTTTTTCCAGCGCCAGCACCGACCCTCCTCGCTGCTCAAAAACGTCCAGCAGCTGCCCGAGACAGGGGCGGCCATTATCGACAATATCATCCCCGAGCAGAACGGCAAAGGGTTCATTTCCGACAAAATCCCTTGCGCAGAGAATGGCGTGGCCGAGCCCCATAGCCTGTCGCTGGCGAACATAAAAAATGTTCACCATCTCGGCTATCTCACGCACCCGCGAGAGTTCCCGATCCTTCCCCTTGTCGTAGAGATGCGCCTCCAGTTCCACGGAAATATCGAAGTGATCCTCAATATTGTGTTTGCCGCGACCGGTCACAAATAGAATCTGCTCAATACCGGAAGCCACCGCCTCCTCAACGACATACTGTACCAGCGGTTTGTCAATCAAAGGCAGCATTTCCTTGGGGGATGATTTTGTAGCAGGAAGAAAGCGGGTGCCGAGGCCGGCAACCGGGAAAACGGCCTTTTTGACCTTCATTGGAATTCCCTTCACAGCTGGTAGTATTGAATTTGTATGCTATTCGCCTGAACAGGCGCAACCGCTGCACCCGGCCGGTTTTGGCGCTTCGGTTTTCGGACAGTAGCCGGTATTAAACCATCCATCCCCTTTAAGGCTGAAAGCGGTGGATGAGATCATCTTTTCTACGGCAGCGCCGCATTGAGGACATTGGCCGGCCGGCGGATCCGAAAATTTTTGGCGCAGCTCAAATTGATGATTGCAGCTTTTACAACGGTATTCATACATCGGCATGACGTTTCAACTCCTTTTCTGGTAAACTGCTCACTACTCAGTATAATGATTCCAGACTTGATTTGTCAATGTTGGCACCATTAATACTGAAAAGCCGGGTGTGTGAACATTAGCTTACATTATGCTTTCAAATGTTTACATTATGCCTGAGAAGAAGTAGAGTGATCCCGGCCGCTGGCACTGAACTTACTTTTCCAGCCTTTGAACCCTTACCGGACAAATGGCTGCGCTGCCATCTCTTCCCGTGTGATAAACCTGGTGGCCCGGCAATGCATGATTTACAATTCCGTCGTTTCACTAAATGAAGAAGATCCGTTAGCTCAAATAGCGCAATACTGCCAATCGGGCTATTAATAAAATACATCTATATCGGTTGACAATCATATGAACGATGGTATCAATAGCGGGTAATTACATTTTTCGCGGCTGTCTGATGACAAGGCCCCCGATTTGCCGCCATACACGAGAATCGGTGAAAAAACGCATTGAGAAAGGAGGTGAAGTTTAGTTTCTAATTCCGGGATTATATGTTCGCGGTTTAATTACATGAAAGGAGGTTTCTGATGGCATGTAAACGAATTTTCTGCCTGTTGACCGGAACGGTGCTGCTGCTCGCAGCGACAGTCGCTTGGTCAGCAGAGATTCATGGCAGAAGCTCCACCCAGTTCACTTGGTTTAACGATATTTTCACCGAGAAGAAGCAGGCTGAATTAGGCGAATATCTGAGCCTGTCCGTTACCAAAATCGACAAGGACAACAAGCTGTCGTTTCAGGGCTACGGGCGGCTGACCCAGGACGTCCGCAACGGCCAGGATCCTAACGGCCGGCTCTATTATCTTTACGGGGATTATTCCAACCTGTTTGATAAGGTGGATGTCAGGCTGGGTCGCCAATTTGTCAATTATGCGGCGGGCAGTGCTCTGATCGACGGCGGCAAGATCGAATTGAAAAATGTCGGTCCGGTGGCCTTTTCGATTATGGGTGGCCGCAACGTCATCTTCGACCTTAATGGCGAGGCTACCCGTTCCCAGGACTTTGCCTTCGGGGTAGCCGGATACCTCACGGGATACCGGAACACCGATGCCGAGCTCAGCTATTTCGTGAAGTTCGACAAGGACGGGATTGCCCGCGACCAGATAGGGGCGTCCTTCAAACAGTACCTGCTCAACTCGCTCAAAGTATACGGCAACACGCGGTTTGACCTCCCTAGCGAAACGTTCAGCGAAGTGCTGGCCGGGGTCAAGTATTTTCCCACTGCCGACCTCGTAATGACCGGCGAGTGGTACCAGAGTTACCCTATTTTCGATTCTACCTCGATTTTCTCCGTGTTTGCTGTCAGCCGTTATCAGGAAGCCGTGTTTCGAGTCGATTACACTATCAACGATAAAATTTCGGCCAATGCCGGCTACAGCAAGCAATACTTTGAAGCGGATGAAGCCGATGTGTTCGAGATCGGTTGCCGCATCCGACCAATCGAGCATCTCAACGTGACCCTGGATTACGACCACCGTAATGGTTATGGCGGTCGTCTCAACGGTGGAATCGCCGAAGTGGCTTACGAGGCTACCAAGAAGATCGAGGTCGCCGGTGGGCTTCATTACGACGTATACGAACGGGACAAAATGACCGGAGATGAAACCGCCCGCAAATACTGGCTGGGCGGCAAGTACAAGATCAGGGACAATATGTCGGCGTCCGTCCGGGTGGAGGACAACGTGAATGCCCGTTTCAAGGATGACTGGTCCGGGCGCATGGCCTTCAACTACGACTTTTAGAAAGGGGGGGCATACGTGAAGAAAATTGTATTTATCATTGCAGTGCTTGGTTTTGGGCTTGTCTGCCTGCAGCAGAAGTCCTACGCCGACAAAAAAGTGTCCCACGCCGAATACGCCAAAATGGAGATTCGAGAGTGCAACTCCTGCCATAAGGGCGAGGGCGTGTCACCTAACCATGATGCCGACTTTCTGCGCGGGCATCGCGTGCTGGCCGGCAAGGCCGGCAATAACTGCAGCCAGTGCCATGACCAGTCATGGTGTCTTGATTGCCATCAGGGGGGATTGCTGAACGGTACCGATCTCGAAAAAGAGAACTTCGGCCGTGATTCCCATCCCCGCAGTCACCGCAGCGATTTCATCAGCATCCATCCGATACAGGCCCAGAACAACCAGCAGCAGTGTTTCCGTTGTCACGACCAGAAATACTGTACTGCTTGTCACAGCCGTTTCCCAAAAGGCTCGCTGAAGATAAAATCGCACAACCCGCTGGGCGAAGATAGCCAGTCATATGTCGCCACCAACTGGAAGGTCGACCATGCTACCGAAGCGCGCCGCAACCTGCAGTCATGTTCGGTCTGCCATCCTGAAGGGGATGTCTGCATCAAATGTCACTCCAGCGGCAAAGTGCGCCCGCACCCGAGAAGCTGGAAATCCGGCAACATGAAAGACCGGTCCAACGGCAAGGTTTGTCTGAAATGCCATTTACCCGGCACCTATTAATAACCATCTGGTCATTCTACACTATGGAGGAAAACCCATGAGTATCAAGAAGCTAAGTTTCATGCTGTTGAGTGCGCTCTCTCTGGCTGCGCTGTTGAATGGTTGCGGCTCATCCAGTAAAGAGGGGATCAGTAATCCCGAGTCTGTAGCGAAAGTTTCCGAAACCGCGTGCAAGGTCTGCCACGCAACTTCAACTGATCCCCTGTCAGGCAGCAACATTCTTCAGGATTTTCTTGCCTCGCCACATAACAAGGATGCAGCCGGTTGTCAGGGCTGTCATGGCGGCGGAGCCCAACACAATGGTATAGGCCCGATTCCATTTCCAAACCCGGTCAACAGGTGCAAAGAGTGCCATAACGGTACTACCATATTAGGTGTTGACGTTGGTACATTCGGCAATAGTGCAACTACCGCACATCACAAGGATACATTTTTTGCGTCTGCCGGTGGTCCGGGCGAATGCGGCACCTGCCACAATCCTCATAACCCCCTGGGGCACTTTGTCGGCGGCAGCTGCGTAGCCTGCCACGCTTTCCCGCAGGATAGAACTGAAAGAGGCAACTATGTCAATGACAACAATGGCGTACGTGCGATCACAGTCGAGTTTACCAAATGGTCACATCACGTAACCGGCGTAACGCTTAACGATGCCCATTGCGCAGCCTGCCATCTGGAAGGTAAGGCAGTAGATGGAAAAATCGTTGTCGATACAACCAAACATATGCGTGATGCCAAAGTCCATCTGCGTAATGTCGATAATGATGCCGACATACAGTGGGATCCGGCTGCGCCGAACCACAGCAACATGGATAACTTCTGCATGAGCTGCCATGACGATAACGGTGCAACTTCACCGGTGAGCGCCCAGATCCAGGCATTCATCAACAGCAACGGTATTGCTGCGGCCGGTAAAACCGCATCCGCAAGCAACCCGTTCGGCGATACCATCTCCAACCGTTACGACAAGATGCAGCGTCCGGCCGTTGTTGATGCAAGCAGCCAGTTCAACACAACCAACAACTCGCACCACGCCGTAAAAGGCCCGAAATACACTGGCCGTACCAGAACTGTTGGTGCTGCTCGCCGGATTGCTGAACCTGCAGCGTTTGCTGCCAACTCTTCCGCTGTCCTCTGGGGCAAACGTTCCACCATTTATGACTCTGTCAACGCCGCTAGCGGAGCGGTGGAATCAACCAACAGAGCATTCAACGCTCTCTACGTTCCTCTTGCCAACGCCAACGGCGAAGCAGCTCCTCGTACCGGTTCCGCATCACTCGGCGATGACTCAACTCTCCACTGCGGCGACTGTCACACTGTAGGTCAGTGGAAAGTCGGATCTTCCGTTAATGCTGCCGGCGCTCCTACTTCAGCAGCTATCGGCGCTCACGGCTCCAACAACGAGTACCTGCTGCGCAACGACAAAGGCACCGACGAGCGCCACGCTCAGGATGCCTATACCGTAGTCGGTGGCGTCGTTATTCAAAACAATCCGGGTGCCGCCAACCTGGTATGCTACAACTGCCATTCCTACAGCAGGTACGGCAGCGTCTATGCCGCTACCGGTTCAACCGGCCCACACGCCGGCGAATATGATGCTTCCGGCCGGTGCAACAGCCAGGCCAACACCATTCCGTTCAATGGCTACACCACCGGTACGGCAACTGACGGTACACAGTTCCTGAGCCGCTTCATGGGCCCGGTAGCCAAGGGTGCCGGAATTCCGGCCTTTGCGCCAGGCTTCCCGCTCAACAATGCGAACAGGCCCACCGTAGCCGAAGTAAATCCCGACTTCGGCAATGTCTTGGGAATCCAGTGCCTCAACTGCCACAACTCCGGGCTTGAAAACGGCTACGGCGGCATCCACGGCTCCAAGATCAACACCTACATCGACGGCATGGGCAACACTCAGACCATGCGGCGCTTCCTCCCAGGCCTCGGCAACACCAAGTACGTACCGGGCACCCTGGGCGGCATTACCGGCGGTAATACTTCCGCTCCGGTCACCAACACCCGCAATACCGCCGGTCCCGACCAAACATACACCTACACCACTGGCGGCGTCAGCAACGTCACCAACTGGGAACAGGTGGAATCCAAGCGGAGACCATCAGACGGATCAGCACAATTTGCCGGTGCCGGCTGCTACACCCTGGGCGACACCAACCCAACTGCTGCAACTTTTGGCCAGAAAGGCCTGTCTGTTGACGGCGGCAAAACCATCCCCGAAGCATTCGAGACCTGGGGTGGCTGCGATGACCATAATGCAACACAGGGCGCCGGCGACCACGGTGTCGTCAAGCGGATCAACCGTCCGGTTACCTACTAATATTTAATATCCATGGAGAGGGGGCTTCCCCCTCTCCACCCTGCTGAACATGAAATTAAGGCCGGCACTCAGGTGCCGGTTTTTTTGTGTGCTTTGCATGCGAACCCGATCTGCCGCGGCTATATGGGGGTTTTTTGTGGTCCGGAAAGGGATTGTCTGATAGAATCAACATTCACGCGGAAGCATTGCGCCTATTTAATTCAATTTTTCGGGACTGATGAGCACACAAACTGAAAAAATCCGGAAATTGACCGTCTATTTTGGGTTATCCGTTCTGGTGCACCTGCTTGTACTGGTTTCACTGGGAAGATTCGGGAACTACAATTTTGCCGCGCCGGTTGCCCCCCTGCAGGCCGCGATGGTAGACTTGGCAAAGTCGGGTGTTGACGCCGCACCGGCCATGGGTACCGACAGCCGGAAGATCGTCCAAACAGACAGCGTTGCGGAAGGTGCAATCGACGATGGGACCCATGACCAGGCACAGGGCGGGGAAGTCAGTACGCCTCCGGCAGCACCCGAAAGCCAGGTCGAACCGAAGAGTCTCGGGCCTGCTGTAATCGGCAAAGAAAAGACCGATATTATTGCCCGGATCAGTGAACCGGCAACAGCCCCGCAGCCGGTCGCCTCACGGCACATTGCGGCAGCAACGGCACTCCCTCCTCCGCTCAGAACCGCAGGCGAATTTTTACCATCAAGAAATGAAAAGCTCTCCTATCAGATCAGCATGCTGGGCGTCCCGGTGGGGAGCGTGGAACTGGAAGCAAAAAACGAAAACGGCGAGGTCCGGTTATCCCTGAGAACCAGGTCAAATGCCGCCCTGTCAAGCATATACCCCGTCGATGATATCATGGAGACCAGGCACATCGCCGGCAACTTCATCATAACCAAGATCAGGCAGCAGGAAGGCAGTTTCAGCAGCGACATCGGCTTTACCATCTTCCTGAGGGACAAACGCGTGTTCTGGATCGACCGCACCCGGAATCGGCACTCGAATGAGACCATACCAAACAGCGAGGTGCTCGATACCCTTTCCTCATTTTATTATCTCAGGACCCGGCAGTTACAGGCCGGAAAAACGGAAATACTGCATATTTACGACGGCGATAACTATGCGCCGGTTCCCGTTGAAATTTTGCGTCGGGAGGAGGTCCGGCTGCGCAACTTCAACAAGGTGGATTGCCTGCTGTTGCGTCATGTCAAGCAGAAGGAGATATTCAGGAGAACGGGAGACATGATGATCTGGCTCACCAACGATGAAAACAAGGTGCCTGTGAGGGTGGAAACGGCAACCCCTTTGGGAAATGTGACCGTTGAGCTGGTATCGGCTGAGACGCAGCACTCCGACAGGCCCGGAACACAAAAATAGTTCCTGCCGATGCCATATTCTGCTACAAGTAACATCCCATGAAAAAGTTCATCTTCTACATGATACTGGCCATCATTGCCTATCTGGCCTACATCGCTATTTCCCTGTCCCTGATGCCTCCGGTCTCCGATCTGGCCGATAAAAAATTCTCTACCACCATCCAGGTCCGAGACTGGCAGGGTGACTACCATCCGTTTGTGGTCGGGCCGAAAAACCGCTACTGGGCTCCGTCGAGTCGAATACCGGCCGAGATGAAGTGGGCGGTGATTCTGGCGGAGGACGCCAACTTCTACAAGCATGAAGGTTTTGATGTCAAAGCCATCAAGAACGCCATCAAGTACGACCTGGAGAAAAAGAGCCTGAAGAGGGGCGCCTCGACCATTACCCAGCAGGCCGCCAAGAACCTGTTCCTTTCGCGGGAAAAGACCATCACCCGCAAGCTCAAGGAAATCTATCTGGCGTACCGGATGGAGCAGGAGCTGACCAAGGGGCGCATCATCGAGCTGTATCTGAACGTGGTTGAGCTGGGGCCGATGGTGTACGGCATCGGCCACGGGGCGCAGTATTATTTCGGCAAGCCGGCGTCGGCGCTGTCCCCCCGCGAATGTGCCTTTCTGGCCGCCATGCTCCCCGGCCCGCGTGTGGCCTACAATCCCTACAAGAACCTGGGCAAGGTTCTGAAGCGCTCCGACATGATCCTGCGGCTGTTGCGCCAGAAGGGAGTTCTCGGCGAAGCGGAGTATCAGGCGGCCCTGGCGCAGTCGCCCAATGTCGGGCGGATGCAGCAGAAGGTTGACGAGCTCATCAGCACGCCGCCGGTGTTTGCGTCGCTGTCGTCGGCCGGGAAAGATTTAGGTGAAAAGGCTCCGGAAACCGAAACGGAAAAGAAGGAAGAACCGGGTGCTGTGCCTGCACAGCAACCGGGAGATACGCCGCCGACAAATCCACATGAAAGTCCGATTGAAAAAAAATGACCGAAAAAATCGACCTGAAAAACCTGACTCTCCCCGCTCTGGAGCAATTCCTCCAGGGGCAGGGCAAGGAGCGCTTCCGCGCCCTCCAGGTATTCAAATGGATATACCAGCAGGATGCCCATTCCTTCGAGGAGATGACCAATATCTCCAAGGCTCTCCGTACGGAACTGACAGAAACGGCTTTCATCAGCAATCTCGAACCCGAAGCGGTGGAGGAGGGGAGCGACGGGACCCGCAAGTACCTCTTCAATCTGGGAGACGGCAATGCGGTCGAATCGGTGCTGATCCCGATCGAGGGGCGCAACACCCTCTGCATCTCGTCCCAGGTTGGCTGTGCGATGGCGTGCGAGTTCTGTCTGACCGGCACCTTCAAGCTGACCCGCAACCTGACCACGGCCGAGATCGTCAATCAGATCATGGCCGTGAAGCGGGATCTGGTCAGGAATCCGCCCGCCATTTCGGCAGCCGAGGGTGTAGGTCTCGGAATTATTGATGATGGCGACGATAGTGACGACGGGCAACCACAATCGCCGGCGGATATCCGCAATATCGTCCTGATGGGGATGGGCGAACCCTTGCACAACCTTGACAACGTCATCCCGGCAATTCAGATCATGATCGACGGCAACGGGCTGCAGCTCTCCAACCGGCGGGTGACCGTATCCACCTGCGGCCTCGTGCCCGAGATGGCCCGCCTGGGGCGGGAAATTCCGAACGTCAATCTGGCCGTGTCGCTGAATGCCACGACGGACGAACTCCGGAACCGGGTCATGCCGGTTAACCGGAGCTATCCACTCAAGGAGCTTCTGAAAGCCTGCAAGGAGTTTCCGCTTCCGGGGCGGCGCAAGGTCACCTTCGAATACGTCATGCTGGGAGGGATAAACGATTCGCTGGAAGATGCCAAGCGGTTGCTGAGACTGATCAGCGATATTCCCAACAAGGTCAACCTGATCCCGTTCAACGAGCACGAAGGGTGCAGTTTCAAGGCGCCGACCCGGGCTGCCATCGATGCCTTTCACAAGTTTCTGATCGACCGCCACGTGACGGTCATCACCCGTGACAGCCGGGGCGGGGATATTTCGGCGGCCTGTGGCCAGTTGAAGGGGAAGCT
>Ga0134124_10000916_pt1 | contig 23646 bp, 30 predicted proteins | sample KB304_FD_96880 | JGI IMG/M metagenome (GOLD analysis project Ga0134124, IMG submission 96880) | Terrestrial soil microbial communities without Nitrogen fertilizer from Kellogg Biological Station, Michigan, USA - KB3-0-4 | ecosystem: Environmental > Terrestrial > Soil > Unclassified ... | reverse complement strand
TTCCGCGTCTAAACCGTCGCCGAGAATTTCGTCCAATCCACACAGGGGGAGAGTAGCGACCCATGACGACAGCTAAAGAAGTCATGAAAATGATCAAGGATAACGACGTCAAATACGTCGATTTCCGATTTACCGATCCGCGCGGCAAGTGGCAGCACGTCACCTTCGACGTCACCATGATCGAAGAAGACACATTCGCGGAAGGCCAGATGTTCGACGGCTCCTCGATCGCCGGCTGGAAGGCGATCAACGAGTCCGACATGAATCTAATGCCCGACCCGTCCACCGCCACCATCGATCCGTTCTTCGCCGAGACGACGTTGTCGCTCGTGTGCGACGTGCTCGAGCCGACCACTGGCGAGCCCTATAATCGCGACCCGCGCGGCATCGCCAAGAAGGCCGAGGGCATGGTCAAGTCGATGGGCATCGGCGATAGCATCCTGTTTGGACCGGAAGCCGAGTTCTTCGTGTTCGATGATGTGAAGTTCTCCGCCGATCCGTACAACACCGGATTCAAGCTCGACTCGATCGAGCTGCCCTCGAACTCCGCCACCGAATATGAAGGCGGCAATCTCGGCCACCGCATCGGCACTAAGAAGGGCTACTTCCCGGTGCCGCCGCAGGACTCGGCGCAGGACATGCGCTCAGAAATGCTCGGCGCCATGGCGCGCATGGGCTGCGTGGTCGAAAAGCATCACCACGAAGTCGCGTCCGCCCAGCACGAGCTCGGCCTGAAGTTCTCGCCGCTGACGATCATGGCCGACCGCATGCAGATTTATAAGTACTGCATCCACCAGGTCGCGCAGATCTACGGCAAGACGGCGACGTTCATGCCGAAGCCGATCTACGGCGACAACGGCTCGGGCATGCACTGCCACCAGTCGATCTGGAAGGACGGCAAGCCGGTCTTCGCCGGCAACAAGTATGCCGACCTGTCGGAGACCTGCCTCTCCTACATTGCCGGCATCATCAAGCATGCCAAGGCGGTCAACGCCTTCACCAACCCGACCACCAACTCCTACAAGCGTCTGGTGCCGGGCTTCGAAGCCCCGGTGCTGCTCGCCTACTCGGCGCGCAACCGGTCGGCCTCCTGCCGCATCCCGTACACGACGAACCCGAAGGCTAAGCGCGTCGAGGTGCGTTTCCCCGATCCGCTCGCCAATCCGTATCTCGCGTTCGCTGCCATGACGATGGCCGGCCTCGACGGCGTCAAGAACAAGCTCCACCCTGGTGACGCGATGGACAAGGACCTCTACGACCTGCCGCCGGCTGAGTTGAAAAAGGTCCCGACCGTGTGCGGGAGCTTGCGCCAGGCCCTCGAGGAACTCGACAAGGACCGCGACTTCCTCAAGGCGGGCGGCGTTTTCGACGACGACTTCATCGACTCTTACATCGACCTCAAGATGACCGAAGTGATCCGCTTCGAGCACACTCCGCATCCGGTCGAATTCGACATGTACTATTCGTCGTAATCCCGACTATCGCTAGCCGCGATGCAATGACGGGCGCCCTCGCGGGCGCCCGTTTTGTTTTCGCCAAAAGGAGATCGAGGAGTTGTGCAGCCGCTAGTTCTTGCGCGGCTCCTGTGCATCGCGGATCGCTTCGTCGTGATACCAAGCGCCGCCGAGCGCGGTCTGCACGTCGCGCGATATCACGGCTTGGCTTTGCGGACGCGCATCGAACGCTTTCGCGGACGCAAAACGGCCACGCGCGGGAAACTGATAGATGGTCGCCGACTCACGCTGGGTCTGTGTCGTCATTGTTCGGCTCCTTGGTCGCCGCACATGTATGCCGTTCGATAACGTGCGACCAATTGATTTAGCTCTAATGTTTGATCAAATATTCGTATGATAAGAATATAGGCATTTCTGTATTTGCATCTTTGTCCGGCAAATGCCGCGCCCTTAGGCGGTGTACGCGTGCGCTGCGTTCTTGGGCAAACGAATTTTCCCGTAAAATCAATGTCGCCGTAAATCCGCTATCTGGCACACAAAATGCTTTGGTATCCGCCGGCAGTTGGCGGCCGGGAAAGCCGTTGGCGGCTGATCAAGTCAATCACCCACCATTCGACATCAGCTCGACGAGAAACCGAATGACAAAGTACAAGCTCGAGTACATCTGGCTCGACGGCTATACGCCGACGCCGAATCTGCGCGGCAAGACGCAACTCAAGGATTTCGATTCGTTCCCGACGCTGGAGCAACTTCCGCTCTGGGGCTTCGACGGCTCCTCGACCATGCAGGCGAAGGGCATTCGTCCGACTGCGTGCTCAAGCCGGTCGCCATCTATCCGGACGCGACCCGCGTCAACGGGGCGCTGGTGATGTGCGAAGTCATGATGCCCGACGGCGTCACGCCGCACGTCTCGAACAAGCGCGCCACCATCCTCGACGACGCTGGCGCCTGGTTCGGCTTCGAACAGGAATACTTCTTCTACAAAGACGGCCGCCCGCTCGGCTTCCCGACGGAAGGCTATCCGGCGCCGCAGGGCCCCTACTACACCGGCGTCGGCTACAAGAACGTCGGTTCGGTCGCACGCGAGATCGTCGAGAAGCATCTCGACCTCTGCCTCGCCGCCGGCATCAATCACGAAGGCATCAACGCCGAAGTGGCGAAGGGCCAGTGGGAATTCCAGATCTTCGGCAAAGGCTCCAAAACCGCGGCCGACCAGATGTGGATGGCGCGCTATATCATGATGCGCCTGTGCGAAAGCTATGGCGTCGATATCGAGTGGCACTGCAAGCCGCTGGGCGACCGATTGGAACGGCTCGGGCATGCACTGCAACTTCTCGACCGAGTACATGCGCACCGTCGGCGGCAAGGACTATTTCGAGGCTATGATGAATATCTTCGAAAAGAACCTGATGGACCACATCGCCGTCTACGGGCCGGACAACGACAAGCGTCTGACCGGCAAACACGAGACCGCGCCGTGGAACAAGTTCAGCTACGGCGTCGCCGACCGCGGCGCTTCGATCCGCGTACCGCACTCCTTCGTCAACAATGGCTACAAGGGCTATCTGGAAGATCGCCGCCCGAACTCCCTCGGCGACCCCTACCAGATCGCGTCGCAGATCCTGAAGACGATCTCGGAAGTGCCGACGGCGATCAGCGCGGCGGCCTGAGCCGCATCATTCTCGCAACGACAAATGGGCGCCCTCACCGGCGCCCGTTTTGCTTTTGGTAGCGCTTATGCGACCGGCTCGCTCTCCCGCTTCGCGCGCGCGGCCCGGCGCTCCGAAACACCGCTCGCGTCCTGCGCGGCGCGCAAAGTCCGCGCGGTGTATTTCAGCCGCGCCAGTTCGCACGATGGATCGTCCTCGGCCACGCATACCCGATTACGGCCATCGCGTTTGGCGCAATAGAGCGCGCTGTCGGCGCGGATGATCAAACCGTCTACGTCGGTCACCGGCGCATAGGACGTCGCCGCGCCGATGCTCACGGTGGCGCCGACCGCGTGCGGGCCGACGGTGACGCCGGCCGCCTGGAAGGCGATGCGCAAGCGATCGGCGATCTTGGTCGCCACCTCCATCGGCTCCGGCACGATCGCGGCGAACTCCTCGCCGCCGAGCCGGCCGAAGACGTCGGTCGTCCGCATGTTCGCTTGCGCCACCTGCGCAAACAACTTCAACGCGTCGTCGCCGACCGCGTGGCCGAAGCGGTCGTTGATCGACTTGAAGTGATCGAGGTCGAACATCAGCAGCGTCACCGGCTCGTTGAGTTTGCCCTGCTGCTCGCCCATCGTGCGCGCGGCTTCCATGAAAGCGCGGCGGTTCATCACGCCGGTCAGGTGATCGGTCGAGGCGGCATTGCGATAGATGTGCACGTGCTGGTCGTTGACCATCACTAACACGATGAAGGCAGCGCCGACCGCGTAGATGATGGTCTCCAGCGCGAAGACGGTGAGCCAGCTCGCCGAGGCGTCCGGCCATAGCGCGCGCATGACCAGTGGAATGAGGAAGATCGCCGCATGCAGGCTCGGCACCACCAAAGCGGCCGTGCGCGAATAGAGCGACTTGCGCCGCTCCCGCCACAGCTCGAGCCCAATAACGAAAGTGTAGCTGGCGACGATCAGCACGCCCACCACAATGCGGGCACTGCCGCCGTCCTCGAAACCCGGCATCCGGCACATTAGCAGCCAGATCACCGAACCGCCAAAGGCGTGTACCGGCAACAGCCGACGTCCCTGGAAAAGGCGCACGCCATTCCAGATCATGCCGCAGGCGACGAAGGCCAAGGCCTCCGGGATGTCAGACGTGATGTGCGCGGGCGCCGACGGCGAGCCCCATAGCGCGATGGCCGAGGCGCCGATCAGATAGGCGGAGCCCCACCAGGCGAGCGCCGGCACGGTGCGCTGGCGCAGCCAGGCAACCAGCAGCAACAGGCCGAGCAGTGCGACGATGCAGATCGCCACGACGGACAGCGTGCCGAGGTCGAGCGTGGCCAACGGCTGCGGGCTGGCTGCGGCGAACATTCTGTCTCCACGGGCCGCCCGACAAATGCGCAGAGAGCCGGGCCTCGCGGTAATCGATAACACCGGCCCGTGCGAAAAGAATTGAACCGTCACACAGCCTTCGAGGAAAGACTGCGGCAAAATTGGATTGAATTGTCGGAGAATTTGGGCCGAGCGTTACGCCCGCGCGGCCGCCTGCCGCCAGCCGCGGCGTTCGTTAGCCTGTGCCGGCGCGAGACTCGGCGAGTCGGTGACCTCCGGCTCCGAGATTTCCACGCGGTCGCGGCCGTTCGCCTTAGCGCGATAGAGCGCCTGGTCGGCCGCGGCGAGAAGCTGGGCCACCGGCAGGCGGGGATCGCAGCCGAGGGTCACACCGACGCTGACGCTGGGAGTGAGTTCATCGGTGCCGTATTCGGAGGCGCCCGTCGCGAAGTTCCGGCGCACGCGGTCGGCGATCGCGACCGCCTCACCGAGATCGCCGACCGGCAACACCGCGGCGAACTCCTCACCGCCAATGCGGCCGAACAAAGTATCCGCACCCAGCGTGCGCGTGGCGGTCTTGGCGAAGATCTGCAACACGGCATCGCCGATGCCGTGGCCAAAATGGTCGTTGATCGCCTTGAAGCGGTCGAGGTCGAACAGGAACACGGCGAGCGGCTCGAAATCGAGGCTTTGCTGCGTCAGCAGACGGTTGGCGCCATCGAGGAAGGCGCGCCGGTTGGGCACGCCGCTCAAAGGATCGATCAGCGAAGCGATCTTGTGCTGCAGCTCGGTGCGTTCCTTGGTCATGTTGAGCAGCAGGAACGCCAACACGACAGTGAACAGCAGCGTGCCGAAGGCGAGCAGCGCGAAAGACACGCCGCTCATGATCGATTGACCCTGGAGGATCGGCGACAGCAACGTCGCCGGAATGCGCGCGAGCAGCGCCGCCGCGTAAGCAAGCAGCGCACAAACCGTCGGCCAGCGCGACATCAGCGGCTCGGCACGGCCGCGCCAGAATTCTTCCGCCGTGACGGCGGCGAGCATGGCCATCAGCGCGGAAACGAGAACGACGCGCAAATTGATATCGTGTGCGAATGCGGGGATCGCGCAGGCGACCAGCCACAGCGCGGGCGCCGCCACAATGAGGCCAGCCCGCACCGGCCGGCCGTCGAAGATGCGCGCGCCGGCCCAGGTGAGCGCGGAACCGAGCAGCACCAGCGTGTTGGCGAGCGTGACGGAGACCCACTCGGGCGCGTTGTCGTGCGTGGTGAGCAGCGCGAGGCCAACGGCGCCGATGATGTAAGAGGCGCCCCAGACCATCGGCGCACGCACGGCGCGGTTCTGCAGGCCGGCGAAGACCAGCAGTGCCCCGAGCAGGGCCGTGACGAACACCGTCACGACCGACAACGTCTGGACGTCGAGCGACATCTTAACCCACCGAACCCTTGCCCGGCTGCGACCCTAACGCGGGATGGTTTGATAGGGGTTACCACGTAGCACCCGCTCGTATGACAGCGTTGCCAAGAGGTAAACGGAACATCGCGACATTGAACTTTCGCCTCGCCGCATAAGAAAAGGGCGCACCTTTCGGCGCGCCCTTGGGAAGTTTCGTGTTGTGCGACGTTTAACGCTTGGAGAACTGGAACGACCGGCGGGCCTTGGCGCGCCCGTACTTCTTGCGCTCGACCACGCGCGAGTCGCGGGTGAGGAAGCCACCGCGCTTGAGCGGGCTGCGCAGTTCCGGTTCGAAGTAGGTCAGCGCCTTGGAGAGGCCGTGACGCACCGCGCCCGCCTGCCCCGAGAGACCACCGCCAGAGACGGTGCAGACCACGTCGTACTGGCCGGTGCGGGCGGCAGCGACCAGCGGCTGCTGGATCATCATGCGCAGCACCGGACGCGCGAAGAACACTTCGACGGTCTTGGTGTTGACGGTGATCTTGCCGGAACCCGGCTTAATCCACACGCGGGCGACCGCGTTCTTGCGCTTGCCGGTGGCATAGGCGCGGCCCTGCGCATCGACCTTCTTTTCGTATTTCGGCGCCTCCGGGGCGGCCGGCTTGAGGGTCGAAAGACCTTCCAGCGACTGTACGGTTTCGGCCACGGTTAGGCACTCCTCACGTTCTTGCGGTTCATGGCGGCGACGTCGAGCGGCTCGGGCTTCTGTGCCTCGTGCGGATGCTTGTCACCCGGATAGACGCGCAGATTGCCGAACTGTACGCGGCCGAGCGGCCCGCGCGGCAGCATGCGCTCGACGGCTTTTTCGACCACGCGCTCGGGGAAGCGGCCGTCCATGATGGACTTGGCTGTGCGCTCCTTGATGCCGCCGATGAAGCCGGTGTGGTGGTAATAGACCTTCTTTTCTTTCTTGCGGCCGGTGAACACGGCTTTGGCTGCATTGATCACGATGACATTGTCACCGTCGTCAACATGCGGCGTGTAGGTGGGCTTGTGCTTGCCGCGCAGCCGCATGGCGACGATCGAGGCGAGCCGGCCGATGATCAGGCCGGAGGCGTCGATGGTCACCCATTTCTTCTCGATGTCGGCGGGCTTTGCCGAATAGGTCTTCATGACAGGTTCCTGAAAAAAGCGCGCTTCTCAACGGGCGCGCCGAAAAGTTGGCGTGATGTACCGGAGCAGGCGGGAACGGTCAACGCCATACAGCAATATAATACTAAGCAAAACCAATATCTTATAAGAATGGTATATTAGCACCATCCCCCAATCAGCGCTGTGCAGGGATGGAATAGGTCGCGGTCACATGCGCCACTGGCTCGTCGGAGCCCTCCGAATAGATCGAGACCTCCCCGACAGCGAGCCTTTTGCCCACCTTCATCAGCCGCGCATCGGCCAGGAGATCGGTGCCCCCCGCCGGCTTGCGCAGGAAATTGATGCTGAGGTTGGTGGTCACTGCCAGCGGCTGCGGACCGATGGCAGAAAACACCGCGACGTACATGGCGAAGTCGGCCAGTTCCATCATGGTCGGACCCGATACGGTGCCACCAGGGCGCAACGCGCTCTCGCCGTAGCGCCAGCGCACGCGCACATCGCCGTAATCGACGCGCTCGAGGATGTGATCGCAGCCCGGATAGAACGCCTGCGGAAACTCCGCGTGCAGCAGTTCTGCGATCTCGTCGATCGACATCGCGGCTTTTTGCTTTTCGGGCATGGCGTCCCCCCAATCTGCGCGCGACCATGCCGAGCCAAGCCAAGCATTTCAATCCTTATCGCCAAGCGCTTCGCAGCGCCCCTGCCCCGGGCTAAGCTTGCGCCCCATGAACGTCCAGACTTCAGCCCCCGTGCTGGTGCGCGAGCGCGACGGCGACATCGCCATCGTCATTCTCAACCGGCCGCAACCACGCAACAGCCTGTCGGAGGCGCTGCTCAACGCACTCGCCGAGACGTGGCGCGACATTGCCGCCGACAAGTCCATACGCGCCGTAGTGCTCGCCGCTAATGGTCCCGCCTTCTGCGCCGGGCATGATTTGAAGGAACTCACCAGCCGCCGCGCCGACGCCGACGGCGGTCGAATTTACTTCAAGCTGATCATGACGACCTGCAGCGCCATGATGCAGCAAATCGTCCATTTGCCGCAGCCGGTGATCGCCGCCGTGCAGGGTGTCGCCAGCGCCGCGGGCTGCCAGCTCGTGGCGAGCTGCGATCTCGCCGTCGCATCGGCGAATGCCAAGTTCGCGACGCCCGGCGTCGACATCGGCCTGTTCTGCTCGACACCGATGGTGGCGCTGTCGCGCAACGTTTCCCGCAAACACGCGATGGAAATGCTGCTCACCGGCGACATGGTCGATGCGGAGAAGGCTGCGCAGATCGGCCTCGTCAACCGCGTGGTGCCTGCCGGCGAGGAACGCGCCGCCGCGCTCGCGCTCGCCAAACAGATCGCCGCGAAGTCGTCCTACGTGCTCAAGATCGGCAAGGAGGCCTTCTACCGGCAGGCCGAAATGAGCCTGTCGGCGGCCTACGACTACGCCTCCGAAGTGATGACCGAGAACATGATGGCGCGCGACGCCAACGAAGGCATCTGCGCTTTCATCGAGAAACGCGAAGCGAAGTGGGAAGACCGCTGAGGCGTGGCCTACTTCACCGTGATATTCACGACGACATTCGACTTCTGGCCCTTCGCCGACACGCTTTCGTAATTGATGACGTCCTCGCCTTTGTAGCCCACAGGCGAGCGGTAGACGACTTGCTTGCCCATCACCTCTTTGCCGACGCATTGGCCGCTCGTCCCGAAGCGCGGATTGGCCGAGACCGGGTTGGCGCCCTCCCGCACCGTCGCAGTGCCGCGGCTCGGCGGCTTGGTGATGGTGACCTTGACGGAAACCGGGCTGCAATCGGAATTCCAGAACGTCGAGCGCGCCACCACAGTCTCGGCGCCGGACTCGACGCTACGGGTGAGCACAACCGGTTCGGCTGCTGTCGCCGCCTGAAGCGTGACGAACAAGACCGGCATGCATAACGCCGCGAGCTTTCCCCACTGATACATAAGCCCCTCCTCCCAAAAAGGACCTCGGACGGCCCGATGCTAGCACAGGCAGAAGAGCGCGTGCGCGGCGCTCAAATTGCAATAAGATCATGCAGTAAATCGCGCACCCGACCTGCCCAGACGAGACCCCGACATGAATGCTCACAGCGACGCCACCCCTTCCTCCCTCGTGATCGACAAGGACGTCGCCGTGCCTATGCGCGACTGCGCACGCCTGATGGCCGACGTGTTCCGGCCGCAAGGCGACACGCGCGTGCCGGCGCTGCTCAATCTCGGGCCCTATCAGAAGGATAAGCTCTGGGTGGTGCCGCCAAACCTGGAGGAGCAGCCGAACCCTTACATGAACTGGGAGACGGTCAACCCGCTCTGGTGGGTGCCGAAAGGCTACGCCTGCGTACGGGTCGATGCACGCGGCAGCGGCAAATCGCCGGGGCAAATCGAGCCGTGGTCGCTCAACGAAGCGGTCGACTTCTATGACGCCATCGAATGGGCCGCGGCACAGCCGTGGTGCAACGGCAAGGTCGGACTCATCGGCATCTCCTACTACGCGATGAACCAGTGGTGGGTGGCGAATCTATCGCCGCCATCGCTCGCTTGCATCGTGCCGTGGGAAGGCGCCGCCGATCTTTATCGCGACGCGCTCTATCACGGCGGTATCTTGAGCGTGTTCATGACCAACTGGTTCACCGCGCATCTGCTGCACCACACGCTCGGCCGCGCCTCGCGCGAGGAGCCGGACCGCTGGAAGACCGACACGATGTACCGCTGGCTGCATGACAGCCTCGACAGCGGCGCATTGCGCGGCGCGCAGGCGCAGTGGGACAAGATTACCGTGCCGATGTTCACCGTCGGCAACTGGTCGGGCATGGCGCTGCACCTGCGCGGCAACACCGAAGCCTTCATGCGCTCGACTTCCAAGCACAAGAAGCTGCGCATCCATTCCGGCAGCCATGTGCATCCGTTCTACACGGAGGAAGGCCGTGCCGATCAGCTGCGCTTCCTCGAATACTGGCTAAAAGGCGTCGACAACGGCGTGATGAACGAGCCGCCGGTGAAGCTCGCCATCCGCAAAGGCAACAACGAGATCGAGTGGCGGCAGGAGCACGAATGGCCGCTCAAGCGCACGCAATGGACCAAATATTATTTCGATCTGTCGCAAGCGCCGCCCAAGGGCCAACCGCAGACCGGCACGCTCACCACGGAGAAGCCGAAGGCTGAGAGCGCCAGCAGCTACCCGTGCTTCAGCCTCGGCACCATGGGCTCGACCTCGGCGGCCTCATCGCAGGTGATGGGGGGCGGCGGCATCAAGCCGGGCATGGGCATCGCGCTGGAAACTCCGCCGCTCACCGAGGACGTCGAGGTCACCGGACCGCTGATGGCGAACATCTGGGTATCGAGCGACAGCGAGGACATGGACCTGTTCCTGACGCTGCGCCACTTCGACGCCGACGGAAACGAGATCATGGAGACCGGCCAGCAGGGCGCGCCGGTGCCGGTCGCCAAAGGCTGGCTGCGCGTATCGCATCGCGAACTCGATCCGGAGCTGACGCTGCCTTACCGGCCCTATCACAAGCATCAGCGGCGGCTGTACCTAAAGCCCGGCGAAATTGTCGAGGTACAGGTCGAAATCTGGCCGACCTCGATGGTGTTCAGGACGGGCCACCGCATCCGGCTCGACGTGCAGCCGCGCGACGGCGCCGGCAGCGCCGGCTATCTGCACTACCACGCCGACTACAACACCGGCATGAACACGGTCCATTCCGGCGGCGGCCGGGAGTCTTATTTGCTGCTGCCCGTCATTCCGCGGGCTTGAAAAAGGCACAGCGCGCCCTCTCTCCCCTGGGGGAGAGTGTTGGGTGAGGGGGCCAGTAAGTCTCGATAAGCTCTAACCCCTCACCCGGACCGCTTCGCGGTGCGACCTCTCCCTATGCGAGAGGTGAAGGAAGCTACCGCGTCGTTGGGATCAGCGGAGCCTCGCCCGGCGCCGGTTCGTCGGCCGCAACGCGCGTCTGCTGCTCCGCGCCGACCGGCAATTGCAGCACGGTCGCGATCTGCCCTTCGCAGAGGTTCGTCACCAGCACGATTTGCCCGTCCGGGAACTCGAGCGCGTCGTGATGCGCCGCCGGGTTGTTCACGTTGACTTGGCAGAAGCTCGCCAGGTTCTGGCGCAGCTTACGCGTCGGCAGGAAGCGCAGGATGGCCTCGCATTCCACGTCCTTGGCGAAGGCGAGCTCGGAGCCCGGCATCAGACAGACCGCGACGTTCGGTTCGCCGACGGCGGCAAAGCCGCGCGTGATCGAATTGTTGAACGACGTGGACACCAGCTTGTCGCCGATCTTGGCCGGGCGGGATGCCAGGTCGCGCAGACTATAGTCGCACATGGAGGGCCTCCTTTGGTGCCGGTTGTGGAGGCCGAGCCGGACCGCGGCGCCACGATCAGCAGCAGTTTGTGTCGAATGACGATCCGCGCCGTCGTCGGAATTCGACGCGGAGCGGAGCTACCGGTAGCAACCAAGCGGGACTATCTTTGTTCCAGAACGTCGAACGCCAAGGGACTGGGCAAGGGACTGCATGACCAACTCCGTACGCGTGTTCACGCCGGCCGTGCGCCGGGCGCAAAGCGAGCGAGGCTCAGCCAACGCCTACGATGCCCGCGTCGCCGAGGGTTTTCCCGACACGGTGACGCCGGAGCTGGCGCGCTTCATCGCCGAGCAGGACACGGCCTTCCTCGGCACCGCCAGCGCCGACGGATCGCCCTACCTCCAGCACCGCGGCGGGCCGAAGGGCTTCATCAAGGTCGTCGACGACCACACCCTGGGTTTCGCCGACTATCGCGGCAACCGGCAGTACATCACGCTGGCAAATCTCGGCGAGAACGACCGCGCCTTCCTGTTCCTGCTCGACCCGGCGCGCCGCCAACGCATCAAGCTGTGGGGCCGCGCGCGCGTGGTGGAGGACGATCCGACTTTGGTCGAACGCCTGTTCGACAGGGGCTACAAAGCGCGCCCCGAACGGGCCATCTTGTTCACTATCGAGGCCTGGGACGTGAATTGTTCCTCGCACATTGTTACGCGCTTCACCGAGGACGAGATCGAGGAGGCCATGACGACAGTGCAGGGTAAGATCGCCGAGCTGCAGGCGGAGAATGCGCGCCTGCGCGCCCTGCTCGCACAGTCCTCCGCGGAGACGACATGAACCACGACCGCTACGACGACACGTATATCCGCGGCATCCTCAAGACCGTTAAAACAATCGCCATGGTCGGCATCTCGCCGAAGGACAACCGGCCGAGCTATTTCGCCTTCAAGTATCTGCTCGAACGCGGCTACCGCATGATCCCGGTCAATCCCGGCCAGGCCGGCAAGGACATCCTCGGGCAAAAGGTCTACGCCAAGCTCGCGGACATCCCCGAGCCGGTCGACATGGTCGACATCTTCCGCGCCTCCGAGCACGTGATGCCGATCGTCGAGGAGGCCCTGAAGCTTCAGTCAAAGCCGCAGGTGATCTGGATGCAACTCACCATCCGCAACGACGAAGCGGCCGCGCGCGCCGAGGTGGCCGGCGTGAAGGTGGTCATGGACCGCTGCCCGAAGATCGAATACGGCCGGCTCTCGTCGGAGATATCCTGGATGGGCATCAACTCGCGCACTCTCTCCTCCAAGCGGGCGCAGATCTACGGCAAGGGCGTGCAGCGCATGGGGCTGGACTTCGGGAAGAAGTAAGCGCCCCGCAATATTCAATAAGTACCGCCACAACAACGCATTTCTGCAAACCCGCCGCGCCGGAGGCAATCTATCGCCGGCCCGCGCCCGTTTGGGAAAGCCCTTCCCTTGACGCGCCTTGGCCCTGCGTTACACCTGCGGGCCGAACGAGACGCATAGTTCGTATCTTACAGGGGGCATTTCATGGCCGACGCCGAACGCATTCCGGGTTTCAATACGCTGGCGATCCACGCAGGCGCCAAGCCAGATCCGACCACCGGCGCGCGGGCGACGCCGATCTACCAGACCACGTCCTTCGTGTTCGACGACGTCGAGCACGCGGCCTCGCTGTTCGGCCTGCAGGCCTTCGGCAATATCTATACCCGCATCGGCAACCCGACTTGCGCCGTGCTGGAGGAGCGAGTCGCCGCGCTCGAAGGCGGCACCGCCGGCCTCGCCGTCGCCTCCGGCCACGCCGCGCAGGTGCTGGTGATGCACGCGCTGATGATGCCGGGCGACGAGTTCGTCGCCTCCAAGAAGCTCTACGGCGGCTCGATCAACCAATTCAATCATTCGTACAAGAATTTCGGCTGGAACGTAGTGTGGGCCGATCCGGACGACATCGCGAGCTTTGAGAAAGCCGTCACCACCAAGACCCGCGCGATCTTCATCGAGTCGATCGCCAATCCGGGCGGCGTCATCACCGATATCGAAGCAATCGCCAAGATCGCACGCAAAGCCGGGGTGCCGCTCATCGTCGATAACACCTTGGCGACCCCCTATCTGTGCAAGCCGATCGAATACGGCGCTGACATCGTCGTGCACTCGCTCACCAAATTTCTTGGCGGCCACGGCAACTCGATCGGCGGCATGATCGTCGACGGCGGCAGCTTCAACTGGTCTCGCGACAAGAAGTACCCGATGCTGTGCGAGCCGCGTCCGGAATATTCCGGCATTGTCCTGCACGAGACCTTCGGCAACTTCGCCTTCGCCATTGCCTGCCGCGTGCTCGGTCTGCGCGATCTCGGGCCGGCGCTGTCGCCGTTCAACGCCTTCCTCATCCTCACCGGCATCGAAACGCTGCCGCTGCGCATGCAGCGCCATTCCGACAACGCGATGAAGGTGTCCGAGTGGCTGTCGAAGCGCCCGGAAGTTGCTTGGGTGAGCTATCCCGGCCTCGCCAACGACAAGTACAACACGCTCGCCAAGAAATACGTGCCGAAAGGCTGCGGCGCCGTGTTCACCTTCGGGCTCAAGGGCGGCTACGACGCCGGTGTGAAGCTCGTGTCGAACGTAAAATTGTTCTCGCACCTAGCGAATATCGGCGACACGCGCTCGCTGATCATCCACCCGGCCTCGACAACGCATAAGCAGTTGTCGGACGCGCAGAAGACGCAGGCAGGTGCCGGGTCTGACGTCGTGCGCCTGTCGATCGGGCTCGAGGACGCCGAGGACATTATCGCCGACCTCGAACAGGGGCTGGCGGGGAAGTGACGACGCTCGTTCTCGCCACAGCCACGCCGGGCGGTGGCTTTCCGCTCTACGGCGATGCACTCGCCGCGACGGTGAACGCCACCGATCCGGCGTTGCACGTCGAGACACGCAACACCAAGGGCTCGACCGAGAATGTCGATCTCTTGGAACGCAACGAGGTCGATCTCGCGCTGGTCACCGGCGAGGTTGCGGTTGACTCGTTTCAGGGCAACGGCCGCCCGGCCGGCACGTTGAAGATTGTCACGGCGATGTATTCGACCGTCGGCCTGTTCGTGGTGCGCGGCGACAGTCCGGCGCGCAGCATCGGCGACCTCAAGGGCAAGCCGGTCGCCTTTGGCGCCAAAGGTTCGGGCCTCACCATCCTCGGCCGCTATGTCGTCGACGGGCTCGGCCTCGACCAGCAGAAGGACTTCCAGGCGATCTTCCTCGACAAGGCTGGCGACGGACCGGCCATGGTGCTCGACGGCCGCGTTGCGGCTTTGTGGGGCGCCGGCCTCGGCTGGCCTGGCTTTACCGCGGTGGCGCAGGCGGGCGGCCGCTTCATCGCGCCCACGGCCGAGGAAACGGCGCGCATCCTCGCCAAGCACAGTTTCCTGAAAGCCACCACGCTGCCCGCCGGCAGCTATCCGGGACAGGACGCAGCCGTCCATTCCGTCGGCTCGTGGAGTTTTGTGCTAGCCGCGCCGAAACTTTCCAACGACGCTGCTTACGCGCTCGCGCGCGCGCTCGACAAAGGCCACGCCGCCTTCGTGCAGCGGCTTGCGCAGGCCAAGGAGACGACGCCGCAGAATACGCGCGACACCGCGCCCAACGCGGCGCTCATTCATCCTGGCGTGATGAAGTATCTGAAAGAGAGTGGGCTTTAGAGCGTCACTTCTTCAACGTACGCGCCACATAGTCCTGGATGCGCGCCAAGGTTTCCGGCGCGGTCCAGATCTCCGTCACCGCCTGATCAGTTTCGGCGCCGGCAACGACGCGCTCGATCACCATCTGGCGCAGTTGCGCCTTAGCTTGCGCAAACGCTGGCGGCGACAGCTCGGCGAACTCGAGCGCAATGGCGACCGCGTCCTCGACGAGTTCGCTCGGCTCGGCGACTTCATCGATCCAGCCGCATTCGAGCGCGTCGTCGGTCATGTACGTCGCGCCGCTATAGACGAACTCCGGCAGATAAAGCGGCGGCACCGCGAAGCGTAAAACCTCGAAGGCGAGCACCGGGAACGGCACGCCGACCAGCAGTTCGGTGACGCCGATGCGGCCGCTCTCGCTGCCCATCACGCGCCGGTCGGCGCAGCAGGCGAGAATGGCGCCGCCAGCGATGGCGTGGCCGTTGATCGCCGCCACCACGGGCTTGGGAAAAAAGAACACCGCTTCGTACAGCCGGTGCAACAGCGGCAGGAAGTCGCGCACGTAATCGGCGCCGCCGGCGGCAAGCCGCTTCAGGTCGACGCCGGCGGAGAACATCGATCCCTGCCCGGTCAGCACGACGGCTTTCGCCTCCGAGGTGGACAGCTCGTCGAAGCGTTCAGCCATCGCTTCGCAGAATTCGAGATCGAGCGCGTTCGCCTTACCGTGCTTCATGGTGAGCACGGCGACGCCGTCGGTGAGCTTGACGTCGATCATGCCAGCACCGGCGCGCCGCGTGGCGCTTCCAATTTAGGCCGGTGCAACAGCCGCTCGGCGTGCACGACCGCGATGGTAAAGACGACGATGGCGAGCAACTGATGCGCCAGCGCCAGCGGCAGCGCCGCCTCGTAGAGCAGCGTGACGATGCCAAGCACGGCCTGCAGCGTCACTGTGCCTGCAAGGATCAGCGGCTGGCGCAGATCGGCGCGCAAGCGCGAGGCGAGATAGACCTGCAGCAGCGCCAGCACCCAGATGCCGTCAGCCACCATACGGTGATTGAACTGCACCATCAGGTCGTTCTCGAACAGATTGCGCCAGAGCGGCTGGATGAAGAACAGCCGGTCGAGTGACGGCATCAAGCCACCGTCGATCAGCGGCCAGGTGTTGTATTTCAAACCCGCGTCGAGCCCGGCGACCAGCGCGCCGAGATAAATCTGCGCCAGCAGCGCGAGGGCGATGAGCGCAGCGCCGAGCTGCAAGGGGCGCGGCGCCTCGCTCGGCGCCCGCCGCACCAGTTGCTGCGCGGTCCACAGCACCGCGGCGTAGACGACGCAGGCAAAGGTCATGTGGAACGCCAGACGATATTGCGAGACCTTGACCAAGTCGCTGCCGGCAAGTCCCGACGACACCATCCACCAGCCGACCACGCCGAGCATCCCGCCACCGGCGAAAATCGTCCACAGTCTCAGCTTCAGCGTAGAAGGAATCCAGCCGCGCCACAGGAAGAAGAGGAATGGCAACAAGAATACTGCGCCGGTGGTGCGCGCCAGCAGCCGGTGCGACCATTCCCAATAGAAGATGGTCTTGAACTCGCCGAGTGTCATGCCCTTGTTGAGCTGGCGGTACTGCGGGATCTCTTTGTACTTCTCGAACTCAGCCTGCCAGGCAGGCTCCGACAGCGGCGGCAGCACGCCCGTGACTGGTTTCCACTCGACAATCGAAAGACCGGAGACAGTCAACCGCGTCGCGCCGCCCACCACCAGCGTCAGGAAGATCATGGCGGCAACGGCGATGAGCCACGCGCGCAATGCGCGCGCGTGCGGAGCGGGAACTGACACGGAATCCGGCATGTGATGTCCTTGCGGAGATGGCGCGGACCATATAGTCAGGCGCGCCGCCCCGCAATCGAGCTAGAACACAGCCATGCCCCAGCGCGCCCGCAAGCTCGTCGGTACCATCGCCCTGCTGCTCTTGGTCGCAGTCTGGAGCCTGCTCACCATGGCGCTGGCGCAGTCGGCGCTGACCGACATCAACGGCTTCGTCGCCGCGATCTTCTACATCGTCGCAGGGCTCGGCTGGGTGCTGCCCGCGATGCCGATCATTTCCTGGATGCTGCGGCCGGAAAAGCCGCGGGCTTAACCGCCTAGCGGCGGCCCATCCACCAGCCGAGCCCGAGCAGCACGACACCAAGGCCGCCCGAGACGAGGCCGTGCTTCATGCGGACGCGCGTCAGCCCGTTCTCATGGCCGGGGAAGAAACTCGGCAACTGGTCAGCCGGCAGCAGGAAATACACCACGGCGACAACGATCAGCGCGATGCCGATCAGCATGAGCAGGGCCTTCATAGGAACGTCCTTCGGGAATCGGATGGCGGGAGCGCCAGAATACCAAATCGTCGGCGGCTCCGCTTCCCTCTCCGTACGTGGGTAGAGTGCCTCACGCCGCTTTGGCGCCGAGCTCCTTGTCCCTTGCTTCGGCGCGCTGCGCCGCCGGGCGCGCCGCGATCCGTGCGGCGTAAGCCGTGAACTCCGGACGCTCCGGGATCAGCTTGAACATGGTCGCCCAGCGCACGTTGCTGCCAACGATGACGTCGGCTGCAGTAAACTGCTCGCCCATCAGCCAGGGACCTTTCTCCACCGCCTTGGCGACGACGTTCATGGTCGTATCGAAATCGCCGTAGCCGAGCATGGCGCGCCTCGCTTCCTCCTTGCGCGGCGCCGCGCGATCGATCACCGCCGGCTCCATGCAGCTCGGTCCGAAGAACAACCACTTGAGATAGACGCCGCGCCGCGGCGACCCGACCGGAATATTGAGCTTGGCCTGTGGAAACTCGTCAGCGAGGTATGTGCAGATCGCCGCCGCTTCGGTGATGACGGTGTCGCGATGTTTCAGCGCCGGCACCTTGCCCATCGGATTGATGGCGAGATAGTCGGGCTTGAGATTGTCGCCGTCCGACAGCTTGAGCAACTTGATATCGTATGGCTGGCCGAGTTCCTCCAGCATCCAGAGGACGATGGACGAGCGCGACGGCGAGGCGTGATACAGCGTGAGGTCGGCCATGTGAGACACTCCAGTTCGCGGACACGCCGCCTGACTCTCGCATCGGCATGGCATGGTCAAGACGGGCCGCGACACAGTTTCGTGAGCGCTTGTTCCCTGCCGTGACAAGGATTACATCGGACCATCATGACCGACGTGCGCGACAATCCCTCCCTCAACCGCTTCGAACTCGACCTCGGCGGCGAGACCGCCGTCGCGCTCTACCGCCGCCAGGGCGACACCCTCCTCGTCCACCACACCGAAACGCCGGTCGCAATGCGCGGCCAGGGCATTGGCGGCCGCCTGGTGCAGGGGATGCTGGAGATTGCGCGCGAGCGCGGCGAGAAAGTCGCCCCCCGCTGCGGTTTTGTCCGTCGGTTCATGGACGAACACCCGGAATACGCGGATTTGCGGGCCTAGGCGGCCCATCCCCGCCGCAACACAATATTTACCGCTCGGTAAGACATTGGCCCTCTCGGCATAGTGCGGGAGCGGCGTGTGGACTGGTCGGCGGGATTTACATTCTTCTTCGGCCAGCTCGAGACGCTGCTGTTCTCGCTCGGCTCGCATTTCTCGCTCACCTCGCTGTTCGCCGCGCTCGTCATCGCCACCGTCTTCTTCGTCTGGCAACGGCTGAAGCGCGGCCGCCGCCTGCGCTGGAAAACGATATGGCGCGCGTTGTTTCCGCGCCGCATCGTGCAGAGCAAGTCGCATCAGGCCGACATCGGCTATCTGTTCTTCAACGTTTTCGTGTTCGGCGTGGTGTTCGGCTGGGCGATCCTGTCCTATCAGTCGATCAGCAACGGCATCATCGGCACCTTGGTTACTTTGTTCGGACAGCCCTCGCCATCCACGCTGCCGCCTTACGTCGCGCGCGCGACCATCACGCTGATGCTGTTCCTCGCCTACGAGCTCGGTTACTGGTTCAACCACTGGCTCTGCCACAAGGTGCCGCTGCTGTGGGAATTCCACAAAGTGCACCACACCGCGCAAGTACTCACGCCGCTGACGAACTTCCGCGTGCACCCGGTCTACACCTGGATCTTCACCAATATCCTCGCCTTCTCGGCGGCGGTGGCGAACGGCCTCGGCAATTATCTGTTCGGCGACACCGCCCATCAATATGCGCTCTCAGACACCAACATCATCCTGGTGCTGTTCATCCACGCTTACGTGCACCTGCAGCACTCGCACATGTGGATCGCTTTCACCGGTCTGCTCGGCCGCGTGTTCGTGTCGCCGGCGCATCATCAGGTGCACCACTCCGACAATCCGAAGCATTTCAACAAGAACTTCGGCTCGTGCCTGGCGCTGTGGGACTGGATATTCGGCACGCTCTACGTACCCGCCAAGGAGCGCGAGGCGCTCACATTCGGATTTGCAGATCACCCTGACGCGCATACGGTGAAGGGCGAGCTGGTGATGCCGCTGGTGAAAGCCGCGGCGCATCTGAAGCCAGCGCCGCGCGAAGAGCTCGCGCCGGTCGTGGCGAAGCGCAAGAGCTAGGCGCGCTACCGCGCCTGGTGGCCAAGCGCCTCGACCTCGCGCAGCCATTGCTGCCGTTTCTCGTTGCCCGCCGCTTCGATCAACCCGTAGATCGTCGAACGTACCGAGCGCACGCCAGTGAACTTGAGCACGTTGCGCTTGAACAGCTTCAGCGCATGCGCGCCGAAATACCAGCGATAGAACCAGCCCGGCATGCCCATGGTCATGATCACGCGCGCCGTCTTGCCCTTGAACACCTCCCACTTGCCTTTGGTTTGCTGCACTTCCAAGAGGTCCGGCTGCAGCACGCGCTCAATAAAGCCTTTCATCAGCGCCGGCATGTCACCGCACCAGAGCGGGAAGATGTAGACCATGTGGTCGCAGGCGATGAGCGCATCATGCGCGGCGACGAGATCGGGCTCGAGCGGCTGCAGCGCGCGATAGCCGCCGCGCAGGATCGGATCGAAATTCATGGTTGCGAGCGGCAGCGGCGTGACGATGTGGCCGGCGCTTTCGGCGCCGCGTCGATAAGCCTCACCGAGCGCCTGCGAATAGCTGCCGGCCATCGGATTGCCGACCACGATGACAATCTTCGCCATGCCCTTCACCTCGACACTGTGCGGCTAGACGAAATGCGCTCGTTGCGCATTGACTTGCCGCAAGCGGAAAGGCACGGCTAATTCATGCGCAAACGCACCGTCACCGTTAACGACACAATGCAGAAGGGCTACCGCTACGTCTTGAGCGCACCCACGGGCCGCGGCTTCGACCCGGAGTTCAAGCCGCAGCTCACGCCGGCCGAGATGCTCCGCCTCGGCGTGTTCGGCGGCAAATACATGACCGACTGCCGGCGCGAATTCCCCGAGAGCTGGTTCACGCGCGCCAAGCTGTCGCCGAAGAAGCGCGACAACGCGCTCAACTTCTTCGGCGTCGATGCCAGCCAGCCGTTGTCGGAATGGAAACGCAAAGGCTGGATCCATCCGGACGATCCGCGCGGCTGGTTCCAATGGTACTGCCGCTATTACCTCGGCCGCCGCATGCCGGACGAGGACGCGCGCCAGATCGGCCGCTGGAAAGCGATCCGCCGGCACGTGCGTCAAATCCAGAAGAACTGCGAGCCGGGCGACCTGCTCTGCCGCAAGCGGCAGCGCCAGGCGCTGCTGCACTGGGCCTACGACAGCCGGAAAATCTAGATCGCAATCTTGTCGAGCAGATCCGCCAGCACCTCAGGACATGTGATGTGCGGATTGTGGCTGGCGTCGATGGCGCTCACGTCCCAGCCCTCGCGCTGCGCGCGCTCGTAGAAGCGCCGGAAGCGGTCGTCGGGTGGATTGCGGCTGCAATAGATGTAATGCCGCGGCAGCGTCAGCGGGCCGTTGAGCAAGCGTAGCGCCTGTTCGAAAGTCTTCACCGGTTGCGGCTTGCGTCGCGGCTCGCTCCAGGCGCGGTCTTCGGCCGGCGTGTCGGGCGGCATCGGCCCGGGCGGAATGCCCCAGCCGGCGGCGGGACCGTCTTTCGCGACCTGGCGCTGCGTGCGTGAAGCCTCCGGCAACAGGCTCATCAGACTGTCGCCGTCATCCGGCGCAAAAGCATCGATATAGATAAGCTTGGCGATACGATCGCGCGCGCGATCGGCAACGCCGGTCGCCACCATGCCACCGTAGGAATGGCCGATCAGGTTGATGCCGGAGAGATTCTCGATCTCGAGGGTCGCCAGAATATCGGCAATATGCGCGTCGAGATTGACGCCGGCATGGCCGAGATGCGCGCGCTCGCCTAAGCCCGTCATGGTCGGCGTCACCAGCCGGTGGCCGCGCGCCGCCATCAGCGGATGCATCTTCTTCCAGGCCCAGCCGGCGCTCCAGGCGCCATGCGCGACAACGAACGTTCCCATGCCCCTCGCCTTCATTATTCCGCCGCGACCTGACGCGTGCGCGCCGGCTTCTCGTTCCAGCGCGCGCGAATGGCGTCGAGCACGACCACGCAGGCCCCCGCCGCCAGCACCTGCCAGCCCGGACGAATGCCGGCGTCGAAATCGAACACCGTCTCCAGCACCCGCATCGGCGACACGTGATAGGCGATGCCGATGCCGACCGCTTCGCCGAGGAACGTCACAAGCGATACGAACAGGCTCAGTGCGATGAGACTCACGGTCGAGAGTTCGCCCCCTCCCTGCCGCCAAGCGAGCACGCGATAAGCCAGCAGCCAGCCGAACAGACTTGCCACGAAGATCGGCACCGTGACGTCGGCTTTGGTCTGCTGGAAGTAGTGGACGAGCGCGAGCAGCGCGACCGCATAGACGATCTGATGCAGCCGCCGCCATCCCTCGCCGCCGAGCCGCCGCACCATGCCATCGGTCGAGGTCGCCGCCAGTACGGCCAAGCCGAGCCATGCGGTGGCGCCGACGATGAGGTACCAGCGGTGGCTGATCTCGTAGGCGACCTTGAACAGGTCGAATTTCTGGTCGGCGACGAACAGCGTGAGGTGCGCGGCGATATAGCAAAAAGCGCCGACGCCGATCATGCGACGTACGTCGAGCATACTGCCGTAGCGCGCTATGCGGCGGAACGGCGTAACCGCCAGGCTCGCGCCGAGGAACACCAGCGTCCAGAAGCCGGCGCGGTGGATAAGATCGTTGAGCGGCCGCGCGCCATGCACAATGGCGTTCCAGTCGAACACCACCTTGGCCAGCGGAAACAGGAGGAAGGCAAGCGCGGCCACGCGCAGCGGCGATAGCCGTCCGCGCCGGTCGCGCCAAAGCTGCCAGGGCCGCTTCATGCGCCGGCTGCCATCGTCGGCGTAAAGGAGGCCTGCGCCGCCGGACTGTCACGCATGAGCAAAAGGTCGCCTGCTAAAGGAAGTATTTGCGATATCAGAGTTTTTGCTCACATGCGGTTCACGAAAAAGCGATTGCTGCGTTGCACAAATTTTTGGGCCGGACCTGCGGCGGCATGATACCATTTTCATACCGCTGACGAGTCGTCGCGACCATGTTCGGTCCGCGGCGCAACAAGGCCGGATGTCGGGGACACCGGCGAAGGAGGAGCGAAGGAGGAGCGAGAAGACCACTGCCACGCCGGGGTTTATCGATGGAGGCCACCCTATGGTGCGACCACTGGTACGCTCACTGCTCGTCTTTGGCTTGACCTTGTTCAGTCTCGACGCTCTTGCGCACGACAACTGGATCAGCCGCGGCGGGCTGAAGAACGCCGGCGGCGAATGGTGCTGCGGCGACTACGACTGCAAGGCTTATACGCAGGTGATGTCCACCGCGAGCGGCTGGATGCTGGATGGCGAGCTCGTCCCTTACGACGAAGCGATGCCGGTCCCGCCTCCCGACGGACAGGTCACAGTCTGCCGACGTCCCGACGGCACGCGCCGTTGCGTCTTTGGCCTCAAGCCCGGTCTGTAAAATTTAGTCTTCGATCAGGGCATCCGCGCTGGCGCGCAACATCGCCAGCACGACGACGGCCGCGAGCAGGAGAATGAGCGTGGTGCCGATGTGATCGCCGGTGCCGAGATACACGAATCCGGCGAGCGCCGCGGCGACGACGCCGACACCGAGCGCCGACAGGTCGATGAGACTTGGCGTCGTTGATGCGGTCTGCGGGACAGGTTTTGTCGGCGTTCGCGTCGGCAGCATGGTCGGCATGAGCTGCCTCCCCTTATCCAATGCTGCAATCTCAGCCGGATTCCGGTGTCCGACATTGACATAACGCAATCGCCCTAGACCCGGGGCATCGGCCGGCTGGATGTTTTCGAAGGCACTTTTACCCAGGCTTCGCCGTCGAGCACCGTCTCGCCCTCGACTGCGCAGGTGCAGACGAGCCGGGCGCGAAATTTCTCCGGCATCAGCTCGGCGACTTTGACGATGACCTCGACGGTGTCGCCGATCTTGACCGGGGCGCGGAAATTCAGCGTCTGCGAAATATAGATGGCGCCGGGGCCCGGCAGTCGCGTTCCGAGCACGGCGGAAATCAGGCTCGCCGTGTAAAGGCCGTGCGCGATGCGCGTGCCGAACGGCGTCTTAGCGGCGAAATGCTCGGACAGATGGATCGGGTTGCGATCGCCGGTCACCTCGGCGAAGCCGACCACATCGGATGCGGCGACGGTCTTGGCGATCCGCTCGGTCATGCCGACCGAGAGATCTTCG
>Ga0134124_10000915_pt1 | contig 23656 bp, 27 predicted proteins | sample KB304_FD_96880 | JGI IMG/M metagenome (GOLD analysis project Ga0134124, IMG submission 96880) | Terrestrial soil microbial communities without Nitrogen fertilizer from Kellogg Biological Station, Michigan, USA - KB3-0-4 | ecosystem: Environmental > Terrestrial > Soil > Unclassified ... | reverse complement strand
CGTACCGGAGCCGTCCTGCGCCGTGTTCATGGTGATGTAGTTGATGGCATTGGTCACCGAAGGCGGCGCAGCGGCGAGCGCCGTCCCGGACATCAGCGCCAACGTCAGACCCCGCAACTCGATTGCCGGGGCATTGAATGCGAACGAGATCTGGATGACAGCGCCGGGATCGACGACCACCAGCTGCGACGTCTGGAAGCCCGTCACCCAGGTCTCGTTCACGACCGCCTGCTTGTAGGCGAGCGTCACCTGATTGAAGATCCGGTGGACATCCCGCGTGACCTTGAAAGCTCTGCCTAGGTTGGTATCCGTGCTCAGCGCCTCGGTCAGGACCTGCTGATCCGGCTCGCCCCAGTACCGCAGCGGGAGGTACAGCACGCGGTCCTGCGCGTCGAAGCCGAGGTGCGCCAGCTCCGACTGGGCGAGCGACGACAGAAGCTCGAAGGCTTCGCGCGGCGCAGTTTCTGCCACAGCGTCCATCTGCAGGAGGCTCCTGCGCATGATGACGTCCGGGCTGAAGTTCATCGCGTTGGCCCAACCAGCCTTCGCCGCGCTCGCGCCAGATGTGAACCGGATCTCGCAGACCGGTAGACCGACGCTCATGTCAGCCCCCGTGAGGTCATCGCGGACGGGCAGGTTGGAGTTCGTCACCCCGGAAAGGTATGTGACACCACGATTGTCAAGGAGCGTCCGGCAGGTTCCGCCCGAGGGCGCGAGGTCCCAGCCGAAGGCGATGAAGTGCCACTGCCCATCGGCCGGGAGATCGCCCACCGGGTAGACGACCGACCCGAAGCCATCGGCGATCGAGCCGTACACCTTCCGGTCTGCGCCGATGATCAGCTTGGCCTGCCGCGAGAAGCTGGGGTTGTGGAGCCGGATCGCAAGCAGCACCTGGGATGGGCTGTACGAGGCCGCAACGTTCGTGGCGTCGCCCTTCACCCAGCACTCGATGCGGCCCTTGTAGCCGGTCTGTGACAGGAAGTCCTCGCCTGGGGCGAACGAGGCCGGGTAGTCGAGCGAGCCCGGACCGCTCTGCAGCGTGTCTGTGCGATCCTTGTCGACGCCGAGATCTGGCGCGGCGGTGAACGGCCCATCGATCCACTTCGGCGGCGTGAAGGCTCCGGAGTTGAGGCCGCTGAAGGAGACGCCGGAGACTGCAGCCGCCCCATAGTTGGTGTCCGGAATGTAGGGGTGCGTCGTGCCATTCAGCGGGAGGTACAGGCGGCACCCGTCGAGCGGCCTAGGAGCCACATACAGCCCCGCCTTGAACAGCACGTAGGCGATGAGCCACGTGGCCTCTCCGCCCTCGTAGAAGCCATGCACAGCGGGCGGCTGAACCGGAGCCGAGAGCGCCAGCCGCGCGGCCGAGATCGCCTGGAGCTTGGCGCTCCGGTCGTCCAGCGGGATGTCGGTCATCCGGCCGGTAAACGTCCGGACCGAACGCACGCCGTTCGCCGACAGGACCTGCGCCGTAATCGCCACGCCAGCGACGTCCCGCTCCAGGTCCCCCAACGGCATGTCGGCCCGGAAGGTGCTGAAGTAGATGTCCGGAGACGTCCCGATCGGCCCGAGGAGGTCGGTCCCGGCCTCGTTGACGCCGATGTTCTGCGTGTTGGTGACCCCGGAGGGAAGACCATCATCCAGCGAAAGCCCAACGGAGATCGAGCCGATATCGAGGGCGGAGTTGGCACCCTGCCAGTACTGGTCGAAATAGAACTCCGGGATGACGTTGGTGTTGCCCGTAGAGACGAGCCCGGACATGCCCGACTTGCCAGGCGTTTGGGGGAAGGTGCTGTCGATGAAGTAGGCGTTCCAGTCGCGATTGACCCGGTCGTCATCCATCCACGCCTTGAGGCGGATGATGGAGCCGATCCCCTGGACGCGGAACCGAACCCAACGGTTCGGGTCGTGAAGGATGTCAGGGAACAGCCCGGAGCCGTTGACGACGAAGCCGCCCGCAGTGGATGACGTCTCCATCGCATAGCCCATGATCTGATCGGTGTTGAAGTCGAGCCGAAAGCGGAGGAAGTTGCTGTTGTCCTGGAAGCGGCCGACGATATACGCCGTCCCCTTGGCCCCGGTGAAGACCGCAGGGGCTCGGACCTTTATGGTGACGTCGAAGTCCACCTCTGAGACGTCATTGATGAACACCGTGTACGTGGTGTTGACAGCCCCCGGGCGGAGCACGGCATATCCATCCGGGTGAACGCTCCACCGGATCATCGTCGTCCCGAACGAGCCCGCCCACGGGTGCGCCTCGATCGAGGTCTTGTCGAGGTCTCGATCGACAATTGTCAGCGAGTACTGCGCGGTGACGAGCGGCAAGGTGTTGGTAATGCTGGAGTTCAGCGAGTGGTATACCTCGAAGGAGCCCGCCGTAAGTTGCGTGCAGCCCGTCAGCGTAACCAGCGGAGAAGAGGGCGTGTCCGCCCCATCAACCCAGCCGTAGCCGTACAGCTCCGCCCCCACCGCGACGAACCGGACCCAGACGGTTGACCCCGGCGTCGCATTTGGCACCGAGACGAAGCTAGATCCCGTGTTGGCAGCCGAAAGCAGTTGGAAGACCTGGACCGTGCAGTTGTTGGAGTTCACGTTGCGCCACAGCGTGCACTCGACGAAGTTCGACGTATCCTGGAAGCGCCCGCGAATGCCCTGAACCACATTCCCGCCCGCTCCCGTGGGCGGAGCCGCGATGGTGAACTTGACGGTCACGTCGAAGTGAAGAGCGTTCGTCGCCGGGAGCTGCGTACGGCGTTGCGTGCTCAAGCTTGCGTTGGAGATCAGCGCCCGGCCGCCGAGCGTCGGATCAACCGACACGGAGTAGTCCGAGGCGGAGCCGCCAGCGGTGGTGTACTGAACGCCGTTGTCAGTAGAGCCAAGGCCATTAGACACCGACCGGTTGTAGGTGTCAATCGCCGCAATGGTTGTGACGAACTCATCCCGAACCATCGTTGGCGAGATCTGGTCGGTAGGCGCATCACCCACCCAGTCGACCGTGAGCCTAGGCGCATCCACGATGATCGCGCCGACGCCATACGCGGCATCCAGGGCGATGTCGCGGTCTGGGTCGTCCCAGCTATAGAGCTGATCCCACGTCCCCGCACTGAGATCATCCCACGTCGCCATCAGCGGACCTCCTGCAGAACAGCGTTCGGCCCGACGAGCATCCCCGGCTCGTCATAGCCATACCTCTCAGGCATACCAACGAATGTGACCGGGTAGACGCCGGTGCCGCCGGTCCACTGTGGGTCCGGCGATGTGCCCTCCTGAAGCTGGAAGTCCAGGAAGCTGAGCGTCTCCCCGGCGGCGATCGTCCCCGAGACCGGCGTCACATATGCCATCGCCCAGGCAGCCGTAGCGGGCGGGGTCACGTTTGCGAGCGCTACGCGCTTCGGGACCGTGGTGCTCGTGCTGACGGCGGAGGCCGTAATGGACGAGGAGACAACCGAGCCTGTCAATCCATACCAGTCGATCTGGAGGTTGACGTCGATAGCTCCGCCCGAGGAGACGACGTCGCACCAGAACGTGTAGGGCCGGTTGATGACCGGGTATCCGTACCATCCTGAGACGGCCGAAGGCTTCGACAGCTCCAGCGATGGCGAGGCGGGGGCGGACGAGGAGAAGGCCCAGTTGAGCATTCGCGGCAGGCCGCCCCACGGCGAGGCAGCCGAGGAGATCGCCGAGCCAACGCCCGAGGCGATCCGGAAGCCGCGCGTATCGCCAGCCTGGCTCGTGGCGCTGCTCTGGTTGACCGTCAACAGATTCCGGCGCCCCGGATCGATGAAGACCCAAGGCCCTGCCCCCATGTGCCCCTGTGCGAACTGGTTCAGGTACTCAAAGCTGGCCCGACCCAAGACGTTGTAGTTCAGCACATACTGCCGCGCCGCCTCCAGCGCCTTCGTCGTCCGCGTGCCGCCGGACTTGTTGGAGAACACCGAGGTGTCGCGGGCACGAGTGGCCTCGATCCCGCCCACCGGCGCCCACAGCCTCCGGAGCGAGCCCGGCCGCCCGAACCAGATCGAGGTATCGTTCACAGCGCCCTCCCGGGAGCGAGGAATGTGCGGCTCTGGTTGCCCTTGTTGGCGGAGTCGGAGACCAGCCCCGGCTCCTCGGCGATCGTCGTGCGGGCAACCTCCTTCACCTCGTCGCCAATCACCGCGTAGACCTTGATCTGCGGAGCAACCCTGACGTTCGGCGCCGGGCTGACGAACGTAGGGGACCCGTTAGCGCCCGCGAGAGCCGCTGTAAGGGGCTGCGAGAGGTTCGCGGTAGCCTGAACCGCCATGGCCATCTGCAGAGCCGCCTGGACGGCCTTACCGGCCCGCTGCCTGATGCCCTCAGCCAGACCCTCGGCGAGCGCCTGGCCGGAGTACAGCGTGTAGCCTCGGCCGGAGAGCGGACCCTCCTTGGCGGGCGAGAAGGGCAGCAGGTTGCGGACCTTGCCGACGATGCCCTCCACGATGTCGTACACCTTACCGGCCATGGACTTGATGCCGTCGATGAGCGACTGGATGGCATTCTTCCCGGCGTCCCACATACGACCGGCGAGCCCGGAGATCGCATCCCAGACCATCCCGGGGATCTGCCGGACGTACGCGATCAGCGGGCCGACGCCCTGGGAGGCAGCGTTCTTCAGACCATCGAAGAACTCCCGGACCTTCGCCAGCAGCGCGCGGATCGCGTTGATCTGGCCGGTGATGATCTCGACGGCCTTGCGGATGACGCCAACGATGAAGTCCCAGACGGCCGAAGCAACGCCCTTGATGACGCCCCACGTCGCATCCCAGGCCGTGCTGATCCAGTTGAGAACCGTCTCGATGATGGCGCGTGTGAGGTTGATCGACGCCTGAATGTAGGGCGCGATCCAGTCCCAGACGGCCTGGGCGGCAGCCTTGATCCCGCCCCACAGGAAGTTCCAGATGGCTGTGAGGACCTGCGCCCCGAACTGGATCGCCTTGACGATCCGGTCCCAAGCCCATGTGATGATCGGCTCGATCAGGCCCCAGACGAACTTCACCACTGCAACGGTGGTGTTCCACAGGAAGTTCCAGATGGCCAGGATGACGGTCGCGATGGCCTTGAAGATGGCGCCCCATACGGTGGCCGCCACCTGGAAGAGCGCCGAGATGATGGACCACGCCGTCTTGACGATGTCGACCGCGAGGCCGAAGGTGGCCTTAATCAACGGGGCGAAGAAGTTGAAGATGGCCTTGATGATGTTCCAGACGAACGTCACCCCTGCAACGATGCCGTCCCAGACGGCCTTCGCCCCCTTCCCGATCGCAGAGAGGACGGGCCAGATGACGTTCCAGAGGCTGACGAAGAAGTTGGCAAACGGCCCGGCGAACCAGGCGCCGATCGCCTTGAAGAAGCCCCAGATGACGTTCCAGGTCTTGACGAAGAAGTCCGCGAACGGTCCAGCGAACCAGCTCCCGATGGCCTTCAGAGCGCCCCAGATGACGTTCCAGGTCCCGATCCAGAAGTTGCGGAACCAGGCGAACTTGACCCAGAGGATGACGAAGGCCGCGACGAGCGCGACGATGGCGATGATGATCAGGCCAATTGGCGAGAACAGGAATGACGCGTTGAGCGCGATCCAGGCCGCCTGGACGGCCCTAACGATGGCGATGACCTTCGTGACGGCGGCGAAGATCAGCAGGAAGGCTGCCACCGCCTGGACGACGGTGATGATGGTCTTCTGCGTCGCAGGCGACAGGTTGGAGAACCATGTCGCGAGCTTGGATACCACATCAACAGTCTGGAGGAGCGCCGGAAGGAGCGCCGTCCCAATCTGGATCGAGGCGGTCTCCAGCTGGCCCTTCATCTGCTCGATCTTGCCTGCTGTGTTGTCGAGTCGGGCCGCCGCGACGTCGGCCGCCGAGGTCTTGTTCAGCGCCGTAGCGAGGTCGTTGAAGCCCTGCGCGCCCTCGCCCGCGATGACGGCCGCCGCACGGATCGCATCCGACCCAAACAGGGTGTTGAGGTAGCTGAGCTGCTGCTCCTTCGACAGCCCCTTCATGGAGTTCTGCAGCACCTGCGCGATATCCGCGAGGCTCTTCACCTTGCCTGACTGATCGAAGAAGGCGTTGGACCCATCCTTAGTGATGAGGCCAAGCTCCTTCGAGAGCGCGATTTGCTGCTTCGTCGTCGGGATGAGGTTCTGCAGGAAGGACTTCAGCGAGGTGCCTGCGTCGGAGCCCTTGATGCCAGCGTTACCCATGGCGGTGATCGCCACGGCCGTGTCCTGGAACGAGAGCCCGGACAGCTTGGCGACGGCGCCAACCTGAGCCAGGGAGTACCCGAAGTCGTGGACGTCAATCGCAGAGTTGTTGGCCGCCCCCGCAATCTGGTCCACGACCTTCGGGAGTTCCTTGGCAGTCAACCCAAAGAGGTTCATGGCGTTGGCGGCGATGCCAGCCGCCTCAGGCAGCTCGACTCCGCCCGCAGCGGCGAGGGCGACAGTAGCGTCGGCCGCGCCATTCAGGATGTCCTTGGTGTTGACGCCTGCCTTTGCCAGCTCCTCCATAGCGAGCGCCGCCTGCGAGGCGCTGAAGGACGTGTCGGCGCCAATCTGCAGCGCCTTCTTGCGCAGGTCCTCCAGATCCGCCTTCGTGGCGCCGGAGACGGCGCCAATCGCGCTGATCTGCTTCTCGAAGTCGATGGCCTTTGTGGTTGCGTAGCCGAGCCCTGCGGCGAGGAGGCCGCCAGCAACAGCAGCCTTGTTCCCGGCCTCGGTCAACGAGCCTGATGTCTTCTTGGCGGACTTCTCGACGTTCTGGAAGTCCTGCTGCGCTTGCTTCGAGCCCTTGCCATCGTAGTTGATCTTGATGGTTCCCTCGGCCGTCCCGAGGTTATACTGCCCTGCCACCTCTCACCTCCTCAACGAGTCGCTGTCGGATTCGCGAACTTCATTGGGGCTCCCGTCCAGAGAGCGATCGCATTCTGCGCCGCTGCCTGAGCCACCGCTCCTTGCTTGCCGTCCACTGCCTCGTCGATCGACTCCTGGACCGCCATCCCGAAGGCGAACACCGCCCGATCGAAGACGTAGGCGGCGAACTCGTCTCTGGCGTCGACCAATTCGCTTGGGCGGCAATGGTATTGCTTAGAGAGCCTCCATACTTCCCAGAGTCTCCCCGAATTCCTCACGAAACGTCTCCAAGTCGCGGACTCCACCCACGACGAACTGGAAGATGAACACCTTGTCCATCGCGTCGATCATGTCGGTGTAGACCTGCTCCGGGTCGCGCTCCTCGTCCGGGAGGTCGATCTCCTCCATCAGCTGCGAGGAGTCGTCGTTGAGCTTGCCCCGCCACATGAGGATGGGCTTTCCGACCTCGTCGCGCTGGACCGGGCGGAGCACCGGCGGCTGGACGACGGCGTACTCAACCACCCTGTCCATGAGGTCCAGGACCTTGACGAGCTGATCGGTGTTGCCAGCCAGCTCCTGGAGATCCTCGGGCGTGATCTCACGGGTGGTCGGGGCGCCCTTCTGGACGCGATCGATGTGCTCGGACTTCACGAGCCCGGTCAGCGAGTCCAGGCTGTCGAGGATTCCGGCCTTCACGAGGCCGGTGACGCCGGGGAGCTTCACCTGCGCCATCTGACCGCTCGGCATTTCGAGGTCGGTCAGCCGCTCGCCGCCCTGCTTCCAGGCGGTGGCCTTGTACTTCTTTGCGGAGCCTGCCATCCTTGTGGTCCCTCCGGGAGTTGGTTTACAGCGGGCCGACGATGTCGACCGTGACGGTGGTGACGGTCCCGCCGTGCGTCAGGTTGATGAAGCCCTGCGCATCGAGGAACCGCGTGGAGTTGTCGATCTCGATGGTCGCCTCGGTCGTCGCGGTCATACCGGCCGCGCCCGAGGTGAGGAGATCGGCGAATCCGGCGACGGCCGCCGAGCCCGCCGGGATGACGGAGGTCTGATCGGTGACCTTGTTGGGGGTCGAGCCGGAGGCCTGCGCCGTGGCGCCGTTCTTGTAGTGCAGCAGGTACTTCGCCCCGGGCACGGCGGCGAACTTGTCGGCCGCCGAGACGGCCTGGTAGTTCGGCGTCGCGAAGGTGAGGCCCTGTCGGCGAGCAGTCAGCACGGCCATTACGGGATCACCACCGGAGTCTCGTTCTGCACGAAGTCGTACACGGCGTCGATCGGCGAGATGAGCGAGGCGTACCCGGTGCCCTTGGCCTTGGTGAGGAAGAACTTTCCATCCTCGAACGAGCCAGCGATATCGCCGGTCGTCTTGCAGCGATACACGATGGCGTGCATGTCGCCGCCGTTGTCAGAGATGGCGCGCCCCTCGGCCTTGAACGGCACGCGCTGGTCGGTAACCAGCTTGCGGTACGTCTTGACCTGGTTGGGGGTCGTGCCGGTCGTGATCGGGGCGGAGCCGCCCGCGAGCACCTGGTAAGCCTCCAGGACGATGCCGCCCGCCGTCAGCTCCCAGTCGATCTGCGGACCCTTGCCGTGCGACGTCTGCAGCCGGTCGTCTCCCCGCAGCTCCTCGAAGTCTTCTGTCTCCGTGAAGCTGAAGATCTGAGCCATGGGCAGGGCGACCGAGAAGCCCGCCAGCACCGTGGCCGAGACGTCCGTGTACGGCGTGAGCCGCACCTGACGCATACCGAACGGCAGGGACTGCGACTGAAGTGTCACTTTCCCTCCTCTTGCTCTGTGACCGGATCGCGGTAGCGCTCCGTGCCAACCATCCTACCGGTGGCGAGGTCGAACGTATGGATCACGACAACGCCTCGGGCTGCCCCGCAACGCCCGGACCGGCACTTCACTGCGATCTCCCGGAGGTCCGGGTACAGCTCCGCGAACTTGATCCCGTTGTCGCACCGCAGTTCGACCTGCTCCACCGCTTACTCCTCGACCGCGACGGTCTCCTCGCGAAGACCCCGGTCGGCCAGGATGATCCTGGCGTACTGCTCGCCGTTGAGGCCGAGATCCTCCTTGGCCACGGTCCAGTCGTTCTCCGGACCCCACAGCGTCGGCGCGTGATCCTTGACCCCGGCCTCGGCCCAGTCCTCAGCCTGGATCAGCCGGAGCCCCGGCTTGCCCAGGAACTTGATGACCGTCTGCGTCTTGGCCTTCTCCTGCTTGGCGTCCGCCATGTTCCCTCCTCAGTCCCCGCTGGCGACAATCGTATATGCCGAGGAACGGTAGTTGGCTGCATACACGTCGTCCCAGCCGTCAGCGCTATCGCCCTGCCATTGTGTAGCCACAACCCATCCGTCCACAGGACCGACGCCGGTCCGTGTCGCCTCCAGGCCATCCATCACCGCGCACCAGCGCTTGATCGCCTGGTTGATGTCGCCGAAGTCGTCCTCTCGCGAGTACACCCACAGCTCGCAGTCCCGCTCGCTGACGTGACCCCGACCTCGGGCTGCTCCGCCCAGGAGAGCGCCGGTCTCGGCGCCCCAGCGCAGCACGGCCCAGATCTTCCCAGGTGCATCCGGCGGCGAGTCGGGTGCGCCGTTGGCGAACAGGGTGTCGGGCGTGAGCCCGAGCGTTGCCAGCTCCGAGTCGTTGGATATCAACCCATAGACGAGTTCGCGAACAGTCATCAGACGCTCCCCAGCTTATTGACGATGCCCCGCAACCGGTTCATCAGAGCGAGCCCCTGATACTTGACGGCTGGGCCGATGATCGCGAACTTCCCGGCCCACCGGACCTCCAGCCAGATCTGGTACGGCACCCCGCCATAGAGCTTGATGAGATGCCACGTGTCGGAGTGCTCGGCGTGCCCCGAGAGGGTCTGGCGCGCGTTCCCGGTGCGGTCCTTCCACTTGGCGTTGGTCTTCATCCAGGCGACGGCCTTGTGGCCTTGGTAGTCGACGACTCCGGCGACGAGCGCGTTGATGTCGTAGTCGAACCGCTTCAGGTTGACCTTCAGCGAGCCCGGCTTGAACTCGAAGCTGCTGTTGTTACTCCCCATACTGGACCAGCTGCCCCCGGCGCTCGTACCCGTTGAAGGGCAACAGCTCCAGCACCTCGTAGCGCAGCCCATCCAGCACGAAGTAGTCCCGGATCGCGATCGTCGCGTCCCAGGCCCCGAGGAGCTGGTATTGCACCCGCCTCTGCTTGCCGTCCTGGGCCTGAAGAAGTCCGGGGGAGTTCCCGTAGGCCGAAGCCTGTTCAATCAGCCGTAGCGTCTGTTCAGCGCGGGCGGGCAGATCCTCGTACTTCGCCCCGCCTGAGGCCGTCCGGACGCGGGCCTGCGGGATGAGCGCGATCACGAGCGGGCGCGCAGCGATGAACGCCAGCGTGTTGCGCCGGTTGACTCTCAGCTCCGTCGCGAGACTCATGCCCGCACCTCCTCCACTGGCACGATTATCCGGGTCACGCCCACCCGAGACCCAGCCCGGAAGCGCGAGACCGGCACGATGATCGGGGGCACCGGCACCTCGTGCGACGGCTGCTGGATGAACACCGAGGCATCCGCCGAGAGCCACCGGGCCGGGAGCGGCCGGAGATCGACCGGGTTGCCGACCGGAGCCAACACGCTCTCTGTGGCGGAGAGCCAACGGACGAGCCCGGGGGTATCCGAGACTACCACCCCGGCCAGAACGTTGGCGAGCGAGGCTCCTAGGCGGGTTGCTGAGCCCGGCGTGTCGAGGGCGAGGAGCCCGAAGGCGCCGAGAGCGGCCGACGATCCCACCCGAACGGCCGAAGGGGCATCCGCCACAGCCACGCCGGTGACGACTCCGGGGCCATCCGCCGAGAGCGCCCGAGGCGCCATCTGGTCCAGGTCCGGGAAGGCTGAGACGTTGACGGCCGTTGCCGGGCTCTCCGGCGCCCGGAGGCCGGTGTTCTCGACGTCCGCCACGAGCACGCCGGTGAGCGCGCTCGCCTGACTCCCTGGCGCCCGGATGAGGCTTGGAGCATCCACCACGAGGAGCCCGGAGGCCTGCTGCGTGACAGACTGCCCCGCCCGGAGGCCGGTGTTCGCGGAGTCGGCCGCCAGCACGCCCAGGAAGGCTGCGCCCCCGGCCGATAGCATCCGGGCGCCGGAGTTCACGACGTCTGCGACGTTGACGGCGGTGCCGCCGCCAGAGACCGTGAAGTTGTAGGTTGGGTTGGTGCCTACGGAGTTGGTTCCCGTCGCCCCGGTCAGCGTTGTGGTGCCAATCGGCCTCGTGTGCCCGGAGGTCCCGTTCCAACCGGAGAACTCAATCAGGTCCTGCGGCGAAAGGCTGGCGAAGTCCTGCAGCGCCGACGTTCCGCAGGTATCGATCGAGGCATCAGCGAGCGCCGAGGTCCACAGACCGGCCCAGCCGACATCGACGTTGCCGCCAAACACCGCCGAGAAGCCGATGCGGTGCTCGGTGAGCGCCGACCCGTCCGACTGGTTGGATGCGCCGCTCCCCACCGCATGGGTCCAGGAGCCTGCCCCCTGCGCCCGGAAGTGCATCCGGTACATGGCCGACCCAGCGGCCTTCGTGATGCCGACGATGTACCACGTGCCCTGGGTCAGCGGCCCCACGCCGCCGGAGAAGTCGTTCAGGCCGAACAGCGCATTGCTGGCCTCGCCGAACGCCCGGACGGCGGTGGTTGAGTTGTAGCCGCCCCAGACGCCACCATTGTTGTTCCCGCCGCCGAACTTTACCAAGGCGAACATGGAGAACGCCCCGGACCCCATAGCGGCCGAGGAGCCAGCCGTGAAAGCCAGGTAGTTGGTGCCGACACCGAAGCTGACAGTCACGGCTTCCCCTTACGGAACCACGATGTGCATCGCGCGGAGCGCGGTGTGGAGCTGGACCGTGAAGGCGAGCCCACCGCCGGTCTTGTCGGAGCCGTAATCGACGTATCCGATGAGCGGCTGGGTCGCGGCCGTGCCGGGCGTCCGGTCGGACAGGACGGCGTACCGCGCCGGGCCGAAGGTCGCCGAGGACCACGACGGGTCGGAGCAGCCGAAGACGATGATGCCGGAGCCGATGCACTCCCACGTCACGCCGCCGTCCGCCACCGTCGTTCCCACGACGGTCGGGTAGGTCGGTATCGAGCCGCCGGAGGTGCCCGCCACGGAGGCCATGTAGAGGAACCCGTTGCCGGTCGCGGGGCGCACGATGTCCCCCACGGCGTACGCGGTCGTGTTGGCCCGCTGCACCGTCCAGGCGTTGGCGGCCGTGTAGGTCCGCGTGGGCGAGGCGATGGCGAGCCCGCCCGCCGTGTAGCCGCCACCGGTCGTGAGTTCGTTGGTGAGGTCGGACACGTAGGCGTGCGTGTCCTGGTTCGGGACGTAGGTCGACGTGTGCTGGGTCCACACCAGCGCGTCGGAGTCCCAGTCGATTTCCTTGTTGTACGCCTTGGCGTACGCCTGGCGGTACAGCTTCACGTTGTCACCTCGGGATCGAGACTGATCTTGCCCTGCAGGAACCGGACGTCATGCGCAGCGTTGCCGTCGTACAGCTCGAAGTCGTACTCGCCCACCCTCCAAGACTGCGCGGCGAGGGCGTCGGCCGGAACGTCCACGACGACATCGTTGCCCTGCACTGTCATGTACGCCGCGAAGTCGAACAGCAGCGACGCCCCGGGGAGCGTCCGGGAGGTCTTGACCTTGCCCCGGGCGGAGTACCCGGCGAGCGACGAGAGCCACTCGACCTGCGGCGTGAACACGGCGATCCACCGAGAGCCTTGGTCTAGCTTGAGATCCAGCTCCATCGCCATCAGCGCACCAGCCTAGCAATCCGCGTCGGCCGGTCGCTCGTGTCGAGGTCGATCTGGGTCGCGTAGAGGTCCGCCATCGTCAGCGCTCGCTTGTGGAGGTCGCCGTTCTTGCGCTGTGAGCCGCCCTCCGAGATGTCCACCAGTTCGGCGTAGGCTGCGGCCTTCTGCACCCACACGTCCCGCGCCGCCCGCGACAGCGGAACCGTTGCGGTCGCGTACGAGTCCAGGAGGGCTCCCAGAGCCGCATCATCGTACGTCGAGTCGTCCGGCTCCGCGACCATCAGCCGGAGCTGGGATACGTCCTCGATTGAAGCCACCGTTCACCCCCTAATCTGAAGGGAGCCGGGCACGCCCACGGGGAAGGCGTGCCCGGCTCCGTCTCGGGACCCGTGCGGTTAGGCGCGCGGGCGAGCCTCGTCGTCGTCCTCCAGGACCTTCGCCAGCTCCGCCTGCGTGCCGGTCGTCTTGAGCGACTGGCCCTCCTCGGCGTTGCGGCGCTTGATCTCGGTGGTCAGCTCCGCCTTGGACCACTCGGTGTACGGGACCTCTTCGGCGTCGGAGCCGTCCAGCGTCTCCTCGGCCTCCGGCGGGAACTGCGCGGCGTTGGCCTCCAGGAGACCGGCGTGCACACCCGGGAACTGCTCCGCCCAGGCCCGCTCCGCGTCGGAGAGCGGCTTGGTCCAATCGATCTGCTTCGACATGGATCCGCCTCCTTACTGGTAGATGGTCGGGATGGTGTAGCTGCCGGACGCGGTGACCTGCATCACCGCACCGGCGCCGCGCGTGCGGATGCCGGTCCCGAAGCCGTGGATGAACGTCGAGTTGATGATCGGGTAGGCGTTCCGGTCGCCGCCCTTGAGGAGCAGGCCCCGGAGCGAGGTGTTGGCGTGCTCCCGGATGCCCACGAGGTTCGAGGCGGTGGAGGAGCCCTGGGTGGCGAAGGCGAACATGTACCCGGCCGGGATGTTGGAGTCCTGGACGATCAGGTACGGGCCGTAGGCGCCCACGACGTCGAACCCGGCGAAGGTCTGCGCGGGCTGGTCGCCGAACAGCTGCACGGTGGCCGGGAGGATGATGTTGACGCCACGCGGCGGCACGAAGTCGAACTGCGCGATGGCGCCGTTGTTGTTGGCGACCCCCGCCCGCCACAGGCGAATCGTCGGCGCCGCCGCCGGGTTGACCAGCACCACGATCTGGTAGCCGGTGGACCGCTTGTAGCCGTGCTCCTCCAGGAGCCCCACGAGCGATTCGACGTCTCCGGAGTCGAGCGTCGCCGCGCCCGAGGTGACGTAGTGCGTGTGGGTCGCCGGGTTGAAGGAGTTGCCGGCGTAGTCCGGGATGTACTCGGAGTCGGCGTTGTAGAGCGGCTTCGCGTTGTAGGCGACGCTGTTGATGGTGGTCAGGTTGTTGGTGTTGTTGAAGAGCCGCTTCATGACCTTCTTGAAGACCAGACGGTTGTCGGCCTCCAGGACCTGCGCCTGCGCCATGTCGATCTGCTGCGCGGTGGCATCGGCGAGGAATTGGAAGGTGAAGCGGGTCGCGACGTCGTACCACTTGAAGTCGTACGCGCGCTGCTGGATCGTGATCTGCGGGCGGATGGCCTTCGGCTGACCGAACTCGGTCGCCTCCTCGAAGTCCTCCTCCACGCCCTGTGCCACGTCGTCCACGATCTGGTCACCCACGTTGAAGGTGAGCAGGTCGATGAGCGGCTGCCGCGTCGCGTTCCAGCTTGCGAGCAGCTCCTGGTACTGCTGCCACAGCGCATTGAGGTCCTGTCCATCCCGCGTACGGGTCAGGACGTCGCCTACTGCGTGAATACCACCGGCCATGTTAGTTCACCCCCTCCTTAGGATGCCGTCGTCGCGACGGGAACGGTCACCAGCATGCGGGCGCCGAGGCCGGAAGCCTTCGGTCCCTCCAGGATGCGGCCCACGGCCACCCCCGCCGTCGCCACGGCGTCCAGCGTCCCGTCCGCGTGAGCGTACACGATGTCGCCCACGGTCCAGGCCGTGCCCGCCGTCTTGACCACGTCCATGATCTCGCCGCGCACCATGACGTCGATCGGGTCGCCCGCGTTCATCACCTTCGTCGGGCAGACGAGGCCGACGATGCCGGTGACGGCCGCCGAGCCAATGATGAGCTTGCCGGAAGTGTTGACGCCGACCGCCTGCACCTTGCCGACGTCGTTCGCCGTGCTGCTCATCGCCGCATTGAGAGGCGCGCGAAAACCGCCCACGAAGCCGTTGTACTTGTCAAAGCGGCCGAACTGAGTCTGTGCCATGTTTCACCACCCCTCAATGAGTTTCTGCGTTGCCGGAAGTCTAGCTGGTGCGACCCTTCAGCTGCGGGAACCGACGCTCCAGGTCCCCTCGCCCCTTGTTGGCGCCGCCCCCGGAAGCACCCTGCCCGGCCACCCCGGTCACGCCGGTCGGCGCTGCGGCCTGTCCGGCCTCGCCTTCGGCCTTCGCCTTGAGCAGGTACGGGTGCTGCGTCGCGACGGCCTGGAGCGCCTCCTTGAGGCCCTTGACGGTGCCGTCCTCGGCGACCGTCACGGCGCTCTTGTCGGCAAGCGCCAGCGCTGCCTTCGGGTTGTGCCACTCGTGCGTGTTGTCACTGAGGAACGCGAGGTCCAGCGTCAGCTGCTGGATCTTCTCGTCCTTGGCCTTGATGGTCTCCTGGGCCTGCTCCAGGTCCCGCTGGCGCTTCTGCTCCTCGGAGAGGGCCGCGTCCTGCAGCTCCTTGAGCTTGGCCTCTGCGGCCGTCTTGTTGCGGTCGGCTGCGGCCAACTGGTTGCGCAGCTGGTCGAACTCCGCCCGGCTCACCGTCTCGGGTACCGTCTGCTGGGCGCTCTGTCCCTGGGCACCACTGTTGCCGTCGGTCGTACCGGTGGCGCTCTGTCCCTCGGTACCGGCGCCGCTCTGTGCGCCCTCGACTGGCTGGGTCATGCTGTCTCCTCAGTAGGTTACCTGACTCCAGCGATCCTACTGATCGCCAAAGGTTTTCTGCCATGCTTGGAGCGCCTCGACCTGCTCCAGGGACTTCCCTGGCTGGAAGCGAATCCCGTGATCCCCCGCGAACGGCTTGGAGTGGTCCTCGCCAAATATCAGGATGTCATCCGGGATGCCCTCGGGGAACGCCTCGCAGGCGCCATGAAGGACGTTGAACCGCTCGCAGGCTCGGCACAGGTTGGGGGTACGGCTGGTCATGATGTCTCCGCCAAGTCTCGCATGCGGTCGCCCGCCTTCCCGATCCAGGCCCTCCGGTTCGCCCCGCTAGCCTGCGTGTACTCGTGCCAGATCTCCGCCAGCAACTCATGCTCGTTCGTGGTGCCATACTCCGATACGAGCGACTGTAGCTGGCTCTTGTTCTTCGACATCCACGACTTCAGGAAGCCCGGCGAGCCATCTATTGGCGGCGGCACGCCGAGATCATTCGCAATCCCCTTCCAGAAGGCCGTCCGGGTCTGGAGGGGAAGCTTTGCGATCTGCTCACCAACGTGATGGCCGAACTCGTGACCGAAGGTGGCCTGGTCTCCCCTCACGTGCCCATCAGCATGCGAACACCAGTTGGCGCGGACCTCCCGGCGGTAAACCGAATCGGCATATCGCGACTTGAAGATGGTCTGGTTGAGGTAAATCCTCTGCTCTCGTGGCAAATACACGCCAAGAGCGTCAGACGGAGCACCAATCCGGGCCGCAGTCCCAGCGTCCATGTAGTCAACGCCGTTGAGTCGGTTGGCAGTTCGCGGCACAAGCTTGGCCTGCCGAAGCAGCTCATCCTCAATCCGCGCCTTCTCCAAGCCTCGTAGATTCACCTTCGCCTTCAGCAGTGCCTCGGAAGACTGGGTCACGCGAGCGACTGGAGCGGCGCTTACCCCCGGCGGAACAGTCCGGACTGCCAAGGACTTCCCCGCATCCAGCGCAGCCTTCAGGGCGTCGCTCCCGGTCGCCCCTTCCGCAGTCAGCTGTTTCACGATCTGGCCCTGTCCGAAACCCTGGCTCGCCATCTCATTCGCCCGGACCTGGAGCGAGGCAGGCGACGGCTTCGGGGGCGGCACCGGAGCTGGCCTTGGCGCGACGGCAATTCCGGGTGTGTCGGCCCGTGCATGCTTGACGATCTCATCCGCGTGCTCACGAGAGACGCCGAACCTCTGCATCAGGTTCTTTGCCGTAGTCTCGGCGTCTACCCCATATCGCGTCTGAACCTTGGCGAAGTCGATGTGCTCCTGCTGGAAGGTCGCCGGAGTCGGCGCCCCAGGAGGCTTCGGAGCCGATTGCGTTGGCGGCTTGGCCCCAGGCTTCTCTGGGGTCGCAGTCTTCGTCGGCCGGACAGGCCTCGGCGTCGGAGCCTTCGGCGCGAATCCGCCAAACGAGGTCGAGACGACCTGCCCAGGCTGGAGGTTCCGGTACTTCTCCAGGTACTGGTTGTAGCGCCCGGCCAACAGGTTGCTCTCGAACTCCTCGTCATCCGCCGAGACCGGCGTCACGAAGCACAGGCACTGCGGGTGGGGCTTCGACGGCACGGCGCCCTTCGGGTAGGCCCCATTGTTATTCGGGCCGCCCTTCGCCAGCTGGTCACAGACGTCCGGCCGCCCGTGCGAGCCCGATAGGTGCCACTGCATCTTGTCGATCCAGGGCGTATCCCGAACGGCGTGGACGGCCATCGCGTGGGCCGCGTTGTTGATCTCGGTCCGCGCGAGACGCATTGCCGCATAACGAACTCCGCCCGGAGTCAGCGGATTGACGAACTGCCGCACCTCGCGAGCGAACTCGACTGCCGAGAGCCCGCGAGCGATGGCGGAGTTGACGATCCGGTCGAGCTGGCCGCCGATGTGGACCGAGGAGTTGTAGACCCGATCGCTCAACGGGACGTAGGAGGCGCCGGACGTCCGAGCGATCATCCGATCCAGGCCCGAGGCAGCGTTGGCCGCCTCGGACTCGAAGATGTGATCAGCGATCAGTCCCCCATCAGCTACCCCTCCCGTCACGAGCCTGAAGGTGTTCTCTTCCTTAGCGTAGTTGGCGGAGCGGATCGCTGCCTCCACGCGCCGGGCCTCGGTCACGTCACCGACCCGGCGCCACGCCTTCGCCAGCTCGACCTGTAGGTTGCGCTGGACGAGCCGGAGCTGCGACTCCCGGATCATCCGGCCGACGCCAGGCTTGTTGGACAGCTCCAGGGCGCGAAGCTGGGCACGGACGTCCGCCTGGAGATCCTTCAGGATCTTGATGACATCGCGGTCGGCCGCCTGCAGTACGATCGCCCGCTGGGTCTGGTACTCCAGCGGGTTCGGCTTCGAGGCGGCTGCATTGGCCATCTAAGCGCCTATGCGGCCGGAGGGGTAGCCGGAGTACCCGGAGCCGCTCCTGCAGCCTCCTGGCCAATCCTAGACCCCACGGCGGCCACGCTCTCGCTCTGTAGCTCGGCGAGCATCCCTTCCGGGAACTGGAAGCCGAGCATCTTGCTCAGGTAGTCGACCGCGAACTCCAGCGTGATGAGTCCCGCCCCGAAGAGGTCGGTGACCTCCTTGAGGATGGCGGCCCGGTCGCGCGGCAGTGGGTCACCGAAGCTGTTCGTGATCATGTAGCCCGGGGGCACCGAGGTCCCGTCGAGCGGGAGCCACATCGTCATCAGGTCGAAGAGCATCTGGTCCAGGCGGCCCAACAGCTCCGTCTCGCGCTCCTCGTTGCCCGCGAGGATCGGCGCCATGTCGAGCCGGAGCGCGACGCCCGAGGCCGCCACCGAGGCGTCCACGTTCCCGACCGCCGTCGCAGAGAGCCCGGCCGACTTGTCGATGGTGTCACCGAGGTACTCCAGGTGCTCGCCGAACGCCTTCATGCCATCGGAGGAGACTCCGGCCACGCGATCGAACTTGGTACCGGTCCGGACCTCCAGGACCGAGCCCGGCGCCACCACCCAGTCGGTCTCCACCCCGGCCTCGTCGACTGGCCGCGCGGAGTCCGTCACGTAGAGCCCGAGCCCGTTGAGGGCGAGGGTGATGTCGGCGTCCGTCACGGTGTTGTTGACGCCACCGATGAGTGTCTCCAGACCGGCCACCTGAGAGGAGCCCCAGCGCTCGCCGCCCTCCCGGCCGTTCCGGAACACGTACACCGGCAGGCTCTTGATCGAGGCCGGGAGGAACCCGCCCGTCATCGCCTGTGTCAGCGCCGGGTCCTGCTTGTAGGCGGTGGGCGGCTCGACCGGCTTGAGCGCGGGGTGCCCCACCCAACGGTCGTCCCAGGCGTTGGTCTCCCAGAAGGTCAGCTGCGACCAGATCTGGCCCGAGCCCGCCGGGTCGTAGCGGTACTCCTGGCGCCGGGCAATCTGTGTCTTGCCGTCGTCCGCGTAGATCAGGTCCACGAGGTAGTACCCGATCGTCACAGCGTCGTTCGTCGCCAACGGGATGGCGAAGACGTTGCGGGCGTGGGGCTCGTCGATCGAGATCCGGAAGCCTGCCGGGGCGCCGAGGTTGGCGGTGATGTGGAACACCGCGTCGCCCCGCTGCACCATGTGGCGCTTCAGCGAGTAGAGCTGCGACTTGAACTCCTCGCGGACGAACAGGTTGTGGAACGCCAGCGTCAGGTCGATCGCGCCGGAGTCGCTCGCCGGGTCGACGTTCGGGTCAGCGTTCTCCACGACCCAGGCCCAGTCCTTGCCGAGGTAGCGCACGACGGCCTCGACGATGCGCTTGGCACCCGGAGCGTACAGCGGGACGTCCGTCACTCCGCCCCGGACCGGGAAGGTGTCGGGAGTATTCATGTACATCAAGTCATAGCCATCGTACGCGGCCACCCGACGCTGATCCTGGCCATCGGTGACCCAGGTTGGCATGGGCAGGCTTAGCGTCGCGATGACGCTGTTGTACTTCTTGTCATTCGCCATCTGGCGTCACCCCTCCTATCGCTGGCTTAGCTTACCGGCCGCGCCCAACGCGACGTCCGGCCGTGCGGCCGACCCGAGCCCTACTCTGGCGGGCTGGAGACTCGCCGAGCGCCCATGGAGAGCCGAATAGCCCCGCCATGAGACGGCCGAGCGCCTCCGGCGCGTGGTCGTCCTTCTTCAGGGGCGCCTCGGGGAGGTTCTGGCCGCTCTCGGCTGCCTCCTCGGCGCTCTTGGGGTACCGGTAGTTGTTGAAGTCCCGGATGGTCATCTTGCAGCGCCGGTTGATCTGGAGCTGAGGCACCCACTCCGGGTGGTCCGGCGAGAGGTTCGCTACCGCGTCGGCCGGGCGGAGCTTGCGGCGGATCCATTCGAGGCGATCCGCCAGAGGGCCACCGGTACCACTTGCCGAAGGGATCTGGAGTAGATTGCCAAGCTGGACAGAGCGATCCGGCTCTGCGGGGTCCGGAAAGAAGCGGACAATGCTCTTTGGCGCGAGGCCACGCGCCAGAATCTCGGCGCCCGCCTCCTCCGTAGTGCGGCCCGTCTCATAGTACTCATCGATGATCCGGATATTCGTACGATGGGGATCAATCTGTATGAGCAGCCACACGAAAGGGTTGGTAAACCCATAGTCCAGAGCGGCGTAGGTGGTCCACTCTGGGTCGTACTCGAAGTCGCCAACGTGGACCTCCTCGTCGAACTCCTTGAAGACGCGCCCCACGAACTCGTTGAAGAGCGCCGCCACCTCTTGGTTGAACAGCTCCTGCGAGAGGTCAAGCGCCATCGAGATGATCTCCGGGTCGAGCCCGAGGATGTCGCCGTACTCCGCCCAGGAGGAAGCGCCCTCGCCCCACTCGCGGAGCCGGATGGCGCGGAGGAGTTCGGCGACGGCCTGATCCGCCTTCGCCCCGTGGACCTTCTGCTGCCGGTACACATACGGGTTGGCCCACGAGGGGACGCGCCAGGAGGCCCAGTCGGTGAGGGTGGGGTCCTGGCCCGCCTGCCACAGCCGGTAGAACCAGTTCTTGCCCTCCGGGGTCGAGCCGAAGTAGGCCCACCCCTTGTAGTCCGCGAGCGTCGGCCGGACGTACTTCGGCCACACGGTGGGCTTGAGCTTCGCCGCCTCCGAGAAGACTGCCCCGGAGACGCCTTCGCCAACGAGCGTGTCGGGGTACTTCGCCGAGAGCGCATCCACCTTGAAGAGCCCGCCCCACAGCGAGATGTGCATATCGCCGCCGTGCGGGTTGTTGTAGGTCCCCGGGTGGTCGAACGGGACGCCGAGGCGCTTGAGTCCATCGTAGAGCACGCGGAACTCCTTCTCGGAGTCGCTGTACTCTGGCCCCACGATCCAGTACCACCGCTTCATGCCGTGGTGCTCTAGGGTGGCGCGCTCGCCGAAGGCCGAGAAGGCTTTGGGGATCAGGAGATGCCCACCGGTCTGGCTCTTACCGACGCGGCGCCCTCCGGCGAACACGCGGTTACGCGCCGGACTCTCGATCAGCTCCCGTTGGGCCTTGTGGGGCGTCCAGCCTAGCTGCTGCCGGAAGCCCTCCTCCAGCCGAGCGGCGAGCGCGCTGTTAGCCAACTCGCTTGCCCTCCTCGTAGACGCTGACGCCCGAGAGGCCAAGGGCAGCAGCCGCCTTCCGGCCCGCCTCGGACTTCAGGCCCGGGAACTCGATCGGTAGCGGGACCTCGCGCCACGAAGGCTCGTCGGCCTCTCCATCGTCGAAGATGAACAGATTCACGTTGGCGAGCCGGATGAGCGCGTGGGCGCCCTTGTCGTTGTGGAGCCGGAGGTTGACGATGCGCTGCCCGGTCTCGTCCGTGTAGCACTCGAACTCCACCGTAGCATCCCGCATGTCGAGGACCACGCCCTCCATCACACATCCCCTGGCCGACGAATCATCTTGAACGAGGTCAGCGTGAAGGCGCGATCCTTGAGGCTCTCAGGCGCGAGCCACTCCACCCGATTCCCATCGGCGTAGCGGATCATGGGACACATCCGGGCGGCCGCCACCCACTCGTTACCCGCCTCGTCCACCAACGCCAGGACCACGTTGGGCTGCGGCGCTTTCATTCGTCGCCCTCGCTCTCCAGGTGCTCGCTCTCTTCGTCATCCACCTCGTAGTCCACGCCCTCGACCTCCTCGGCGTCGATCGGCACGCCGGAGACGTCCGAGTACACGCGCTCCAGCACGGCCTGCCAAGGCTTGACTTCCAGCTCGATCGTCTGGCGTCCCTCGACCCCGGCGCGATCGAGGATCTGCACGATGGCCTTGATCCGATCGGCGTCCGAGACGCCCCGCTTGTTGAGCGCGATGTGGACCAGCTTCTCGGCCGCCGGGAGCGCCGCTCGGGCGAGGGTGGCCTGGGCCGCCTTCCTGACGGTCGAGAGCCGCCCGCCGTGCGCCTGGCAGACCCGGCCGCCCTTGATCGCCTTCATGGTGCAGCGATTGCCCATCCACTCGCTGATCTTCCCGACCGCCCGAGCGTTGCACCGGCGCTCGTCCGGCGGGACCCACCGAACCTGCCACTCCCGGCGCACCACGATGTCCTCGCCCGCCTCGAAGGCGGTCTTGAGCGCGTGCTTGTCATCGGAGACGAAGATGGTCCGTAGCTGCCACTCCGGGTGCCCGTCACGCATATGGCCGAGGCCGGGCCACTCCATCGCGGGCTCGGTCGTCGGCTTCGGCGGCACCTCGTCGGCCGAGGGAAGCCACGCGACGGCCTTCCCAGGCGGGAGGTCCGGCCCGTGGTTGTGGACCGCCATGGCCTCGTTGTGCTGCCGATTCTTGCCGACCGGGCGCCCGGCTGCCTCCCACTTCTTGACCGGGGAGTCAGCACCCTTCCCGTTCGGGCGCGCATCGGGGTTGGTTCGCTTCGCCCTCGCCGAGCGCTCCGGAGGCGCCTCCTCGACATCGGGCACCGCGCGGAGGGGCGCTCGCTTCCTAGGTGGGGTTGGCACTGTCGTGTCTCCGATCCTGGCCGGGTATGGGTAGGCGCTCCGGCCGCTTCCCCACGGCACGGAGCGCCTCAACCCGAGCGCAGGGTTTGTCACCCCATTGTCGGCCAACAGCGCCGCGAACCGCTGCGGCCCGAAGCCCTCGGGCGCCGAGAGGCGGACTGCGCGTCAGCCCGTCGACCGCGGTAACCATCGCGTCTCCCGCAGCCTAGCCCCCAAGCGCTTCCTACCGTAGCCGACGCTAGGCAGGCGGTGGCAACGCCAGCGACGTCCCGCACGAGCGGCACACGAGGTCGCCCCCGGCCGCGACCAACGAGGGCGTTTCGCAACGGGCATGCCTGATCTGCGTGTCGGTATCGGTCGTCAGGAGAACGGGCTCCGGAGCCACGTACGCCACGGAGCTGGCCTGAACAGTATCGACGCTCCCCTGATAGTGGCTCCCCAGGGATTCATCGCCGTAGGGCCGCTCAGAGGGCGAGGAGAGGCGCTCGAAGCGAACCTGCCCGATCCGCATCCCGCCCCACAGCCGGATCGGGCGCGGTGAGGCGTTGAAGAACTCCAGCGTCAGGCGCCCCACCCAGCCGGGGTCGATGAAGCGGGCGGTGGCGTGGATCATCAGCCCGAGGCGCCCGAGCGACGACTTGCCCTCGATGGCGGCGCAGAGGGCCGGGCTGATGAACAGCTGCTCGGCCGTCGAGCCCAGAACGAACTCCCCCGGCCGCAAGATGTAGAACGGGCGCCATCCGCGCTCGTCCTTGCGCGCTGTGCGCTCCCATACGCGCGGCACCATCGCGGGCGGGTCTTCCGGGTCGACGATCCCCACCGGCGAGCCCGTCATCGGCCGCGTGTACCCGAGGAGCGACCCGTGGCCGACCCCCAGCGTCACCTCCAGCGAGGAGGGCTGAATGCGCCACGGCTCCTCGGGGGCATCCTCCCACTCCCTTGCCCCCGCGTAGCCGATCCGGATGTCACCTCGATCGAGCGCTCGCCGGATGTCGCGGTCCGAGAGGATGCTCACGCCCGCATCTCCGTCTTCTGGCAGGCCTCGTAGGCCAGCTGGGCAAAGTCTTCCATTGCTCTCCTCCTCGGCTCCGCCCGGCCTTCGCGAGCGGAGCCCCGATCATCTCCGGATTGGCTTGGTGGCGCTAGGCGTTG
>Ga0134124_10000914_pt1 | contig 23661 bp, 19 predicted proteins | sample KB304_FD_96880 | JGI IMG/M metagenome (GOLD analysis project Ga0134124, IMG submission 96880) | Terrestrial soil microbial communities without Nitrogen fertilizer from Kellogg Biological Station, Michigan, USA - KB3-0-4 | ecosystem: Environmental > Terrestrial > Soil > Unclassified ... | reverse complement strand
TCCCAGCGGACCATTCCGGTGGACGTGCGCCTGATCGCCGCGACCAACCGCAACTTGGCGGCTGAAGTGCAACGCGGCAACTTTCGCGAGGACCTGTATTTTCGGCTCGCACAGGCGCACGTGCGCGTTCCGCCCTTGCGCGACCGCATGGAGGATCTACCGCTTTTGGTCGAGCACTTTCTGGCGCGCACCAAGCCGCGTCGCAGCGTCTCGGACATTCCCCCTCAAGTCTGGGCGATGTTCCAAGCGCATCGCTGGCCGGGCAACGTGCGAGAGCTGTGGAATGCCGTGCAGCGCTTCAGCGTCACCCCCGAGCGCGTCATGTCGGATGAGTTCGCCGGCGCCGCCAGTCCGACGCGTGACTCGCGCCCGCCAGTGATGGATCCAGCGCAGCTCGAGGCCCTACCCGTGGCCCGACGTGAAGCGAGCGAGGCCTTCGAACGCAGTTACCTCGAGGCCCTCTTGCGGCGCGCGGACGGCAACGTCATGCGTGCGGCCGCGGTGGCCCAAGTGTCGCGGCAAATGGTGCAGAAGCTGCTGCGCAAGTACAACATGGAGTGAGCGTTCGGCGACCGCTCATGGTTTGCGTACGCGATCTTCACGGGTCAGCCGGGCCGCGAGCGCAAAGGTGCGTGAATTGCGGCTCGTGGCGAGGCGATCATAAAGCGCGGCCGCTTCCGCCTTGTTGCCGCTGAAGGCCGCAATCAGGGCCATGCGTTCGCTGGGATCGCTCGGGCGTGACGCCGCTTCGAGCTGGGCGTGCTCGGTCGACGGGGGCGCAGACTTCGAGACCGTCGCGGCTGGACTCGGTGAGGGGGCTGACGCCGCGCTGGTCGGCGCTCCCGCCGACCGCGCTGGAGCAGGTGACGGCGCCGGAGAAAGTGACGGCGCCGGAGAGCGAATGGAGGCGGCGACGTGAGGGCTCGAGGTCGACGCGGAGCCGTCATGCATCGCCCACACGCCCGCGAGCGCCAGCGGAAGCAGAGCAATCGTCAGTTGCTTGACCCAACTGCTCTTGCGAAACGCGGCGAGTGGGCGGCGCAAAAGCTTGTTGGTGGCCGGGGTCCGCGCGCTGGCCGCGTACTGGGCGACGAAAGCCGCCGCGCCGTCGCTCTCTTGGACCGTGGCAAGTTGTACCGCGCGCTTGCGCAGCGCGCCGCCATCGTACAGCGTGTCGGAGAGTTCGCCTGCGACGGGTCGTGGGATCAGGTGCCTCGGTGCCTCGAAGGCGAGCGTTTGAACGCGGGGCACTTCGATGCGCAACGTGTCGCCGCTCTGCAGCGAGGGAACCGCTGCCGGAGGGGGCGTGAGCACCTGCGTGGCGGCCTCCGCTTTTGCCCCGCGCAGCTCGGCCAGCGTGGCCTCGGAGATCTCGAGCCGAACGGTGTGCAGCTGCAGCGTCCGCGACAGATCCATCACCTGCGTGGGTTGGCGGTCGGGGCGCGAAAGGTCGATGATCGGGCGAGGGCGAACGCGCGCGGTGTCACTTTGCCCTGAGTCATCGTTGGGACTCGTTCCGAGCCCCAACGCAGTTCTCGCTTCTCGCACGTTCATTGGACGCTCCCGTTGGGCATGCGGACGCCGTGCTCCTCGAGCTGATGCGTGCAGCCGGGCACGACGCCGGTCGGCAACAGTTCGCTCACGATTTTGCCGTCCGCCGTCATGCCGTCGTACTTGCGCACGAACAAGTCCTGCAGCTTGTACTGCTGGGTCGAAAGATCGAAGCCCAAGACCTCCGTGATGTGGGTCACCTTGCGGCTGCCGTCTTGCAGGCGTGACACCTGCACCACGAGCTGCACCCCCGCGCCGATCTGAGTGCGCAACGCGGCCAGCGGGAGGTCGACGTCGCTCATCATGGCCATCGTCTCGAGCCGGGTCAGCGTGTCTTTGGGATGGCTCGCGTGCAGCGTGCCCATGCAGCCACCGTGGCCGCTGGTCATCGCCTGCACGATGTCCAGCGCCTCCCCACCGCGGATTTCGCCCACGATCACCCGATCCGGCCGCATGCGCAGGGTGGCGCGAAACAGCTCGCGGATGCCGACCGCCCCGCGACCTTTGGCGTCTGCTGGGCGCGCCTCGAGCTGGACGACGTGCGGCTTCTGAAACTGGATCTCGCGCGAGTCTTCAATCACCACTACCCGCTCGCCGTCCGGGATGAAGCTGGACAAGGCGTTCAGCATCGACGTTTTGCCGCTGCCGGTCCCGCCCGCGATCAAGATGTTCAGCTTGGCCGCCACCAACGCGCGCAGGCTGTCGGCCGCTAGCGTCGGCAGTGAGCCGAATTGCACTAGGCGATCGACCGTCAGGGTTTCTTTGAAGAAACGTCGGATGGCCACGTGCGGTCCGTCGGGAGCGATGGGGGGAACCAGCGCCTCGACACGGGAGCCATCCGGGAAGCGTCCTTCCAGGATCGGGTGCTCCTCACTCATCGGCTTACCGACGTATTGCGACAGGTTGCGCAAGGCGGCCAGCAATGACTCGCGTGTCGGGAAGCGCACGGGAGTCAGCTCGAGCACGCCTCGACGCTCGATGTAGATCTGATCCGGGCCGTTGATCATGACCTCGCTCACCGTGGGATCTGCCAAAAATGGCGCGATCGGCGCGAAGAATTGCAACACGGTTTGTTCGAACATTTCCTTGGGGATCATGGCGTGCCTCGGCGTGTCAGGCGCGCCCGAGCAGTCTCGGCGAGCGGCCCGTTGGGGTTGAGCTTCAGATATTGGAGGTCGTGCAGATCGGCCAAGGCCAGTGGCTCACCGCCGGCGCGCATCATGCTTGCCAACGCGTAGTGCGCTTCGGCCCAATTCGGGCGTTCGCGCAGCACCGAGTCGAGCAATTCCCTTGCGCGCCGGGTGTCGCCGATAGCCGCTTGCAGCGACGCTGCGGCGAACCTCAAGTCCACATCCGTCGGGCGCCGGTGCAAGTACTGCTCGGCGTACTCGGCGGCCGCTGGATAGCGCTGATCCGCGGCGCAAACCACCAACAAGCGCCGCACCAACTTTCGTTCGTCGCCGCCCGCCTTGAGTGCTGACACGAAGTACTGCTCGGCGCGGATCATGTCCCCGGCCGCAGCAGAGGCATCACCTCGGGCCATCAGCTCGGGCACTGAAGAATCCTTGCTCAACGCTGCTCGGTCGCGCTGTTGGGAGAGCGCGCTCGAGCCACAGCCGGCGCTCAGCACGCCCGCGAGCAGTAGAACCAAGCTGCAGCAACGATGGATCATCATTGGACTCCTTTTGTCTTCAGCTGTTCTGCGACTTGATTGAGCCACTCGAAGTAGCGGCCTTTTCGTTCACTGGTTAGCGCGCGGAGCACCGCGACGTCCTTGAGCGCGAGTGCGTAGTCTTCGACCGTGAGTAGGTGTGACAGGCGGATGCGTCGGGCCCGAAACTCGTCGCTCAGGTCCTGTTTCAAGAGGGCGGCGGCTTGCTCGGCTTCTCGGGCTCGGGCGTCCTCGCTGCCCGCTGAAAAGCAGCTGGCCGCGAGCCGATACAGCCCGACCGCCGCCACGCCGTCCTCGATCGCGAACGGCAGGCGTTCTTGCTTGCCCTCGGCCAGCTCGGTCTGCTCTTCGGCAAACGCGCGCGCGCGGCTCGATTCCTGCTGGGGACAGCTGACCGGTGCGTCGGAGAACAGCGCTTGAACCTGCGCCGGGGGCGGCGCAATTTTGCTTTCACCGTCCCAGAACGCCAAGTAGGCGAGCGCGCCGAGCAGCGGCACCAGCAGCAGGCCCAACGGACTCTTGGCCTGCTTTTTTTCGAGGAGCTGTGGTCCGTCGAGCGCGTCGGGCACGAAGCTCACGTACAGCCGGACGTTGCCGACGCCGAGCACTGCCTGCGGCGAGAGCGTCGAAGCCACGAGTTCGACTCCGTCGATCGTCGCGGGCGGCTGCTGCGCTAGCGCCTCGGCGCGCAGCGTGCTGCCCACTACCTCGATCAACACATGCTCGTATGCGGATTGGTCCATGGCCAGCCGCACATCACAGTGTGAAGCACTGCCGAGCAGCGCTCGCTGGCCTTCCACGATCGCGCTCTCGCGCTGCCCGTTCGGATGACGAATGTCGAATTTGATGATGCCCATGGCGTCCGTCTCTCGCTAACGCTCAAAAATTCGAGCCTTGGAGTTTCATCACGATTGGCGCGACGATCAGGATCAAGATGGTGAGAAAGACCAGGATCAGCGGTCCGGCCAAGGCCACGCCGGCCTTGGCTGCGGACTCTTCGGCGCGCACGGTGCGTTTGCGTCGCGACACCTCCGCTTGAATCCGCAACACGTCGACCAATGGATTGCCGCGCAGCTCGGCTTGGACCACGGCGCCCACGAACTCGATCACCGCGTCGGTTGGCGCGCGGGCGGCGAATTCTTCCAGCGCTTGGCGGCGCGTGCGCCCGAGTTGCAGGCTTTGCAGCATGAGCGTGAACTCTTCGACCAGCGGATCGTCCGGGCTGCCGGACTTCTCGACCAATTGTCGAACCGAACCGGGAAAGTCCAACCCCGCGCTCATCGACAGAGCCAACAAGTCGATCGCATGCGGCAGACGGCGATTGACCTTCTTCATCCGCTCCGAAGCGGCCGAAGAGACGCGGAAGTAGGGCCCGGCTGCCCCCAGCAGCGTGCCGCTGATCACCACCAGATTGCCCATCTCGGCGACGATGCCCAAGACGTAGCCGAGTAGCCCTCCCGCGAGCGCGGTCAGCACGCTCAGACCCACGGCTTCTTCCGGCAGCATGCCCAGGTAGTCTCCGGCCAGCGATAGCTTGCGATTGGCTTTCTCGCGAAAGCTGGGCGAGACGAGACCGGCAAAGCGCGCTCCCAGCCAACGCACCAGTGGCTCGAGGCTGGTCCACGCGGGCAAGGTTTCCAGCGCTCGTTGTCGCTTCAAGCCGCGCAGTCCGAGTCGCGTGCCCGCCGCCGTGCTGGCCGACGCGGCCGCGAAGCTCAGCACGAACACGCTGGCCGCGACCAAAGTACAGGAGAGCAATTGAAACCAGAGACTGCGATGCGTGCTCATATGTCGACCTGCATGATCTTTCGAGCCGTGACCAAAGAGGTGATCCAGAGCAAAACCGCGACCGTGGTCACGATGCTGCCGATGGTGGTCGTTTGCAGTGGGGTGAAGTAGTCCGGGTCGACCAATTTGAGTGCCATGCAGATCGCCACCGGAAAGACGCCCAGCACCCACAGTTGCGCCCGACCTTCGGAGGTTTTGGTGCGAACCACGCCTTCCAGCCGGTTCATCTCGCGCAGCGTCGCACCAGTGCTTTCCAGCACTGTGGCCAGGTTGCCGCCGACCTGAATGCCGATCAGGACCGCGGACAGCGCCGAGTCCAGATCCGGACTCTTGAGGCGCGCCGACATGTTCAGCAGGCCTTGCTCCAGGGTGCCGCCCACGCGCATTTCGCGCAGCAGCCGATCGATCTCGAGTCGCATCGGATCGGGGAGAACCACGACGACTTGAGCCAGCGCCGCCGCCGGACTGGGCACCGTTTTGAGCGCGTTGGCGAACGCCACCATCAGAGCGTCCATTTGGGCTTCCAGTTTGCGCACGTGCTGCGCGCGTTTGCGCGATAGCTGCAAATACGGCCCGAAGACGCTGAGCAGTAGCAAGCCATGGCACAGCGGGTCGATGTACAGCCCCGCGAGCACACTCAGCCCCGCGGCGACTGCTTGCCCGGCGAGGATGCGGGCGCCACTGCCGCGCAAAAACAACAGGTGCAGCGAACGCTCCAGGTACGCCGTGTACTTGCGATAGTAGCGAGTCAGCAGCGTGTCGCCGGAGAGCTGGGCATGAATCGCCAGCGCAAGCCCCAGAACCACCAGCAAATTGCCGGCGTAGGCCAGTCCTGCGCGCAACAGCGGAGTCACAGGAAGTTCTCCCCGGGAGCGATCAAGCCCATCAGCTGGAAGTCGTGCAAAAACGTGGGCAAAAATCCGGTCGCCTGAAAATCACCCAGCACTTTTCCGTGCTCGCCGGTGCCGCTCCGCACATAGCGGAAGATGGGCAGGAGCTCGATGTCGCCGTGGTCGTTCACGCCGGTGACCTCGCTGATCGCGGTCACTTTGCGGCTCCCGTCCGAAAGCCGTGACTGCTGCACCAACACGTGCACCGCGCCGGCGATTTGCTCACGAATCGCGCGTACGGGCAGCTCCAGTCCGGCCATCAGCACGAGCGTCTCCAAGCGTGCGATCGCCTCGCGCGGCGAGTTGGCGTGGGTGGTGGTGAGTGAACCGTCGTGGCCGGTGTTCATGGCTTGCAGCATGTCCAGCGCTTCACCCCCGCGGCATTCCCCGACCACGATGCGGTCGGGACGCATGCGCAACGCGTTCTTGACCAAATCCCGAATCGAATACTCGCCTTTGCCTTCCATGTTGGGGGGGCGCGTTTCCAGGGAGACGACGTGAGGCTGCCCGAGCTGCAGCTCCGCGGCGTCCTCGATGGTGACGACGCGTTCGTCGCTCGGGATGGCGGCCGACAGCACGTTTAGCAGGGTGGTCTTGCCGCTGCCGGTGCCGCCCGCGATGACCAGGTTCTTCTTGGCTTTCACGCAGCGCACCAAAAATTGGCCCATCTCCGGGCTCATGGCGCCAAAGGCGATCAGCTTCTCCAAGGTCAACGGAGACTTCGAGAACTTGCGGATGGTGATCGTCGAACCCCTGAGCGCGAGCGGCTTCACCACCGCATTCACGCGCGAACCGTCTCGTAGGCGAGCATCGACAATCGGCGAGGATTCGTCGATGCGGCGACCGAGCGGGGTCACGATGCGTTCGATGATGGCGCGCACCCGGTCGTCATCGGTGAAGCTCGCGCTGGCCCGGCTGAGCTTGCCGCGGCGCTCGATGTAAATCGTGCTGGGGTCGACGACCATGATTTCGTTGACCGCGGGGTCGCTGAGCAGGTTCTCGAGCGGTCCCAACCCCAGCGCCTCGTCCGCCATCTCACCGACCAGCACGTCGCGATTCAGCTCGGGCGCGATGCGGTGGTCCAACGCTTGGACGATCCGACGCAGCGCCGTCAACACCTTGGGGCGCAGCGAGGGGTCATCCAAGGTGGAGGCGGGCACCGTCGCGAGGTCCAAGTGCTCGAGCAGCAAACGGTGAATGTCGCGGCGCAGCGAGACCAGCGAGCGCTCCTGCTCCTCGGCAGCCAGCTCCCGCGCCCGCTCGGTCGCCGCTTCCTCGCGCGTGGGCTCGCTCTCCGCTTCCTCGCGCGTGGGCTCGCCCTCCGCGTCGGTCACTGCCGGCGGCTCCGGTTTTGCTGCGGGCTCCGTGGGCTGCACGGGCTCGGCCGCGCAGACTGGCGCCGTGTCGCAGATGGAGAGGGTGAAGTCACCCACGGTGAGTGGGGTGTCGAGCGGGACCTCTCGCGCGGAATGGTTCAGAAACCAGCTGCCTGCGAGCGTCCCGTTGCGCGACGAATCCTGAACTTGCATCACCGCGCCGGCGATCGAAAGCGTGACGTGCCGGCGCGAGATCAGCGCGCTATCGAGGCTGATGGTGCAGTCGGCATCGCGCCCAATGCTGATCTCTCGAAGCGCGCCGAGCTCGCGCCGCTCGTGATGGTGACCGTGTGCAATCAGGATTTCGAATGACATGGCGATTCCTCGTGAATCAGCGCGGCACTCCGGCGCCAGCGCCGGGCCGTTTGTCGTAGGCGTTCACGGTATCGACGTCGCCCGAGTAGTCCTCGAACTTGTGCAGCGCGATCGAGACCAACTCGGAAGCGTCGCTCGGTACCGTTTGAATCACGCTCGGGACGACGAAGATCGCTCCCTCGGTTTCCAGCTTCGACTGGCCGTGCGTGCCGAACAGAAAACCGACTAACGGGATGTCGCTCAGGCCGGGTAGCCCGGACACGCTGTGGGTGAGCGACTGCGTGCGGATCCCCGACAAGACCAGCGACTGGCCGAGTTTCAGGCTGATGTTCGTGGTGAGCTTGGACGTGGTTCGGCCGGGCAACACCGTTCCGCTGACGGCTGCGGTGAGGTCGCTCACGTCTGCCACCAGTTTCAAGCCGAGTTCGTGCGTTTCTGGGTTGTAGTGGGGCGAGACAGTCACGTCGGTGCCGAACGGAATGCGTTGGACGCCGATGGTGAGGCCGGTATTGATGGGAAAGTTCTGCTCTCCACCATTGGAGAAATTGGCTTCCGCATCGTTGTTGGTGATGACCGTGGCTTGCTTCAAGACTTTGGCCCAGCCGCGCCGTGACGCGATGTCCAGCCGCGGCAGGGGCTGCCCGGTGAGCGTGGCGGTCGCCGAACGCACGCTCTTCGACATGAAGTCGTACGCCAGATCAGCCGTGGCGGTGGCACCGATGCTCTCGGGCCAACCGATGCCCAAGCCGTAGCTCGAGTTCTTGTCGTATTGCACGAAGTAAAAGTCGATTCGAATCAAGAAGCGCTCCTGACCGTTGCCGGTCTGCGCGGCGCCCGACTGACCGAGTTGCACGAGTGACGTCACCTGGCCCTCGTACAGGGCGGCGATGTGCTCCACGCGTCGCAGGTCGGCCTCGTTGGCCACTGCGCCGTCCAACACGATTTGCGAGCCAATTCGCCGCGGCTGAACGTTCAGTCCCGCGAGCAAAGAGGACAGCTCTTTTTCGACGACCGCGGGTGGTCGCGCGAACACGTTGATGTTCTGCGTGCTTTGCGAGTTGTCGTTTTTGATCAAGAGCAGTGTGGTCGACCCCGGCTTCCGCCCGACCAACACGAACTGACTGGCGTCAGAGGTCAGCTTGATGTCGACGATGCCGGCAACTCCTTCGGAATAGTTCTTCACGTCCCGCGCGGAGATGGTGCGTGTCTCGCCAACGGCCAGATTGATGTCTTGGCTGGCCTCGGCCGTCGCCGGGCGCTTGGCGGATTGAGTTTGGGCCTGCAGCGGCGAGGCGCCGCTCGCCGCCACGAGCGCCGCACACGCCACGCTCCGTCGAAGCCGCGTCACGGAAGCCCCGCGGTTTGTAGCTGGATCGGACGGCGATTGGCGCGCTGCACCGTTTGACGTGCGGTCGAATCGAATAGCTCCGTGCGGCTCACGTCGGGCGGCGAATCGACCACGCGCGGGTCGCGCGCGTTGCGCACCACGGCCATCAATTTGCCGACTGCCTGAGCCAGGCTGAGCAGTTGCGCCTCCTGCAGGCTGACGCTGACCGTGAGCAAGCTGGCGCGCACACTCGTCTTTTTGTCGGTGCTGCGCTCGATCGTCGTTTCCAGTCCGGCGGCGAGCACCAGCACGCGCTGGAGCAGAACGCTGGCCTCTCGGCCGTCGCCGTCGATCCCCAAAAGGTCCACGAAGTCGCCGGGGTGAATCAGCTGCAGCGAATCTTCGAAGGTCACCCGAATGGGCATCGCTCGATTGCCGGGTTGGACTAGTGCGCTCAGATCGCGTTGATCGTCGGTGGTCGCGATCAGGTCCGTCCAGGCCAGCGTCTGTAACGCTGGGACCTTGGAGGCCGCGCGCAGTCCGATGACCTTGTCTTGGTCGGCCGCGCGAATCGCACGGTCGTCCACGTAGGCGCGCGGGACGGCGCGCGTCGACAGCATTTCGGCGCTGATGGGTTTACCGCGCTCGATGGCCTGTGAGGCAACGAGCAGGTCGATCTTCGCCCCACCAGAGGCCTCTTGCTCGAAGTGGCGCATGTACATGGCTTGCAGCACGACCCCCAACGCAGCGAGAATCACACCGATCGTGATGGCCCTTTGCTTCATGACTCACTCCACTATTGGGAAAGCAGCGCATAGCCGCGTAAAGCGACGGACAGAGTGGCGCCGGCGAAGATGGCGGGCCCCAGGCGAAAGGAAGTGAGCGCTTGTGGCGGCAGTGAACGCTGACGAGCGCGCGGCAGGAACGGGTTCAGCGCGACCGACAACGTGCCGGCCATGACTCGCAAGAGTTGGCCCTCGTAGGCCAGCCGCGCCGGCGCGATGATGGCCGCGACGACCAAGGCATACATTTGAATCTCGATGCCCACGAGCGGTTGGCAGAGCGCGCCAATGGCTGCAAAAAGCTTCAAGTCTCCGCCGCCCATGGCCCCTTTCCAGTAAAGGAGGCCGGGGGCCAGGGCGCACAGCACGAGGCCGGCGACGGAGGCTGCACCTTCATGCAGCCCCGTCCAGGCGTCGACCAGCAGGGAGCCATACACCAGGTGTCCGAGCACGCCTGCCAAGAGCGCACCCAGGGTCAGCCAGTTCGGGATGAGTCCCGTTCTGAAGTCCGAGAGTGCGGCGAACGCGCACACCGCTAGGGTGAACAAGAGAAATAGGCTCATGACTAGGCTCCCTGTCGGCTGCTTCAGTTGCCGATACTGCCGTTGACGCCGTCGACCGCGGTCGCTTGCTCGCCGATCTTCTTTTTGACGGATCCGCCGAAGGTTTTGAATCCGGCAATGGCCAGCAGCGCAACGACGCCGATCAACAGTACGTATTCGATGAGGCTCGCGCCGCGTCGGTCGTGAGCCAGCTTTTTGAGTTTGATGAGCATGATTTTTTTCTCCAGTGGGTTGACGAGGTTGCCTACGGAATCGCGCTGAGCAAGAGCTCACGTACGAAGCCGAAGCTGTTCAAGACGGCGATCCCGACGATGAGCAAGCCAACGGCGCCTGCCAATGCCACGGTGCCGACGACGATCGAATACTCGAGCATCACCGCCCCGCGCGTATCGCGGAGCGCCTGGTGAAGCTTCGAAGTATCGATATCGTGAGAATGGCGATCGTGATTGGACATGGTGTTTCCCGTGGACTGCCCTCGACGACCACCCTCAGTGCAAGACCGAGACCAACCGCCGGAGGCTCGCGGCGCGAGCCTGAAGGGCCCCGGAAAAACGCCAAAAAACCTGCGTCCGCATTGCTCCGAGCGGGCCCTTCAGGTGCTTGCAACCAACGGGCGCACTTGCAACCAACGGTTGCAAGCCCGGTTGCGAGCACTCGGCGACTCCGCGGCTCCGCCGCTGACTCGACTCCAGCGATGTGCCTCGCTCTCGCGAAGTGAATGCGCTCACGGGCTAGGATGAAGCACGGAAGACTTGCTGACCGTGGGCGCGCACGCGTCTTGCACGAGGTGGCTCTGCACCGGATATGGAGACCACCCGATGAAAGACGATGCTTGCCCAAGAGCGCCGCTCGTGACGGCACTGGCCGACCGACGCGGCGTGGTGTTCGTCGAGTTTTTGATCGCGTTCTTGCCCGTGTACACGTTCTTTCTGTGTCTGATTCAGCTCGCGCTGCTGTTTGCCGTGCGCCTGGTGACCGAGCACGCTGCGGTCGACGCGGCACGCGCGGCGGCGGTCGTGATTGGGGATGATCCGAGGCGCTACAACGGTGAAAAAATCAATCGCCTGACCGTCAAAGGCAGCGCGCGTTACTCGGTCGTGCGAAATGCGGCGCTACTCAGCATGGCCCCGCTGATTCTCAACGGCTTCGTGCACGACGTGAACGTGGTGTTCCCGGCAGAAGATCGCCCGGGAGGGCCTGGCAGAACCGGAGCTCTCGGCTTTGCGCCGATGAACGACAGTCGGGTGAGCAAAGTGCGGGTGCGGGTCGAGGTCGAGGCCGAGTGTCGCATCGGCATCGCCAACCGCATTGCGTGCCCGATGTCCTTCAGTTTCACCCACGCTACCGACGCTGTGAAACTCGCCATTCCGATGCGCTCGGTAAAGGCAGAGGCCGTCTATCCCTATCAAGGAGCCCGTTATGACTACCCGTGAGTCGAGCGAGACGGTCCTGCACAGTGAGCAGGGCGCTGTGTTGGTGCTCGGCGTGTTCATGTGCGCCTGCATGGCAGGTGCGCTCTGGTACGTCATCGGCATCGGCGATGCGATCATCTATCGCGAACGCTTGCAAGAAGGCGCGGACGCGGTGGCGTTCAGCGCGGCCACCCTGGACGCACGCGGCATGAACCTGATCGTGCTGCTCAACTTGCTCATGGCCTGTGTCCTGGGCGTGCGCGTGGCGATGAAGGCCGCGCAAGCCTCGCTGCTGGTCATTGGCGGGATCTGCGCGATCTTTCCGCCGCTCGAAGGCTTCGCGGTGACTTGCTTCGACATCGCCGCCGACTTGCAGACCGCCATCGTCGACACGCGCCAGCCGATCAACGACACCCTGAAGGCGCTGAGCCGGGCGCAGGTTGGCATCAAAATGATGGTGCCAGCTGCCGCATTGGCGGGTTCGATTCAAGTCGGCAGCAAGTACAGGCCGCGCGTGAGCGAAGCAGGCGCCGCGAATCGCACGCTGATTCAAGGTTTGCCGGTCGAGGAGGGCAACGTCGATCAGCTTTGCCGAGAAGCGGGCGAATCGGGTCCGCGCTTGATCGAGTGGATGATCGAGTCGATTACGCATACGACCATTCCCGACAAGCTGACGAGTCGCTTCGACCATCTGATCGGCAAGGGTATCGAGAAAGGTGGCGCGTATTTCTGCGAACTCGGCAGCGGTGCCAGCACGCCGCCCGACTTCGGCTCCGAGCTGGACGCTGCCGCCAAGGACAGCTGCAACAACGAGATCGGCGGCTTGAAGAACAAAGCAGGGCAGGCACGCTCGGACTACGACCGCGCTTGTCGCAGCTACGGGGCAGCTTGCGGCGGCGGCTCGGACAAAACGCTCAGCAGCGCCCAGCAGAGCGAACTTTCGCGATTGCAGGCGCAACAGTCGAACGCCGAGTCCGCGGTGAGCGGCTTCGACGACAAGAAGTGCAAGCAAGACAAGCGCTCTCAATCGGAGCAACGCATGAAAGATCAGGGCGGCGCCAGCAAGCCGCCGATGAGCGACGGCAAGGACATGACGCCCAAGCAGGTGACCGCCCGCTACCTGAACGGCGGGGATGACGCGCAATTGTTGGCGGTGGCCAAGGGCAACAAGGCATCGCTCCGGGTTGCGCCACGCGGCGTGCGGATCGGCGCTTGGACCAAGACGGGCGGTGAACCAAAGTCCGTCACGGACTCGTTCGGCTTCGCACAAGCCGAGTTCTTTTACGATTGCACCGGAGCCTGGAGGTCCGAATCCTGCAATGGGTCCAAGCGCGACGAGGGCTACGCCATGTGGCACTTCCGCTGGCGCGCCCGCCTGCGCCGCTACAACAGCGGAAACAACCCGGGCATCGAGCACCTGTCGAGCGTGCTGGCCGGAGCCGATCTGTTGAAGGACGGCATGACGCACCTGCCCAAGCTGAATTGGTCGACGGACGAAAATGCCCTGCTGCTGAAGGATCTAGGCCATGCCGTACAAGACGACGTCATCATTCACTGAGGCTCGCACGAGGCGCTCGGGCACGCGCGGCGCGGTCTTCGTGGAAGCCGTCGTGGTGATCTCCGCGTTGACGTTGGGCGTCATTGCGCTCGCCTATGCGCGCGACCTGTATGTCGAGCAAATGGCCGTCGCGCGCCTGACGCGCGCGGCCGTGATCGCTCATTCGATGGCGGGCTGCAAAACCAATCAGCCCCGCGAGTGGCTCGGCAAAGATCTCGCCTCGTACACCGTGCAGGGCGGCAGCCAAGATACGCAGTCAGCGCGCGGCAAGGACAACGGCGGCGCGGCCAGCGGGACCGATTCGGCCAAGGCCAGTAACCTCGTGCAGCGCTCGGGTGCCACGAGCAGCGACGGCAAAGGCCTGCTCAATCCCATCACCGACGCTGAATTCGGGGGCCAAGCAAAGGCCACCGGGAAGGACGGCAGTCGCGGCAGCCGCACCCAAACGGTGTTCTCCGGAAAGGTACGGGCAAAGTCTTTCGTGAGCTGTGGGGACGAGGTCAAAGACGGCGATTTCGATCGAGTGATGGGAGTAATGAAAGATGAGATCTCCAATCTATTGGGCAAGTGAAGCATTTCGAGCGGTGCAGCGCTGGCTCTTGCCTTCGCGCCGTTCGCTTCGGCTGTGCGCCTATTTCAGTGGTGTCTCGCTGGTCGGGCTGCTCGCCTGCGGGCGCGCGCTGTATGCCGCCACTCGTGAAGACGCTTTCAGTCTCGGCCACGGGCTGCTCGGTTTGTCCGACCTGACCGGCAATGCAGAAACCGTGTGGTTGAACGGTGAGCGGTTTCATCACGCAGTCACCGCGTCCAGCGCCTCACTCCATGCGGTATTGGATCGCGTCGAGGACCATTGTCGACGCAATCCGGGTGCCGCGGCGTTGCTGTTGGCGCAGGTCGCAGGCAGTGACCCGAAGCGCTTCGAACGGCACGCGCCACCTGGCGCGTTGCGAAACGCCGTGTTTCGCGAGGAAACAGCCACCCGCGGGTTGGTGTTGTGCTTCGTCGGCGGTCCGAGTCCGACGTCTGCCGCAGACTGGCTCGGGGCGCTGCGACGCTTTTCTCGCACTCGTGATCTCTCGTCGTTCGGGCATTTGCGCTATTCCTTTGCGGAGTCTGCCGCGCACGAGCCGACTCGGGTGGTCACGTTGTGGACGGATTCAGGCCTCGACTTGACCAGGTTGTTTCCCAAGACGGGGGATGCCGGCGGCAGCGATTCGGCGGTCGTCCCGCGTCCACCGGGCGGGCGGCGCGTGTTGTCGGCAAGCGCTGAAGGGATGCCGTTCAGTGTGCGTAGCTATGAGTCGAGTCAATCGCTCGCTGCCACGCAAAGCTTCTACGACGCGTGGATGAGTGAACACGGTTACCGAGCCGAACACGACTCCGAGTCCGGCTCGAGCAGCTATTTGCGTGCCGATGGCTATCAAGTGTTCTTGTCTCTGTTTCGTAGCGACCAGCGCAGCTTCACTACGCTGACGGAGAGCGGGCAGGGTGACACCGCGACGGAGCTCGAATTCGGTGGTGAACCATGAACCAACTCCGCCGGCTACTGGTCGCTCTCGTTCCAGATCATTCGCGATACGTGCGAGGGGCACGACCTTCGAACCGAAAGCCAAAAGCAATGACCGTACCCGTCCATCGATTCACTTGCGTGCTGTTCGTGAGCCTGTGTCTCTGCGCCTGCTCGTCCGGGAGCGATGAATCGGCAGCGCCCGCGCAGTCTTCCGATTTCCCAATTGCCATCGTCGCTCGAAACGAGGGCAAAAGTCCGGTGGCGGACGTCGAAATTTCGCTCGGCAAACAGCTGCTCGGCAAGAGCGACGCCTCGGGACGCGCACAGCTCACCCTGCACGGCGCGGAGGGTGACACCCTGGCCCTGAACCTGAAGTGCCCAGCCGCGTACGCCTCGCCCGAGCGCCCATTGCCGGTCGGACTGCGCCACCTGGGGAACGGCTCGACAGCGGCTCGCTTCGAGGTCGAATGTTTCTCGCTGGTGCACGACGTGGTGGTCGGCGTACGCGCCGAGAACGGCGCACGGCTACCGATTTTGCGCTTGAAGAGCGTGGTCGGACAAACCGACGACCAAGGGGTCGCACACGTGCTGCTTCAAGCCTCTGCCAACGAACAAATAGCGCTGACGCTCGACACCAGCAGGAACCCGAACTTGCTACCCCAAAGTCCCACACTCGACTTCGTCACCCGTGACTCCGACGAGTTGGTGCTGGTCGCTCAGAAGTTCACGGTGAAGCAAGCGCCCCCTCGACGGGTCGTGCCGCGGCCCGTTCCAACGCACCTCTGAGGCCTTCGCGTCATCCGCAGCTTGATGCCGGCGAGTCACGGATCCGGCAGGTAAATACGGCACCAGCGCTCGGGATCGGCGATCCCCTCTTTGACCAAGATCGCGCGCGCGTCGGGATCGTCCGAGCGCATCAGTAATGCGGCCGCGTGGACCGCCATTCCCGCGCGCTCGAAGGCCACGACGGCCTTGCGGGCGAACTCGCGGCTGTTGGTGGTTTGACCGCTGAGCTGGGCGAGCCCTGCGCGCAGCGTCGCAGCATACCCTTGTGCGTACGCACGTTCGGTCTTGTCGAGCCAATCAGCCGACTTCTGGACGCGAGACAAGTTCGCTTGCTGATCTCCGGTTGCTCGACGCCATAATTCGATGCTCCCTTCGAGGAACGCCGCCTCGGCGCGCATCAACTGCACCGACAGCAAGCCGGACTTGCGCAGCGACGGCCAGATCTCTCGGAATCGGGCGTGGGCCGACGCTACCGCGCCTTCGTAGAGATCGCACCAGATCGCCGCCTTGACGGCAAACAAGTGCTGGAAGGTGAACTCCCGTGTGCCCCACTGAGCGAGCACGTCGATCGCTTGGGCGCGGGCCTCGACTAGCTGCCCGCTGGCCAGCTTGAGGTTGGAATCGAGGACGATGCCGATCAGCTGCGAGAACCGATCCCCGCTGTGTTCGCTGCGATGCGCGAGGGTCAAGACGCGCGTGCGCGCCAGCTGGAAACGGCCGAGCCAGAGCAACGCCTGGACCGTGGTGTGCTCGCACACGGAGAGTTCCCAGCCGGCACCCACACAGGATTCGACGGCGGGCGAGACCCGGTCCAAAGACTCGACCGATTCAGCGAAGCGACCGAGCGCCGTGGCGGCCACGCCTTGCGCGAGGCCGACGCGGGCGCGTAGCAGTGGGTCGTCCGATTCGAGGGAGAGGCGCTTGGCCGTATCGAGGATGCGCATCGCGCGGTGTTCGTCGCGCGGCGTTCCGGCGTAGGCGCCCATCACTCCGTAGTAGTCGAGTCCCACGATCATGCCGCGCAGGTAGCCCACACGCAGCGAACGCGCGAGCGCCTCGAGCGCAAAGTAGCCCCCGAGCGCGGGGCTGAACGTCGCGTAGCCGCGGTTGGCCGAGAGCAGGAGCTCGATCTGATCCCGAGCCCCAGCGGCTGTGTCCGGGCGGATGCGCGCCTCCGTGCCGCGCAGCCAGAGCCAAATCAGGTTCTTCAGGATCCCGACGATGGCGCGCGTTCGATTGGCTGGGAAGCGAAGTCCGACGTCGGAAAGAAGCGACGAGAGCACTTCGGTTCCGCGCTCGATCTCGCCGCTGACTAGGTAGTGTTCGGCCGCGAGACGTCGCAATTCGAGCGAGCGGTTCGGCGCTGCGCGTTCTACCACCATCGCTCGCGCGGGCTGCTCGGAAGGCGCCCCGGCGTGTTGCGCTGCGTCCAGATAAGCGTCCGCGGCGTCCTTCGATCGACCGAGACTCGAGAGCGCGCGCGCGAGCTTTTCGCGCAGCTCGGGTTCGTCGGCGCGCTCCGTTTCGAGCGACAGTGCGGTTCGATAGAGTCGGGCACTCTGGTCGAACGCCAGCGCTTCGTACGCGCGATCGCCGGCGCGAATGGCTAGCTGCGCGGCGCGGCTGCGATTGCCGCTCTCTGCCAGGTGGTGCGCCAAGAGCTCGGGGTCTGGAGCGGGCGTTCGCTCCAGGGCTTTGGCAAGAGCATCATGCAAAGCACGCAGCGACTCTTCCGTCAGAGAGGCCGAAACGGTCTCGCGCACCCGATCGTGGTAGGCGGTGAAGCGGCGCGTTCCGCCGCTGGCCCCTCGAATCAGCCGCGCTCGTTGCAGCCAACCGAGCGCAGTCGTTGCATCTTCGATGTCGGCAGCGGCAATCACGACCTCGAGCTCGATGGGGCGTGCCGCGATGCTGATTGCCTCGAGCAGCCGACGCGCCGGGCCCTCGAGCGTCGCGATGCGCGTCGACAACACGCGATCAAGCGTCATCGGTTCAGCGCCGCCTCCGTGACGCGACCAGTGCGCGAGCTCACGAAGGAAGAAGGGGCTACCGCGGCATTCGTGGCTGATCGAGGTCGCCGTGTCGTTGCTCGTGGCGTCACCGAGCAGAGCTTCGGCCAGGGTTTTGGTGTCGCGGCCGTCGAGCGGGCCCACGGACAGCGTGCGGACGGCCACGCCCTCGATGGCCCGAGCTGCGCCGAGCAAGCCCGCGAGCGGACCGCTCGTTCCGGCCTCTTCGGCGCGATAGGTGCCGATGAAGAGCAGGGGCGGAGGCTCCGGCGGGCTGAGCAAATCGATCAGCAGCCGGACGCTGTCGTTGTCGGTCCACTGCAGGTCGTCGACGAACAGCACGACCTGGACGTGGTCCGCCATGCGCACGAGCAGCTGGCGCAGCGCTCCGAACGCGCGTCGGCGGAGCTCGTTGGGATCTGCGGCGTCGTCCGGGCGACCCTGGGAGCGAGCCACGACTTCGACTCGGCTGAGGACCGGAAAGATGCGGATCAGCTCTTGAACGTCGCGCGGCACGAGCAACGCTGCTTCGGCGGGCGGCAGGTTCGCGAGGTAGCGGCTCAGCGCGTCGATCGCGCCATCCAGCGCCTTGTAGGGCACCGCCTCGCGTTCGTAGCAGCGACCGGCGAGCACGACGGCCCCGCGACTGCGCACCTCATCGGCAAACCGTTCGACGAGCGCGGTTTTGCCCATGCCGGACGTGCCCTGAACGAACACCAGGCGAGGCTTTCCCGTGAAGTCCTGGAAGGCTTCCCGCAGCATGCCGAGCTCGTCGGCTCGCCCGACGAACGGCCCCTCGCGAGGCGACATCGGGCCCATCCGAACGCCGATCGATGGTGCATCGCCACCCAGGCATTGCAGGATCTCGTCGCCATTCGCGCGCTCCGCTGGTGCGCGGCGGAGCAAGCGCATGCAGAGCTCTGCCAAGTCCGCAGGTGCGGCGGGGGCGATCGTCGAGATAGGCTCCGGATCGCGCGCGAGCTTGGCCAAGAGCACCTGGTTGACGCGCCCCGTGAACGGCGGGTTGCCGGAAATGGCTTCGTAGAGCATGCCGCCTACCGCGTACCAGTCACTGGCCGCCGTCGTCGGCTCGTCGGACACCTGTTCCGGGGCCATATACGCGGGCGTTCCGCCGATTCCACGCTCGAGCGTTTCAGGGGATTGGGCACGCGCTGTGTCACCGACCAGACCGAAATCCAAAATGACCACGCGCCCGTCCGTCGTGACCAGCACGTTGGACGACTTCAGGTCGCGATGGAGTTTGCCCGCCGCGTGGATGGCCTGAATGCCCGCCACCAGCTGCGCCAGCGCGCTACGGAGTCGTTCGACGTCGAGCTCGGTCCGGGAGGAGGGGGCGGCTTGCGCGGAGCGCAGCGTGACGTCCGAGGAGTGATTGTCGGTGCGCAGGATCGTGTCGCTGCGCATGACGATCGTATCGTCGAAGGGGCGCGCCAGCCCAGGCCGCACGTACTCGAGAAACGGCTGGCCTTCGATGACATCCATCGTGAAAAACCAGCGCCCGTCCTGAGCGAACAGCTCGTGCAGCGGCACCAGGTTTTCGTGGCGAACGTCGGCAAGCCCTCGGAACTCTTGCTTGAAGCGGTAGATCGCCGGCCCGTCGCCTTGGCTGAGGATCTTGAGGGCCACTTGGCTCCTCGTATTCCGGTCGAACGCTTCGTAAACGACACCCATGCCGCCGCGCCCGAGGCAGCGCTCGATGACGAAGCGCCCGGCGAGCAGCTCTGCGTTCGGCGAAAGCTCGGATCCGCGCTCCGAGGGAAGCCCACTGGTTTGCGTCGACTGTCCGTCGTTGATGCCCTCAGCGACCGTGACGTCGAGGGGGGCCGCGCTCATCCTGCCCTGCCGACTGCCGCTCGCACGCCTCGACTGACGGTGCCCAGACGACCGCTACTCGCCGAAGGCTCGCCGCTTGCCGAGGGCAGGCTCGACACGAGCTGCATGAGCGTCGTGGCCATCGTGGCACGCTCCGCCACTTGGCTCACCGTTCCCTGGAGCGCGTAGCCCGAGGCCACGAAGTTCAGGACCGCGCGCACGAACGTCGGTTGCCAAGCCGCCAGCTGCTCCATGTAGGCCAGGGCCTGGTCTCGAGTGAAGCCCGGCGGGGGTTGGGCGGGAGGAGGCTGGACCAAGCCGTTTGCTGCGAGCGCTTGTACGAGCACGCCGGTCAGCCATGCCTGCAACGCGTTGGGATCCTGCTTCGAGTTCGGCGTGTCGGTTCCGGGCGGCGCGCTGGCCGCGTAAAGGCTCTGGCAGAGCAGGTTGAGCACCGCCAAGACTGTCGCTTGGGGAACGGGCGTCGAGCCCGACGGGGTTGCCGCTCCCGCCGACGGCCCAGCGCCCGTGGCGGGCAGCGACGGCACGCTGGCGGCTTCGGCTTGCTCCTTGGGGGCAGCTTTTGCCCGCACTTCCAGGTCCTCGAGCACCTGGTGCGCGACGAATCGGCCGCACGTCACTGCGCCGTCCATATAGCCGAGCGACTGACGAAAGTCGGAGTACTTGCCGCTCTGTCCAAGCGTTTGCCAGTCGGGGATGAAGGTCGGACCGGGGCTCTGCCGAGCCGCCGGAGATTTGCAGGACAACTCTGCAGCGGCGAAGTACAGCTTGTCCGCGAGCGGACGATCGAACGCTTTTGCCGGCGCTTCGTCGCCGGTCAAGATGCCTCGCCCAAAGACCGTGTTCGGGCCGCCGGGAATGAGCGGCGTGCGCTCGTCCCAGGAGAACCACTTCAGGTCGATGTACTCGCTCGAGCTCGCGAGCGCGCGCGTGTCGTTGAACAGATCGCAGAGCGCCGTAGTCACCCACTGGACGACGCGCTCTTTGGTCGGGGCTTCGAGCAGGGTTTGGGCTTCGGATCCGATGGTGAAGGTCATCAGCGCATAGCAGCCCTGGTCGGAGTAATCCGGCGCGGGACCCACCGGGCTGTAGTCCATCACCCAAATCACTGGATAGTCGTTGGCGCCGCAATAGCCCGTGTATTGCGGCACGCCTTCCTTCAACGGATCGGTTTGTGCTGGCACGTTGCGCCACCAGGGCGAGCGGTAGAAAACCTGGCATTTGACGGTCGTCCCCATGGCTTGCGAGGTGACTTTCTGCCAAGCCGCGGGCAACGGCGGATTGAACTGCACCGTGCGTGCGCTGGCCGGTGAGGTCGCCAGGATCAGCTTTTTCGCGCGAAAGGTGCGGTCGTCGCTGGTGATCGTGACGGTACCCGGGTCCGTGTAGTCGACCGTTCGCACCGCCTGACCGCGGTGGATGTGGTCGGCCAGCGGGGCGGCGAGTTTCTCGACCAGTTCGTCGAAGCCGCACGACAAATAGAACTGCTGCGGGCCGTTGTTCTCGTCGTTGACTTCGTTCAAGAAGCCGCCGTTGCAGGCGCAATACCAAAAGAAATAGAACGCGGACACCTGGTTCGCTTCGACGCTGATCACGGCCTCGACGGACACGCGCAACAGCGAAACCGAGCCCGGGGGTAGGCCGAAAGAACTGATCCAGTCCAACAGCGTGACGCTATCCAAAGCGGTCACCCAGGCCGGCGATTCCCAGGGGGAAAGCACGTTGATGGCTTGCTCCATGGACTGAATCACGTCCACGATGACCAGCACTCCGATCACATCCCAAAGCCCGAGTCCTGGTGGGACGCCGCCGATGCCGAACAGCGCTTGGTCGCGGTCATACGGGTAGCGCTTGCCCGCGATCATCATCACCTGCTCCTTGTACGGCAGGCGCGCGGCGTAGCCGTCGACCAGAGCCTCGCGCGAAATCAGGCCTTGCTCCAGCGCGCGCTGAATGAGCTCCCACAGCGCGGTTTGCTCCTTTCCGACGTACTGAGCTCCGTGCTCGAAGGCCGTCTTGCGACGGACGCCTTGGTCGTCGGTCCACTCGTGTTCGTAGCTGTGTGCCCGGCCACCGAGGCGACTCGAGTGCCCCTCGAGCAAGGCGAAGCTCAGCGCGTCATCCGGGTGGGCCGCGTCGTGCTCGTGCAACGTGAGCGCCGCGCTCACTCCGGTCCAACCACCTCCGACAATCAGTACGTCGACATCCGTGACCATGAGACACCTTTCGTTGCGCGCGGTGCCAGGAGTCTAGACCGAGGCTAGGTCAGGATGTCTTCGGAGTGAGCCGTATCGGCGGGGGTTTTCGGGGTGGTTGTGCTCGAAGGTAGGTGCCGAGTCAGCAGCTGTCGGCCCACAGGTCAACGGTCGGCGGTGCCCTCGGCCTCGAACATGGCAAGAGTGGCGAGCGTAACGCGCGCTGGGCTGAAACAGAGGACGCGCGGCGCTTCGACTTAGCGAAGCGCCGCTACTTTGGGCCTCAGCCGACCGTGCCGCACTGGCTCGGAACGCCGGCGCCGCCGCACGTACCCGAGGTGCAGGCGCCGCAGTCGAGCAGGCCACCACAGCCGTCGGCGACCGGACCGCAGTTGGCGTTTTGCTGCGCGCAGGTGAGCGGGACGCACCCGCCGGTGCCAGTACCGCACTTGTTCGCTACACCAGCGCCACCGCAGGATTGCGGAGCCGTGCAGCTGCCGCAGTCGAGGATGCCACCGCAGCCGTCACCGATGCTGCCGCAGTTGGCGGAAGCGGCCGAGCAGGTGCGCGGGACGCAAGCGCCACCACCGCATTGGTTCGCGCCACCGCCGCCGCCGCAGCTACTGCCCGTCGGGCAGGCGCCGCATTGGAGGATGCTGCCGCAACCGTCGGCGATCGCGCCGCACGCCGCACCGGCTTGCGCACAGGTGCGCGGCGTACATGCGCCACCACACTTGCTGGGCACGCCGCCACCGCCACAGATCAGCGGTGAGGTGCAGCTGCCGCAGTTGAGCACGCCACCGCAACCGTCACCGACGAAGCCACAGTCCGCTCCGGCTTGGGTGCAAGTACGAGGCGTGCAAGCGGCGCCGCACTTGTTGGGTCCGCCGGCACCGCAGGTGCTGTTGGTGGCGCAGGTGCCGCAGGAGATCGTGCCGCCGCAACCGTCACCGATCAGACCGCAGTTTGCGCCGACGCTCTGACAACTGAGCGGCGAACAGCTGCCGGTGCCACACACGTTCGGCGTGCCGCCGCCACCGCAGGTGCCAGTGGAACACGAGCCGCAATTGATGGTGTTGCCGCAGCCGTCCGCGATCGGTCCGCAATCGGCGTGAGCCGCGGCGCAGGACAGAGGCTGACACTGGGGCACGCCGCAGACGTTGCTCGTGCCGCCACCACCGCACACGGCCGGAGTGGTGCAAGAGCCACAGTCGAGCGTGCCGCCGCAGCCGTCCGCGATCGTGCCGCAGTTGGCGCCCTTGGCGCCGCAAGTCGTTTGCTTGCAGTTACTGCCGCACTTGTTGGGCGTGCCGCCGCCGCCGCAGCTGGCCGGGGCGGTGCAGGTGCCGCAGTCGAGGATGCCACCGCAGCCGTCTGCGACCGGGCCGCAGTTCGCCCCCATGCCGACGCAGGTCTTGGGGGTGCAAGTCGCCGGAGGCGGAGGAGCACCGACCGAAACACACGCGGAGAGGTCGAAGATCATGAACTCCAACACCTTCTCTTGGGCCGTGAGCGGGCCGGTCGAGCAGTAGTCGGGGAAGATCTTGCTACCGGCGCCGGAGACGCCGGTCACGTGGAAGGCACTGTACAGCACGCGCCCGCAGACATTGTTTGCGTCCGCGCCGACGGGCGTATTGAAAGCGTACTCCTGGACCGCGGTCTGCTTGTCGATCTGATTACCGCCGATCTTCACCGTGGAGTCGGTGTAGACGAAGCGCTCGCTGCTGCCGGCCACGGATTTCACGTAGTCACGCGGGTCCGTGATCTGCATGTAACCGTCGCCGTAGGTCGGGTGCCAGGCGCTCACGTTGCCGAGCCAACTGTTGAAGGCGGTGCCTTTGGGAGACAGCTTGTCGATGATGCCGGTGGTGATCGTGTCGTTGTTCTTGTACGGGCCGTTCCACACTGCCGTGTTGGCGAAGTTCCCGTTGTCGTGCAGGTAGGTGTAACCGTAGTGAGACGCGAACACGCGGCCACCACGATCTGCCCAACTGCGCAGCGCCGCGTCGTAGGTGTTGTGCTCGTTTTCCCCTCCTTCGCAGCCGAAAATACCGAGAGCGTAGTTATCGACCG
>Ga0134124_10000913_pt1 | contig 23696 bp, 13 predicted proteins | sample KB304_FD_96880 | JGI IMG/M metagenome (GOLD analysis project Ga0134124, IMG submission 96880) | Terrestrial soil microbial communities without Nitrogen fertilizer from Kellogg Biological Station, Michigan, USA - KB3-0-4 | ecosystem: Environmental > Terrestrial > Soil > Unclassified ... | reverse complement strand
GCTCGGTTCAATCGGTGAAGCAAGGATTGAAAGCGGGCCTTTTTTGTATCTGCGGGGTTACTGGAACCCGCTAGCCAATTAAAATCATTTTTACTTTTCCGATAAGAGCAAACCCGGAGCAATTCGGGGACGCAGAGGCACAGGTCCGTATTCGCGGATGGCTGGCCCGCCGAAGAGGGTGATTTGTTGCTTTCCCGCCATACTTTGTTGTGGCTGATGAGCGCCCATATTCGGTATCGAATTGGGCGCTTTTTTGTTGATGTGAATCAAAAAGAGATAGTCGCATTTATTACATAAGCCTACTGACCAAATGGGAGCGTTGCTATGAAAAAGTTTAATCCGTTTGTGATTATTTGTGCGGCACTGTTCGTTATTATACACTGTTCTCCAGCATTCGCCGTTCTCGGTGGTAGCGCGTCAGAGCCGGGAATATCATGCAAGCACATCCTAACTGTCGGCGGGGGGGGCGGCGGAAACGGAATTTACTGGATAGACCCGGATGGGGTTGGAGGCGGAGCCCCATTTCAAGTGTATTGCGATATCACGACTGACGGCGGCGGTTGGACGCTTGCCGTTAACAGCGTCGCCGGATCCGATCCATCGAGTAATGATATGGTTGCGAACACGGGGACTGTTGGACTTGGCAGTTCCCATACACGGAATATGACATCATTGGCAGTGAATCAAAATGCTGCAATCAGGCACTATATCGACGATCCATCTGGGGGAAAAACATTCCATGCGAAATATACCGGCAAGTATCACGATCCGCTGCCGAACTGGGGGGCTTCATGGGCGACGTTGCCAGGACACATTGGAGGGTCCGAATCTCTTCTTAGTGTAAGTTTTGGATGGTCCTGGAGCATATCGGGTGCGTGCCCAGGCGGTCCATGGTATTTTAACCAAACCGGCTCTTGCTACTCTGCAATTCCAGTGAATTTTGCAACTCCGGTCGTGGGGCCTGAAAAATATATGAATGTTGCTCTTAACCGATATTCAATCTGGATAAGAGAGACCACAAATTACCCCCTCCCTACCATCTCCGGTACTCCAACCACGACCGCCACCGTGGGCGCAGCCTATAGCTTCACCCCCGCGTCCACTAATGCCACCAGCTTTAGCATTTCTGGCAGCTTGCCCCCGGGAATCAGCTTCAGCACCACAACCGGTGCTCTGACCGGGACTCCCACCACTGACGGAACCTATAGCAACATTCAGATCAGCGCTACCAACGCCTTCGGCACTGCTTCGCTGCCGGTATTCACCCTTACGGTGCATGCAGACATCGACGGTGATGGAGTCCCTGATGCAGTTGACAATTGCCCTAATGTCGCCAATCCTAGCCAAGTAGATAGTGATGGTGACGGCGTTGGTGATGCCTGCGACAGTTTCCCGACGTGCGCCATTCGTACGAGCAATAGTCCGCCTGTGGCTAACCCGGGAGGATCGTATACCGTCGTAATTGGTCAGAGCGTGACGCTGAATGCCAGCGCCAGCTCAGATCCCGATACAGCTTGCGGCGACAGCATCGTGAGCTACGAGTGGGACATTAACAATGACGGCACATATGACTTTGCCGGCTCAAGTCCAACGCTATCTCTTTCCTGGGCACAATTAACGGGTCTGGGCATTTCATCGCCCGGCATCTACTCCATAAAGCTCAGGGTCACAGACACCCTTAATGCGCAATCGATCGGCACTACCAGTATTGTAGCTGTAGGGCCGGGTGGCATCATCACAGTTGCCGGCGGTAATCCCGGCGACGGCGGTCCGGCCATATTGGCCAACATTAATAATCCTTACGGTGTGGCCGTGGACAGCAGCGGCAACCTCTACATCGTGGATCAAGTCAACCTGCGAATCCGCAAGGTGTCGACCGGGGGCATTATCACCACCGTGGCCGGAAACGGCACTGCCGGTTTTTCCGGCGACAACGGTCCTGCCACCTCGGCCAGCCTCTCTAGTCCTACCTCAGTGGCCGTGGACAGCAGCGGCAACCTCTACATCGCGGATCGATCCAACCAGCGAATCCGCAAGGTATCGACCGGGGGCACCATCACCACCGTGGCCGGAAACGGCAGTGCCGGTTTTTTCGGCGACAACGGTCCGGCCACCTCCGCCAGCCTCGCTAATCCTGCCGGTGTGGCCGTGGACGGCAGCGGCAACCTCTACATCGCGGATACATCCAGCCACCGTATCCGCAAGGTATCGGCCGGGGGCATTATCACCACCGTGGCCGGAAACGGCACTGCCGGTTTTTCCGGCGACAACGGTCCTGCCGCCTCGGCCAGCCTCTCTAGTCCTACCTCAGTGGCCGTGGACAGCAGCGGCAACCTCTACATCGCGGATACATCCAACCTGCGCATCCGCAAGGTATCGGCCGAGGGCACCATCACCACCTTGGCCGGAATCGGCATTGGCGGTTTTTCTGGCGACAACGGTCCGGCAACCTCGGCTAGTCTCAATAATTCTTACGGTGTGGCCGTGGACGGCAGCGGCAACCTCTACATTGCGGATCAAGGCAACCAGCGAATCCGCAAGGTATCGGCAGGGGGCACCATCACCACCGTGGCCGGAAACGGCACTGCCGGTTTTTCCGGTGACAACGGTCCTGCCACCTCGGCCAGCCTATCTAATCCTTACGGTGTGGCCGTGGACAGCAGCGGCAACCTCTACATCGCGGATCAAGGCAACCAGCGAATCCGCAAGGTATCGGCCGGGGGCACCATCACCACCGTGGCCGGAAACGGCACTGCCGGTTTTTCCGGCGACAACGGCCCTGCCACCTCGGCCAATCTCTCTAATCCAAGTGCTGTGGCCGTGGACAGCAGCGGCAACCTCTACATCTCGGATCGGTCCAACCACCGCATCCGCAAGGTATCGGCCGGGGGCACCATCACCACCGTGGCCGGAAATGGCACTGCCGGTTTTTCCGGCGACAGTGGTCCGGCCACCTCGGCCAGCCTCTCTTTTCCTGCCTCAGTGGCCGTGGACAGCAGCGGCAACCTCTACATCGCCGATCTACTTAATAAGCGAATCCGCAAGGTCTCGGTCGGGGGCACCATCACCACCGTGGCCGGCAACGGCAGCTCAGGTTTTTCCGGCGACAATGGTCCGGCCACCTCGGCCAGCCTCTCTAATCCATACGGTGTGGCCGTTGACGGCAGCGGCAACCTCTACATCGCGGATCAAAACAACCAGCGCATCCGCAAGGTCTCGGCCGGAGGCACCATCACCACCGTGGCCGGAAACGGCGCTGCCGGTTTTTCCGGCGACAACGGTCCGGCCACCTCGGCCAGCCTATCTAATCCTTACGGTGTGGCCGTTGACAGTAGCGGCAACCTCTACATCGCGGATCAAACCAACAAGCGCATCCGCAAGGTCTCAGCCGGGGGCACCATCACCACCGTGGCCGGAAACGGCATTGGCGGTTTTTCCGGCGACAACGGTCCTGCCACCTCGGCCAACCTCAATAATCCAGGTGCTGTGGCCGTTGACAGCGGCGGCAACCTCTACATCGCGGATACATCCAACCTGCGCATCCGCAAGGTATCGGTCGGGGGCACTATCGCCACCGTGGCTGGAAACGGCAGTCTCGGTTTTTCCGGCGACAGCGGTCCGGCCACCTCGGCCAGCCTTTTTTTACCTAGCGGTGTGGCCGTTGACAGCATCGGCAACCTCTACATCGCGGATCAAAACAACCAGCGCATCCGCAAGGTGATCAAATCGCCTCCAACAGCATTTACCAGCTACTCCCCTGCCGGTCCCTACAAACCGGGTGACAATGTGACCATCACGGCCACTTTCAACGACGTTATCGCGGACTCACCGGTTCCGCAGTTGTCTCTCTCCGGAGCGAATACAATTAACCCCACGAACATGATCAAAATCGACTCTACCAATTACAGTTACACGTACGCGGTAGGCCCCGGTTCGGGGACCGTTACTGTTTCGCTCTCGGCAGGAAAAGACCTGATGGGGAACACGATCGTCACAACTCCCACCAGTGGTGCAACTTTCACAGTTAACAACCCTCCTGCTGCCAATGCCGGCGGCCCCTACGCCATCGAGGTCGGCCAGGGTGTCTCCCTCAACGCAAGCGCCAGCTCCGACCCCGACGCGGCTTCGGGTGACAGCATCGTCAGCTACTCTTGGGATGTCAACAATGACGGTACTTTTGGCGACAGAACCGGAGTAACTCCAGCGCTTACCTGGGTGCAGCTCCAATCTTTAGGGATTTCGTCACCCGGAACCTATACGGTCAAGCTCTGGGTCACCGATTCCTTCGGTGCAATGTCAACCGCCACAACCACCATTAACGTGTACGGCACCAATCCCATTGCGTCGTTCACCGTGACTCCGAATCCATCCGCCTGCGGCCAGCAGATCACCTTCGATGCCGCCGCTTCCAGCCACCAGAACCCGACCAAGTCGATCGTTTCGTACGCTTGGGACTTTGGCGACGGGACGGCAAACGGCAGCGGAGTTACGAAAACACATGGCTATTCGAGTTTCGGGGGCTACACCGCCACCCTGACAATTACCGACAACTCTGCCCCGGCCCGGACGGCCACTGCAACTCGTACGGTAACCGTCAGCCAGGGAAATCGTGCGCCAGTTGCCAATGCCGGCGGTCCTTACAGCTTCATTGTCTACAACGGAATTCAGCTGAATGCCGGCGCCAGCTCCGACCCCGATGCTCCCTGCGGCGACAGCATCGTGAGCTATCAGTGGGACCTGAACAACGACGGCACATTCGGAGACGTCACCGGTGTTGCCCCAACCTTGAGCTGGGCTCAACTGCAGTCGTTCGGAATGGCATCGGCCGGGACCTACACAATAAAGGTGCTGTTAACGGACACATTCGGGGCACAGTCCGTCGCTTCCACCACAATTTCGGTCAATAAGGCGCCCCAGAACATCACCACCTTTGCAGCCAACGCCAGCAAAACTTACGGCGACGCCGACTTCGGACCGGGGGCGACCATCGACAGCGGCATGGCCATCACCTATGAAAGCGACAATGCCGCCGTTGCCACAGTTACCCCTGAAGGACTTGTCCACATTGCCGGCGCGGGCACCGCCACTATCACCGCCAGCCAGGCCGGGGACGCCAATCACCTGCCAGCCAGCGTCCAGCAGGCTCTGACAGTCAACAAGGCCCAGATCCAGGTAACCGCCGACAACAAGAGCAGGAGCTACGGCGCTGCCGACCCGGTCTTCACCGCCAGCTACAGCGGCTATGTCAATGGTGAGGGTAACTCCGTCATCACCGGCAGCCCCAGCTTCGCCACCACCGCCACCGCAGCGAGTCCCGAGGGGAGCTACACCATCACCCCGGATGTCTCGGGACTGTCCGCCGCCAACTACAGCTTTACCCCGGCGCCCGGCACCCTGGCCATCGGACTGGCCAGCCAGACCATCACCTTCAATCCGCTGGCTGCCAAGACCTACGGCGACGCCACCTTCGCCCTTACAGCCACCGGCGGCGCCTCCAACAACGCGATCACCTACACCAGCAGCGACACCAACGTCGCCTCTGTTAGCGGCGCCACGGTCACCATCAAAGGTTTCGGCACCACCACCATCACCGCCAACCAGTCCGGCACCTCCGGACAGTACGCCACCGCCGCCGCCCAGCAGACCCTCACGGTCAACAAGGCCCTGATCACCGTCACCGCAGCCAACCAGCAGCGCCCCTACAACACCCCCAATCCCATCTTCACCGCCACCTACGGCGGCTTGGTAAACAACGATGATACCTCCGTCATAACCGGCACACCGACCTTCACCACCAGCGCCACCCAGGCCAGTCCCACCGGGAGCTACACCATCGTCCCGGTCATCGACGGTCTCTCTGCCACCAACTATACCTTCACAGCCGCCAACGGCACCCTGGCCGTCGATGTCGCCAGCCAGTCCATCACCTTCGATCCGCTGGTTGCCAGGACTTACGGCGATGCAGCATTCGACCTCAGCGCAACCGGTGGCGCCTCCGGCAATACGGTAACCTTCAGCAGCTCCAACCCGGCTGTTGCCACAATAAGCAATAACACCGTCACCATCAAGGGGGCCGGCACCGCCACCATTACCGCCAGCCAGACCGGCAACGGCAACTATGCCTCGGCCACTGCCCAGCAGCTCCTCACCATCAACAGGGCAGCTCTGACCATAACAGCCAAAGACACCAGCCGGGCCTACAATGCTGCGGACCCGGCCTTCAGCGTGGCCTACAGCGGCTTTGCCTACGGCGAGACGGAAAGCAGCCTTGCCGGCGCCCCCGCACTGAGCACGACAGCCATCATCAGCAGTCCGGTGGGGAGCTATCCCATCACCCCGGCCATCGGCAACCTGGCCTCCAACAACTACGCCTTCGGCTTCGCCAACGGTACCCTGACCGTCACCAAGGCCCAGGCGGACATCATCTGGTCCAACCCCGCGCCGATGACCTACGGCACCGCTCTGTCAGCCGCCCAGCTGTCGGCAACATCTTCGGTTCCGGGCGTCATCGTCTATACTCCGCCGGCAGGCGCTATGTTGAATGCCGGCAACGGCCAGACCCTTACCGCAGCATTTACTCCTGATGATAGCGTTAACTATCTGGCTGCCAGTAAAACCGTGCAGCTTGACGTCACCAAGGCCACCGCTGCCGTAAGCCTTGACAGCACCACCCTGAACCAGGCCTTCGACGGCAGCCAGAAGGTCGTCACCGCCACCACTACTCCGCCAGGGCTTGCCTACCTCGTCACCTACAACGGCAACAACATGGCCCCGAGCGCAATCGGCAGTTACGGCATCGCTGCCACCATCAACAGCCCCAACTACCAGGGGAGCAGCAGCGGAACACTGGTGATAAGCGACACATCCGGGCCTGCGATTATCGTCTCCACCCTGGCTGACGGCAGCATCACCGGCAACGCCACCCTCAACATCAGCGGCAGCGTATCCGACCACAGCGGGGTAGCAGGAGTCACCGTCAACGGCACTCCAGTGACCGTAACCTCTGGCAGCTTCAGCCATGCGCTCACTTTAGTTGCCGGAGCGAACCCAATCACCACAATTGCCACTGACACACAGGGCAACAGCACAACAGACACCAGAACCATCACCCTGGATAGCGCCGCCCCCATGCTGACCATATCGGCTCCGGCCGACAACAGCAAGACCGCCCAGCTGCTGGCTGCCATAACCGGAACGATAAACGAAACTTCCACCGTCACGGTCACCGTCAACAACGGCACACCCAGGAACGCCTCCATTACCGGAAACAGCTTCAATGCTACCGTTAGCCTTGCCAGCGGCCTCAACACGATAACTGTTTCCGCAACCGACCTGGCAGGCAATACCTCCAGCGCAGTCCGCACAGTAACCTACGACAACACGAATCCGTCCCTGGCAATCACCAGCCCCAACCAGGACATCACGACGGCACAGAACAGCATCACCGTCAGCGGCACGGTCAGCGACACCATTACCGGCACCACAGTCAAGGTTACGTTTGACAGCCAGAGCTATTTCCCGGCCATCGCCAATGGCGCCTTTTCACAGCAGCTGACCATCAGTGCCGAGGGGACCTATGCGATCACGGCAATAGCAACCGACGAAGCAGGCAACAGCAGCAGCGCGACCAGAAATCTGATCTACAGCATAGCAACGGTCAGCGGTGTCTGCGGCAGCGCCAACAGTAGCACGGTTACAGCGATTCCCACGGCGAACCTCTGCAAGGACGGCACTGCGTCAAACGTAGGCGGCACCGGCCCCTGGACCTGGTCCTGCGCAGGAATCAAAGGGGGGACAACCGCAACCTGCTCCGCAATCCTTCCGAAGAGCGGCGTAGCTGTCCATGCTCCGGGAAAGACAAGGCCGGATCTGACAGATGCCCTGCGTACCCTGAATATTTTAACCGGGGGCATTGCCCCTACAGCTACGGACTATGATCAGCTCGATGTCGCCCCTCTCGATAGCAACGGCAAGCCACATGGGGACAATGTCATAGACACCTATGATGCAATAGGGATTCTCAGAATGCTGGTCGGACTGCTGTAGAGAAATCAACGGAGAAAGGGAAGAAGTGACAATGAAAATAGCAATGAGACTCATCATAACGATAGTAACAGCGACCTTAGCTGCCTGCGGCGGTGGAGGCGGCGGGGTGAGTGAACCTGCACCTGCAAAAACAGCGGCAGTGCTCAAGATCGGAACCCAGGGGACACTCGCACCGGGCACGTCACTTTACGGGGTCGGCGTCACGGTAACTCTTCCTCAAGGGGTGACCGTTGCCACCGACAGCAGCGGCAATGTTGCATCTTCTGTGGCGGTCGTCTCCGGAGTGGCAACTGGAGGGAGCATGGCAACTCCGGTCTACACCCCGGCGACCGCCACTGCCAAAGCGACCCTCAAGCTTATCGTAGCCGCCCCAGGAGCAGGCTTCGGTGCCGGGGAGTTTGTTGCCGTAACCTGCATGCTGCCGGCAGGCAACAGCTTGCAGGAGAGCGATTTCCCGGCGACCATTCTGGGCAACCTCGAACCGGCCAATCAGCTGCTTGCTCCGGTAAGCGGGCTTACTCCTACGATTACGGCTACTCTGAACTGATAATGCAAGCAGGTTGATACAATGGGAGCGATACAGATCAATCAATCAAATTGGGAGGATGCAAAATGAAAACTGGCATATCGTTTAAACTAACATCAAGATTTCTTACGATTGTATGCATTGCGGCTATCTCAGCAATCACCACCGGGTGTCAGACAATGATGGATGCGGCTGTGAGAGCAAAACTCGGTCATAATTCAGAAGCACCAAACATATCTTCAATTACTTCATATCCGACGAACGACCCCGAAATAAAGATATACCTGTCGTATCTTGGGGCACTGGGAAATGACCTGCAGGGAATTCGCGGTGAAGCGATGGGGGCCGAAGAGTACGAAGATCAACTGAAAAAGCTTGAAGTTACCATGCGAAAGGCTTTTGAAGACTCACCGCTCGGAAGTGCTGAAGAAAAATTCGCCAACGCCGAAAAAGCAGTGGACGATCAAAGAAGAATGGGCCCTCCAAATTACCTGACGCTGCTGCCTGATGGAGCAGACCCCAAGGCGTCAAGTGTGCGCATAGCCAGGTTAGCAGTTCTGGGTAATGAGGAAATTGAAGCTAAATCCACATCAATTTCAATTCTTTATAAGTTTAGCTCAGCTCAGAAAATGTCGGAAAAAGCTTACGAAATTACGAACAAGCTCAGGCCGGTTTTTGCAGCTCAACAGGGGTGGCAATTTCAAGACCCGGCTTTTTTGAAAAAACAAATGGACCAGAGTAAGTCGATTGTAGAAGGCAATAATTATATGAGCCCGGAGGCTAAACGCAAAAACCTTAAGTTTTTCGAAGGACAAAATAAGCTCTATGACGCGGGTCAAGCAATGATTCAATATTTCTGGGCTAGTGATTATCGCTCTCACGTCGGAACGATGAGTGTCCCGGCCAATAATATTATGATGATAAATGTAACGCCTAACCCCGAACCGGAGAACGGTACCTACTATTTATCTGTTGCATTCATCAGTTCCATTAATCAGCCCAGGAACAAATGATGAACGGAGTCTATCTAAACTACCCATTATTAGCGCGGATTATTTCCGTGCTCGCCCTCTGCCTTATCACCACCGGTTGTTTTACCCCAATCAGTGATGTTAAAATTAATGCAGGCAGTCCAAGTCTGCAAAGAATACTAAGCTCCGCGGAAGAGATCAGAAAACTGACAGATAGCAGGAAGGAAAGTCCTGTTTCAGCTGTTCAGAGAGACCAAACTGCGAAGTCGCAATTTGAGAGTGCATTGTCTACCTGGAGAGGATCTCCTCAGTACACTCCAACAATGGCTAATAATGCCTTTAATACGGCGCCGGTAAAACTTTTAGATGCGTATATCGGCTATCTGAACGAAACAAAAAAAATATCACCCGCAGTGGATGTTTTGCGCATTGCCGTAAAGGAAGCGGACAAAGCGAGAAGTTATCGGAGGGCGGTGCGATATCGCATTGAGCTTGCCGAAACATTGGCACGTATCGGGCAGCTCGAGGCGGCCCAGAGTTCGTTGAATGAGGCACAGGCCATAGTGGACCGTGTCTTTGGCCAATTATCAACAGGCACAAACAAGATAGACCCATTCCAGTTGGCTGCCAATGCCGCTGTTTTTTCGGCGTCAGTCAGACTAGGGGGCGCTGTTGATCCTGTCAAGTTGGCGTCTTTCGCCGACAGATACGCAAACGCTTTAGAAACAACCCCCGTCCTCAGATTCGTCAGTATAGAAACCCCCTCGATAAGCTTCGATGCTCTGTCTCACCAAATGAATGACGAAAAATACTACCGCCGTGATCAGGAAACCTGGCGATGGCTTGCAATTGGGGCTCTCCGCGCGGGCGACAAAAATCTTGCCAAAAAGCTCTTGAATCTCATGCTGAATTCGTCCGAAGCCGCAGAGCGAAACATATTCGCGGACGAGTGGAAGAAGGGACTTTCTTCGTTTGAGGCCACATCCTACATGCAACACTTTTACATCTCGCCCGAAAACCTCAGACATCAAAAATTTACTGACACAATTTTTGGCTTGGAGACAAAATTTGATTCAGCACTTGCCGGCGCAGAAATGTATCTGATGCTTGATGAACCGGCTTCGGCTGAGAAACTGATTGCGCAGGCAAAGGTAACCCTGCCTGCCATAACCACATTTTCAGATGAGTTGAAAGCATTGGGACACCTTGGCTTACATGTGGAGCAGCGAACAGCGGACATACAACGAGTTTCCGGAAAACTTCTGCTTAAGAACCAGCGTTGGCGCGATGCGTTGGCGCAGCTTGATCAATACATCGAGTGGTCTGAAGCACACCGCAATATTCTGTCTTTGGAAGAACGCCTGCCCTACTTCAGGAGCCAGGTTCAAGGATCCTATCTTGATGCATTGCTTGCCAAAGCTTCTCTCTACGCTGCCGAACCTACGGAATCAAACTTTTTCCTCGCGCTGGAAGCCCTCGGCAGGCTCAAGGCAAGACATCTCAGAGACTCCCTGGATGCAGGCGGAAAAATAAAAACTGTTAAAGAACATTCGACAAAGAGCAGCGTTGATTCAATCGTTAAAGATAATCAGGGATTTTTATCAATCACCGACACCGGTGAAAAATTAATACTCTTCTTTGCTGATCGGGATGGGAAAAAAATTCGTATCACCAACAAACCTGAAGATTTTGATAAAACGATTCTGTCTTTCAGAAACAACCTTGCCGAACTGCAAGAGTTTGATGCGTCAACTGCACGGCAAATCACCGTACAGGCTCTTGGCGAGCTTGAGACCAGAGTTTTCGGCAAACAAAGACTGGTCGTTGAAATTGACGGCTCACTGAGTTTTTTGCCGATCGAGTTGTGGCTGAGTTCGAACATGGTGCCTATGGGAAAAGAGACCGCTGTCTCCTACATCCCGTCACTTGCGATGTCTGATCTCGGCCGAACTTCCAGACCTGTAAAAGGAGTCCTTGCCTTGGGAGATGCGCGTTTCGATCAAAAGCAGCAAATCAGCGCTATCGGCGGCACTGGCGAATACGCAACGCGTGGGAAAAGGAACTCCCTTGGCTTCTCGCCTCTTCCGGAGACACGAGAGGAAATCGTTTCAATCATAAAAAGTGTGCGAGAAGGTGGGAAGGCAATTCTTGGTCAAGACGCCACGAAATCGAACTTTTTTCAAGAGGCTCGCGTACCTTATCGATATCTGCATTTTGCAACTCACGGCGTTGTCGGTGGTGAAATTCCTCGTCTAAACGAACCGGCCCTCGTCCTTACCCCGGAAGGCAAAGACCCGGGTTTTCTCACAGCGACTGAAATCGGTAAAATGGATATCGCGGCGGATCTGGTCGTATTGTCCGCCTGTAATTCGGGAAACGGGGAATACTATAATGGCGAAGGGCTTATGGGACTTGGTCGAGCGTTCATCCTTGCCGGCGCGAAAGCAGTCGTCGTCTCTCTATGGCCGGTAGACAGCATGACCACAAAGGAACTGATGGTTAAGTTCTATAGCGAGCTTGAAGTGACCGGCAACGCTACGCTCGCATTGGCAAATGCGCGCAAAGCGATCATGGATAGTAGTACCCGGACCAACAAAGAACAACGAGGTTTAAAGATAATATCTTCCAAGGCAACTGCCGGCGATTTCAACGGGCGCACGAACCCGTTCTACTGGGCGCCCTTTGTAGTGGTCGAGTCAGGATTATAAGTCGGGATAAGGGAGGACTTTGTTTACATTTTGGTAAGTCTCGGGTCATTCTTCAGGTCATCGTAGAGAGTGCTGATGGAGTATCCCCCTTCCAACAACGGTATCCTCTCCTCAACGATTTTTTACCAGCCCCTGACAATGACATCATCGATCTGCCACCACCAGGCGTAGGTGGCGTTGGAATAACGGAAGCGGATCATAACGCTGGATTTCCCCGCAGCCGGCCCTGAAATATCCATGAGTTCCCGGCGCGGCCCGCGATACGAAGCTCCGCTCTTCTGCCAGACTGAAGTCCAGGGTCCACTCGACCCGTTGCTGCTGACCTCGACGACGGCAACCTCGTCGAGATGGGCAAGGAAGTCGCTCTTGAATTCAAGTTCGACCGTACCGCAGGATGACAGATTCAGGAGCGGTGTCCGCAGCTCCGTGTTCATAGCGCCTGCGAAATAGCTGGTGGCATCGCTGTCGGCAATGGCGAACTTGCCGGTGCCGCCGGTGAAGTTTACCCGCTGTTGCGGATTGTTGAGTACCCATTGATATGAGGAACTCGGCACACTCCATCCCGTTGGCAGCGCACCGCTCTCGAACTTCTCCAGGAGATATACCTGGTACTGGGACTGTTTCGCCGTGGTGAAGTCCCAGGTAAAGTTACTGTTAACAGGTATACCGGCCAGATTCTTTACCCCGGTGGTGATGGTGACCGTGTAGGTGGTGTAGTAGGCGAGCGGAGCGGATGGTGTGAACGTCGCCGTTTTCGTTGACGTGTTGTAGTTTACGGTGCCGCTGACGCCGTTGCTGACAATAAAGGTGGTGGCGTTGATTGTTGCGGGGTCCATGGCTTCGGCGAACACGACCGAAAGCACCTGGCTGACCGGTACTTCGGCTGATTTGTCGGCAGGGACCGGGCTGGCTGGAGGAAGGCTTCCGCCGCTCCACATGAGATTCTTGCGATTGGCGGCGTGGCAGGAAACGTTTGTGCAGGAGCCTCCCTGGGAAGCAATGTAAGAGTAGGTAAAAACCGCCGATCCCCCCTGGATCACATCGTAGGCCTTGTTCACGTGCCTGTCGATGCTCGTGATGGTGGTGCCGTCGGTGGTGGTGCCGCTGTGACAGATATTGCAGGTATAGGCCGTATGCCGGTCATGGGTATTTGCCTTCGGAGAACCGTTCGCATAGAGGGGGGGATTGCCGTGGCAGCTGTTGCAGGCAAGGGGGCCGGAAATGCCCCAGGCCGGGGAGCTGTTCGCAGGAACGGCGCCGCCGTATGCCGAAGTGCCGGAGCTGTGGCAGTAGGTGTTCCTGCACGAAGCAAAACCGTCACCCGGCTGCGGGGTTCCTTTGTAGGAAGTGACATTCCCGAAAACCGGATCGAACAGGACATCTACCTTGTGATCCACATGCTTCGAGGTGCCATGGCAGCCCTTGCAGTTATTGGTTGTGGTGAACGGCTCGTCCTTCCATTTGTGACAGATGGTACATTTCTGCGTGTAAGCCTGATACTCCGTGATGCCGTAGTTGAAGAGCAGATGCTTCGTATGGCTGCCAGTGGAGATGAGGGTGCCCCCATGGTAGATCGTGCCGTCCCCTCCATGACATTTTCCGCACTGGGAAGCAGTGGTGTTATGCCCCCACAAGGGCCGGGTATATATTGTCGGTGCTCCCAGGCCGGTCGCCGGGTTCTGGACATTGGAGTGACAATAGACGGTGCAGGAACCATAGGGGGCGCCCGGAGCGTGTCCGCTTGCCGAGTAGTTAGCGTAGCCATTGGCGGGGTTCGGCACGACATCGATCTGGAGATTGACGTGATTGGCGAGGCTGGCGATCGTGCGGCTGCTGCTTACGGTGGAACTGTGGCAGGTATTGCAGTCCATGGCGCCGTAGGTACTGCCGACAATGGGATCTATCGTCGTGCTGATGTGCCTGCCATGGGAGCCGGTCGTGATTTTCCGCGGCGAGGAGCTGTCGCCGCCGTGACAGCCTGTGCAGTCGGTCGGCAGAGCCGTTCCCCAGGCGGGCTGGACATTCGGGGAGAATACCGTGGCGCTTGTCCCCTGGCTGTGGCAGTACAGGTTGTTGCAGGCGCCGAACGTGTTGGTCTGGCTCGGCAGATAATCATCGAGGGGGCCGGTATAGGTCCCTCCGGGAACATCGGTGGGGCCGTGGAGCTGAACGAGCAGATTCCTACTGCCGGCGCTGGCGGCATGGGCAAATTTGTCCGTTTCGGCGGCATGGTCGGGATGGCACTTCCGGCACTGCCCGATGCCGGTGTAATAGGTGTCATGCTTTGCATGGCTCCCCGCAGCGCCCGATGCCCCGCCGGAGGGGTAGGCGCCGTGGCATTTCACGCAATCGGCAGGATAGCTGAAACGGGGGTTGCCCCACGCCGGCGTGGCGGCTTCGAAATGGCAGTTCACATTGGCGCAGCTCTGCATGACCGGCATGCTGGTCTGGTTGAAGAAAGTTCCCTTGCCGTATGTTGCCGCAACGGGCGAACCGTTGATATTGGAGGCAAGGCGGATGACTCCAGTCCGGTGGGCCGAGGTATAGCCGGTGCTGCCCGGATGGCACTTTTCGCAGGAAACTGCCGTCGCATCGGCGGGCGTGTGGGTCAGATGGTTTCCCTTCAGGCCGCCATCGATGACGGACCGGGTCGGGGCGTCGATCGGGCGGAGATCGTTGACATCCCGCTTTCCGTGACAGCCGCCACAGTTGAGCGTTGCGTGGCAGGGAAGGGGAGGAGTCGTTAGCGCCAGGAAGAATAGAATGACAACTGCGCACCGCAGTTTCGTATGATTCACGTCTGTCATCACCTGTTGAGAGTCTGAATTGCACCATGACGTGAAAGAGAATGCCCTGCGCATATGTAGTAATAAACTTAAAAGAGTCAGACCTACAGAATCCAAATCATGTGCTCCTTTATCCCGGTTTTCTGTCTTTGGGTTCTGGATAATACGGGCTTTATGAGGGCAGTTCAATAAATATCTATTGTGGATTCAGCTCATTATTGCGGATATTGCTACTTTTCTTGCCGGTTTAGCCTCCCGAATTCCCCTCTTTTGCCTGCTGTGGACGCAACTATAGCGTTGCACCGGTTTTGACCCGCGCTCTTGTTTACTGTTTTCTTGGTTCCAGCGTGAAGACGACTATGATCTGTACCCATGTGCTGAACAAAGGTGGCCGGGAGGTGCGCACTCCTTTGGACCGGGCGGCGTGATGGAAAACGGAGAGGATGGGAAGAGTCAGGAATCGAGGCTAAATCTTGTGACAGCTGAAGCAGAGATCGCTTTTGTCGAGTGTCACTGCGAGGTGGGGTTTTTCAGGGTTCTTCAGGTTGTGACATGAAATGCAGGTGACCTGACCGTTCAACAGCTTTATCCCTGCACCAGTCACCTGCTCAACCGGCAGGTAGGATTCCGGTTTGTCGACAGGAGGGTAATCCCTGTTGATCGGATGACCGCAAAAAAAATTCCCGATAGTTACGGATAGTTTTACTGACGGTGCTATCAGTCCATCGTGGCAGCTCAGGCAGTCAATGCCGCTTCCCTCGCTGTCAACTTTACTCCCGTAATGAAGAATCTCCTCAGCTCCCGGAGTCGAAATCGAAAGTGCTGAAAGAATGGCTGCCAGCGCGACCGCTTTTACCAGGACAGTTCCTTTCATAACCTGTCTCCCTTTTTGGACTCATCAGTTAAACGTATTTGAATTTACCACAAATAGCTCTTTATGCAAAATGGAAAGCGTCAGCTCTTGATCGTCCTGCCGTGGTGAGGAGAGAGTTTGAGCAGTCTGGCAGCAAGTTCCTCCAGTTCGATTACATAGCGGCTATCCAGCTTTTTCAGCCAGCGCCGGGGGATTTCCCTCATGCCATAGTAGGCACCGGCAACTCCTCCTGCTATGGCTCCGGTCGTGTCCGCATCTCCCCCCTGGTTGACAACCGAGGTCAGACACTCTTCGAAGGAGCGGCTGCTGAAGAAATAGTGGAATACGGTCTGGAGCGTATCTACGACATAGCCTGATGCCAGACCGGGATAGGGGGCGAATCTGAAGGCGGGGTACTCTTCGGCCAGCATGTCGGCCTCTCGTCGTAACCGGTTCTTTTCGGCACCGAGCAGAGCCAGGTGGATCATCCGCCCGTAGGTGATGCAGGCGGCATCGGAGAGCGGATGGTTATGCGTCAGGTGCCCATGCTCGATGGAGCATTTCTCCAGCAGTTCATTGTTCCCCAGAGTATACAGCGCCAGCGGCGTCATCCTCATCAGTGCCCCGTTGCCGGCATCCCACTGGTTGGGCGGGGTCTCCAGATCACCCTTGAGCATGAAGTTCCGGATGCCGCGCCGGCAGGTGTCGCCCACGTCGATAGGTCTTGATTTGAGCCAGCCGGCAAACTCGCCTGCAATCGCCCGGAGATGCCAGCCTCCTGCAGCCGCGATCCCCCGTGCCAGGCAGAGCGTCATGTCGGTATCATCGGTCACCTGCCCTGGTTTGAGCCGCAGCCATCCACCGCCGACCATCTCGGTCAGCCTGCCGTATTTTGCGGCAATCTCGCCGCTCGTCATGAACTCCACCGGTGCGCCGAGCGCATCCCCGACAGCGACACCCAGAAACAGGGCTCTGCTGCGGGCAGCCAGCTCGTCATGATGATTATGAGTCACTTGCCCCCCAGCAGTTCACCCGTGCACCCTACGAGAAAGTCGAAGACCTCTTGACGGCTTTCGATGAAACGCGGCAGCTCCCGGATCATGATCTCTTCCGCCATCTGCAGGACCCGCTGTTCGTCGCTGCCGAGTTCATCCATGACTGCGCCGAGCATCGGGAGCACCTCGTACAGGTCGTCACGATTGAACGGGTTTTTGTCCGGTTTGCCGCTGAATTTCGGGACGCTCCGATTGAGCGTATCTTTCGGATATTTGTAGTAGAGGTCTGAAGCCTTGATTATGATTCCCATCTGTCTTCTCCTTCCAGAAAGCGTGACCGTCGTGGGCTGTCTCTCACTGCAACGCCTCTGCTTTAAGACCTTGGCGTTGTTCTGTATCGACACAGATTAACCGGCGCAAAAAACGGCAACTTTATAAGCGGCGATCAGCCCCGGCTGTTTCCGTTCGATATAGCCCACTACGGTCACGCAGTCATTATTTGCAGCCGCACCCTCCTGAAGAGCAGTGGCTGACGCACCCTTTCGCAGTCTTCCGGTCGATGCCGTGTGCTTTGCAGCAGGCAAGAGAATCCGGTTCTACGAACCACTCGCCACCGGTTTCTCTCCCTTTCAGGTCGCCCTCTCTTAGGAGCATCAGTACCTTGGTAACCGTTGTCCCCAAGTATTCGGCTGCATCAGCAATGGTCAGACAGTTTTCGATTGACATGATTTCCTCCCCGGCACGATGAGATGTTTCACTATTTCCGGTTCACTTAACGTGCCATGCAGTCCGGTGCTCCGTAATGGTCCGGTTTAAGGGGGGCGGGCTGATCGGGGCGAATGTGGTGAGTTGTAATATGCTTAATGAGTAAACAGCACTGCCGCAGCTATCGACATATGAAAGTTCATATTACTGTTGAATCGACAGAGAGGCAGTGGCAAAAGACTGCAATATCGGCAAGTTATCCTGTTGGCACGGTTCAGGCATTTGTCAGATTGAAACAGCGGCAGCAAAAAAAGATTTCAGTCGGGCAACGGAGCCCTGCAGACGCCACTCTGCAGGGCTCTTTTTCATGGTAAAGGGGGATTAAGTCATGGGAAACGCATGTACCGGAAGAAAAAACATTCAGGGGCATCCATGCTTTGGCGGCAATCACCATAAGAACGGCAGGATGCATCTTGCCGTTGCTCCGAAGTGCAATATCAAATGCGGCTACTGCAGCCGCCGTCACGACTGCGCGAATGAATCCCGGCCGGGGGTCACGAGCCGGATACTGACACCGGTCGAGGCTCTGGAGAAGGTTCGCGAGGTCATGGCAAGCGAGATGCTAGGCTCTCTCATCAAGGTCATCGGGATCGCCGGACCAGGCGACCCGCTGGCAAACGAGGAGACTTTCGAGACCTTCCGGCTGATCGGGGCCGAGTTTCCTCATCTGATAAAATGCATGAGCACCAACGGGCTGCTTTTGCCTTCGCGGATTGACGAGCTCGAAGAGCTGAATCTGCACAGCCTGACCGTGACGGTCAATGCTCTGGATCCGTCAGTAGCAGCGCGGATCTATACGCGGATCAACTATGAGGGGAAGGTTATCTCCGGTATTGAGGCCGGGCGGATACTCATAGCAAACCAGCTGGAAGGGCTGGCCAGGGCGGCGGAGTACGGGATGACCATAAAGGTGAATACCGTCTTCATCCCCGGGGTGAATGAATCCCAGATCCCCCTGATCGCGGAAAAGGTAAAGTCGCTGGGAGCATTTGTCATGAATGTCATGCCGATCATTCCGCAGTCGGATTTTGCCGGAATAACCCCTCCTACGCCGGAAGAGCTCTCTGCCGTACAGGCTGCAAACGAGAAGATCATCGGACAGTTCAAGCACTGCCGTCAGTGCCGGGCCGATGCAGTCGGCCTGATCGGTCAGGATATGCAGTTTGCCAGGGCATCATGTTCCGGATCCTGAGGTATGGAGACTCTGCCGTTCAACCGCTCCCATGGCGAGAGTTTTCTCCGCGGCGCAAAGGCGGAGGGGTGGATAACCGATCAGCGGGAGATCGAATTTCTCCTGGCAGCCTGCCCGGAAGGGTGCCTTGTCACTCTTGACAACGACCGGCCGGCAGGGTTCATAACCACAATACGATATGCAAAATCGGCCTGGATCGGCAATCTTCTGGTGCTGCCCGAATGCCGGCGCCTGGGAATGGGCAGGGCCTTGATGCAGCAGGTTCTCGATCAACTGGATAGCGCAGGATGTGAAACAATATGGCTTACCGCATCTGCTGACGGAGCGCACCTCTACCGGACGCTGGGATTCAGGCAGATCGACCGTGTGCAGCGCTGGAGAGGCTCCGGTTCGGCTCCCGGTCGCGGGATGAACAGCTTTTACTCTGCTGCCGTTGCCACAGTCGATTACATGGGGTGGGGTGATAACCGTCGGCTGATTTTCGAAGCTCTTCCGGAAAATTGCTGCTGTGTCACAGCCCATGACGGTTTCATGGTTTGCACTCCCGGGGGTGACGGCCTGCATATAGGCCCATGGGGGGCTGTTTCCAGGGAGGCCGCAGCTGCTGTTCTCGGGGCTGCTCTGCCTGGTGAAGGAGCCGGAGGGGAGATCTTCCTCGATTCCCCGGAAAAAAATCATGGGGCTGCGGAGCTTCTCTCTTCGAGGGGATTTTCCGTCGCCGGCAGTACCCTTCTGATGTGCCGGGGCAGAGCTCCTGAGTACCGGCCTGAGTATATCTATTCGCTGGCGAGCATGGGGAGTTACGGCTGAGCGGGTTTCAGATGTGGAAATGCCCGATCCTAAGACCGGGCATTTCCCTGGATCAGGTCGGGTGGTTAAGCATCTATACAAGTCCCATGGCAACCATGGCATCGGCAACCTTGATAAAGCCGCAGATATTGGCGCCGAGCACGTAGTTTCCCGGTGCTCCGTACTCGTCTGAAGTTGCATAGCAGTCGTTGTGAATACGTACCATGATGTCTTCGAGCTTATTTTCGGTATAGTCGAATTTCCAGGAATCGCGACCGGCATTCTGCTGCATTTCCAGCGCCGAGGTGGCGACACCGCCGGCATTGGCGGCTTTGCCCGGACCGTAGGAAATCTTGGCGTCCAGGAATACCTTGACTCCTTCCGGGGTGGTCGGCATGTTCGCTCCTTCGCCGACGGCCATGCAGCCGTTCTTCACCAGGGTCTTGGCATCCTTGCCGTTGATTTCATTCTGAGTGGCGGACGGCATGGCCACCTGGCAGGGAATGTCCCAGATGTTGCCGTTGGCGATGTACTTGGCGTCCTTGTGCTTCTTGGTGTACTCCTGGATCCGGCTTCGCTCCACCTCCTTGAGCTGCTTGATCAGGTCAACGTCAAGACCTTTGTCGTGATAGATGACGCCGTTGGAGTCGGAGCAGGCCACGCACTTTCCGCCCAGTTGGTGGATCTTTTCTATGGTGTAGATCGCTACGTTGCCTGAGCCGGAAACCAGGCAGGTCTTGCCGTCGAAGGAGTCCTTGCGGACCTTGAGGGCCTCATTGATGAAGAAGGTGGCGCCGTAACCGGTGGCTTCGGTGCGTACCAGTGATCCTCCCCACTTGAGGCCTTTGCCGGTCAGGACTCCGGCCTCCCAGCGGTTGGTGATGCGCTTGTACTGGCCGAACATGTAGCCGATTTCGCGACCGCCCACACCGATATCGCCGGCAGGAACGTCAGTGTGTTCTCCGATGTGACGATAGAGTTCGGTCATGAAGCTCTGACAGAAGCGCATAACTTCATCATCGCTCTTTCCTTTCGGGTCGAAGTCGGAGCCACCCTTGCCGCCACCGATCGGCATGCCGGTAAGGGAGTTCTTGAAAATCTGCTCGAAGCCGAGGAATTTGATGATCCCCAGGTAGACTGACGGGTGGAAACGAAGACCCCCTTTGTATGGACCGAGCGCGCTGTTGAATTCGACCCGGAAGCCGCGGTTGATGTGTACCTGCCCCTTGTCGTCCTGCCAGGGCACCCGGAATATGATCTGGCGCTCGGGTTCGCAGATCCGCTCGATAATTTTACGCTCCAGGTATTCGGGGTGCTTTGTGACAACCGGACCGAGTGATTCAAGTACTTCGGCCACTGCTTGATGGAATTCCACTTCACCTGGGTTACGTTTCAGAACATCCTGATAAATATTCTGAAGTTTGTCGTCCATCTGTGCCATTACAACCTCCTCAATGATTAAAGTAAGTGCATTTAATACCCAACAAAATATATAAATGCAAATAAATTAATCATGTAATTAGGAATATGTATAAAACATAGGCAATAATGATTTGGGTTGGCAAATTTAATTGTGTATATAATTGTATTTGCATAAAATATGGGCATTAATCCTGAGTTGGTGATGGCAGCAGCCGTAGCTGCATTTTTGACAGGAGAGTGCATATAAAATGCGCACTGCAATTCGCGTGACTTTTGCTAGAATAAATAAATGAGCACACCCTGATCATTAATGACTTTATAACATGTCGGATTCGGGCTGTTTTATTGTCCGAGATATGCTTACTTTGACTTTGGTCAAAACGGTATGATTCCTGCTCAAGTATGATCTGCTATACTTCCGAGTTACGTGAATCGGCAATGTTGAAAATAGCTTCTCGGATAATCATTATCTTAGCCCCCAGAGGAGAAACCAGATAATATGCAGATAGTCGCCTGTATAAAGCAGGTCCCGGATACAACCCAGGTCCAGATTGACCCGGTGACTAATACTCTGGTTCGGGAGGGGATTCCGTTCATCGTCAATCCCTACGATACCCATGCCATAGAAGAGTCACTCAGGCTTAAGGACCTTTTCAGTTTCAGTGTAACAGCAATATCAATGGGGCCGCCAAACGCGGAGGCGACGCTCAGAAAGGCGCTTGCACTCGGAGTCGACCGTGCGGTGCTCCTTTCCGACCGCGTTTTCGGAGGGGCAGATACCCTGGCTACCAGCAATGTTCTGGCCGAAGCGATCAGGAAGCTGGGCGAAACAGAAGAGGTCGGGATCATCTTCTGCGGCAAGCAGACCATTGACGGCGATACCGCACAGGTGGGGCCGGGAATCGCCACCAGGCTCGGCTGCACCCAGCTTACTCTCGTGGACAGGATCCTGGAGCTTGATCCGGAGAAGCGGAAAATAAGGGTCAGCCGCAAGCTTGAAGGGAGGCACGAGATCGTCGAAGCTCCTCTTCCCGTTGTGATAACGGTCGTCAGGGAGCTCAACCGTCCCCGCTACCCGACCGTTCCGAGCCGTCTTGCCTCCTTCGAAAAAGAGGTCGAACTCTGGAACAACCAGACCCTGAAGCTCGACGAGCAGAGCATCGGCCTTAAAGGCTCTCCTACCTGGGTCAGCCGGATCTTTTCCCCGGAGCGAGATAAGGGGGAGATGCTGGGGGATGGTGTAAATGATCCAGTCGGAACGGCGCATCTGCTGATAGATAGGCTGCTCGGCAAGGATTTACTGGCTCTGTAGGGGCGAGGCATGCCTCGCCCTGTTTGAATTGCCGCCATACTTGGGTGACGCATGCGTCGCCCCTACGAAGGATATTCCATGACTGAAGCAATAAAACCTGTTAAAAAACCGCGGGGCAAGGCCTCGCTCATCGAGGGGAAGTGCATTGCCTGCGGAGCCAGGTGCCAGAGTGTCTGCCCGGTCAACTGCATTGAAATGAACGAAGCCGGCGAGCCGATCATCGATCAGTCGAGGTGCATCGGCTGCCTCAAATGTGTCAAGATCTGTCCCGCCCAGGCGATCGAGATGTTCTTCACTCCCGAGGAGCAGGCCATCCTCGACGAACTGGTCGGAGAAGCCGAAGCGGCAACGGAAGAAGACGATGCCGAAGCCAAAATCCTTTCAGCCAAACTTGCTGCCTACAAGGGGGTCTGGGTCTTTGTGGAGCAGACCGAAGGGGAGGCTGCCAAGGTATCGTGGGAGCTGCTCGGGAAAGGCCGGGAGCTTGCCGATACCCTTGCCGTCCCGCTTTCAGCCGTCGTCCTCGGTGAAGGGGTTGAACACCTCTGCACAGAGGCCTTCGAGTACGGCGCCGACCAGGTTTATCTTGTCGATGCCCCGGTTTTCCGGCATTACCGGACCGAAAGCTACCTGAAAGCAGTTTGTCAGCTGGTTGAAAAGTACCGGCCCGAGATCATTCTGATGGGTGCGACCGGACTCGGACGCGATCTTGCCGGTGCCGTGGCAACGCAGGTGAAGACCGGGCTCACTGCCGATTGCACCGGGCTCTCGATCGATGACAAGCGGAACCTGATGCAGACCCGTCCCGCGTTCGGCGGCAATATTATGGCCACGATCATGTGCGACAAGTTCCGTCCGCAGATGGCGACGGTCCGGCCGCATGTCATGCCGATGTCGGAAAAACAGCCGGGCCGGAGCGGCACCATAATCAGGGAAACCTGCGCCGTCAGGGAAGAGGATATCCTGGTCAAGGTCCTGGAGATCGTCAGCGACCGGAAGAAGGACAACGTCGATGTGGCCGGTGCGGAGTTCATCGTTTCCGGCGGCCGGGGGATGATGGGCAAGGAGAATTTCGCCATGCTGAAGGAGCTGGCCGATGAACTGGGGGGAGTCGTCGGCGCTTCCAGAAGCGCCGTAGATGCCGGATGGATGCCCCAGGAGCGGCAGGTCGGCCAGACCGGTAAGACCGTCCGGCCCAAGATATACATAGCCTGCGGGATCAGCGGCGCCATCCAGCACCTGGTAGGGATGCAGGATTCGGACGTGATCATCGCCATCAACCGCGACAAGGATGCCCCTATCTTCGAGGTAGCCACCTATGGCATAGTAGG
>Ga0134124_10000912_pt1 | contig 23717 bp, 27 predicted proteins | sample KB304_FD_96880 | JGI IMG/M metagenome (GOLD analysis project Ga0134124, IMG submission 96880) | Terrestrial soil microbial communities without Nitrogen fertilizer from Kellogg Biological Station, Michigan, USA - KB3-0-4 | ecosystem: Environmental > Terrestrial > Soil > Unclassified ... | reverse complement strand
TTGACCTTCAAACTTCGGTGACTAATGTCTCGCGTCCTCACAGATATTCCGACTTAGCTCAGTTGGTAGAGCAGGCGGCTGTTAACCGCCGGGTCCAAGGTTCGAGTCCTTGAGTCGGAGCAACTAGATCGGCCGAAAAGGCATCATCGTTCGCTGTCTCCCTCGATTGGCTCCCTCGAATGAAGGGAGCGACGACCGCGAGTGAGGCGCGGAACGAAGTTCGAACGTAGCGGCTCGTGGTCGACGCATGCTTGTGGCCAGCCAGGCCCTGGACGCCCGCGAGGTTGGACGACAGCTCGAGGTAGCGGGTGATCGCGGCGCTCCTGATGTGCTGGCCCGTGAAGATGGCCGCCTTCGTAGGAGGCAGCACCGCGGTCGCCGCTGCCGTCAGGTAGTGGCTGTACTTGTGCTTGCCGAAAATAAGTCCGACTTCTGGGGCGGCCGCCTTGAGCGCCTCGACGGCTCGATCGGTCAGCGGCACCTCACGGCCGAAGCTCTCCTTGTCGTCGTCGTCCCGGACGCGCAGTACCACCTCACCGGGAGCCCAATTCTCCGGCACGCTGAGCTTGTCGAGCGTCGTCGGCCTCAGCGTGGTGTCAAACATGAGCACGAACCGAGCGCGCACCGCGTGGCCCCACCGAGACTTGAGCGGCAGGGCAGCCAGAAGCCGCTCGATCTCGGCTGGACTCAGCTCGGGAGCTCGCACCCGCCGGCGGGTGTGATACTTGCGGCCACCCAGGGACTTGCTGACGGTAGGCACCACCAGCCGCGTCGGTGTCACGTTGGTCTCATGCAGCCACCGACAGAAGTTGCGGAGCGCGCTGGCCTCGTTGAGCACGGACTTGCGCAGCACCTCTCGAAGTCGACTAGTCACGTAAGTGGCAATCGCCGCGTCGCTCAGGTCGGCACTCGTGGCCCAAGCGCCGCACCAGAGCACGCTGTACATTTCGTACTGAGCTCGGGTGACTTCGCGCACCGCAAGCTGCCCAGCCCAGTCCGCCACTAGCTCGGTCAGCTGCTGCGCGTCAGTGACAGCGCTCGCTACGCTGCTTTGCCGGCGCGTGCGGCGGCCGCTGAGCGCCTCAGCATAGAGTCGGCGGCCCTCTGCTTCAGCTGCTGCGCTCGGTCGCTTAGCGGTCGGAGGTTCCGCTTTGATGCCCGTGCTGAGCTCGTGCTGCCGCTTGTCGATGCGGAATCGGACACACCAGATCCCGTCCTTGTTTCGCAGCTTGTGACCTTCTGAACGTCGACCCATTCCTGCAGATCCTTCACAGCGATGCGCGGCCGACAACCCGCCACACGGGGCAGGTCAGGTAACACGCGTGATCTAAAGAAGTTTTCCGAGTAGCCGAGCATGGCCGCCGCCTCCGGAATCGAGACCGCAACGCGCGGAAGCGGGGTAGGGGGCGTCAGCACCGGTGCAGGCGCCCGCGGCGGAGGCGGCGCTAGATGCTTTACGAGCGCGTGCAGCTCCGCCGGTCGCGCCACGAGAAAGAGCCGATCCACGGTGCGATCGAAGTCGTTCACGCTGCCACCGCACCCACGTCAACAATCGTTCCAACCAGCTGCCGCACTGCCTCGCCCAGGTCGGCGCCTGCATCCAAGTCGCTCGGGCTTTCGACCCCCGCAGTGGCCCACAGAGCTGCCCATTCCTGCGTACCGCTCTCCACTACAAGGCAATCCTCGTTGATCCAGAGTCGCACGGTGCCACGCCGGCTCGGCTCGATGAGCACGCGGCTGATCCTTCTGCTCGCCGTTTTGCGCATGAATAAGCCTCCAATTGCTAGTTCTAGCGAGCGCTGAGCGCCTCTCGCTACGTGACTCACCGCGCTGATCAGCGTCGAGTGAGTGTCTATCCCTATGGCTGAAAGTCGCCAAAAAGATCAAGCCCTAACAAGCGCCTTCGCGAGCCTTACATTCGAATAGTTCGGCGCCGAGGCCAAAGAGCGATCTCGCCGGGGGCAGGATCCAAGAGTGGACGGCGATTTACCGGCGCCCATCAGTAAAGGGTCACATCATCATGAACAGCAGTGAAACGCTCGGCAACATTGTCCGAGCCCAGGTCTCCACTCTCGCGCACTCGCTGGGCACGAGGGCTGCCGCTCGCAAGCTCTCGATCAACAAGGACACCCTTGCTCGAATCTGCGCCGGTCTCCCCGTGCGCGATGGCACGATCTTGGCCGCCGCTCACGCACTCGGCATCTACGGGGCGCCTGCACCGGTGGCGCTCTCGACGCTTCCCACGGCCTCGGACGTTGGCCGCTGAACGCAAAAACGGCGACCCGCCACAGGCCGCCGTTTTGCGATTCCCTCTCAAGGAACCGTTCACAAAATGTCATCACTATTATGGGACCGGCTGAGTGCTCCCGCTAGCTGTGCGCCGTCGATTTTTGTCGTCCTCGACTTGGTGGAAACGCCATGAACGAATCGATCGCCGAGTGGGAAGCGCGTCGGAGAGCATTGATGCAACCGCCGGGCATTATCACCGCCGCCGCGCTGCTGAAGCGCGCGAAAGACAAGCCTGAGTTTCTGATCCACGAACGCATTCCCGCGGGCGGCATCACGCTCGTAGTGGCCCCGCCGGGGTCAACTAAGTCATGGCTCGTCTACGATCTGGCGCTGAAGGTCGCGCAGGGCGGCAAGCGCAAGTGGCTCGACACGGAGGCCACCAAACAGGGGCCGGTGCTGGTGCTCTCCTACGACAACCCCACCGAAGAGACTAGCCGGAGATTCAAGCGCCTAGGCCTACGGGACGATGATCCGATCTTTTTTCACAGTGTAGATCGTGATGCCTGGAAGATGCCGGCGGCGGCCGAAACGCTGGCTGATCTGTGCCACGAGATCAACCCGGTGCTGGTGGTCGTTGACTCATTCCGCCAAGCATTCGTAGGCAACGAAAACAGTAGCGAAGAAATGGCCGAGGTGATGTCCGGCTATAAGGTAATGGCCGCCGCGCCGAGCAAGCCCGCGGTTGTGGTGGTCCACCACGCGGCCAAAGGAATTGTGTTGGAGGGCGCGGGCACTCGGGGCAGCTCGGAGATCGAAGGCAGCGCCGACGCCATCATTGCGATCGAGAAGGGCGAAGTTAGGTGGACCAAAAGCCGATCCTGGTCGATGTCCGAAAAGTTCAGCGTCAGTTACAAGATGCTCGATGAAGGCAGCTCCACGTTCATCCAATTGGGGAAGGTAAAGACGTGAGCGCGCCTGGCGCCTTCAAAGATCTGCGTCGCAACATGCTCGAGATTGGGCGCAGCAAGATGGATCGCACGAGTAAGCACGTCGCGCTAAACATGATCCTGTGCGCCGACGAACACGGTGTTGGCGAGCCCGGGCGTGACGTCCTCGCGGAGATGTGCTCCCTCGACCCAAAGACGTGCTCACGGGTCAAGCGGCGGCTCAACGGCCCCGACTCGCCGCTCGCCGTCGAGTGGGAAGAGGATCGTGAAAAGGCGGACGGCAGCCGCATGACGGACCGGTATCGGCTGAGTTGGCGCCCGGGGTATGGGACAGCCGTTCCCGTACCCCCTAGGGGACAGCCGTTCCCTTACACGGAAAAAACGCGCAAAAACGCACGGGACCCCCTGTCCGTCACGGTCACAGAGTCCCTCCTTCTTAAGGATCGTGGCGTAGCCAGCGATCCAATTGAAGAGGAAGACGAGAAGCGAACTAACGGGCTTACGCCCATCGTCGCAGATGAAGGGGGAGAAGAGCCAATCGACGTCACCGCCTTCGTGCCTGAGGCCGAGCACCACGAGCACCTGGCCAAACTGCAGCTCGATGGCTCGGCTGCGCTGGCCGACTTCGTGGCATGCCACACGAGCAGGGGGACGCGATCGCTCGCCATGGCGCAATGGGCCAAGCTCTTCACTGGCTACATTGGGAAGCGCCCAGAGAGGCTCACCAAGCGCGCGGAACGTGAAAGGGCACAGCTTTCGCGTGATGCCAAACCGAAGCGCGGCGCGCAGCCAACACCATCCCAGCCCGAGCCATTCACTGCCTGCCGCGTCGATGAGGCGCGGTGGCCTGCTGTGATTGATGCGCTACCCATGCGCGTGAAACGTGAGGCCCGCGGTGATACGCTGCCGCAGATAGTGCTGCGCGACATGGGCGAGGTGCAAGCGGTGACGCTTGCTGTAGCGGAGGCACTCGGCATTGCGGTGGAGGTCGCAAGTGCCGCCGGCTTCACCTTTGACGATGGCCACCGCCAGGCAGTGCGTGACTTCATTGGCAAGCAGCAGGTCGCTGCCTGACGCCCTATCCCAAGCCCGAAGTGGTAGCCTCACCGTATGCTCAGGCCCGAACTTTTACTGATCGACGGAGAGAATCTAGTTTTTCGGTACCAGTGCATGCTCAAAGAAGGTCGAACGCCATTACCGACGGTGATTCACGAGCCGGACGTGTTCGTTTGGAGCTCTGCGGTTATTGGAAGCGAGATCGGAGACATCCGACGAGTGGCGTATTACACATCGGTCGTTGGTGATGACGAGAAGGTGCTGGCGACTATCCGACGCCTGCGGCAACAGCAGTACCAGTGCGCGGATGGTCGCTTAGCAAGGACGTCCAATCTCGTCCCGATTGTCTACAAGAAGGCAAAGAAGGAACAGAAGAGCCGCGCCGTAGACATCAACATTACGGTCGACGCGCTCCGAGCGGTAACCAACGGCAGCGCGGGGATGGTGCGAATCTTTTCTGGTGATGCCGACTTCGTACCGGTTGTCGAAGAGCTGATGCGCCTTGGGGCAACCGTCGCGATAAGCGCTTTGTCGTCTGGCCTCAGTCCTAAGCTTGAGACCTGCGCCGACTCATTCGCGTTGCTCGACGCGAAATTCTTCCAGCCGATGCCTGACAGTCAGCCGCCCCAGTGACACGGCCCGGCGCCCCCAAAACGGGCCTGTTTTAACAGGAAAATGGAAACCAGGGCCCAAGGGACCTCTGCGTGTGTACGGAGCTGGGGGCGGAAATCCTGAAATTGCCGGTAACGCAATCCCGTTTGCGCAAGCTGCGGGAATCGATCCGCCGGGCGTTGAGTGAGCGCGATGCCTTCGAGCACGTGCACCGCAGACGCTGAATAGCTGCGCGTCGCAGCGTGGCAACGCGCTGGCAATTCGATCGCCGAGTCAGCCGAGCCACGCCGACTGACGCGCAATCATTCTTGCGCGAGCTGCGCGAGTGCCTCGTCGCCGGGGGCACAATAGTGGAGATGTTACGCACTCCTTCACCGCCGACGTTGCGCGGCTCCCGGCTGCTGCAAGCGATGGGCAGCGCGGCCCAAATTGCCAGGCGATTACCAGGCGTCTCGATTCGCTCGATTCAGGTCTGGAAATCTGGGGGTAAGCCGAACGGCAAGCACCGGCAATTGCTGGAAACGGCACTGGGCGTTCCCGAGGCGAGTTGGCAACCCGAGCCCACGGCCTTCGAGGCGGCGCTTGCCGGGCAGCTCGCCGGAGTGATCGGCGCAGCGCTACGGGCTCGCCACGAGCAGCTGCAGCCCGCCGTGATGCCCTCGCGGGAGGCCGTCTGATGCGCGTCAGAACGCCCGTGCGAGAGGGCAGCAAGTCGGCCTTTACGCGATCGCGAGCTGCACAACACACCCCCTACGTGCACCCCAAAAGAGCTCCACGGGGCGCAAAGCCAAACTCGGCGTCGACGAAGATGCCGCTGACGATGAGGAACGATGTCCACAATTGAGAATCCCAGATCCCGGTTTCACCCGAGCTACTTCCCGCGCTTCGACGCCATCGTCGCGTCCGGCGTCAACCCGCACGCCGCCGCTACGGTCCTCGGCAACGAGCTGGAAAATGAGCGACTGACGAGCAACGCCAAGGTTGCCGCGCCCCCCAAAGCTCCAGCGCCGAAGGCACCCACACCCGTAGCGCCGAAGCCTGCAGCTCCAGCGCCGAAGCCGAGCGCGACCGATGATCTGCGAAACCTGACGGTCGAGCAGCTTCGTGTGGTGGCCCAGACACACGCCCTCGTCGCCGCGCACCATCGGGGCGAGCTGCCGGTCGCGGATACACAGTCGACTGAATTCTCCGCGCGGCTCGATGCCGCGTTCGGCTCTGATCAAAGAACGCTGCCTGGCGTCGTCATGTCTGCCGGAGGGGCGATCCAGTCGTTCGGCGTGCCGGTGCCCGCGCCCGCGCCTACGTCGAGCAAGCCAGCGTACGCTACACCAGCGGCACCGCAACGGATGCCCCATCCAAGCGGCAACCTGACGGCGGCTCAGCGATCCGCGTTGGACATGGCTTTCGGCGATGGCGGCAAGTCAGCCGATGGCGTCCGAGTGACGGCCGATGGCGTGCAGCAATTCGGGGTGCGCCTGTGACCGCTCTGGCTGACAAGCGTTTTCAGCGTCCTTTCAAGTTCAGCGCGATCGAGCTGCCCGGAAAGACGGAGCAAGTCTGGCAAGGCGGCCGCGCCTGCGTGGATACGACCGCCGGGCTTGTTGCGAAAGGCTTCGCATCCGCGACTCTGATCCCGATCGGTGTCTTCACGGAAAGCCAATCGACGCCGAGTGGCGGCACCGTACACGTGGCGCTGGACAGAGAAGTGATTGCGCGCTGGTACGTGAACAGCGCCTCAACCGATCAGATCACTGCCGCAGACCTGCTGAAGGATGTGTATGCGGTCGACGATCAGACCGTCGCGAAAACGAGTGGTTCGTCGACTCGATCGATCGCCGGCCGTGTTTGGAAAGTCGACTCCGTCAAAGGCGTTCTCGTCGAGACGCGGCCCTGAGCGAAGGATCAATGAAGATGAATCATTTTGAGTTTCAAGCTGCACATCAGCAGCGCATGAGTGAGCTGGCGAGCAAGCGCGATGAACGAGTCGCGGCCGGCGAAGCGATCGTCGCGAGCGCCAAGGATGACCATTTCGCGGAGTCGAAAAAGGCCGAGCGCGAGCACGCCGAGGCGCAGCAAAGCCGAAACATCGAGTTTCAGCGTTGGGCAGCTGAGACGTACAATCCGATCGTTCGCGACTACACCGCCGACCCGTCGCGAGCCAACGTCAGCAAGCTCGCCGACGCCTTGATCGCCGTCGAGGATCAGGCCTGGCAGCGGTGTGGCCTGAATCTCGATCGGAATAATAGCGGAGCTGGTGTTGAGCTCAAGCACGCCCTGATCGCGCAAAAGATCGCAGCGGCGCCCGAAGCTGCTTCCCGCTTGGCATCTTTGACCAACGGCGCGATCGGGAACGCAGACGCTCATTACAATCAAGCCGTGACGGCCCTCCGCGCACGCGACATCGTAGGCGCCCAGAATCATCTAGCCGCAGTCGAGTCGGCGATCGGACTCATCGCACGCCAGGGCAGCGCCACTGCGGGCGACGGCGTGGAGCGCTTCAAGATCGTTCGCTTCGGCGGCTTGCCCGAGCGACGTGACGCCGCGCTGAGGGCGCTCGATGTTGCCGACTTCGATCGCATCAACGGCACGCCGGCCGATCGAGCGATCAGACACGCGGCGATGGAACAAGCCACCACACGCCGCAACGATGGTGAAAGCGTTCCCCAGGCGTTTGCTAGGATTCTTGGCGAGCTCAAGCAGCGCGCGATCGAAGTGATCACTCCACCGCCGGCTGAAGCTCCGCCGCAACGCCGCAAGCCCTCGCGTCTCGATGAGATGCGCGTCACGAGCGACGAGCCGCTCACCATCTGATCCCAAGCCGGCCCGTCGCGCGAGATGCTTCGCCCCTTCCAGGCGCGTGGCGGGCCAGCTTCCTTTCAAGAGCAACAAATGCGAAATCAAAATCACTGCCTTTCAAATGAGCAATTCGCGTTGCAGGTGCGTCAGGTGTTCGGTGTTGACTCGGCGCCACCCGCTGTCACCTTCGAACATGACGCGGAAGCCATTCGGCAAGCCATGATCGAAGCCGGCGTGCTGAAGCCGCAGTCCGCGCGCCAATTGGAGCAACACCGATGAGTCACGCGCTTTCCCCCACTCCGGCGAATCCAGCCAGCACAGCCGTCACGGTACCTGACCCGGGCGACAACCGCACAGCCGCGAGCGTCGTCACGCCAATGAATTCGATCTGGTCCGGCGTACTGTGGCTGTACCAGGTTCTCACCGGCGCCCAACCGGCCAACATCACGATCAACGGCAGCGCCAACGTCCTAGCCGACACCTACATCAACGGGCAGCTGAACAGCGGCAAGATCGTGAGCACCGGCAACATCAGCGGTGGCGGCGACTTCAATGTCCCGGGCAACGGGAGCATTGCCGGGCACGCGACCGTCGGCACCCTCGACATCACATCAGGTGGCTACCTCGATGCTTCGGCTTGCACCGACGCCTACATGCCGCAGACATCGTTCTTTGGTCCTGTCAGCTTCGGAGGTACGGGGCGCGTGGTGTCGAAGGTGAGTAGCCTCGCGGCGACCATCGGGATGACTGTAACCCCGCGTACGTACAGCTACGTCTACACGTCGGCCGTTGCTGGCTCCACTGCGACCATCGACGACACCGGAGCGCAAGACGGAGATCAAATCTGGTTCACCAATGAGGACACAGCGCATTCGGTTCTCGTAAAGCGCCCCGACGGCACCACGATCTCGATTCTACAGAGCGCTACGTCCTTCAATCGATCGGCGCAAGTCGTGCGAATCAGCGGCGTGTGGAAGCAAGTCATGAGGATAGCGTTTTGATCTCCAGCTTTCTCTCGCGCCTGCTTGCTCGCATCGTGCGCCTGCTCGCTCCGAAGGCATCGCCGGAGCCGCCATTCGAAAGCGGCACCTACGACGATGGCGACACTTGGGCGTGATCGCGCGCCGTCCCTCCAACGACTGATCCAATGACTCACAAACTGAACGGGCGAATCTAATGGGAAACTTTCTTGATGCCTGCCTGCAGGCGTGGACTAAAACGACGGTCGACTTCGTGCAGCCGGCGAGCGGCGCGACTGTCGTCGTGAAGGTAGAAGCAAATGCGTGGATGCCGTTGGGCTTGCCTGTCTTCATCCAGGGCGGCGGCGCTTACACAGTGGTCAGCAGGCCGAAAGAGTCGTCAGTTGTCGTGCTCCAAAACACCGGCGCCACCGGCAACACTGCGCCGGGCGCAACGGTCCTGGCTGACGCACTGCTGTCTCCGGGCGGTGGCGGCGGTGGTGGCGGGCAGGTTGCCAGCGTCTTCGGTCGAACTGGCACCGTCGTGGCGGCGGCCAATGACTACAAGGCTTCGGACGTCGCGAACGACTCCACGGTCAGCGGTCCCACGGTCGCGGCGGCGTTGAACGCGCTGAAGGCCAATTCTGTGTCGAGCGTCTATGGGCGCACTGGCGCCGTCACGGCGACACTCGGCGACTACGGCAGCAACAAGATCACCAACTTCAGCTCGGCTCCCGGATCCACCGTCGACGCCGCGCTCACCTATCTGCGCTTCGGGCCGCTGTGCCCGTTTTCTCGATCCGCCTCCGGCGGCATCTCGCTCACGACTAGCGATCGGCGCCGCTTGATCCGCGTCACCAGCGGGCCATCGACCGTCACGGTTCCGACTAACGCTTCGCAAGCGTTTCTCGAAGGCGACGTCCTGACGTTCCTCACGGAGAACGCTGATGCCATCACGTTCACAGGCGCAGGCGGTGTAACGGTTCACCAGCCGTCGACGTACTCGACGAATGCCTGGACGTACTACTATCTGAAGTCACTCGGGGCCGATGAGTGGGTGGTGACCCAAGAAGCTATGGCCTATCACCCACTGAGCATTATCAATGCCGACGTGAACACCGCCGCCGCCATCGCCGGTACCAAGATCAGCCCGAATTTCGGCAGCCAGAACGTTGTTACGACCGGCACGATGCAGGCCGCCGCGTTCGGTGACAGCTCTACGGGACTTGTCTACAGCGCGAGCAGCTTATCGTCAGTTCAGCACGATTTTAAGGTCAATGGCATATCTACCGTCCGATTCGTGAACGGCAATTTCGTAACCTACTGCGCTGACAACTATCTCGGCCTGAACGCGAACGCGATCACGCTCGGCACCGGCACGGTCAGCGCTACTGGGTCCCTGGCACCGTTCTCGATCAATGCGACGGACGGTAGCGGCACGGGTGCGTACAAAGGCGGATTGCTGTCGCTGCGGGGCGGCAACGCAAACACCGGTACAGGCACCGGTGGCGATCTGCTGCTCGCGGGCGGCGCTGGGACAGTAGCAAACGGCAACGTTGCGATCGGCAACACTCCGGCATCTTTTCAGAGCATGGCGCGCGGAATCTTCATCGCTAACGCGACCGTCATTCCGACGGGCAACCCGAGTGGAGGTGGCTTCCTCTATGTTGACGCGGGCGCACTCAAGTACCGCGGCTCGTCGGGCACCGTTACGACGCTTGCAGCTGCTTGATCGATTCGTTGTCGCATCACGACGTGTGATGTCGAGTGCGGTTAGCGTGTGATGTCGCGTAATAGAGAATCCAGCCAAATTCGGCTGCGGCGTGACGTTTTTGCGTTGACGCGCGCAGCTGCGTCGTGACACTTTCGCGCGCAATAGCGGGCCACGCACTTGGTTGCACAAGTGGTGGCCCTCGCGTTCAACGAGAGGTGATTCCCGATGAGCACTGCGCACACCATCCCACATTCCGCGTCCGAGTTACACCCCATACCTGGAACCGAGTTCGTGATCTTCGGTTTTTCGAACGACTACCCCGTGAAGCACCACGACGAGCTTGCTGCATTGGCGAATGAGTTCAACGCTGCCTTTGCAGGCAATCACTTCGTAGCCCACCGTGACGTTGCGAATTCACACCCGCTCTACGCCGACGTGGTGTTGTTCATCGCTGGCTTCGCGGGCGTATAGTCATGAAAGACGAATCCGCGCGCGAGGGTGACGGAGAGACGCTGCTGCTTTCGCGCACGGACGTCGCCAAGCTTCTGAACGTTTCACTCAGCCACTTTATGCGCCATGTAGCGCGCGAGCTGCCCGTGATAAGAACGGGGAGAACGGTGCGCTACCTTCGAGGCGACGTCGAGGCCTGGATCGACGCAAAACGTCGGGAAACGGACGTCGAACCGTTGACGCGAGCGAAACGTGGGACGGAGAAGCGTACGGCACCACCGTTGATCCTGAACGAGCAGCAATCGAGGCTGCTAGAATCTATTCGGCGGCGGTCAGCAAGCCGGGAACTAGTGATCCGGCCAGGGCTGCAATTGAAGCGGCGCGAATCTACGCTACCGTCATTAGACGAGCTGCGAAGAGGCGCGAAATCCAAGCGTGGCTGAAGATGTGAACAGCTGCGATTGACGGGTGCGCGGCGATCCGCTCATCTGGGAGGATGGGAAGATCGGCGTTGGCGCTGGGATTGTTCATCTGCGGTGCGGGGGCGTGCAAGACGCCGGGGACGACGGACGCGCAGCTCCCAGCTACTTCCGCCGCGCCCGCGGTCGCTTCAGTTGCGATGCCTGCGAAACCTCAGGCCGAGGCGCGCGGCGCCGGTAGTTTTGCCTACTTCGACGGGCCGGTGATCGTCGTGTGCACCGATTGGGATGCGCCGCTGGCCAAGCTTCAAGAGCTCAACGAGCGAGCAGCAGTCGATGGTGGCGACGAGCCTAGAGAAACGAAGCTAAATCAAACTTGCGATTCACTAGGGCGTCCAGCGCTCACTACGTGCACCATGGCTGCCGACTCGGCAACAGCCCGAATGCACTACTACGACCGAAGGCACTCCGACAAATACATCGCCGATTGCGTTAAGAACGGCGGAAAGTGGGAGACGAATCGCAGCCCAGAGGCCCAAGCGGAGCGCGCACAGCAGGAACTAGAAGCCTTGCAGAAGCGGATGACGCATTGAACGCCCACAGCACCAGCGGCCGATTGGTGACGCGCGCGCTGATTACCACGTTGCTCGCGCTGGCTGGCCTACTCGCGGTGCAGTCAAGGTCGCAGGCGCGAGATCGCGGCAGCTGCGCCACGCACATCGCGCCGATCTGCCACGCCGGGAGCGCCCCGATCTGCTTGTGCCCCGAGGCGAGCGACTTCAGCTGCCGATGGCAGTGCGTGAGAGGTTGATCTTCTTCACGGAGTTGACGAGCTAGCTGATGGGGCGGGCGAGCGAAGTCTCATCCGTGACCGCTCGGCTGCGCCGGCGTCATAAGCCGAACGGATGAAACGCTTCGCGCAACGCACCATTGCTCGGCGCTCCGCTTCCCGTCGTTCATCTTCGCTGAGTGACTTGGGATACACTACGAGCTCAAAGTAGGTACAGGTGTTTTGAAACTGTTCGACGTCTTTTATCGTCGGTGGCGTGTAGACGCCACCGTGCGGGTCGGCCTTAGTGTGAGCCGGAAGGGAACAGCGAAGGCTCGTGTCGGTACATGCGTCCAGGCAGTCCGACAGGTGAACAACGCGCTGCCGCCTGAGTTCCGCACTGTCGCCGGATCGATCGTCCTCAAATGTCTGTGTGCAACTGCTCGCGCACCTTTGTCGCTCGAGATCGCACGGCGCGTTCGCAACGATCGGTTCTTTAGAGAGCAACTCTCGGGCCCAGCCGCTTAAGTCGGGATCTTCGTTATTGGCCGCTAGAAAATGCAAGATCTCGGATCGCACGGCAGCGTCGGGCGGCAAAGCCACGATTTTGTCCAAGTAGCTTAGCCGAATTTCATGTCGTTGCTTCTGCAGCTGCATCCTAAGCGTCGCCGCGCTCTTTTCACGTTCTACTTCGAGTGCCGCACGCGACGAGATGTACGTCGTCATCGGCGCGATGCTGGCCCCCATGAACCCGAGCAGCGCCACCAGGCCCTTTTCAGACCACAGCCATGCACCGATCCGTCTCGGGGTACCTGCCAGCCGCAGATGCCTAAGCCAAGGGCGATTCATCTAGCTCCTGGCCGTTCACGATCTTCCGCCACGAGAGCAGACTACCCGGGGTCGAGACAGCGCGGCGCAGAATCTGAGGGAGCCTCCCTCAAAAGACGCTCTGGGGTGCATTCTGGTGAGCTATTCAGCTGAATCAGGCGGCGTTTTGCTCGGTGTTTTTGCTTTCTTCCCGGGTTCGAGTCCTTGAGTCGGAGCCAACCACCTGCGGAAGTAAGAACTACTTCCGCAGGATTAACGGTGGCGGAGTGGGAACGTTCTGGACCGGCGGCGAGGAGCGCGACGGTTGCACCTGTCTTGCCCTGGACGGTGAGCTCGTTCCCGCTGACATCGATCCGTTCGACCAGGAACCGCAGGTAGTTCTTGGCCAGCGCTTGGTCCGCGCCCAGGAACAGGTCGCGAATGGTCTGCTGGAAGCGAGCAATCGTCGTCTCCGCATACAGGTGGCTTGGTGGCGACGTCAGCGGGACAATCTTCGCCATAGTCGTTATCAGCTCGTCGCGGCGAGCCTTTAGTTCTCGGAGCCGTGGCAGCACCACGTCGGCGGACTCCGCATGGGTTTCGAAAGCCTCCTGCCAGATCGCCATGCGGTGTTCGACGTCCGCGAGCTGCTGTTTTAGGTCACGCCGCTGCTCGTCGGTCTTGCGCCGGAGAAGGCCCGTTTCCTCGACAATCTCGCGGACGAGCGTTCGGCACCGGTCCACGGTGAAAACACTGTCGGCCAGGTGTTCGAGCAGGGCGCGCTCAAGCTTCTCGACGGGAAAACGATGCCCAACACACGCTTCCTTGCCGGACTTTGCGAACGCGCGGCAGTTGTAATACCGGTACGTGGCTTCGCCGGTTGGTCCTAGCTTTCCGGAAGTTTCGAGCACATACGCCGATCCGCACGCGGCGCAGCGTAGAAGACCAGCGAGCAACAACGGGCTCGATCCGGTTCGGCCAGGGTTACGCTGCGGGTCGCGCATGCTGCGCGTTGAACGGGCGGCCTCGAAGAGGGCAACGTCGATAATTGGCTCAACCGCGATGGCGATCCACTCACTGCGGTCGCGAGCCTTTCCCGCGCGGCTGTCGGTCTTTCCCCAATAATAGGTGCCAATTGCTGCGGTTTCTTCGATGACGCGCAGCACGAAATCCTTCGTCCAAAGGCGGCCGCGGCGAAAGCGGTGACCACGCTGGTTTAGCTCTCGCGCTACTGTCTTTGCACCGCCGTGTGCGACGTAGAGATGGAAGACTTCCCGTAAGACGGCCGCTTCCTCCGCGTCGCGAACGAGCTTGCGTCGCTTGGGGCCGGTGCCCGCGTCGATCAACTCTGCGCGATAGCCGAAGGGCGCGGCTGAGCCATTGACGAAGCCGCGGCGCGCGTTCTCGTGCATCGCCGCTGTCGTGCGGTAGCCGTTCATGTCGGATTCGTATTGATCGAACCCGGCGTAGATGGTCTCCATCAAACGGCCCGATGGGTCGTCGGATGTTTCTTGATTGGTCGAAATGACACGAATGCCGCGTCGAAGAAGCGATTGCTTGTGGACGATGCTCTTCGCGGCGTCGCGCATGAACCGTGACGTATGCACGACCAAGATGGCGTCAACCGTTGCAGACGGCGCGAGCACTTCCTGCATCATGCGCCGGAACACAGGTCGCTGATCGTCCCGGCCTGAAGCGCCTGGTTCAACGTAACTGGCGACTACTTCCAGCTCACGTTCGCGGGCGTGCCGCTCTAACGTTCTGAGCTGGGACGGTAGCGACAAATCCTTCTCGGCTTGCTCAGCAGTCGAGACCCGCGCGTACAAGACGACACGTCGGATCTCATGCTTGGCCTTGCTCGTCGTCATCGCTCGCCTGATGCTCTTCTATCACGGCTTCGAGCATGGCCTGAAGGTGTGGGAGCAGCAGCTCGTATTCCCAGGGCTGAATATCCTTCGGTAGCGGCATCGAGATCGAGAAGACAATGTCCTGGCGCTCCATGCGGCGCTTGAATTTTCGCGTGACGCTCACGGCTGACCCCCGGCATCGTCTGCACTGCTGAACCGCGCTGACGCAGCGCGAAGTTTCGAAAACAGCGTCAATGCTGCTTCTCGTGGGGCTCGACGGATCAATGCATGACGGGCGAGATCCTCGGGCAAGGCGGAGGCGATCGCTGTGAGTGTCCGTTGCACCCACGCGCGCGCATCGTCTGCCGACATCTGACCGAACGAGTTTTCGTCAAGTATCTCGCCATTGTCCGCAACGTCGAATTCGAGTTGGTCTAGCTTGCCGGTCGACGCGAGTCGCGAAACGGCGTTCCCAAGGACATGCTCTGGCTTCGCTCCGCCACGAAACTCGCGGCTGCGCGCGATTGGCGACGCGACATGCGCAAAGACCGTTATCGCAACCACCTCCCAGCGTGGGTCGAGCACGCAACGGCAACGCCTTGTCGCGGAGCTGGGATCGATAAGAGTCAACCAACGTACATCGCGCTGCCAGACGGCGTCGATCGCGCGCTCAAGGTGTTGGGGGTCGCGCAGCTTGATCTCATCAAGGAACGGCCCACGATGCTGGAACTCCACACGCACAACGCCTTGGTTCCGGTCCCACCCGGACGAGAGCCAACGCGCTTCCTCGATTGCGCGCTTTTCTTCTCGCCCCGGGAGGCTTACCTCGGCCTGTTTGTCATAAATGCGGGCCATTACTGGGTTTCCCGAGGACACGGCGAACCCGGTGACTTTCAGTGCTGAGTCACGGTACTCCCGCAATGAGCGGCCGAGCGGAGTACCGACTTCGGCCACGTCTTTGTCCTGGACGACAAACTGCTCGGCCTTGGACCGCGTGGTCTGCAGACGTTCCACATCGGAGGGTGCGAGCGAGAAGCCGGCGAAGTCTGCGGCGAGATCGAAACGCCGCAGTCGCGCTTCACTTACGCCGCCCAATGCTGCCGCGAGACGCCCAGTGAGCGCGACGGCGTCACCAAGCGGGTGGGTTGCAAGGTAGATGGCGCGCACGGTCACTTCCACCGTCCACCCGCCACGCGCGCAGCGATCGACCACAACGCGCATGTCGGAATTTTCGAGTATGAAGTGGTCCCGACTGCGATTGCGCTTGATCGCAAAGCGTATCGCGCCGGCCCTCATCTCGGCCGCGCCGGCAACGTTCGCTAGGGCCTGTCGGTCGTTCAGCTCGCAATCGATTGCCGGTGACAGCACGACCTTGAACGCGACGACCAACGCATCGACGCGGCAGGCCAACGCCCGGGTGGTGCCGGTGGCTTTTGGCGGGGGGGTAAGGAGAACTGGCGGTACGCTATCGATTCCAGCCAGAGTTTCTGGGCTCTCGTCGGCGGAGAGTGCGGCCTGCTGGCTTTTGGCGGCGAGTGATACAGGACTCGCCGCATTCGGTTGGAGCATCCCAGAGGCTTCTCCACGCGCCCGCTCCCCACGCTCCGCGCGGGGCCCCTGGGCGCGGACGCTCGCTGCGCTCGCCGGGCCCCCTCCGGGCCAAGCTCCGCCTCCCTCGAACTGAGCCACCACTGCGGAACACGGGTCCTCGGTCAGCGTATGCTGGCCGGAGGGGGCCTCCTCGGTTGTCAGGCCGAGGACCCCTGGTCCGTAGTGGTGGCCCAGTTCGCGCGTACTCATCGCGGATCCAGGTTGGAGGGCTCAGGAAAGCCTAGCTCTCTCGCAGCCTTAACAATGCGGGCCGACGTGCTCTCGCGCACCGTGGTCGGGTCGGCGTAGGCACGCCGGATCGAACGTTCATCGATTCCCAGCGCCGCGACGCTGAGCGCGCGGCGTTGGAGACGCGTGAGCGTCGGACCCGAACGAGACAGGGAAGGATCTTGATGCCGATTTGCTGGCATGTTCACGAGCCAGAGGGGCGCCGAACTTTTGCGGTGCCGGCCGGAAAGTTCGGAACAAGTCGATGTCATTAAGCAAACGGGGACTCGCCGATCTCGATAGGTTCGCCGCAACCGTTTGTCGGGGCGCTTCGACGGACCGCCGAGCTGAACTCGTACAGGAAGCCGTACGAGTTGCTCTCGAGCGTGACCCCTTAGCCAAGGACGACGCCCTCATCGAATTGGCGAAGGCGGTGCTACCCGCCGTCGCACAGGTCGAGCTCAATTTGCGACGGCGCGGAGGCACCGTTCGTGAAGCCGCTGAAGGTTTTGCGCTGCCGGTGTCTGTCCGTCGACAGAAGCGCAGGCCACACATCCCGAGCGGACTCATTCCCGTGCTTGACGAGTCAGGTGCTCACGTCATCCCAAGCGACATCGGTGACCCTCCCGACCTAGACGTACGCGTTGCGGCCCGCCGCCTAGCTGACGAAGTACTCCAACCGATCTTTCGCGGTGAGCCGCTGCACCCCGAGAAACGCGCGGCCTTGCTTCAGGCGTACCGCCTTTGCTTCGGCGGCTCGTATGAAAATGCATGGGCGGCGATCTTGACGATGGAAATTCAAGACGCGAGGCGGAGGCTGCTCGCGGCACAAGAAGCGACGGCGCGACGGAATGAAATACCATCGGCAAAAACAAACCTTACGTTCACAAAAACGTCAGAGGGCGAGCAGGCTTTCCCAGAGCTCCCGAGCAAATTCCTGAAGAATGCCCGAAAGCGGGTCATTGCGACGGACGGCAACACGAGAACGGTCGAGTTGGTCAGCGAAATCGGCGGCGAAACTCAGGTGGTCGGCTATCTGATCCAACGGAACGACGAAGGTCCTGTTTTGGACTCTGCTGCGACGCCGTTGAGCCAGGCCCCGTGCGTTCTCCTGCGCGCGCTCGAGAAAAGCGCGCACCTTGGCTATGCTCCGCCGTTGCCGGAATACGTGATCGACCACGAGCTCGTCGCGTGGCTCATCGAGCGTGCCGCGTTCGACGGGGGTGGAGGTTCGAAAGGAAAGTTGTCTGGAGCAAGCATCGAGCGGCTGTTGGCTGATCCCGAAGCGCTCGCTCAGGAGGCGGAGACGTACGGCACCCGGCATGCGGAGCGGCTGAGCGAAAAAGATGCCGCCGCTGCCGAACGCGGCTACGCCGAGATGGCGCGCCGCGTTCGTGCTCGGAGGCAGCAGAACACATGACGGCACCCTGCCCGGGCAGAGTCGTGTATATGTGTTCGGCGGGACGGTCGAGCAGCATGATGTTAACAAGAGCAGGTGTCGCGCGCCGGCTTCGGCGAAGCATTGCGACGGTTCGCCGGATGGAGGGCCATGAGCTCCATCCTTCCCGAGACTTGAACGGAACACACTGGTTTGACCCGGATGAGGTCGACCGGGTCATCGCGGAACGCGAGCTTGGCGGCTCACCTGGTTCGCGGAGATGGCTGGATGCGCAGCAACAAAGGCGGACAGAGCCGCTGCGGGGCATCTCCAACACCGAGGAAGGCGTGCTCGTAGACGCCATCCGGGACCGCCTCCATATTGCTCTGATTTCGCTGACACCGCGGGATTTGAGTAGAATTCCGGTCGAGTTGCTGGATGCGGTGACTGATATTTTGGACGCAGTGGAGACTAACGCCTGAGCTACTTGCTCGTCGTCGCGGGTCGCACATCTATAATGACTGCGGCCAGTCCTCAGGAACCAGCGCCGGCGGCTTCGCCCAAGGTTGTTCAACCAGCGCATCCTGGAACCACTGCTCGCGAAGGTTTGCGTGCTCGGTCACGATCAGCTGGAAGCCGGGCGCGTCCTCCTGAGTGAACCTGAGCAGTAGCTCGAACAACCGGCGGACGGAGTTCAGATCGGCATCAGCCTCTGTCTTCTGAATCGACCCGTCGGCCTCCTGGTAGACCTGCTGCGAAGGGAAATAGACTTGGGTCGGTTGGTCAATCAGCAAGAAGTGAGGAATGGGACGGTTGTTCTTGAAAGCAAACAAGTGCAGCGCGAGTAGCGCTGAGAGATGGTAGGCAAGGTGGTTCTCGCCGCCGCCAGTTCGGCTCATCGGAACCGGGCGCTCGGGCCGATCGAAGATGATCGTGATGTTCGCAAGATCGAACCGCGCCGGAAATGAAGCGAACTCTGCCGCGAACTCCTGAATATATCGGGACACTTGCGTCGAGATTATGTTCAGGATCGAGTTCAGCCTACTATTGCTGTCGTCGACGCCGATGCGCTTCTCTAGCTCCTCGACCTTCAGGCTGAGGCGGCGGTGCTCCCGTTCGAGCCTGGCGAGTTCCTCGTTCGGAGCGAGGCTTTCCAGGAACAGGCTGATGCGCCCGACGACGCGCGCGGCCGCGCTATTGCGGGTGCCCATCTGGGCGATCACTTCATTGGCCGCTATGGCAGCGGAAAGCTCAGCCTCCTTATCCTTGATTGTCCGGGAAACACCCTGCGCCGTACTATCCAGATCGCTCAGGTAAGCGTCTAGTTTGGGGCGTTGTCCGGTGGCGACGCTCAACAAGCCGTCCAGTGTTTTCAGTTCGTTAAGCAGCACCGTCGCAACTGGCGATTCCAACGCTAGGTTGCGCTCACTGAACGGCCACTGCCACTCACCAGTTTCCGAGTTTTTCGGCAATGCCTTGATGGACGCCAATCGGTCCAGCTGCTCGGCGGCCTCGTTTTCGTAGCCACTGGCACGCTTCGAGAACTGTCGGGCAGTGTCGATTCTAGCCTGCGCTTCGCGGCGATCCTTGCGCAGCTGGCCTAGTTCTTCTTCAAGATGCGAAATCCTGCTTCCGTCATCTTCGGGAATCTTTGCAGGTTCCCAGGAGAGCGCAGATCGCAGGACTTCGATGATCCCGTCGGCATTGGAGCCCGGAGCGGGGCCGTCGACGACGCCAACGGCCTTCCCTTCAGAGTGCAGCGTGATCGCCTTTTCGTGCGACGTATCGATGGCGTTCCGCGCTTGTTCGAGTAGTTTGGCGTTGAGCCTGAGATCGCGGTGCGCAACACGCAGCTTTGATTCGAGCTCGTACCGGTCATGGGCGGAGACGCCTAGAAGGATTGGAAGCGTGTCGCGGATTGCTTGTGGTTGGAACTGCTCGTTCTGGCGATAGAGGAGCTGATCTTTGCTGGTGACGAGCCCCTGCTTTTGAAACAGGTAGTAGAACGTGTGCTTCACGTTCGCGTCGTAACTCGCCCTGCTGTTTTGGATCGCGACATCGGTGCGATTCTCGGGAATGCCGAGAAGGCGCGAGAGCAGCGCTACGACGGCATCGTCGTCGGAATTTGCGGCCAGTTCCCCGAACGACGGGGCGTGGAGGTCGGCGCCCCGGCGCAGCATGGCGAAGCTGCAGCTCGCGCCGCCCTCGGGTGGCGTCGGCTTGGCGACTAAGACCTGCTCGTGTTCGAAGCAGTAGATGACCGCGAACCAGGCTACCTTGTCACGTATGACGCCTTCCGGCACGTTGAACGACGATCGACCCATGCAGTATTCAATGATCTCGGACAGCGCCGACTTGCCGGTTGACGATCGTCCGGTGATGACGTTGAGGCCATTCAATTTGAACTGCAGATCGCGGCGTTGCCCGTTGTGACTGTAGACGTGGATAGATTTGATCTTCACGGACGAATCCCGAAAGTTGTGTATACGGTCACTCTGTCGGCGATACGCGCGAATTCCTTGCCGACGATGCGTGCTACGCGCTGGCAGGATTTGGTTTCGTCGGTCCCCGTGAGACTTTTGCGAACCTTATCTGGGACGGTGCGGATACGCCCGTCGGGTGCGACGGTGATGCACCCTCTCTCCATCAGTAAGCCAAAGCCCTCAAATGTGTACGGCAGCATGGCAGTAACTCTGTCCGCGAAGCCCACGCGCACTTGCTGGTTTTTCTCCATCGTCTTTAGGAGGTAGGCTCGGGAATTGCTGGCGATTACTTCGCGCGAGTCCTTGTGCAAGCACAGGGACAAGACGAGCAGGGAAAGCGAGAAGGGCATGCCGTGACTGTCATCCTCCTCGTAGCCTTGCATCGCACGGAACAGGACGAGGCCGCAGAAGGCGGGGTTGAACAGGTTGCGTACTTCGAAAGGACGCTGGTCCCATCGTTTCATCTGGCCCCCAAAAACCGACCGAGGCGATCGAGGAAACGGGGATGCCAATACACCTTTGGTTCAGGGGCGGCGTCGGCCAGGATGTGGAACGAACCGCGAGTGACATATGGTTCCGTGACCCGAGCCCGAATGCGAAGCGATTCGATGTTCCCGCTCTGTTGGTCGGCCCATCTGTACAGTTCCCTGCCGGCCTGCACTAGCACGTCTTCGGCGCTGTTCTCGTCAAGCGCCTCACACACGACATCTCTGTAGCGGCCCCATTCGTCGACTAAGCGCCCTTCGTAGTCCTCGATTTCTCCAGAAACGAGCAGGTTTTCGCGCGCCCACTCGGACCGTTGCTCAAACGCCCTGTAGTAATCCAGGATCGCGTTCCGGATTCGATTGGAGGAAATGCCGAGCTCCCGGAGTTGCACCACGAAGGTTCGTGGATCGTTTGCGGTGTCGATCTCGCCGGCAGGCTCCTTCGAGCGGAACGTGATCGGAAGGCTGTCGATCTTGTATTCCTCCGACAAGGCGGAGAGCTTGTCCGAGATCTCGTAACCGAAAATCCCGTTGTCCCTCCCGCCAGTCAAATGCTCGATCACGGCGTCGTTCCACCACCCTTCCAGTCGCTCGAACACGGAACTCCGATACTCCCGCCGGACGCTCCGCATGTGCCGATCCTTGATGGTGTCTGGGATGTTCTCGATCCTGGGGCTGCCGTCGAGAATCAGCACGCGGGCCAGGAAGTCCTGCTTCTCGTCGGATGATAGTTGGTCGAACTCCTGCGCGATGGAGTTGATGAGATCAGATTCCGACCTGCGAAACGCCTCTTCCGCCCGCTCCGAGAGGGTCAAGGTGTCGTCGCCGACACCGGCTTGGGCTGCCAGGAATCGCCTCAGGAACGAGGTGTTCGAAACCGAGCCGGTCGTGAACAAGAAGAAGCGCAGGTTTGACAGGCTGCGCCCGTCGCGTTTATACCGGACTAGCCAGATGCGGACGGACTTCCAAAAGTCGGTCGATAGATCGGTCAGGCGGTCGCCAACGGCCTTGTGTTTGAGCGAGGCGAGGGACTTGCCTCCATCGCTATCCAGAAAATCGAGGTCATCGTCTTTCTCCAGGAAGACAGCGGTGTCCTCCGGTAATTGCAGCAGCTGCAAGAGAGCAAGGCGCCCTTGGTACAAATATCCCAGCCCCTGTTCGCCGGCTGAATACTTGTCCGTCGTTGCCTTGCTCATACCGCCGCCCCCCGTATTTTTGAACGAGCGGACGCCTGGCGGGCCGTCGCGATGCGGTACACTCGAGAGCTCAGATGCACTCTTCCAGTTGGCGCGAGCGCGTCAAAAGCCGACGTAATGCGCTTCTGCGGCATCGTTGCCGGACTTTCATCGCCCCGCCGCATGAGGTCAACTTTGGTGCATAGTACTTTTGTCGGAACTCTCGTCGTCTGTCGGATACCCGCGACGAATCCGCTTGTTCGGCTCGTGAAAGAGCGAGGTTCGGGGAGCAGTGCGCAGTGGTTTATGCGCCAGCTTCGGTGGCCAAAAACTTACGGGCAGTGGCGGTCACCAACTAGGTTGGCTCATCGTCGACCTACCGCTCGGTACCGCGGCGGCGCTGCGCGTGGTGGCGTCCCAAAATGTGCGTGACTCGCGCTCGAGAAAGGCTTTCGTGTCGGGCGATTTCCGCTCGAAACACAAACTTCGCCCGCCGCGAGTTGCCATTCCCACTCTACTGCTCGTTTCCCCACGGCCCCAGTTGCTACGGGCATCCCTCACGCCGCAGCCATCCCCTTGCGCATCGGGTCGGCGATCCAAGTGGCAATGCCGCGCACAAACGCCCAGACGTCGCCTTCCTCGGGGGAGACGTAGCCAGGAGCTTTCGGGTCCGCACCCAGGCGATCGAACATGCCAACCAGCCACTGTGGCGCCTTGCCTGTAACGCCGAGGAGCGGCAGCCAGCGCTCAAGCTCGCCGACGCTCACGACGAAAAGCCCGTAAGCAGCGAGCTGCCTGAACAGATCTTCGCAGGCCTCCTGGTCGGCATTGCCCAAGGCAGCGAGCCCGTCTTTCTTCATATCTTTGCCGGCCTCCTTGAACTTGCCGAAGAGGCGCGCGCGTACGATCTCCAAGCCGCCACGCGTAACCTCGGGCAGATTTCCGCCGTTCAAGAAGCTGGCCCAAACGGTGCCGCCTTCCTTGAGGACGTCGATATCCACCAATGCCGCCGCTGGAATACCAAGACTACGTAGCGGGCCAACGATGCGGTGCACTGTTTGCTTGTTCTGCGCATTCAAGAAGAGACAGCTGGCTGCTCCTTGGCCCTGTGCGATCAACCGGTGATTTATCTCTTGGTAGAACGCCCGGTCGTTGTCGGATTCAGTGACAACTGCGCCGTCATGGAACAGAGCGGATAGGACATTGGCTGAACGCATTAGCGGCTCCCGCGAGAGTGCCTGAACGCGTTCTGCCGGAAGGTGACGCGCTGTCGCTACACCCTTTGCGTACGTCAAACGAACGATCTCGACGTCTGCGCCGGACTCAATGCAGCCCATCAAGAATTCGCTGCTGTGGGTTGACGCAAAGACTTGGGCATTCTGCTCAGAGGAAAGCCGCCCGACGTTGTAGCCAAGCTTTCTCGCTAGGGGTGGGTGCAGAAAGGCGTCTGGTTCATCGATCATTAGCACCTTCGCCGTCAGACTGAGCATGGCAGCGAGGAGCCCAGTGTACGCGCGCACGCCGTCGCTAAATTCCTCGATGGGCGGCGCCTCGGCGTGGAAGGCGCGAGAGCGGTGGTCAATGCCCTGCTCTTCGGCCGGGTCAGCAGGCGCACGACTGGCCAGCCGAATGCGGAGTTGCCCCACGTTGGTCGGATCGATCACCAGATATTTACCGACAGCATCGTGAACCCGTTGTCGCAACGTACTTCGCGCTACATCTGAGCTTCCCCGGATTTCCAAGACACCCGGCGAGGAGGGTATCCTCGGGGTA
>Ga0134124_10000911_pt1 | contig 23728 bp, 20 predicted proteins | sample KB304_FD_96880 | JGI IMG/M metagenome (GOLD analysis project Ga0134124, IMG submission 96880) | Terrestrial soil microbial communities without Nitrogen fertilizer from Kellogg Biological Station, Michigan, USA - KB3-0-4 | ecosystem: Environmental > Terrestrial > Soil > Unclassified ... | reverse complement strand
TGGCCGTCCTCTTCAACAAGACCTCCTCTGGCTGGAGGCCTTAGTCTATGGGGACACTTCTAACGAGTCCGTGAGGGGACATTATCAAAGAGTTTCAACACTAGGAGCGCCTGCCTAGGAGCGCCTGCCGCCATAGTCCACGTCTTGCTAGGCCCCGAATCGCTTGCCGCAACGCAAAATACCTCGAACCCTCGAAGGAAACCGCGAAGCAGCTCGAGGAAATGAACTTGTCGTTTTAGGACTGCTTTGGGAGATGGAAGCAAAGAATGCTGAGACGTAGAAGAACACCCTTGTCCGCCGTAAGGTGGAAGGTGTAATCGAACCACGAATCGTGCTTCTTGCCATTGAACTTTACGAAGCAAGGGTGCTGAGACGTCGATTCCTCGATGGCCTTAAGAGGCGCTGCGCTGCCATTTCTTTTGTATCCATGAAGTAGACGATTGCGGTCTTCGAATCGCGCCACGTGAGGTACGAGAGCATTTGATCAATTGTCTCGAAATGTTTCTTTGCTCCGCCCCAAAACTTGCATTCCGCAACGAAGATATTGCTCTTCTGGTGCCGAACCAGGATGTCCGTCTTGCCTGACTTGTTGAACGTCTCGCCTGTTGATGAATACTCAAACCGAGGTTCGAGCTGCAAGATTAAGTGATCACGGAGTGACTCCTCGTCCTTACCCGCATAGGTAGAGGGGAGACGTTCAAACACTTTTCCAGTTCTGTGGGCAGCAAGTCGCTGTTATTTATGGACACGCTAATTTAGTAAGGATGTCTTCATCCTATCCCGAATCCCGCAAAAACCAACTGTCGGCAGACTTTATCTTTCCTTGAACTTTCTTATCCCGCTTCCATATCTTATTGTGACGCCGGTGTGACGCACTTTTAACGTAGTCGGCGAAGCAATGGACGAAGTACCGCCTGGGAGATCGATTCCTTCCGTACGCTATACAGCGAACCCTATTTGCGCAATAGGAGATCGTTGTTTGAAAGTCCCTTTAGACGAGGCGGCCACCGTGGCTATCTAGGCTTGAACGCTTCGCGGTAACAATCCGTCTCTCAACCACTTATATTCTGATCCGTCAGATGAACACTTGGTCTTTCACTGGGCATTCGGCTTTGTTGCCCCAGACTGATCCCTCTTCGCGATGTCTTTCAGCACACCGCCGACCCACGCTTTTATTACGGCAAGCAACTCCGGCTTCACTCTGGGATTATTGGAGAGCTGATCGAGCCGTCGATATAGCTTCGATGGGTCGATGAGTTTTTCGACAAGCAGAGTCCTTACGAAATCTCTATCCTTGTCGCGGAACGCTACCAGCTTGCTCGCTGCGAGGTCATTCGCCTCAACGCACCACCCTGTGTAGTTCCTTGTGTTCTCATTGCGAACTTCGATTGCTCGTTCTTCCCACCCCGTCGGCAGGACTGCCGCTTCAAGCGGCACGCCGTGCACATAGAATCCGAATGTGTTATGAAAGGCAGACAGCTCTCCCAGGTTTCCATCGATCATATCCACCATATCGATTGCTTTCACTGGTGCGATGTCTGCTTCAGCCGACTGTCGCAGTGATTCAGGAGCGTCCGGATACTGTCCGAGAATCGCTTGGGAGCCAAAGACATAAACCTCATCATCCCCTGCGACATCACAGGAAGCACGAATTGCGTGTTCTAGCTCCCGCCGCGTCATCGATGAGTCACAGCAGCTATTACTTCTGCATCCGTCTGACTGCGCATGACCGCGTCCCGTTCGACCGGTGATAGGAAATTCAAAGTAGGCAATGTTTGCCGCAATCGAATGGCGCGTTCGCTATTCTCTAGCAGGAATCGTCGAAGTCGTGCCGGCGACATAGTAGAGAGAATCCGAATCCATTCCGCGAGTTCCCGGCGTTCGCGGGGACTGGCTTCACGAACCCGGCGTCTGACGCGCTCCTCTGCGATCGCGATCAATCCGGGATCTCTCCTGATCTTGGCTGCAATCGCTACAGCTAATCTGCGAGAACGTGCATCATGTTCACCGTGTGAGGCGATCGTGGACGTCTTGCCTGTTGATCGAGACCGCTCCAGCAGTGCAACGGGCGGAACCCCGCCCAGCAAGATTGCCGCATCGAGCATGGTTAAAGACGTCCGATGTAACGTCTCTAGTTCGCTGGGCATAATGCCATGGACAGCAATATGGACATCGTGTTTGCGTTCCAAGCCCGCGAGCCGCTCGTTCAGATAGTCCGTTAATCTATTAAGCTCTTCCGGCGGAGCGACAACGTACAACGTGAGTGTTTCCGCACTCTCAGGATCCTCTCCTCCGCGGTCGATCCATGCTGAGATGGGGCCGCGGGACATCCCCGATATCAATTCGCGAAGGGCGGTAGTTAACTCATCGAATCGGCGAGCCTCGCAACGAAACAGTTTCTTTAGAATTCGTGAGAGCGGATAATTGCCGCGAAGTTGCACAAGTTTTCGTGGCCCTGCTCCAATGAACTCTATAACTCCGACGCGCTCGAGTTCGTGCAGGGCGGGATATATCGAAGTTCGTCCGAGCATTGCGCGTTTCGCGAGTTCGCCCGCTGTCAATGACGTGTTCTGGAGCGCCAACACACGCAAGAGTCGTACGTTGGCCTGAGTGCCGAAAATCTCGTTTAGCGGATTTACGAGACGGTTCTGATGTTTCTTTACGGGGCGCATTGTCTATTAAAGAATACTATTGTCTTTTATAAAAGACAATAGTCTGACGCCTGCCCGGTCATACACCAACCCAAGATGCGGTCGATCTGCCGAAGATGGTTTAAGTCGTGTGCCGCTTCCAAGCGGACGAACTCCTCGACCGTTTGCCGTCCGCGTACCTCGTGGACCCCGTAGCACTCCACCCACCGTGCGCGCGGGACCGACTCCAATAGTCGCAGGTTGCTCTCGCGCAGGGCCCGAAAGACCCCTGCCGAAAGACTCGCCTCTTGTCGCGCGTAACCCAAGCGCTCTGCCCATACGGCCTCATCCCACCACGTCAAGGCCACGCCCGGATTCGCCAGCATGTTGCGCAATCGCCACCCCATGGCCAGCTCCGCGTCCGCCAAGTGCGCTACGATCTCGGCGATTGACCACTTTTCAGGTGCAGGACGCCGGATCAACTCCTCGGGCGCGACATCGCGCAGTCGACGCTCGAGCTGGGATGGGGTCGCTTGTTGGACACCGATGGGCTCCTGATCGCCAAGATAGCTCAGGACTCGCTTTCGGTATTCTTCAAACGTCTCTGCCATTGGTCCTCTCGGTGGACTGTGAATGCCGCCGAATTCCTGTTCGAGTAGACCGCTCTCGCTGCTTCTCAGCTAGCCGCCTCTCCAACCGCGGCCATCCTAGCACACAACCCCAACGGTCCCAGACAAGGAGCTCGAAGAAATGAAACTGCCGTTTTAGAGCCGCCGACAGTGTCCTAATTTTCACTTGCCCGAATGCGGTAGTAAGTAGAAGATGGCCACCTGTCGAAGGGCCAACACGATAGACCCAAGGTAATTCACAAACTCTTGTTCTGGAGGATTCCATGCGTCATACCTCAACTCTGACCGCTTCGGTCCTTATTCTTGCACTTACGCAACCCTGTCTTTGGCCCAGACTTCGTCCGCACCACCGGAACCCGGCCCGGAAGTCAAGAGACTCGGCGCATTCGTTGGGAAGTGGACTATCGCAGGCAGCGTACCGGTTGGCGCCATGGGTAGCAGTGGCGGTCAAACGACCGGCACGGCGGACTGCGAATGGGTTGCTGAACGGTTCGGGGTCCTATGTCGCGAGTCTGTGCCCTTGCCCGGCGGCGGCGGTCTGACGGATGTGTACCTAGTCGCCTACGACGCGGAGGCAAAGAACTATTTTTTCACCCAGGTCAGTGCCGGAGGAGTAGTTTGGACAGGCCGCGGCACAGCGAATGGCGACACTTGGACGTGGGCCGTGGATACCACAACGGACGGTAAGCCCATCCACTTTCGCTTCACTGACAAATGGACCTCGCCGGACTCCTTCGACTTCAAGAACGAAGTCGGAGATAACTCCGATTCGATGAAGGTGATGATGACGGGAAAACAGGCTCGCATCAAAGCCTCAGCCCCCCAAGCCGTAAACCGCCTGAACTTTGCGGAAACCGCACTGGTGGAAGGGTGAGGATAAGGCCCCAAGGACACAGAAAAGCAGCTCGAAGAAATAAAGCTGCCTTTTAATACCCTGCAGGCTCCGACGAGTTGAACATCTCCTCCAGATCACACTTCTTATATTTCTGATGGATTAACGATCAACTCGTGTGCAGTTGCCGATCTCGGATGTTCACGATCTTCCGCGAAAAGGTCGCCCGCAAAGTCCACACGCGCACTGCACGCCGTCGCCGCGTCACCGTTTGTGAAAACAACCACAAATCCCGAATCGGCTTCCCTTCAAACCGACGCAAATAGAAACTCCGTATGGCAGCGGCCTATCACTTTTGCTATCACTGCACCAATCTCGGGCATTTGACCAGCCCTGGATTCAGGCGTACGTTTGGCCTAAGGAGTCTCCCATGAGCGAAAATCCCCCGAAGAAACAGCCAGCCACCGTAACAAACGACGCACAAGAACTCGAACACCAGATCCGCCTCCGCGCGCAGGAACTCTACGAAGCTCGCGGCCGGGAAGACGGCCACGCGTTGGACGACTGGCTCCGCGCCGAAGCGGAGATCATGCAGAAGAAGGCAGGCACGATCGCCGCCTGACTGCGCACAGTCCAAACTATGATCCAGGCTCCGGACACGCTCCGGGGCCTTTTTCATGCGCCGAGACTTCGCCACCTTTCAGATCGTCCAACGGGTACTATTGGCGGGCGAGGTCCAACCTTCCTGCCTTAGCAAGCGCGGTCATCCCAAGTGGGGCCATCCGATGCAGCTTCCTTCGGTCCTCTGCACCGAATTCGAAATGCAGGCGAGACATTTACATCTGACACCGGACGAGTACTGCCTCAGATCGCCTGCACAGATGGTGTGAAGAGAACAAAAATCCGGACTACATCCCCGAGTGGCGGCTCAAAGCCTGGAACATTTCCGTAAATTCAGACCTCACCGGCGCCGCCTAATCCTTGCTCCGAGCACGCTTGCAGGCGTCTGTCCGCTCTCACTCCACCAGGTTCCATCTGATTCTTGGTGACGATCGAGTTTAGGCATCTTGCAACGAACGGCCAAAACAAAGGCCGCGCTCCTTGTTCTGGCGCACGCCACCCGGTGGAAGAAGTGGCTACACCGCATAGTGGTGAGGCGCGGGGCGAAATGCGACTGGAACAGGTCGGAGTTCAGTTGGCTTGGAGCCCTTCACGCATGAATGAATCACGTGATAGTCATGACAGTATCCGCATAACACCCGTCCGCAACATTCCCTAGCGCACAAAGTGCAAACCGAGGCTCCGCAATGGCCGCACTCGGCTGTTGCGACGCGGCCGCACCGTCGCCCCGCATTTTTCGAACCATATTCAATTGTGCAATGCGATGTCATAACCGTTTGGATTCTTCCGTCTGGAACCCGGTTTCCCGTGCGCTACAGCTCAAGAAAGATAAAGCCAAAACTACAGCGTTCCTTGTAGCGCATATTTTCTCGCCATCTGCGGCGAAAAGTTCCGTTGCAAATCGGGCCCTGCGGCGCAAGTTGCAGAAAAACAAGAGGTGGCAGATTTCGTGCTACCGGATATTCGAGAGGACGGAGTTTTCGAGGAGGGCGAATCCAAATGAAAGATCGCGAGAAATGGATGGAACTTTGCCGTCAGGCATCCATCGAACAAGACCCTAACAAACTGTTAGAGCTCACCGCGGAAATCATTCGCCTGCTGGACGAAAAAGAAAATCGGCTCATTTATCGGGCCGCCAAACCAGAAGGCGACCTCACGCCGCAGCAGTGACGTCCGTTTACGCTACCCTTGACTCTCCTCCGCATCGCCCTCTGATCCCGCGAAGAAACTCATCGCTTCTTCGTCTTCAATATTTTGTGGACGATCTACGACGGCAATAACCTCGCGCTGCGTGCAAATCGCCTCACCCACCCCCATGCTCTGGGCAATATCCTCCAAGTCGCTGTCCGCCGGATTCCAATCACACCAAACCTCAATCCGAACTTTGTAATACGCCATCGCCCACCCCCGGCATATACGCGGAAGTGTACCAAGAAACAAAAACAGCCCCCAAGGGACTGTTTTGCAGATCGCATCTTGCCTTCGACGGAAGCCGGAGGCCTCTCCAAGAATACTCTACGGCTTAAACGAGGCGATTACGGTGGACCAGACATCTGCTGAATAGGTACCAACAACATTAAGTGTCTTTGAACCAGCGGGTGAGACCGGTCCATTGCTGTCCACCAGCATGCCGACGCCGCCCAGACCTGTTCCGCGCTGCGTGGTGCCACTGCCGACGCCAGTCATCCGGCCATTGCCATTATTGGCCATCATGACTACCCAACTATTGTCTGTCGGTCACGGACTGTGAGTAAGTAAGTGCACTGCCATTGGAGTGAGCGCTCGCATCTGGAACTCCGCTCTGACTGGCTCCGGTATCGGAGGCAGCAGTGGCGTGGATATAGTTATTGGCATGGGGAAGCGTGACCACAATGTCATGGGTCCCGGTGGCTGGAGCTACCCGAGAAAACCCCTCTCGAACTCCTCGCATCTCTTCTCGGTCCGTTAGGGAGGTTCATATGAAAAGGTTACTACTATTAGCAGCTCTGGCCCTGGCTGCAATACCTGCATTCGCACAGTCGAGACCAGTCCTGGCGGAAGGCACCGAAATCAAGATTCGCACCGACCAGAACATTCCAGCCAAACCGTCTCTCGGAGCTACGTACTCGGCGACGGTGAGCGACGATGTTCTGGACCGCTCGGGCGCGGTGATAATCCCCCGTGGTTCGCCCGCACGACTTGTTGCGGTCGAGGGCGAGGGCGGCAAAGATGTCGCTCTGGACCTGCGCTCGGTGACGGTGAATGACCGCAAATATCTGCTTGCCGTAGACACCCGTAAGAGTGGCGGGGCGGGGGTCGGCGCGAACACCCGGACTGCTAAATATGTCGGCGGCGGGGCTGCAATAGGAGCGTTGCTCGGTGCGCTTGCCGGAGGCGGCAAAGGAGCGGCGATCGGCGCACTGCTGGGTGGAGCGGGTGGCGCCGGCGCTCAGGTATACACGGGCCGGAAGAAAGAGATCCCAGCCGAAACCGAACTGAAATTCAAGCTGGCGCAGGATTTGCAAATGCGGCCTGCAGGCAGAAGCCCACAACCGCGCTAACAACCCCTTAAGCCAATAAGCCCGACCCCGTCGGGCTTATTGGCAACACCACTTTCTGGGACTCTTTCGGGAAAGGAAACCACCGGCCTGGTTTGCGAGTCGGTTGGAAATGCGATCATCAACGAACAACGCGATCAGCCTCTCCCACCGTTCTATCCGACCTTCGACCGAGACGAATCAAATCGCTGCTCGCTCCCCACCCCCAAGTTTGTTACACGCGCTGGACCTGATCCGGAAGATATTTGTGTTTTTCCTTGCCTTTCGTTCTTAGCCTCGCTCTTTGAGAAAACCTTCGCTGTGATTAACATCGCCGCAAATGTCATGCTCAGAAGTGTGAGTTGTTGCCATCCGCTCACAATCGACGCATTGCCCATCAGCGTGAGACCGGCGAAGCAAAACAGAAGATGAACACAAAAGACTTGCAGCGAAGATTGTCCCAACAGCACGAGAGGCCTTATCGCTGCCGTTTTCGTAATCGGTTGCGAAAGGACTAGCAACGCTGCCACGGCCGCGAAATTGAGCATCCTTATCGATCCGAGGTGCCACTTGTCAAACAAAAACTCAAATGCGCCCAGTTCTAGACCGTGCGCGAGTCTTCGCCGAATGATGAAACAAAGGACAGCGACAACCACAGCTGGAATAGCCGCTCGCCTAGCCCATGTTTCAATCGCCAGGCTTTCCTGGGCCCAACGCACGCCTAACCAAACACCCCCAAACCAGAGAAATTGCCAAGCCCACAGATCGAATGAACCCATCTCGTTTAGCGGAATCCGCGTAGGGATGTATCGCATCATGAACATGTGTTCGGCGCTACGAAAACCGAACTGAGCGAGCACCCAGAACGCGAAAGATGTCCACAAGATCGGTTTCCATCCGATGTTCCGCGCCAACGGAATTGCAATCGACGTGAATAACAGAAAAATGATGTACATCGGAAGGATATCGAGCAAGGGTGGCCGATAGATGAGCAGAGCGGCTTCGGTAACAGCTTGCTTTGCGCCAGCGTTGAAGTAGAAATCGAGAAGATTGTGAAGCCCCGGCCGATCTCCTTGGGCGGCAATGGGAACCGCCACCAGAAACGCGAAAGCTAACAAGAGTACGTGGTAGCCATATAAGCGCAGCGTGCGTCCCCACAACTTTAGTGTCATCGTTGGATAGCCGTCGTGCTCAGCCATACGGAAATAAATCCGTCCGGTGAACAGCGCCGAAAGGAAAATGAAGCCCTCCGCTGCTCCCACGAAGCCGAAGGGCTGATTTACCCACGAACTTGCAGCCGTGGGCAGATGCGTCAGAGCGATCCAGACAAGCATCACTCCCCGCATCGCATCAAGTTCTAATCGGCGTCCCGTGCTCACATCACTTAGACGCCATCTGACAGCCAACCGTCACTCTAATTCGACACTTGAATACGAAAACCGGCGCCTTTACGCCGAAATTACGTGCTAAAGTGTAACGTCGGGGGAACTAGGTGGCTGTTTTTTCGAGAGCGTTGACCACATTTTTGTTTCTCGGCCTGCTGGTCCCGTTCCCGGCGTACGCAAAAAAACACGAGACGGGGTTCATTGACCGCACCATTACGATCCAAGCCGTTCATTTCAAATATCAGGTCTTCATTCCGGACGATTGGACGCCTCAACAAAAATGGCCGGTGATTCTTGCCCTTCATGGCGCCGGCGAGCGCGGGGACGATGGCTTGCTGCAAACCGACGTGGGCATCGGCACGGCCATCCGTTCCAACCGTCGCGCCATCAAGGCAATCGTAGTCATGCCGCAGTGTCCAAAAACTCTTTGGTGGATGCTGCCGCCCATGGACGACTTAGCCATGGCCGCGATGGTACAAGCGACTAAGGAATTCCATGGGGACTCTAAGCGGACCTATCTCACCGGGGTATCCATGGGAGGCTTTGGTGCGTGGCATCTTGCTCAGAAATATCCAGGAACATTCGCGGCCCTTGTAGTGATTTGCGGCGGCATTCACCCTCCGGGCGCGGCGCTGAATGCCACCCCTGATCTTGCAAGAGTGACACCACCAAACTCACCCAAGAGCTACCTGGCCGCAGCCGAGCGAGTCGGCAAGACACCGGTCTGGATCTTTCATGGAGCCGACGACGACATTGTTCCGGTCACCGAATCTCGACGGATGACCGAAGCAATGAAGCAAATCGGCGCCGAAGTTCGCTACACCGAATATCCAGGTGTCGGACACCCCTGCTGGAACAAAGCCTACGAGGAACCAAAGTTATTTCCATGGCTTTTCTCTAAATCTCTCCTCGACTAGGTTTACTGGGAAACGATGGCAATCTGAACGAACAACCTTACAGCTTAAGAGTAAAATGTCCGATCTTGGCCTGGCCACGCTTGGTGACGAATAGGTTGGCGGGTTTCCAACGTCACAGAACTTTGCAGCTAACTCTAACCGAAACTATAATTTACCGCCCACAGCTTGACACGCGTCCGCTTCCCTGTGCTTCGCAACGCCGGAGACACGCTAGAATTGCTGCGCCATAAATGCGCGACGCGGTGCCGGAGGCGAGGAGGCAAAGAACTTAACCGTGGCGAAGATAAGCACAACTAAGTCGAAGGAATCAGAGAGCGGCAAATTGCGGATCGGCGACGATTGGAATGCTATCCGTATCATCGCTCTTTCGCAAAGCAATCCGCTCAAGGCCATTGCGGAGTTCGTCGAGAACTGCATCGATGCGCACGCCAAGACCATTGCCATCACACGTGGCCGCGAGCACGGAGAGCACTATCTGATGGTGAAAGACGATGGCGACGGCGTCCCCCGCGATCCGCAGGGGCTGCCTGACTTCAAGTACGTCGCGACTCATATCTGCGACTCGATCAAGCGACGCTTGAAGGCCGACGGCTCTGGAGGCGGTTTGCAAGGGGAATTTGGCATCGGACTGTTGAGCTTTTGGACCGTGGGCGAAAGACTCACGATGACTTCTGTCGGTGCCGATCAACGCCTCTATCAGATGGCTATGAACAAAGGGGATCCGCGCTACACCGTGAACCCGCGACGCGTGCTCTTTGCCGAACCAGGCACCGAGCTCAAGATCAGCCCCTTGCTCGACGGCATCCGTAGCTTGACCGGTGAGAAGATCCAGTGGTATCTGGCCTCGGAGCTGCGCGACCGGATCCGTGCTACCCAGGTTCGTGTAACGGTGGTCGACAAGCTTGCGCGCAAGCAGTACCAGGTCGAGCCGCGACAGTTCGAAGGGCGCTTACTCCACCAACTGCCGCCAGTTCGATCCTCATTCGGCGAGGCGTATGCCGAACTGTATCTCACGGAACCGGCCGAGAACGGCCGGGTCTTCCTTACCCGAGGTGGCACAAGGGTGATCGAGGATATCGGTACGCTGCCCGGCTTGGAGCGCGGGCCCTGGAGTTCTCGTTACTTGCAGGGTCTGATCGACGTGCCCTACCTGAATCTCACACCCAGCACCCGTTCCGGGGTCGTTCACGATGAACGCTATGGAGCATTTGTAGAAGCTCTCCTACCACTCGAAGCACACCTCAATGGCCTCATCGACGCGCAGCGGCGCGCCGAGGAAGAACAGGCGAACCGGGAGTCCCTGCGTGCCATCCAGCGTGCGTTCCGCGAGGCCATGCTGGTCTTGGCCCCCGAGGAATACGATTGGTTTGACATCCAGTCACGCTCCACGCAAGCGGTCGGTGGCGGCGAGCTGCCGGAGCGACGCCTGGAGGCATCTGCCGAGAAGGAGGGACCCGTGCCGGGCGTTCCGGAACCGAGTGGAAGCGAATCCGCCCAGCATCAATTCTTCGACTATGCTGGGCCTTTGCGCACTGTCGTGATTTCGCCAGCGGCGAGCACATTGGCCGTGAACCAAAGTCGGCGGTTTCGCGCACTGCCCCGAGATCGCTCGCGCCGGCGAGTTGAGCAGGATTTGCTATTTAGCTGGGAGATCGGCGAAGGAAGTGGCATGCTCTCGTCCGCCTCCGATCAAGAAGTTAGCTTCCAAGCGCAGTCGTCGCCCGGTCTCGTGCGCTTGTCCGTCACCGTCTCACAGCGTGATGTATGCTGCAGCGCGGAGGCACTGATCACGGTCACTGATTGCCTTGATGCTGCTGTGGGCCCTTCTCTTGTCAATGCGCGCGGCTTACCGGGCTACACGTTTGAACGAGCCGCTGGGGAACTGTGGCGCTCGCGATTCGATGCCGAGCGGAACCTGATCGTCGTGAATAACGGGCATCGCGATTTTGTCTTCGCCACGCGCAGCCGCGCCCTCCAGTTGCGTTATCTAGTACGGCTTTACGTCAAGGAGTTAGTGCTCAAGAACTTTACGGGACTGCCAGCCGAACATTTGATGGAGCGCATGATTGAGCTCTCACTCTATGTCGAGGAGAAATTGAAACCTGCCTGAAGGGTTGTAACGCGCCCTTCGATTGGATAGAGCCTTGCCCCCGCCCGGAGCCTCAGGCGCCACTGGTTCGGGCCGCACCCCTGACTTTCCGGATGTCAGTATCACAACTTCGCCTCACGTGACCACCGCTGTAGTTGCACTGCCAGCGCCTTGGACCGCGGTGCCGCAGTATCTCGGACGTCGCGCACCGTGCTTCATGCGCTGTCCATTGCGCGCTTCTGCCCGGCGGCACGTCTCGCTCCTCTTTGCGCCCCTTCGAAACGCATCCAGTGGCCGTCGGGCGGTCGCTTCCTTATTGAATGGCGTGAGAACGCAAGCGGCTGCGCGCCTCCGCGGGTGAAACTCCAGCCGAGGCTCTGGAGGCACAAAAAAGAAAGCGACTCGATCTTGGCGCAAAAGAAAGCGGACTCGCCTCGAACTGTTTGTGGAACGCCCGATTCACAAAGAACAGGCACTTTCGTGCCATTGCCTACTCCTGCCTGCGGGCGGAGAATGCCGCCGTCAAGGAAGCATACTGAGGGGCGTCGCGGTCAACCAGCCAGGCAGCCCCCCTCGACAACGTCAACGCCACTTCATCCGCGGCCGAATCGAATCGGCCGCTTTCTGCTTACAGAATCGTTCAGGGCGCATAGTCGCTCCTCAGCAGTGCAACTTGTCACGGACGCACCGGCGGCTGCCCGCTCTCTGGTCTGGACATCAGGGCTACAATACGCAGCGAGCGGGATCTCCCCTAAATTCAAGGGGGCAACGATGCACCTCCGCAGCTTCCGAATCGGAATCCTCTGCTTCTGCTGTCGTTCTCGCGCTCTGCCATGGCAGAGACCGTTCCCCGCGACTACGGTGTGTGCAGTCGATGAGTCGCAACGCGGGAGCAGCGCCTAGAACGCAGTCCTTGAACTCTTACGTTCGGCAAGGCGGCGGGCGAACCGCGGTGGACTCTTAAGAGTCAATCTGTCATCCGGTAGCCGGTTCTTCTGTCCAGGAATGGAGTACTATAGGGCACGAAAGTTGGCTTTCTAAATAAAGTTGGCTTCTTCCTAAATATAGCGAAGCATAAGGGCGACGAGCCGATACTTTGCTTTCTCATTTCCCCATCATTGGCTTCCGGCCCTTATTGCGAAGGGGGAGTCTTGCGTGATGGCATCGAATTCCGTGGCCCGCGTGGTTCCCGCCACATTGTTTTCCTGATCGTATTTGCCGCACTCGCCGTCGGGCCACCGGCCCGCGGCCAGAAAAAGCAATCGGGCGGCACAAGCGGTCCAAAGTACGACCTCCAAACCGAGACCAAGATCAAAGGGACGGTGGACGACGTCAAGTTGCCACCAAAAGGCAGCGAGAAAGAAATTGTCCACCTGCAGGTGAAGGATGGTGCGAACTCCATCGACGTCTATTTGTGCCCAAAGACTTTCCTGGATGATATGGGCATGAGTTTTGCCAAAGGGGACGAAGTCGCCATGACCGGCTCGAAAGTGAAATCGGGCGACACCGAGGTTTTTCTGGTGCGGGAAATAGTCAAAGGGAACGACAGCTTCGTCCTGCGAGACGCAAAGGGAGAGCCCGTCTGGGACTGGCGCCACTGAAAACGCCGCGACCTAAAGTTGCTTGGCTTACGGGATTTGGTTCGCAAATTCCAAATCACTCCGCCTGCAGCGATATTGGCACCGCAATTCTGGGTGGATCTGGCCTATGCCAGGTCCACGGTGGCGACCTGGTCGATCGTCGCTGTGCGTCTGCCTGTGGATGCAGGGACGGCCAGCCTTGGGTAACCCGGTCAGTTTCGAAAAATCTATGAACCACGAAGGACACAAGTATCGCGAAGGCTCTAACCTCAAGGGTTCCTTGATGTACCTTGGCGCCCTTGGTGGTTAACGGTTTCGCAAACTGATCCGCGACCCTTCGGCGCTACCCGCTCTTTTCGGAACGGCCGGATGATATAGACTAGGGGTCGATCAGAAGAACGGGAGAAAACCTCAATGTCCGCACCCAGCCGCAGGCCCGAAATTCGCCGCCGCCGTACCCGAAGTGAAAAGATCACCAAGCTGAAGAAGCGCCTCTCGGCTGCTTCGACCGATGCTGACCGCACCCGCATCGCGGCCAAGCTGCATCGTCTGGCCTTCAATTCCCCTGGCCAGCCGCTGCTCAAGAATGTCTGAGACAGGCTAGGGGTGGGCCGCATGGGAGGAGACGCCGGGTTCGTCCGTCAACTGCGGCCGGGCTGGCGGTCTTTCGGAGACTTCGTGGTACACACGGAGAATCTGCTGCGCGGCGGCATCCCAGGAAAACCGTTTAGCCTGCTCGTATCCCCGCGCCTTGAGCTTGTCCCGCAGTGCCTGGTCAACCAGCACGCGATGCAATGCGCGCATGATCTCGAAAACATTCTCCGGATTCACCAGCACCGCGGCGTTGCCCACCACCTCGGGCAGCGATGACGTGTTCGAAGTCACCACCGGCGTGCCATGCGCCATGGCTTCGAGCGGCGGCAGCCCAAACCCCTCGTAGAGCGATGGAAACACGAATATTTTCGCCGCATCGTAAAAGATGCGAAGCACTTCGATCGGGACAAACCCCATGAAGCGTACATCGTTCTGCATCCGGCTACGAATTACGGTGCGGCGCAGGTCGGGATGCTTCGACAGCTCGTCCCCGATAACGATCAGCTTCAGACCGGGAAACAGAGCTTCCTTGTCCAGTTCCGCTTTCAGTGCGGAAAAGGCCTCGATGATTCGCACCACGTTTTTGTGTGGGCTGATCCGGCCGGTGTAAAGCAGAAAGGGGTGGTTGACCAGATAGCGCTCAGCCAAGAGTTGCCGGTCGGCCTCGGTGGCGTGTCCGCGGAGAAACCGCTCATCGATCGCATTGTAAACAACTTGGATACGGGCGGATGGGATGGCGAACAGTTTCTCTACTTCGCTCTGGGTGAAGTTGGAGACGGCGAAGATCCGCACCGCTCCCTTTAGCGCCCGGTGCGTTAGATAAAAATGCAGCGAACGCTTCAAGCCTGACTGATCGCGGGCCCGGTACATATGATCGAGCACGTCATGCACGGTCATCACGTAAGGACACGGCAGATTTCGCGGCAGCCAGAACAGGTGCGGAATATGCACCAGGTTGCAATCCAGGCGCTTCAGAATGGCGCGATAGTCGAAATAGCTCTTGATGCTGGCGTCGTTGCCCAGCAGAGGTACGGCGTGAAAGTTGGGCGGCAGCGGACCCATCTCCGCCACTTTTTGCGGTGGACCGATCAGGAAATACTTGCTGTCGCGATCCAGCCGGCCCAGCGCCCGGACAATATTACGGGTGTAAGTGCCAACCCCGAACTCAGTCATCCGCCGGATGTCGATGGCGACTCTCACGGGGAGATTTAATCACAGAGAGTGGTCTACCGCTAGGCGCAGGCTGTATACGATGATGGAGGATGGGCGTCCCGCCCCGTCCAATGTTGAAAGCTGAAGAACTCAGTCTTCGAGGATCGAAACCGCGGCCGGCGAGACGCCCGTCCTCCAGCTAAGCCCTCAATTCCACCTGGGCTTTCGCCCTCCGCTCAGGATACAGCGGAAAAGCCTCCGCCAGAGCTAAAACCTGCTTTCGGATCTTTCCAAGCACGGCCCCGTCCGTCCGATGATGCAGGGCTTCCGAGATCCAGCGCCCCACCTGCCTCATCTCTGCTTTCTTCATGCCGCGGGTGGTCAGCGCTGGCGTGCCGATCCGGATGCCGCTCGGCTTCAGGGGCGGGTTTACGTCGAATGGAATGGCGTTCTTGTTGACCGTAATAGCAGCCTCGCCCAGCGCCTTCTCCGCCTCGCTGCCCAGTATTCCCTTGGAAAACACATCGACCAGCATGAGATGCGTGTCCGTGCCTCCGGAAATAATGCGGAAGCCCTCTGCGGCAAGGGTTTCAGCCAGCACTGTGGCGTTGGCCACGATCTGCCGTGCGTAGTCTTTAAATTCAGGCTGCATCGCTTCCAGGAAACTGACGGCTTTCGCCGCGATGATGTGCACCAGCGGTCCGCCCTGCATCCCGGGGAATACAACCTTGTCGATGGCGGCCGCGAATTGCTGTTTGCTGAGGATCATCCCGGCGCGGGGTCCGCGCAGTGTCTTGTGCGTGGTAGTGGTCACAATGTGCGCATGCGGGACGGGTGAAGGATGCACACCCCCCGCCACCAGCCCTGCGAAATGCGCCATGTCAACCAGGTAGAGCGCACCTACTTTGTCGGCAATCTGCCGCATGCGGGCAAAATCGATGATGCGGGGATAGGCGCTCCCCCCGCCGATGATCAGCTTCGGCCGTTCCTTCTCGGCCAGTTTTTCCAGATCGTCGTAGTCAATGGTCTCGGTTTCCTTGGTCACTCCGTAAGGCACGATGCGATAAGTCTTGCCGGAAAAATTCAGATGGTGGCCATGGGTAAGATGTCCGCCATGCGACAGATTGAGTCCAAGAATGGTGTCGCCAGGCTGCAACACGGCCGCGAATGCCTCCATGTTGGCCTGAGACCCGGCATGGGGCTGAACGTTCGCGTGTTCCGCCCCAAAGAGCTTCTTAGCCCGCTCCCGCGCCAATTCCTCCACCATGTCGGCGTACTCGCAGCCGCCGTAGTAGCGCTTTCCGGGATAGCCTTCGGCATACTTGTTCGTGAAGACCGAACCCATGGCTTCAAGCACAGCTTCGCTGACAAAATTCTCGGAAGCGATCAGCTCCAGGCCTTCATGCTGACGGCGAACTTCGTTGTCGATGGCTGCAGCCACCTGCGGATCGACTTCGTTAAGCGGGAGCGACATGCGGTCAGTTTTCATGGATCAACTCTCTGCAAGTGATGCTCGAGTTATTCTAACTTAGCTTCTAGCCTTTGGCTCTTCGCTCTTAGCCAGGAAAAAAGCCAGGGGGGACCCCGGGCAATGAAAGCTTAGGGTCCAGAGGAAGAGCTAAAGGCCAAAAGCTAAGAGCTTTCGAAGGCCGTCCGCAAAAACGACACCAGTTGCCATCCGTCCATGTATTTATAAGGAGTCTCACCGGTGGTGTAGTGGCCGCACGGCAACACGGCTACTTTGTGGTCGAGTTCGTAACGCTCAAACTCCGCCACAGCATGGCGGGAGAGCTCTGGCAAAAACGTCATGTCGTACTTCGCATAAATGATCAGCGCCTTCTTGGGCCAGCGGGCGAACTGCTCGAAGTAGGAAATCGGGCTGATGCCGCTCCACAGTGCGCGCAGCCGGTCGAGATCAATTTGCGTTTCCAGACCCTGGCGGATGTGGCGAGTGGACTGTCCGTGCCAGACCACATCGGCGACATTGGTCGAAGCATGATTGAAGGCGGCCACGCGAATACGCGGATCGTGCGCCGCGGCGAGAAATGAATAACACGAACCCAGGCTCGTGCCCAGGATGCCGAGCCGGCTGTAGCCCTGCTGCTCCAGCCAATCCAGGCAGCAGCGCACGTCAACCACCGCCTGGCGACAGGCATCCAGCGTGCGTCCGATGTTGGCCGAGACGGCATAGTCGGCGCGCCGGGTATCCGCCGGCATGCGAATGTCGTGATACGGCATACTCAAACGCAGCACCGCGATGCCCATCAGGTTCATCGCGCGGCACAGTCCACTGTAAGCGATCGCGTCGGAATTCCAATGCGGCAGCAGCACTACCGCTCGCCGCCCGCGAACCGGAAACCAGCGGGCGTTCACCAGATTATTTTCCGGGTACGGCGTGTGGATCGGGGAAGTAAACCGCAGGAAATCAGAGTGTGTGCCGCGGACTTTCACTTCTAACTTTTGATCTGGTACTTCCCGAGTGCTGAAGACCTGGACTTCGCGACGCACCAGACGAAAATCCGACGGCGTTTGGTAGGAGTAAAATTCGTCGCTCGACGCGACAATTCGCCGGTTGTACTCGCGCAGGAACTTTTCGGAATCGGCTTTCGCAGGAAGATATCCGGGCGCGAAGCCGTTACGGCACGGCCAGTCCCGCGCCCACTCCACGCCCCACTCCAGCGGACGAACCACGCGGTTGTTGTCCACCGACGTGAGCCGGGTCTCCCAGTCATACATCCACTGCTCGTAGCGGGAAGCCATTGATAAAGCAGCATAACAAAGGGGAAGCGGGTAAGTCTGCGGGCCCGCAGCAAAGTGCGCTTATTGACCTTCAGCGGGTTCTTTTCGAGGGCGTATGTTCCAGGGTTCTGCGACAACCAGTACACTCTATTTCTGAATGCGAAACGTGTGATCGCCGTACTGGCGGGTCGAAGCTCGGCCCCACACAGGCTGTGGGTTTGGCCAACAACCAATGACGAGCGACCAATGACTAGCTGTACTTCCGGGGCACCCGCTTCGAAATAGCGCAAAGAATCTCGTACACATTCGTATTCGCTAGTTCGGCATGCTCGCGAGCATCCACGCTCAAACCGTCCAGAGCGCCGAGCAGGATCACTTCATCGCCTACAGAAACACCCGGCAGGCCAGTCACGTCCGCTAAGGTCAGATCCATCGAAATGCGGCCCACGATGGGAGCGTAGTGCTCCCGCACAATCACCCGCCCGCGGGATGATAGCGCACGATTCAATCCGTCGGCGTATCCGACGGGAAGCGCCGCAATCCGCGCCGGGGCCTTGGTGACATAGGTGCCGCCGTATCCCAGGGCCTGGTTCGCGCGCACATCGCGCAGCGAGAGGATTCGCGTCTTCCAGGTCAGCACCGGTCTGACGCCGAGGCGCAGCTTGCTGCCGCTGACTTCTCTTCCCGCGCGCTCAAAGGGCAGGTGATAGCCATACAGCGCGATTCCAGGCCGCACCATCGTGTTCCATGATTCTCGTTTTGAAATGACGGCGCCGGTGTTGGCCACGTGCACCAGCGGCGGGTCAAATCCTTCGTTGCGCAGCAGGTTTCTTACCTGCTCGAACTTCTGCAACTGCTCGTTGACGGAAGGCGCGTCCAGTACTTCAGAAGAAGCCAGGTGAGTGGAGAGACCTTCCAGCAGCAAATGTGGCGAGAACTTCAAGGCGGAGGCAACCTGGTACAAGTCTTCCGGATCGACTCCCAACCGGCCCATGCCAGTGTCCACTTTCAGATGCACAGGATGTCTCGGCAAACCCAGGCCGGCAGCGGCCTTCTCCAGCAACTCCACCTGCCCCGGCTCCCAAACCGTCGGTGTCAGTTGCAGACGGATGATTTCTTCTTCTTCGCCGCGCCAGAATCCCGTCATCAACAGGATACGGGTGCGAATCCCAGCATCGCGCAGTGGGATCGCTTCATCAAGCGAGGTTACACCCAGCCAGCGCGCTCCTTCTTCTTCCAACGCTCGCGCGCATTCCACGGCGCCGTGGCCGTACGCGTCCGCCTTCACCACCGCGCAAACCGTGATACCCGCTCCGATGTGGCGCTGCACTACGCCGAAGTTGTAGCGCAAGTTCTCCAGCGACACCTGGGCCCAGGTGGGACGGGTCGCGGTCCGTTTTAAAAGTTCAGCGGTAGCCACTGGGCCGATTATAGCGGGCGCAGCAGGGGTCGCGAGGTTACGCCTGTGCTACTCCCGAGTCCGCGGAAGGCTAACCGCCCGACAAGACAAAGTTCACCTTCACTTCAGTCTCCACTTCGACCGGTTCCCCGTTAAGCTCATAGGGGCGGTATCGCCATTGCCGCACCGCCTCGACTGCGGCCTTCACCAGCATGGGATGGCCGCTCATGACCTGCAAATCTTCGATGGTGCCTGCACGGCTGATCGTCGCTCGCAGGACCACCAGGCCCTGGACGCGGACTTGCCTCGCCCAGGGTGGATAGTCCGGCTGAACGCGATGAACCAGGTTCCCTTCCATCATGCGGGAGACCGGAGGGTGATGAACAGCGGGCGGAGGGGGAGGCAGCGCCAGGTAGGAGCCGAGCACTGAATCGAGAACAGTGCCGCGTGCATTTGGACCGCCGGTTCCGTCGCGCACACCGGGTGCACTGGGGTCGATCATCGGCGGAGGCGGTTCGGCGTCGGTGAGCATCGTTACCGTAGGCGGGATCTGTCTAGGACTCACCAGCCTGTCGCCCATCAAGTTGCTTTGCGGAGTCGCGGGCGAATTGGGACGTGGAGTTGGTGGGGCCGCAGGAGGCGGCGCAGGCGCAAGCAGCGGCGCGAGCATGGCCAGTCTCGGAAGTCCTTCGGTGTAGAACAGAGGCAATAGAAGCAGGGAGCCGACAGCGACCGCCTGCACGGCAAACGAAATCAGGGTTGTCCATCCGCGGTGAGAATGATTGGACCAGTCGGGATCCGGCGAGAAATCGGCAAACATGGTGTCCTCCTCGACGTAGCAGCGCTTATGTGTAAGGACACCGCAGCGCCCGTATTCAGACGCGTTCGAGGGAAATGAGGGAAAGAAAAAAAGGCCGCGTTCTCGACGCGGCCTGTGGGAACTTCTCACGACACGAGGTGTCGCAAACTATTTTGGTTGAGTGGGTGGCGCCTTTGGTGCGGTGGTCGCCGGCTTTGTTGGAGCAGGAGTCGCCGGCCTGGTCCCTGGCACAGCTGGCTTCGCTCCGGCGGGTCTGGCCGCGGGAGCGGGCACTCCGGACTGTGCATTGTAGAGCTCAACGATTGGCCGCGTGATGTCCACGGCAGGTCCGGACCAAAGCACCGGTCCGTTCGGCCAAGGCTGCGAAGTATCGATGATCACGCCGAAACCGTTTTCCGCTGCGTACTTCACCAGCATGGGCCCCAGCTTCTGCAGAATGCGCTGTGCGATTTCGTTCTGCTGATTCTGGGCATCGTCGCGCGCGTCCTGTACCGACCGCTCCAGCGACTTCTGTTTCTGCTCAATTTGCTTGACCAGAGTCGCCCGGCTCTCCTCGTTCAGCTTCTCGCCCTGGGTGTTGAGCTGTTTCTTCAGGCTCTCGACTTCATCATTCTGACCCTTGAGCTCGGTCTGCTTGGGTTCAAGCTTTTTGCTCAAGGCTTCGAAATCACGCTGGCCTTCATTGGTGGCGAAAATCGCCTGCTCGACATTGACCGTCCCCGTTCTGGTTCCCGTGGCGCTGACGGCGGCGGGGGGTGCGTCGGCATTGCTGGCTGCGGCGCTCGGGGCCGCAGGCAATCCGGCGGACTGGGCCATGGCTGCGACCGATGCAGCGAACACGGTGGACATAAGAAATCGCGCAAACTTGCTTGTCATGTGGTTGATTTTGAACTCCTTGAATTTATCCCGGGAAATCGCTTAGATTTTCATACAAGCCAATGCTGGCCGCGTCTCAGCACGAACCCGACCGTTTGCTGTCAAACGGAAGAGGCTGGGCCGGAGTTCCCAGCTCCTCACGCCGAACCTGAAGCGGCGTGGTGACCACCCCGTTGGCTGCTTTTCTCAGGGCACGGATACTATCATTATAGGTACAGCCTCCGCCCAAGGTCAAACAGTCATCAGTCGTCGGTCATCAGGCGTCAGCTAATCAAGGGCGAATCGTCCTCTTCCCGGTCGAGGGCAAGTCCGGCGGACGACCGAAGACTGCCGACTGGATGTCGGCCTTTAGAACGTCGTCGCCACGCTGAACCGGAACGTCTTGCGCGGCTCGCGCAATTGATATTCGGGCGTCAGACTTCTGGCGGCCTGTTCGAATGTGAAGTCTCCCGCTGCACCGGGTGGGAACATGTCGCGGGTGATCGGCACCGGACCTCGAGTTATGTTGTCTAGTCGCAGGGGGTTGTACGCCCAATAAACCCGGAACGGCGCATTGATAATGGGCAGAAACACTTGCACTTCCAGCCCTGTCGACATCCTCGGTACCCAGTTGGAATTGCTCACGATTTGCAGGTTCTGGGAAAATTGGGGATTCTGAAGGTGCCCACCGGTGCAATTGAGCGCGATATCGAGCGCGGGGCATCCAAACACCGTGGTATTGATGTCGGCAAGTTGCCCGGGATTGATGCGCAACTGCGAGCCCCTCACAATGGGATTCATTCCGACGTCCATGAACGGTGCCAGGGCAACCGGCCCGGCGATTGTGATCCGGTATTCCAGGTTCGTCACCAGGCTGGCATCGCCGCCAGGAAACACGATTTGCTCGACGGGCACCGGAACGGTGTAACTGCCGCGCAGCGGATTGGCCGGGTCCTTGGGAACCACGGTGCCGTCCGGGTTACGGAGGATGATGCTGGTCTTGCTCGGCAGAAACGCGACCGGAGACACAGAGCGGATATCAAAACCGCGGATATCATTTTCGCCGCCGAGATAGAATCGTTCAAACGGCGGCGCCACCACCCCGCCATAGCCGGCCAGGAAAGAACCCTGCACGTTGAATCCAATGGTATTGCGGCCCTTCTGCACCGGTTTGAAGTGCTTGTACTGAACAATGGGCCGCAACGACCGCACCGTCCCGCCCAGGCCGGCGATCTCTCCGCCGAAAAATACACTGGTGCCCTTTTTAGGTGAAATCGGGCTGTCGATGGTGCTGAACGAAAAGCTGGGAAGGATCTTGCTGGTGATGATGCCCTCGAGCGAGTTGGGACCGCTGATCCCGCGAAACGCGAGATCGGTGAACAATATCTTCGAGGCATCGCTGACCGCGACAATGGAAGAGCGGTCGAACGAATAAGTAATTCCGATGCGCTTGAACGAATGGTGCAACTGGTAACTGAGTGAACCCGTGAAGCCCGCGCTGGACTGTGTATAGTTCTGGAGGTTGTTCAAAAAAGCGTTCGGGATGTTCACCTGCTGGCCAGTAAGAATGGCCTCCTGCCGCGCCTGGTTGTAGTTGTATTTCTGCGCAAAAATCGAAAAGCCCCCCTGGATCGGCCGATCAAAAAGATAAGGCTGGGTAAAGCTAAATGACAGAATGCGTTGGCTGTTGCCAATACTGGTCTGGACTGCCAGCGTCTCGCCCTGTCCGAGAAAGTTGTTGGTGCTGTAGTTGATCCCGATGAAGGCCCCGGCCAGCCCGCTCACGCCGCCGTTCAGCCCAATGCTGTTCTTGCCTTTCTCATGGACCTTCAGCGTCAGGTCCACCGTACCGTTCTTTTCGTCGAGGTGAGTTTCGGTGACATTCGGGTCGTCCGGCTTCAACGGATCGAAGTACCCCAGCTGATTCAGCCGCAGCAGGCTCAGCTTCCACAGCCGCTCGTCGTAAACCTGTCCCTCTTCAAGCGCGACCTCTCGCCGTATGACCTTGTCCCGGGTCGTGGTATTGCCGGAAAACTCGATGCGGCGGACATAAAATTTCTTGCCTTCGTCCAGATCAATGGAAAGATTCACCAGCTTCTTGTCTTCGTCAAAAGTTGTGTTGGGGATGGATGTGAAATTGATATGGCCGAGCTCACGGTAGGCGTTGCGCAGGTTGTCCAGGCCCTTGGCGACTTTTTCACGCGAGAAAATATCGCCGTCTTTCATGGGAAAAAGCGAGCGCAGGGCTTTGACGTTGGTGACCTCTTTGTTCCCGTTGAACGTGATTTCACCCAGCCGGTATTGCTCCCCTTCCTCGATCGGAATCGTGATGTCCACTGACTTGCCCGGTCCCTTCATCAGCAGCGGAATATGAAAGCCCGGCCGGCCGGTGTCATGAATCTCCGCCTTGGCGTCCTGCACCACGACTTTGAAGTAACCGCGATTCTGGAATTCCGCTCGCACCCGTTCCGTGTCTTCGTCCAGCTTGGTGGCGTCGTAGGTTTTGGCAAAGAGGTTTTCGAGAAAAATGGAGTGCGGAATTCCGATTGGCTTCAGGTTCTTCATGGCGCCGCGAAGAATGCGCGAGCTGACATGCTTGTTGCCGATGAAAGTAATCTTGCCGACGGTGACTTTGGGGCCTTCCTTCACCACAAACGTGACGCTCACCTTGGCGGGCGGAATGGGCCGAACCTCGGTGCGCACGGTGGCGAACTGTCGGCCATGCTCGGAAAGCAACTCCCGGATCGTGACCTCGGCTTTCTTGACCTTGGTGGGATCGTACTGGCTCTCTGGCGAGAGTCCGACTTTACGCTCCTTGAAACGGTCGAGCACGTCGCTTTTCGATACGGAGTTTAGCCCAAGGTACTCAATTTCGCTGATCGTGGGGCGCTCTTTTACGTAAACGTGGATCCGCCAGCCCTTGGGGGTTTGCTCACGCTCGAACCGGATGTCCTCGAAGTATCCGGTGTT
>Ga0134124_10000910_pt1 | contig 23729 bp, 17 predicted proteins | sample KB304_FD_96880 | JGI IMG/M metagenome (GOLD analysis project Ga0134124, IMG submission 96880) | Terrestrial soil microbial communities without Nitrogen fertilizer from Kellogg Biological Station, Michigan, USA - KB3-0-4 | ecosystem: Environmental > Terrestrial > Soil > Unclassified ... | reverse complement strand
GATGCCGGGCGACAACGTGACGGTAGAGGTCGAGCTGATCACCACCGTCGCTCTGGAAGAGCAAATGCGCTTCGCCATCCGTGAAGGCGGCAAGACCGTCGGCGCCGGCGTCGTGACCAAGATCATCGAGTGATTCGACTATGGAGGCGGCCATGACCAAACGCTCCAAGGAGCAGCAGCATGGCCGCCGCATTCCCGTCGCCTTGTGCTGCTCGGTTTGCTCGAGCCGAAACTACAAGACGACCAAGTCCCCGGACGGCGCCGCGCTCAGTTTCAAAAAGTTCTGCAATATCTGTAACTTACATACGGTGCACATAGAAGGTAAGTAAACTTTCGGGCGGTTTACCCGAAGGGGACGCGACAAAAAGCGCCCAATCCTAGGGGTGTAGCTCAGTTGGTAGAGCAGTGGATTCCAAATCCACCGGTCGGGAGTTCGAGTCTCTCCGCCCCTGCCCGATCGGTTTTTGAAGAGGTTTCGCATGGCAATCGTGGACGAAAAAGACCAGAAGGAGCGCGCGGAAGCAGATTCCACCGCTCTCGATCTGTCCGCGGGTCCCTCCTACCTGGAGGTGCCAGGCGAAGTTTCGCTTGGTGCGGCCGGCGGCGACCAAGATGAGCACGGTACGGCAGCCACCCTGGGCGCGACCAAGTACGTCCACGCGGCATTCTTTGCTGTGGGAATCTTGGCCGCGTTCCTGGGCAGCAAGATCCTGGGCGGCGCCTGGACGCACCTGACCGAGTGGCCGGCAGCGGTTCGCTCGGTGCCACAGCTGGTCGCCTTCTCGGAAGAGCAGCGCGATACGTACTGCTTGGTGGGCGGAGCACTCATCGGGGCGATCGGCGTGCTACAGGCCTATCGCAAAGAAGGCGTTCGGACCTGGGCCGACGAAGTGGCCACTGAGCTCGCGCGCGTGAGCTGGCCGAATCGCGAAGCCGTCACGAACGGCACGCTCGTGGTGATCGTCGCCAGCATGATCGCCGCGCTCTACGTTGCGGTTCTCGATCGTTTTTGGAGTTTTCTCACGACGTGGGTGTACGGCGCATGACTACCGAACAAGAAGCTCCGGTGATTGACACCTCCATGCCCCCGGCCTCGGCCGGCAAGAAGTGGTACGTCGTGACCACCTATTCGGGCTACGAGAACAAGGTCAAGTCTGCGCTCCAAGAACGCATCCGCCAGCACCGGATGGAAGACAAGTTCGGCGAGATCATGATCCCCGCCGAAACCGTCACCGACTCGGGCAAAGACGGCAAGCAGCGCCTCAAGACGAAGACCAGCTTCCCCGGCTACGTGTTCGTCGAGATGGAGATGAGTGAAACCATCTGGCATCTCGTCAAAGACACGCCCAAGGTCACCGGCTTCATCGGCAACCAGCGCCCCCAAGAAGTGAAGCCACCGCATATCGAAGATCTGCGCAAAGGCATCGTCGAGGGCGCGGTCAAACCCAAGCCCCGCCATCAGTTTCAAGAGGGCGACGAAGTACGAGTCGTCGTCGGAGCTTTCGCCAACTTTTCCGGGACCGTGCAAGAGGTCAAACCGGACAAGCAGAAGCTCAAGGTCATGGTTAGCATTTTCGGCCGACCAACTCCGGTCGAGCTCGACTTCTCACATGTGGAGAAACGCTGAAAGCGAGTCCAATGGAACCGCAGCTCACCTTTTCTCGTAGTTTTGGGGCTGGGGCCCCAAAACCTGAGGGTGGGGCCCCGCTGAATTCACTTCAGCGGGGCGGGAGCTGCGCTCCCGAAGACAGACTGAAAGCTTTTCGCAAGGACACACCGTTATGAGTGCCAAGAAAAAAGTAACTGGTTACATCAAGCTCCAGCTCCCGGCGGGCAAGGCGAATCCGTCTCCTCCGGTAGGTCCCGCGCTCGGTCAGCACGGCGTCAACATCATGGCGTTCTGCAAGGACTTCAACGCGCGTAGCGCCCCGTTGGGCGACACCATCATCCCCGTGGTGATCACGGTGTACGGCGACCGCTCGTACTCCTTCATCATGAAGAGCCCGCCCGCCAGCGTGCTCATCAAGAAGGCGATCGGCCTGCCGTCGGGCAAGAAGCCGGGCTCGGGCTCCAAAGAGCCGAACAAGATCAAGGTCGGGACGATCACGACCGCACAGCTTCGCGCCATCGCCAAAGAGAAGCTGAACGACATGAACACCACCGACCTCGAGGCCGCCACGCGCAGCATCGCGGGTACGGCCAAGAGCCTGGGGATCGACGTCGTCGCTTGATAGCGCCGTCGCCTCAGCCTCCCAGAACAGATACTGGACAGCGGCTCCACGCCAAGCGCGTGACAGTCGACTGCTCCCAGGAGTCGAAAGACGCTAAATAATGCCAAAAACAGCAAAAAATCGAGCGGCGGCGCTAGCCAAAGCCGACCTGACCAAGCGCTACACCGTCGATGAGGCGGTTTCGCTGGTGAAGTCGGTGGCTTACGCCAAGTTCGACGAGAGTGTGGATGTCGCGGTGCGCTTGGGTGTGAACCCCAAGCACGCCGATCAAATGGTGCGCGGCGCGATCGTGCTGCCCAACGGAACCGGTAAGACGGTCCGCGTGCTCGTATTCGCGCGCGGTGAAAAAGAGAAGGAAGCCCTCGCAGCGGGCGCGGACATCGCCGGTGGTGATGATCTCGTGGCCAAGGTGCAAGGCGGGTTCTTGGACTTCGACCGCGTGATTGCCACGCCGGACCTCATGGGTGCGGTCGGTAAGCTCGGTCGTGTGCTCGGTCCGCGTGGTCTGATGCCGAACCCCAAGGTCGGCACGGTCACCTTCGACGTCACGAACGCCGTCAAAGAGGCCAAGGCCGGCAAGGTCGAGTACCGCGTCGATAAAGCGGGCGTCGTGCACTGCCGCATCGGCCGCAAATCCTTCGACTCGGGCAAGCTCAGTGAGAACGCCATGGCGCTCATCTCGGAGCTGCTCGCGAAGAAGCCGTCGACTGCCAAGGGTATCTACCTGCGCAGCATTACGCTGTCGACGACCATGGGGCTCGGTTTTCGAATCGACACCAACACCGTCGTCGCCAAGTCGGAGGATGAATCCTGATGGAACGCGCACAAAAGGCGGAAGCCATCGAGACGCTCAAGGCCCAGTTCAGCAAGATGAGCTCGGCCGTGTTCCTCGACTTCACCGGCATGACGGTGGGTGAGGTGAGCAAGCTTCGCGACGTATTCCGCGCCAAAGGCGTGGAATACAAGGTCGTGAAGAACAAGCTGGTGCAAAAGGCCCTAGCCGACCACAAGTGGGCGACCGGTCTGAACACCGCTCTGCGCGGCATGACGGGCGTGGCCTGGAGCTTCGAAGAGCCGAGCGCGGCAGCGCGCGCGGTCAAGGAGTTCATCAAGGAAAACGAGAAGCTCAAGATCAAAGCGGGTCTTCTCGAAGGTCAAGTGCTCGGACCGCAAGCGGTCACCGAGCAGTTGGCATCCTTGCCGAACAAAGACGAAGCGCGCGCCATGTTGCTCGCGACCTTCAACGCACCGATGCAAACGTTCGTTCGTTTGCTCAACGCCCCTGCGACCCAGATGGCTGCCGTCCTCGCTGCGAAGCAGCGCCAGGCTGGCGGCTGATATCCCAACGTTTCCTCGAATTTTACAGATTTTTTGCCAAAGCCCGGGTGACCCACGGTTTGGCGTTTTTCGGGCTAGCCCGATGGAGTTGAAAAATGGCTGACATTACCACTGAACAAGTTGTCGATTACCTCTCGAACCTCCCCGTGATCCAAATCGCCGAGCTCGTCAAGACGCTCGAGGCGAAGTGGGGCGTGAGCGCGGCCCCCGTTGCCGTCGCTGGCGTCGGTGGCGGTGCTGCGGCTCCTGCCGCCGCGGCCGAGGAAAAGACCGAGTTCAACGTCATCCTCGCGGATGCCGGTGCGAACAAGTTCAACGTCATCAAGGCTGTCCGCGAGATCACGGCCCTCGGCTTGAAGGAAGCCAAGGACCTGGTCGAAGGCGCCCCGAAGGCGATCAAGGAAGGCGTCGGCAAGGACGAGGCCGAGGACATCAAGAAGAAGCTCGAAGCCGCCGGCGCAAAGGTGGAGGTCAAGTAACCTCCGTTGTCGCAGCCAGCGAATTCAACTTCTGTGCTCGGGGCGCCGCAAGGTGGCCCGGGCGCTTCTATGCGTTATTGCAGCGAGCGTGATCGGTTAGGCGCCTCGCGGAACGGCACGGGTTTGTGCTGTCTCCGCGTTGGTGCGTTTTGGAGGTACTGAAGCATGGCGTCCAAAGTCCAGTCGAACTTTCGACACCGGATGAACCTTGGCCGTGTGGAGTCGATTGTCGAGATCCCGAATCTCATCGATATCCAGAAGTCGAGCTACGACAAGTTCTTGCAGTCGGATTCTTCACCGCGTGAGCGGAAGGAGATTGGGCTCGAGGAAGTATTCCGAAGCGTTTTCCCGATCAAGGATTTCGACGGCACGAGCGAGCTCGTGTACGTGTCGTACAACCTCGAGAAGCCGAAATACGACGTCGACGAGTGCCGCCAGCGCGGCATGACGTTCGCTGCGCCGATCAAGGTCACGACGCAGCTGATGGTTTACGACACCCGTGAGGGTGGCGAGCGCATCGTGCGCGACATCAAGGAGCAAGAGGTCTACTTCGGCGAAATTCCGCTGATGACGGACACTGGCACCTTCATCATCAACGGCACCGAGCGCGTCGTCGTGTCGCAGCTCCACCGTAGCCCGGGCGTGTTCTTCGATCACGACAAGGGCAAGACGCACTCCAGCGGCAAGCTGCTCTACAGCGCGCGCGTCATCCCGTACTCGGGTTCGTGGCTCGACTTCGAGTTCGACCACAAAGACATCATGTACGTGCGCATCGACCGCCGCCGGAAGATGCACGCGACCGTGCTGCTTCGTGCGCTCGGCTACAGCACGCAAGAGCTGCTCAACTACTTCTACTCGACCGAGACCGTGTACCTGGAAAAGGGCGGCAAGATCTCGAAGAGCATCGAGTACGACCTGCTCCCCGGTCAACGCGCCACGCGTGACATCAAGGTCGGCACTGAAGTCGTCGTCAAGAAGAACACCAAGTTCACCCGCGTCGCGATCAAAAAGCTGAAGGAAGCTTCGCTCGATCGTCTGCCGTCGGAGACCTCCGATCTGATCGGCAAGGTCAGCGCGGAAGACGTGGTCGACAAGGAAACGGGCGAAATCTTGCTCGAGTGCAACGAAGAGGTGACTGAAATCACCCTCGATCGTTTGCGCCAAGCGGACGTGCCCGAGTTCAAGGTGCTGTTCATCGACGGTTTGAACGTCGGCCCGTACCTGCGCGACACGCTGATCGCCGACAAGGTGAAGACCACCGAGGACGCGATCATGGAGATCTACCGGCGCCTGCGCCCCGGTGATCCGCCAACGCTCGAGACCGCCAAGCAGCTGTTCCACAACCTGTTCTTCAACGCGGAGCGCTACGACCTGAGCACGGTCGGCCGCCTCAAGCTGAACTACAAGTTTTACCGGGATCTTCCGGAGGAACAAAAGCCGAACCTCGAGCAGACCGTACTCTCGCCGGGTGACATCCTCGAAACCGTTCGGCACCTGATCGAGCTCAAGAACGGCCGCGGTTCGGTGGACGACATCGATCACCTCGGTAACCGTCGCGTGCGCGCAGTCGGTGAGTTGATGGAGAACCAGTACCGCATCGGTCTGGTTCGCATGGCTCGCGCGATCAAAGAGCGCATGAGCGTGTCGCAAGAAATCGACACCTTGATGCCGCACGACTTGATCAACGCCAAGCCCGTGGGCGCGGTGGTCAAGGAGTACTTCGGCAGCTCGCAGCTCTCGCAGTTCATGGATCAGACCAATCCGCTCAGCGAAGTGACGCACAAGCGTCGCCTCTCTGCCCTCGGACCAGGTGGTTTGACTCGCGAACGCGCCGGCTTCGAGGTGCGCGACGTGCACGCCACGCACTACGGCCGTATCTGCCCGATCGAGACGCCTGAAGGTCCGAACATCGGTTTGATCGCGTCGCTCTCCTGCTTCGCTCGCGTGAACGAGTACGGCTTCGTCGAGACCCCCTACCGCGCCGTCGGCGGCGGACAGGTGAGCTCGGACGTGCAGTGGTTCAGCGCGCTCGAAGAAGAAGGCAAGTACATCGCGCAGGCGAGCGCGGACCTCGACGACAAGAAGAAGTTCGTCGACAACCTGGTCAGCGCCCGTTTGAACGGTGACTTCCGCATGGCGGTCCCCGATCAGATCCAGCTGATGGACGTCGCGCCGAATCAGATGGTGAGCGTTGCCGCGGCGCTCGTGCCCTTCTTGGAGCACGACGACGCGAACCGCGCACTCATGGGCGCCAACATGCAGCGTCAGGCCGTGCCGTTGGTACGGACCGAAGCGCCGCTGGTCGGCACCTCGATGGAAGGTCGCGTCGCAATCGACTCCGGCGTGTGTGTCATCGCCAAGCGTGAAGGCATCGTCGAAGGTGTCGACGCCGAGCGCATCGTCATCCGCGCCATCGCGGGTGAGGGTGATCAGGTGCCCGACATCTATCACCTGACCAAGTATCAGCGCTCCAACCAGAGCACCTGCTACAACCAGAAGCCGATCGTCCGCCCGGGCGAACACGTGAAGAAGGGTGACGTTCTCGCCGACGGTCCTGCGACCGACATGGGTGAGCTCGCGCTCGGTCAAAACGTGGTCGTCGCGTTCATGCCCTGGCAGGGCTACAACTTCGAAGACTCGATCCTCGTCAGCGAGCGCATCGCCAAAGAGGACATCTACACCTCGGTTCACATCGAGGAGTTCGAGTGCGTCGCTCGCGACACGAAGCTGGGCAAGGAAGAGATCACCAAGGACATCCCGAACGTCGGCGAAGAGGCCCTGAAGGACCTCGACGACGCGGGCGTGGTGCGCATTGGCGCCGAGGTGAAGCCGGGTGACATCCTGGTCGGCAAGATCACTCCGAAGGGTGAGAGCCAGCTCTCTCCGGAAGAGAAGCTCTTGCGCGCGATCTTCGGCGAAAAGGCCGGCGACGTGCGCGACAGCTCGTTGAAGGTCCCGCCAGGCGTGACCGGCATCGTGATCAACGCTCGCATCTTCTCGCGCAAAGGCACCGAGAAGGACGAGCGCGCCAAGGCCATCGAAGATCAGGAGCGCGCCAAGCTCGAGCGGTCACGCGACGAGGAAATCAAGATCCTGCGTGACTCGTTCTTCCGCAAGATCAAGCGCGTCCTCGGTGGCAAGACCACCGCGGGCAAGCTGGTCGACGACAAGGGCAAAGTGCTGTTGAACAAGGGCGTCGTACTCGACGACGCTCAACTCGACGAAGTGCCGCGCAAGCATTGGGGTGAAATCCCAATCGAGAACGGCACCGAAGAGGTCAACACGCTCCTCAGCGACTTGGAGAAGCTGCTCAAGGAACGCGAAGAGCACTTCCACGAGAAGATCGACCGCCTGAGCCGTGGTGATGAGCTGCCCCCGGGCGTCATCAAGATGGTGAAGGTGTACATCGCCATCAAGCGCAAGCTGCAGGTCGGCGACAAGATGGCCGGTCGTCACGGCAACAAGGGTGTGGTCAGCCGCATCTTGCCGGAAGAGGACATGCCGTACCTCGAAGACGGCACTCCGGTCGACATCGTGCTGAACCCGCTGGGCGTGCCGAGCCGCATGAACGTCGGGCAGATCCTCGAGACGCACCTCGGTTGGGGTGCGCGTGAACTCGGCCGTCAGGTCGAGGCCATGCTCGAGGAGAAGTACAGCGCGGAGAAGTTCCGGGCTCGCTTCATCGACGTCTACGACCACGACAAGCCGTTCGTGAAGCTGCTCAAGAGCATGAACGACGAGGAAGTGTTCTCCCTCGCGCGCAAGCTCAAGAAAGGCCTCTTCTTCGGCTCCCCCGTGTTCGACGGCGCCGCAGAGAGCGACATCAAGAAGATGCTCGTGCGTGCAGGTCGCGCGACTTCTGGCCAGTCGATCTTGTTCGACGGTCGTACCGGCGAGGTTTTCGATCAGGATGTGACCGTGGGCGTGATGTACATGCTCAAGCTCCACCACTTGGTCGACGACAAGATCCACGCTCGGTCGATCGGCCCGTACTCCCTGGTTACCCAGCAACCGCTCGGCGGCAAAGCGCAGTTCGGCGGTCAGCGCTTGGGTGAAATGGAAGTTTGGGCGATGGAAGCCTACGGCGCTGCCTACGCGCTGCAGGAGTTCCTGACGGTCAAGAGCGACGACGTCCAAGGCCGCACGCGCATGTACGAATCCATCGTCAAGGGTGAGTACGCGCTCGAGGCCGGGTTGCCGGAGAGCTTCAACGTCTTGATCAAAGAGCTGCAATCGCTCTGCCTCAACGTCGAGCTGATCGAAGCGTCTGCCAAAGACGCCGCGACGGCCGCGGAGGACTGAGCCTCCGCCGCTAGGCAGCGGAGGATTCAGTCCTCCGCGGCCTGGCTGTCTCCGGGGGCTCAGCCCCCGCCCCCCCGAAGTGAATTCGGCGGGGCCCCACCCCCAGGTTTTGGGGCCCCAACCCCAAAACTAACGGCGTGTGACGACTCCCCAAGTTTCCCCAAGTTTTTTCTCTCGTAATCAAAACGAGGAGCCCAACGATGCGTGACATTTTCTCCTTTTTCGAGAAGCCGAAAGATCCGCTGTCTTTCTCGGCCATGCGCATTTCGCTCGCTAGCCCGGAGAAGATCCGGGAGTGGTCGCACGGTGAAGTCAAGAAGCCGGAGACCATCAACTACCGCACGTTCAAGCCGGAACGTGACGGCCTGTTCTGCGCCAAGATCTTTGGCCCGGTGAAGGACTACGAGTGCATCTGCGGCAAGTACAAGCGCATGAAGCACCGCGGCATCGTGTGCGAGAAGTGCGGCGTCGAGGTGATTCAGTCCAAGGTGCGCCGTGAGCGCCTGGGCCACATCAACCTGGCCACGCCGGTCGCGCACATCTGGTTCTTGAAGAGCCTGCCGTCCCGCATCGGCAACATCCTCGACATCACGCTCAAGGACTTGGAAAAGGTCCTGTACTGCGAAGCGTACATCGTCATCGATCCGCGCGAGACGCCCCTCGAGCGCGGTGAGCTGTTGACGGAAGACCGCTACGCGCAGCTGCTCGAAGAGTACGGCGACGAGCGCTTCGAAGCCGGCATGGGCGGCGAGGCAGTGATCGAGATGCTCAAGCGCGTGGACGTCCACTCGCTGGCCGAGCAGCTCCGCGCGGACATGCGCACCTCGACCTCGGAAGCCAAGCGTAAGAAGTACGCCAAGCGCCTGAAGGTGGTGGAAGCGTTCCGCGGGTCCGGAAACCGCCCGGAGTGGATGATGCTGTCGGTGATCCCGGTTTTGCCGCCGGATCTCCGCCCGCTGGTTCCGCTCGACGGCGGCCGCTTCGCGACCTCCGACTTGAACGACCTGTACCGCCGCGTGATCAACCGCAACAACCGCCTCAAGCGCTTGCTCGAGTTGAACGCGCCGGAAATCATCATCCGCAACGAGCGGCGCATGCTGCAAGAAGCGGTCGACGCGCTGTTCGACAACGGTCGCCGTGGCAAGACCATCACCGGTCCGAACAAGCGCCCGCTGAAGAGCTTGAGCGACATGCTCAAGGGCAAGCAAGGCCGCTTCCGCCAGAACTTGCTCGGCAAGCGCGTCGACTACTCGGGTCGCTCCGTGATCGTCGTCGGTCCGACGCTCAAGCTGCACCAGTGCGGTCTGCCGAAGAAGATGGCGCTCGAGCTGTTCAAGCCGTTCATCTACAACAAGCTGGAAGAGCGCGGCTACGTCAACACCATCAAGTCTGCGAAGAAGATGGTGGAGAAAGAGCGTCCCGAAGTTTGGGACATCTTGGACGAGGTCATCAGCGAGCACCCGGTGCTCTTGAACCGCGCCCCCACGCTGCATCGCTTGGGCATCCAGGCGTTCGAGCCGGTGCTGATCGAAGGCAAGGCAATCCAGCTGCATCCGCTCGTTTGCGCGGCGTTCAACGCCGACTTCGACGGCGATCAGATGGCCGTGCACGTACCGCTCTCGATCGAAGCGCAGATGGAAGCGCGCGTGCTCATGATGAGCACGAACAACATCCTCTCGCCGGCCAGCGGTCGCCCGATCATCAACCCGACGCAGGACATCGTGCTCGGCCTCTACTACGCGACGCGCATGCGCCGCTTCGTGGAAGGCAGCCACCGCGAAAACACGCTGAAGTACGACGAGAAGTCGAACCAGCTCACCGGTCACCTGCGCGGCGTGTACGCCTCGCCGGAAGAGGTGCGCATGGCCTACGACAACGGCGTGCTCGACCTGCACGCGTCGATCAAGGTGCGCATCACCGACGTCGACGACGACGGCAACCAAGACACCAAGCTGGTGCAGACCACCGTCGGTCGCGTGCTGATCGGTGAAGTCCTGCCGCAGGGCTTGCCGTTCGAATACGCGAACAAGGTGATGAACAAGAAGGCCCTCTCCGGCCTGATCGACATCTGCTACCGCAAGCACCGCAACAAGGAGACCGTGCTGCTCGCAGATCGCCTGCGCACGCTCGGCTTCGGGTTCGCTACCGGCGGCGGTATCTCCGTGTGCATGGATGACATGGTCATCCCGGCCAAGAAGAAGGACCTGGTCGACGCGGCGCAAGCCGAGCTCGAGAAGGTCGTCGATCAGTACCAAGAAGGGCTGATCACGGACGGTGAGCGCTACAACAAGATCATCGACATCTGGGCCGGCGTTGCCGACCGAGTTGCCGAAGAGATGATGGGCGGCATCGGCAAAGAAGTGAATGTCGATCCCGAGACCGGCGAGCAGGTCGAGGACTCGAGCTTCAACCCGATCTACATCATGGCTGACTCCGGTGCTCGTGGTTCCCCACAGCAGATGCGTCAGCTGGCTGCCATGCGCGGTCTGATGGCCAAGCCGTCCGGCGAGATCATCGAGACGCCCATCACGGCGAACTTCCGTGAAGGTCTGACCGTGCTGCAGTACTTCGTCTCGACGCACGGCGCTCGTAAGGGCCTCGCCGACACCGCGCTCAAGACGGCCAACTCCGGTTACCTCACGCGCCGTCTCGTCGACGTCGCGCAGGACGCCGTGGTGGCCGAGTTCGATTGCGGCACTCTCGACGGTATCCGCGTCACGAAGCTGGAAGAAGCGGGTGAAGTCATTCAACCGCTCGGCGACCGCATCCTGGGTCGCGTGGTGCTGGAAGACGTGGTGGATCCCATCACGGGCGAAGTCATCGTCGAAGGCAACACCGAGCTCGACGAAGCGCGCGTCGATCAAATCGAGAACGCGGGCATCGAAGAGGTCGTCATCCGCTCCGTGCTCACCTGCCAGACGCGCCGCGGCGTGTGTTCGCTGTGCTACGGGCGCGACTTGGCCCGCGGTTACCGCGTCAACATCGGCGAGGCGGTTGGCATCATCGCCGCTCAGTCGATCGGCGAACCGGGCACGCAGCTCACGATGCGTACGTTCCACATCGGTGGCGCGGCAGCGCGCGGCAAGATCGAGCAGAGCTCGCTCGAGACGCGCACTGAAGGCACCGTGCACCTCAAGAACGCCCAGCTGACCAAGAAGCAAGACGGCAGCGTCGTGGTCATGAATCGCCACGGCGAACTCGTGGTCATGGACGACACCGGTCGCGAGCGCGAGCATCACCGCCTGCTGTACGGCGCGGTGCTCAAGACGACCGACGGTGGCCGTGTCGACGCAGGTCAAATCGTGGCCGAATGGGATCCATTCGCGTCTCCGATCCTGACCGAGGTCGGCGGTGTGGTGCAGTTCGGCGATCTCGTCGAAGGTGTTACCGTGATCGAGAAGGTCGACGAAGTGACCGGTCTTTCCCGCAAGATCGTGGTCGAGTCGCGCGCCGCGGATCTCCGCCCGCGCATCGCGATCATCGACGCCGAAACGGGCGAACCGGTGAAGCTCCCGAACACCGATCTCGACGCGCGTTACCTCTTGCCCGTCGGCGCCAACATCGTGTGCGGCGAAGGCGAGCGCATCACCCCCGGTGAAGCCATCGCCAAGATCCCGCGCGACACCACGAAGGTGCAGGACATCACCGGTGGTTTGCCGCGCGTCGCCGAGCTGTTCGAAGCGCGCAAGCCCAAAGATCACGCCATCATCAGCGAGATCGACGGCATCGTTTCGTTCGGCAAGGACACCAAGGGCAAGCGCAAGGTCGTCATCACCCCGTTCGGCATCGACGGTGGCCTGCTCCCGGATCAAGGACGCGAGTACCTGATCCCCAAGGGCAAGCACATCCAGGTGCAACCGGGCGATCACGTCCGCGCCGGCGACCCGCTGCAAGACGGACCCGCGAACCCGCACGACATCTTGCGCGTCAAGGGCGAGAAGGAACTCGCGGCTTGGCTCGTCAACGAAATCCAGCAGGTTTACCGCCTGCAGGGCGTCGGTATCAACGACAAGCACATCGAAGCCATCGTCCGCCAAATGCTGCGCCGCGTGCGCATCAAAGAGGTCGGCGACACCAGCTTCTTGGTGGATGAGCAGGTCGAGAAGTACGTGTTCGAACGCGACAACGCTCGCGTGATGGAACGCGGTGGTCAGCCCGCCGTCGCCGAGCCGATGTTGCTCGGTATCACGAAGGCGTCGCTGTCCACTGAGTCCTTCATCAGCGCGTCGTCCTTCCAGGAGACCACCAAGGTCCTCACGGAAGCGGCGATTTGCGGCAAGACGGACGATCTGCGCGGCATCAAGGAGAACGTCATCATGGGTCGGCTCATCCCGGCCGGTACGGGTCTGCCGGCGTACAAGCGCTTGCAGGTCGTGCTGGACGAGAAGTCGCCCACGTATGCGCCTCCGACGTTCGTTCGGGTTACGCCGGCTGAGCTCGTCGCTGTCGGCGACGAGTGACGTCAGTGCTCACTCCCGACGTTGGGAGTGAATGAGACGAAGAGCGGCTGCTCGAGGAAACTCGGGTGGCCGTTTCTTCTTTGTGCGCACTGCTCCGGCGCCGACGGCTTGTCGCCGCGGGGCCCGCCTTCGGCGGTGAGCTAGGGTCGCCCCCGCGCACGGTCTGGAGCCTTGGGTACGGCTGCCTGATGGGTGCCGTTGGGAGCGTGGGGCCTGCCGGCGTCGCCTTGCAGTTCGCGATCGCGCGGAGGGCGCGCGGCTCGTGAGCGACAGTGCGGGAGCTCAACCTCGCCCACCGCCGAAGGCGGGCCCCGCGGCTCCCCGGACGCTTTTGGAGAGGAGAGACGGAGAGACTAGGTGCGGCGATATGAGCCGGGTTCAGCGCTCATCGAGCGCGGTCCTCACGGCGAGGAGTGCTGCGGGGAGATCGCGCATGACGAGTTCGGCTTGGAGGCGAACGACGCGATAGCCCGCCCGCGCAAGCTTGCGATCCCGGCGGGCATCCGCGGTGACGCGCCGCGCGTGATAGCCGCCGTCGACCTCGACGACGAGCCTTACCGACGGCGCATAGAAATCAGCGATGAAGCCGAGCAGCGGGACTTGCCGACGAAACGCGACGCCGAGCTGGCTCGAACGCAACGCGCGCCAGAGCCGAGCCTCTGAATCGGTGGGTGCTTGCCTCAGTGTGTGTGCGTGAAGAGCGAGGGTGTCTTTGTTGTTCGACATGGGTTGGCTCCTTTCTCCGGCTGGCGGCCGGACGAAGCCCCCCTCGCGCAGGAGATGTGACGCGCGCTAGCGGAGGTAGTGCTTGCGCCGTGCACCTCGCGAGTGGAGCTGTGCAGCGAGGTCGCGCGGCGCAGCTCCTGCGCGTCTCGCGAAGGCCGGCCGCCAGCCGGAGAAAGGAGCGAGTGCGAATCAAACGCGCCTCATCGTTACGCTCACGGTGCGAAGCGATCACGAATCAAGCCCGGCGAGCGCAGCCGTCGGGGCCCCCACGTCCGGCGCAGCCGTGGCGAAGCCGGCGCTTGGCGGGCCCCTGGCGCGCGCAGCGCGAAAGCGCGAGCACGCCAGGCCATATCACGACGTATCCCGGCGGGGCATCAATACGGCGGAGTTGGTCGCGGCCGGCGACTAAGACATGGAGTTTCCGGAGCCCAATGGAGGAATCGTTACTGTCGTTTATCCAATCATGCTTTCACCGGAGTGATCCGAAAGAAAACGAAGCTCGAAGCTTCGGTTCGGAAGGCGTGAACGCACATGGTCATTTCTTCGGGTGTCGGGCGGCGTCAAAGTTCGCCGTCACTCCGTTGCAAAAATGGCCGGCAGTGTGCGCTTGCTGACCAAACGAAATTGGCAGACCCTTCTCCAGCTGCGGCTGCAAGACCCGAGGGGATCGTCATGATGAAAACGGTGCTGCGACTCTTCTTGCTGGGTGTCTGGTTGTTGATGGCACATTGCGCAGCGCCGGACGACTCTCGGAGCAAAGAGCGCGTCTCCGACCGAGCGCTCGCGCTCGATGGACTGCCATTCGTGTCTGGAGAATTCCCAGTCGATCCCAATCCCGTTCGGACGCCAAGTCTCAGCGCGCCGCTGCTCGATGTCGCGGCAAGCGGCGAAGAGTACTTGTTGACTTACGCGATCAACGGACTCACCTTCGTGCGTTGGAACGCGACGAGCGGTTCGGCTTCGACTCTTGCGACGCTCACGGGAGGGGCCGTGTCTGCTGCTCGCGCGGTCGCCGTGGGCAGTGGCTGGCTCGTGGTGTACCGGCAGGGCACTCGCTATTCGGTCACTATAGCGGCCGACGGCACGCTGAGCACGCCGCTCCCCGTCCCTGGATCCTGTTCGGGCATTGCTGGACTTGCGCGCTCGCTCACCACGGCCCTGCTCACTGATAGCTGTGGCGTCGGCGTGCTCTTGGATTTCGCCGGGCAGGTGTTGTCGACGTTCTTCGTCGTGCCGCCGTTCGACCCCCAAAATCCGCCTCAACTCCCATTTCCATGGACGGGTGGAGTAACGGGCGGGTACGTCGCTTTCAATGGCGTCGACTATGTATGCCTCTATGGCTACTCGAGCTCCCCTTACCCGAAAGCAATTGGGGCAATTCGTGTATCGCCAGCCGGCGATGTTGCGCCAGTTACCCTCGTGAGCAGCCCAGCTGTGCCTTACAAGGGCGTGAATCCGCTCGGTCTGACCGCGAACGGAAGTACCTTGTTGATGCTGCTCAGGCAAGACCGAAGCTCAGGCCCCGAATCCAACATCGTTTACAAAACTCTCAAGGAATCTGCCGCTCATGAGTTTACGCTGGGAGCGGAGACTCTGATCGCCACTCCGCCATCGAGTACGCTCGAGAAGGGAGATCGAAATGCTACGGCGTTCCCGTTCGGAGCGCGATTCGGCATCGTGCGCGAGGACCCGAACAGCGCGCTGTCGCTGCTGATCGTCGACCCCGCCAATGTACTTCCCACCACCACGCAAGCCTTGACCGTTCCGTTCGTACCGGCGCGGATCGCTGCGAGTGCCGGCGGGTTCGCCTTCGCAGCGGGGGCGCTTGGGGTTCGCTTCGACGCGGAAATTCACGCGATCGATCAGCCGCCAGCGACCGTCGTAAAATACTTCGACCCCGCGCCATTGCAAATCGACCCCTCATTCACCTTTAGCGCAGGGCGATACCTGGTGGGCTGGCTCGAGGGGACTTACGGTGCGCTGGGGGCATTTGCCCAGCGTTTTTCGAGTACTGGGGCGCAGTTGCAACCGGCCAGTATTCGATTGATCCCCGGGTCTTCCAGCCGCTTCCTGATCCACGGCGCGGATTCCACGGGGTTCGTTTCGGCATGGATTACCGGCCTTGGCACGATCAACGGCGCTCGCATCACTGTGAATGATCCGACCGTCATCACGCCGTTCTCGTCGACGATGAACTCAGCGGGAGAGACCATCGCGATGGCTTCCGACGGCGACCGAACGAGCGTCGCTTGGGCATACTCTGATGTAGTCATCGCTCGGATTTCCGATACGGGCACGTTGTCACCCTCTCTGACGATTACAACAACGGCAACTCCGTATACGGCTTCGACTCCGGCGCTGGCTTTCCACGCCGGCCACTACGTCGTCCTTTGGATCGATCGGGCCGAGCCTACGGACCCGTCAGCGGGACTTGCGATTTACGGGGTGCGCGTGACTGCGGACCTGAGCCTGATTGACGCGAGCCCCAAGCAGATCTTGCGCATCACGACCACGAGTCCGCGCACTCTGGAGATCGCCCCCATCGGGGATCAGCTCGTGATCGCTTGGTCTGGGTTCGTTACGATTGGAAGTAACCCGAGCACCGAAGCGATCTACGCGGCTCGCCTTTCGAGCACTCTCGAGCTGCTCGACCCGGCCGGTGTTCTGGTCGCGACGCCAAAGTATTTGAACGGCCAGCTCGGCAAACGCATCGCGTTGCGCTGGGATGGCTCGCAACTGTGGCTGCTTTGGATGGACGCCTTGGGGGGGAGTCCGGCGCTAGGCGCACTCAAAGGGCAACGCCTTTCGGCTGCGCTTGCGCCAATTGACTCCGCGCCGTGGCTCGTTACTGGCAATCTCGATTCTCAATCCATGGTCACGATGACGGGTGGAGATGACGGCAGGAATCTCGTGGGCTATTCCGTTGCCGACGGTGATTTGGGTGCCCCCCGCGTCCGCGCCCGCTTCTTGAGCGTTTCTCCATTCGCCGATGGAATACCGTGTGACTCCGCGAGTCAGTGTCGAAATGGCGCTTGCAGCGCAGGCCACTGCGCAACGCCCTCCGGTACGGGGGGAGCGGGGGCCGGAGGCCAAACCGGAGGCGGAGTAGCGGGAGGTGGCGCCAGTGGCGGCGGAGTTGCAAACGGGGGCGGTGCCGGCGAATCCGCAACTGGCGGCTACGGCGGGGGAATCGCGAGCGCCGGCAACGGCGGAACCTTCATGGGCAGCGCAGGGCTAGCGAACGAAGGCGGGCAATTCGGTGTGCCCGGTGGAGGCTCCACCTCTGCGGGCGGTAGTGCCGGCGACGCAACCGGTGGAACGCCACCGGCGAGCGCAGGGGAGGGCAACGGAGGTGCTGTCGCGAGTGGAGGTGCTGTCGCGAGTGGAGGTGCTGTCGCGAGTGGAGGTGCTGTCGCGAGTGGAGGTGCTGTCGCGAGTGGAGGTGCTGTCGCGAGTGGAGGTGCTGTCGCGAGTGGAGGTGCTGCAACTAACGCCGCTGGCGATGGCGCTCAGGCGGATGCCGGCGAGGACAATGGAGGTGCTGTCGCGAGTGGAGGTGCTGTCGCGAGCGGAGGTGCTGTCGCGAGCGGAGGTGCTGTCGCGAGCGGAGGTGCTGTCGCGGGGACCGGTGCGGCTGGCGATTCGGGACAGCACGGCTGCTCCTGCGCGGCGGCAGGTTCGAGTTCGCCGCGCGCACCTCTGGGCGGATTCTTGTTTCTCGCGAGTGCGCTGACGGTCGTCGGGCGCCGTCGGTGGCGACTCCCAGCCGCGTGAGGGGGCGCAGCCGGCGTCCGGGGGCCCCGGCGCGGACCGAAGGGAGCACGCCGGGCCGTGCGCCGTACCACGGCGGGGCAGCCCAAAAGCGTCTGCGCGTTCGCAAAGCGTCGAGCATCAGCAACGACTGTGGCGGTGCATTTTGCCACCGGTTGAGACGGATTCACTTCGCTGAAGCGGTACCGTTCCGTTCGCGCGTACCTACCGATGCCTGCGCTGGATGCATCAGCGAACCCGTACTGAGGTGAAATGGCAGCGTCTACGCAGCCCGTGGGAGCACGCAACCGGGAGCAAGAACGATTGCCGCTCGTCCCCCGACGTGTGGCGCGCTACTTGCTCCTAGTGGTGCCGCGACGCCCGCGGAGCAGGGCGACGTTCATACCGGAGGATTTACAAATGGGCATTCTTCTTTTCATCGTATTCGGCTTGGTCGTTGGTTTCTTGGCGCGCGCGATCATGCCTGGCACTCAGAGCATGGGGCTCATCGCCACGGCGCTGCTCGGCGTCGCGGGCTCGTTCGTCGGCGGCTTCCTGGTCGCGCTGGTGACGCAGAACCGCGTGACCGATCTGAACACCGCCGGCGTCATTGGGAGCATCGTCGGCGCCCTTCTCTTGTTGTTCCTCGTGGGACGCTTCGGTGGCCGTCGCGCGATCGTGTGAGGCTGGCCGGCGTTCGCAGCGCCGCCAGATCTGGTTGCCGGAGGAGACCGAAAAGATGTCGATCCCGATGAAGCCAAGTGCAGGGCCCTCTTCGCGATAGGTGCTAGCGCCCGAACCGCTTCCGGCGGCAAGCTTAATGGTCACGTCCGGCCTCTCGGTGACTTCCGTGAAGCCGCGAGCTTCTAGCACGCCCTTCACTGCACCTCGCAGTCGCTGCTGTACCTCGAGCGAGCGCTGGAGGATCCCCGCTCGCTGTGTCGCTCGCGTGGTCGACTACATCGAAGGTAGCATCGATGAAGACCTGCGCCTCTGCCAGCTCGCGAACGTCGCCGCGATGAGCGTCTATCATTTCGCGCGCCGCTTCAGAGAGACGGTGGGGGTGAGCCCGCACGCATACGTGCTCTCGAGACGCCTCGACCGAGCTCGAGGCATGCTCCGGCATCGCGAAATCACCCTCGCACAGGTCGCCGCCGCGTGCGGCTTCTCGAGTCAAGCTCACCTGACCACGACATTCTTGAATGCCTTTGGCGTTACCCCGGGCAAGTACCGGCGGGCCTTGTGAAGTTTGCGATCGAGCTAGCGCGAGCACGCATCAATTGGCAGGAGGGGCCGCCATCCTGCTCTCAGTTGATACCGGAGGTTTCAAATGTCGGCGAGTCCACAGCGTTGCAGCCTCCGTCGGGACTTTGAAGTGACTGTCGCAATCCGACGTTTTGTCCAGAAAAGGCCGCGATTCGTCTCGGCTGGACACGGAGGCTGACGCCTAGCGGCAGGCCGCCGCGATAGCAGCGACCCACTTCCAATGCGAGGCACGACAAGCTCTACGACACAGCACCTTCTGCAGCCGCGTGAACGTTCAGGGGTGGGGCGAGAACATCGGCACCACGGGCTACGGGGTGCCGAGGAGCCCTGCTTGGCCCGACACGTGCGCTCAGGCCAACGCGCAGACCTCAGGGCTGAGGCTGAGGCGGAGTAAATATGATGCTGAGGGATCGCGTGGGCGCCGAGGTCGCCGCTGACTTGCGCGCGTTCCCTGCGATTCGCACCTCGGGTGCGATGCCAGTGAAGAAAACGCGTGGAGTCTCGCAGATACCCCAAGATCGCCACACGCCGGTGGCAACTCCGGACTCGACCCCCACCCATGTGGCGCCGCCGTTGCGCGCGAACCGATAGCCACTGACCCTGGCAGATTCGCACTCGCTCTGGGTGGTTGGCACGGTATCGGCCCAGCCGAGCACCGCCGAGTTGGGCGGCGCGCCGCCTCCGCTGCTGGAGATGATGTCCGCCTCGTAGTCGACGACCACGCCCTTGAAGCAGTTGGCGTTGGAGTAACTGTGCGGCGATGTGTAGCGAAAAAAGCCGCTGCCGGAAGCGTCAGCCTGGGCGTTTGCACAACTGTAACCGAGCGCTGATGCGGTGCTGTCCGTCAGCTCTGGCGGATTATCCTGCTCCTCGAACTGCGAAGCGTGCTGATCTCCACAGCCCAGCAAGAGCAGTGCACACCCGAAAAATCGAGACCTAACCCCTGTTCCCATGACAAACCTCCGGACGCTCTTCTACCATTGCGTCCGCCAAGCTCAAGCGGAATGCAAGTCGCTACCGCGGCGCGCGCGATCAAACAAAACGCACTCGCCATTGATCGATTGCTCAGGCCGCGTACATACCCAACCTGAGCCGGATCGGCTCAGCCGCGCTCATTGCGACCGGCGCATGCCAAGCTTGCTACATCGCCGTCATTCTGGGCAACCGCCGCCGGGTTCACGCCGCGCCACATGGCATGAGTCCGAGGAACCGAATCGGTGCTGTCTACGCGGTCGGGCCTGGTTGATGGGCAATCGTGGGTCGATCGCTATTCGAACCCACGACCTCAGAGTCCATAATACGAGCGTATGGCACGCGCACCGGGGGAGTACGGATTCGGTGGCAACCGCGTAGGCTCGTTGCTTCGCGTTTCTTCGAGCACAATGGTTGCGGCGGCAACTCGAGGCTTCACCGTCGATCGGCCAGCTCCACTGCCAAAGGCAGTTCGAGTATTTTCGAGTGGCAGCATCGGCAGGGACTCGACACTGATGGCTTTGGGCTCTTCCGTCTCGACGGCGGGTGCAACGGTGAGGCGCGGCTTGGCGGCGCGTCGCGACGAATTATCGGCGGCGATTGCGGCGCGGGCGATGGTCGGCGGTAGGACCGCGCGGTGGGGCATGCGAATCCACAACAGCGAGGCGGCCGCCGCGAGCAGGAACGTGGCGGCGACCAGTGACGCAACGAACAGCAGGATCTGCGAATCGTGCGGGGGGACGCAAGACGTGAGCGTCGCAAACCCCTTCAGAGGCTGTGCGCGTCGCGCGACCAACACGGTCGGCACGCGACGCGCGGGGTCAACCTCAGGAGTGGTTCCCAGTTCGCTGGATGAGGCCATGCTTGCGGCCTCATCACACACTCGCTTGAGTTCACGAATCGCATCGCGAACGGAACTGAAGCGATAGCGCAGATCGCGACTGCATGCGCGCCAAAACCAGCTATCGAATCCAGACGGGACGATTGCCCACCCCGAGGGCACGGGCAGGGGCCCGGACGCAATGGCGAGTGCAAGTTCGCCCATGGTCCGTGCGTCGAACGGCTTGCGACCGACCAAGCACTCGAAGGCCATCACGCCGATTGCCCATACGTCGGAGCGGCAGTCGAGCTGCCGCGAGCCGACCAGTTGCTCCGGGCTCATGTAGTAAGGTGTGCCCAGGGGCGTCACACCACGGGTCCCACCGCCAGTTGGTCTGTCCGCGCTGGAGGCGTGCAGCTTTGCGATACCGAAATCGAGCACCTTGACGCTCTCATCTTCATCGTCGCGCACGATGAAGATGTTATCTGGCTTGAGATCTCGATGGATGATGCCCGCGTCGTGCGCGCGAGAGATGGCTCGACCCAATTGTAGGAACAGCGAGCCCGTCTCGTTCGAGTTCAATCGACCGACTCGCCTCAAACGAGTCCGAAGTGACTCACCTTCGAGCAGTTCCATTGCAAAGTAAGGCATTCCTCGGTCGACGCCGTAATCGAGAATTTGCACGACATGCGGGCTGCGCAGCGCGGCCGCAGCTTGAGCTTCGCGCAAGAACCGATTCAACCCCTCACGCGACCTGCCAAGCTCAGGGTTCATGAGCTTGACCGCGACTTCTGCGCGAAGGAGCAAATGCTCAGCGCGCCACACCTGGCCCATGCCACCTTGGCCCAACTGTTCCAACAGTCGGTACTTCTTGGCGATGATTGATTGCGCTCCCCGGTGCACGATGATGCAGTTTAGTCTGCCGTCAATTGCTCAGCAATGATTCACCGGCACACATGGCGGTATTCGCCGGCCACTACCTCGCAAATACCGCGGGATGCGAACGTCACAACACCCCGCGGCTGGCGTTATCGGAGTGGTGGGCCCGGCACAATCGCGCAGCTGCGACGTCGCTCAGCCGACGAGCGCGCGCAGCGTCACCTCGAGCGAAGTCGTGCCGCGCACGTGTTCCCCGGGTTCCGGGGAGATTCGACGTTGCGCGAAGGCCTCGTACATCTCGCGGTACAACCCGGCGACGTTTTCCGATACGCCGAACGATTTGAAAGTGGGGACAACTGCTTCGAGCGGAGCCTGGGCGACATTGATGGGTTTGCTCAAGATGCGAGAAAACGCGCTGGCGACGTCGTTCGCGCTGACGTCGCTCGGGCCGCTGAGCTCGACCACGCGCACAGCTCGTGGTCCGTCCAGTAGCGCCTGCGCCAGGGTCTTGCCGATGTCCACCGTGCTGACCGCCGGAATCCGCAGGTCTGCGGGCAGAAAGGACGGCAACACACCGTCCGCCTTGACCGGCTGGAGCACCGCAGCCCAATTCTCCACGAAGTAACCCGCACGTACGAAAGTCGACGGAATGCCCGACGCTCGTAGCTGTTGTTCGACGTTGTACACGCTGACGATCGGGCCCGTGCCCGAAGGGAGCTGAGCGCCTATGGATGACAGCAGGACGACATGCGGCACCTTCTCAGCGGCTAGCGTCGCGACTTGCTGTTGTGTCAGTTGCTTGCGCTCACCGATGAAGTCGTTGGACGTGACATCCGGGGGTGAGATCAGAAACACGCCTTCTGCCCCGCGCAGCGCACGAGCCAGCGCGGCCTGATCGGTGAGATCGGCGACGAACACTTCGGCGCCGCGCGCCTTCAACCCTTCGGCCTTTGCGGCGTCCCGAACGACGACTCGCACCTTCTTGCCTGCCGCAAGCAGCGTCGCCGCCGCGATTGCACCCGTCCGACCCGTGGCTCCAGTAATGATGAACATGATGTGTTTCCTCCTGACCCCTCCACCTTGGGGCATGGCCAGGGATGCGTCCAATGCAACGTTCGCACTATAATCATGCACATGGTGCATGGTCCCGCGCTCTCGGCTGTCGATTTGAACCTGCTCGTGGTGTTGCGCGCGCTGCTCAGCGAGCGGCACGTCACACGCGCGGCGGCGCGAGTCGGCTTGAGTCAGTCAGCCACCAGTCACGCGCTGGCTCGGCTGCGCGAACTCTATGACGATCCACTCTTGGTACGTAACGGTCGCGCTCTCGTCCTCACGCCGCGCGCGGCGCAGCTGTTGCCGGCGCTGCAGCGCGGCCTCGGAGAGTTGGAAAGCGCTATCGCGGGCGAGCCGGAGTTCGATCCCAGCACGGTTCGCCGCACGTTCAACATCGTCATGAGCGACTATCTGCAAGGGCTGGTCATGGGCCCGCTCTTGCAGCAACTCGCGACACGGGCTCCCGGTGTCGACTTGTCCGTGGTCGTCTTCCCCAACATCCGGGAGTTGATCGATACCGGTGCGGCCGATCTGGCGCTCACCGTGCGCCTGCCGGAAACGCGCGGTCTGAGTGAAGAGTGGCTCTTCGAAGACGACTTCATTTGCATGGTCCGCCGCGATCACCCGCAAATCAAGAGAGCGCCCAGCCTCGAGAAATACCTGGCTCAGCGACACGTCGTGGTTGCGCCCAGCGGTACTCCAGGAAGCTTGGTGGATACCGTGCTGGCGCAGCGGGGGCTTCAGCGCCGCGTGGCGCTCCGCGTGACGAATTTCTTGATTGCGCCAGTCGTGGTTTGCGAGACCGATTTCGTGAATACGATGCCTGCGCGCCTCGCACGACAGCTCGCCAAGACTTACCCAGTGCGACTCTTGCCAGCACCAGTCGCTCTTCCGAAGTTCGACTACTGCATGTTCTGGCATCCGCGCGTCGAGCACGACCCGGCGCAGCGCTGGTTGCGCGAGTTCATCGCACAGGTGAGCAAAGCTTGCTAAAGACTTTGACTGGACCGAAGGGAGCACGCCAGGCCGTGTTGCGAAGTACAAACGGCGGTCCCCCCGAAATCCTCTTCTACCTGAAACGGCGGGGTATCAAGGGTGCTAGCGTTAGGCTTCATGTGGCGGCTTCGAGTTGGCTCATTCGTGGTCGCGTTGGTGCTCGCTTCCGCCGTCGATTGTGGGGGGCGGGCGCGAACCGACGGATTGGGCGGCGCGCCACCGATCAATATGAGTGCGGGCGGAGCGAACGCTGCGGGTGCTGCCGGATCGCGAGTGGACTCGAGCGCGGGTGGGGCGATGCCCACGACGGGTGGCGCGGGTGGCGCGGGTGGCGCGGAAGCCGATAGTGATCTCAGCAACAGCTGCCCGCAGGCGTCGAGCGATCACTCGTGTTCGGCGGTTGCGATCGACGTCCGCTTCACGCGCGACGCGGTCGGCCCGGGCGCGGGAGTTTGGG
>Ga0134124_10000909_pt1 | contig 23731 bp, 17 predicted proteins | sample KB304_FD_96880 | JGI IMG/M metagenome (GOLD analysis project Ga0134124, IMG submission 96880) | Terrestrial soil microbial communities without Nitrogen fertilizer from Kellogg Biological Station, Michigan, USA - KB3-0-4 | ecosystem: Environmental > Terrestrial > Soil > Unclassified ... | reverse complement strand
TCCGCGGCGCAGCCATCAGGAAATCGTCGCCTTCAAGTTTGGCGGGACCTCACTGCTGGGCGCCAAGCGTATGCTGCACGCCGCCAGCCTGGTGCGGCCGGTGGCGCAATCCTCGCAAGTCGTAGTTGTTGTCTCCGCCATGAAGGGCGTCACCGATCGCCTTCTGGCCATGGCGCAAGATCTCTCGCATCGCAAAAATCATCGCGCACGCGCGGAGGCTGAAGCCGTGCTGCGACTGCATCACGATGCATTGTGCGAACTGCCGCTTGAGTCCAATGATCGCGACCGCGTCGGCTATGAACTCGATGCCCTCGGCCGCGACCTGCTCCATGAAGTTCCGCTGCATGGGCATGTTCCGGCGACTCCGGAGCTGGTCGACCGGCTCGCTTCGTTCGGCGAGCGCTTCAGCGCGCGTTTGTTTGCCGCCGCGTTGGAATGTTCCGGTGTTCCGGCCGTTCCGGTTTCATCCTCTGAATTTGTGCTGACCTGCGATACCTTTCAGGACGCCAAGCCGCAACTCGAGCAAACCCGGCGCCGTGGCCGCGCGGTTCTTTGGCCGTTGCTTGAGGCCGGCGTCGTTCCGGTCGTCACCGGATTCATCGGCGCGACGCCGGACGGCCGCATCACCACGCTGGGCCGCAACAGCTCGGATTTTTCCGGGGCCATCATCGGGCACGTCGTGGATGCCGACGAATTGGTGATCTGGACCGATGTGGACGGCATTTACACCGAGAATCCCAACGAGTGCGCGCAAGCAAAACTCCTGCACGATCTCAGCTACGATGAAGCGCACGCGCTCGCGGCCCGCGGAGCCAAGGTTCTGCACCCGCACGTGCTGCCTCTGGCCGCGGAAACCGAAATGACCGTTTGGGTTCGCAATACGTTCAAGCCGCAGGTGCGCGGCACGCGCATCGGCTCAGGCCGTGCGTTCGACAATGCATTGCAACAGGAACCATCCCAGCCTGGAGGTGTGGCATGAGCAGCCACCGATCGAGTGAACCATTTGTTGGAGAAGAAGGCAATGCGTCGGTTAAACGCGTCAAGAAAAAGTGGCGCGCGGGCGTGCTCGGAGCTACCGGCATCGTCGGGCAGCGGCTGGTGCATCTGCTAGCCGATCATCCGTGGTTCGAGCTGACCGAAGTCGCCGCGTCCGAGCGATCATCGGGCAAATCGTACGCGGAGGCCACTCGCTGGCACCTAGAGGCGCCGATTCCGGATACCGCTCGCAACCTGACGGTGAAAGGCCTGGAGCCGGCTCTGGATTGCGATTTCGTTTTCTCGGGACTCGATTCCTCGGTCGCAGGCGTTGCCGAGGAAGACTTCGCGCGCGCGGGCTATCCGGTGGTCAGTAATTCGCGCAATCACCGCATGGATCCCGACGTTCCGTTGCTCATTCCGGAAGTAAACGCCGCACATCTCGATGCCATCGCGGTGCAGCAAAAACTTCGCGGCTACGACACCGGCTTCATCGTAACCAACCCGAATTGTTCCACCGCAGGCCTGGTGCTTGTTTTGAAGCCGCTGGCGGACGCGTTCGGACTCGAGAAAATTTTCGTGGTCACGCTGCAGGCGGTTTCGGGAGCGGGATATCCCGGCGTGCCGTCGATGGATATTCACGCCAATGTGGTTCCGTTCATCAGCGGCGAAGAAGAAAAAATGGAGATCGAGCCGCAGAAACTCCTGGGCAAATGGGACGGCGTGCGCTTTGTCGACGCCGGCCTGGGCTTGAGCGCGCACTGCAATCGCGTGCCGGTGCTCGATGGCCACTTGGAATGCGTGAGTCTGAGTTTGAAGAAAATCGCGTCGCTGCAAGAAGTACGCGAAGCGCTGCGCAATTTCGAAGTGAGCGCCGAGCTCGCGTCGCTGCCGTCAGCGGTGCGCAATCCCGTGGTGGTACTCGACGAGGAGAATCGCCCGCAGCCGCGCCGCGATGTGAACGCCGGAAACGGCATGGCCGCGGTGGTCGGCCGTGTGCGCGAATGCCCGCTGCTCGACGTAAAACTCACACTGCTCTCGCACAACCTGGTGCGTGGCGCGGCCGGCGCGGCGTTGCTCAACGCTGAGCTGCTGGCTGCCCGCGGCTTCTTTAAAAGCCGCGTCGCCGAAGGAGAACAGGTTGCCGAACCGGTCGCGCAGTAGGTGACGCGAGCGCTTACATCACAATCCAGGTCTCGCAGGCCTGTCCCGAAGCGTGAAGCTGCAGCAACTCGATCATGCGCTGTGCCCAGCGATCGAGCAGTTCGCTGCCGCTGAAGCAGACAATCACCGCGAGTACCAGCCTGGTGTCGCTGGTGACCATGGTGCGCTCGGAATCACTGGTCGGGCTGCCGTGTGGTCCCGTCGCGTCACAGAACACCGGCAGGCCCTCCAGATTCAGATCGTACTTGCCAATCCCGGGATAGCTTTCGCCTGCGCGCCCGACGCGAAACACAATGTCTCCGTTCACGCGGTCGACGTCGTAGAGACCGACCGGCAGCCGGCTTTCCACGGAAACCAAGTTGATCACATCCACCACGGCGTTGATTTCGGGCAGCCTCTTGCCGGCAATCACGCGGCGCAGCAAGGCCTCCGCCGAACCGCGATAACGCGCGGGATCTTTGCCCAGCGCTTTGTAAGCCGCGCGGGTCGCCAGAATCTGCGGTACCTCCAAGACTCCGCGCGCATACGGCAGCTTCAAAATGTCCTGCACGCGCTTGTGCATCTCGTCAGTCAATTCCGGCGGCGCTTTGCAGGCCTCCACGCGCGCGGTCACACAGCCCAGTGCGGTGCGCGGGCATTTCCTTTTCAACGTCTCATCAATTGTTACCTGCACTCTGGTTCTCCACCCAAGTTCCTGACGGCATGCCACAAAAGTGGAAATCCGGCCAAAACCATATGTCCGATTATGCGACTCGGGAGTTGCGAATCATTCTTGCAAAGTTACAACAATTCTTGCCATGCGACATCTGCCGGACGGTTTCGCTGACAACCTTAAATGCCCAAATTGACTTGCATGCCTTGACCTTCGACCTATCATCTTGTATTGTGATGCCTAGGAGGTTGAGGTATTGAAGCGTTTCCCCATTCCGCAAGGCACGCTGGACATGCTGATTCTCCAGATTGTGTCGCTAGAGCCGCTGCACGGGTACGGTATCGCCCAGCGTCTCGAGCAAATCTCGCGATCCGTGGTCCAGGTCAATCAAGGTTCACTCTATCCCGCGCTCCACAGACTCGAACTTAAAGGGTGGCTCAAAGGCAAGTGGAAGCAATCGGAAATAGGACGGGAGGCCAAGTTCTACTCGCTAACGCCCACTGGCCGACTGCAACTCGACACCGAAAAGAGCAGTTGGGCCCGCCTCGCCGGCGCCGTTCAACTTATCTTCGATGAAAGCAGCGGATCATGAAGCAGCTCGCCAACTGGTTCCGCCGCAAGCAACTCGAGCGCGACCTCGACCGCGAGCTCCGCTATCACGTCGACCGCCGCGTCACCGATCTACAAAACTCAGGCTTCTCCGAAAACCAAGCGCGCCGCCAAGCCATCCTTGAACTCGGAGGCCCCGCGCAGATCCAGGAGCAGGTCCGCGACGTCTGGCTCACGCGCTGGCTCCGTGATCTCGCCTACGACCTCCGCTTCTCCGTCCGCTCTTTCCGCAAGACTCCCACATTCACGATCGCCGCCGTCCTCTCGCTCATGCTTGGCATTGGAGCGACCACCGCCCTTTACTCTCTTATCGATCAGATCGTTCTTCGCGCCCTCTCGGTCGACCACCCCGAGCGCCTGGTTCTCTTCAACTGGAATGGCGAACAGTTGGCGGAGACCTTCGGCAGTGACAACTTGATGTCCTACCCGATCTGCCGCGATCTCCAGCAGCAGAAGCAATTCTTCGATGGCGTATTCTGCCGTGCTGCGACAACGATCAACTTCTCGACCGGCGGAGAACCCAGGCTGACTGCCGCGGAACTCGTGTCGGGTACATACTTTTCGGTACTGGGAGTGAGCCCCGCTCTAGGCAGGCTGTTGATGATCGATGATGACCAGGTGCCGGGATCGAGTCCGGTGGTTGTACTCTCCTACGACTTCTGGCAAAACCAATTCGGAGGCGCCCAGGATATCGTGGGCCGAACGGTGTTGGTGAATCAACACCCGATGACGGTTGTCGGCGTTGCTGCGCCGACGTTTCATGGCATCGACGTGGGCGAAGTCCCATCTGTTTGGATTCCAGCCGTCATGTCGGCTCAGTCCATTCCCGGATTCGAGACGATGCTCGATCGTCGCACGCGCTGGATGCAGATCCTAGGCGGGCTGAAGCAGAACGTCTCTTTGGCGGAAGCTAAGACAGGATTGCAACCCTGGTTTAAAGCGATGTTGGACGAAGATACGCGCCGCACGGACTTCTCAAGATTCAGCGCCGAGCAGCGGCGGCAGTTTCTTGCATCGACACTGGACCTCACAGCGGCTCCTGAAGGCCATTCTGTTCTGCGCCATGACCTTTCGCGGCCGCTCTGGGTCTTGTTCGTGGCGACGGCGGTGCTCTTGGCTCTGGCTTGCCTGAATGTTGCCGGACTTTTTTTGGCGCGCGGCTCGGCTCGCCATCGGGAAATCAGCACCAGATTGGCATTGGGAGCATCACGCGGGCGAATTGGACGGCAGCTTCTAACCGACAGCGTGCTTCTCGCATTTGCCGGTGGACTGCTCGGCGTAGTGATGGCGCCTGTTGCGGTACGGGCGCTCATTGCATTCCTGCCCCACAACACCGCTGCGAACGACTTGCAAGCCAACGTCGATACGCGTTTGTTGCTTTTTGCATTCCTTATAAGCCTGGTCGCCGGTTTCCTCGCCGGCTCCGCACCGGCTTTACAGGCCGGCCGCAAATCGCTGGATTCCTCGCTCCGGGAGCGGGGCGGCACACCTTCCGGCGGCTTGGCGCTACGCAGGGCGATTGTGACGGCTCAAATCGCGTTTACGTTGGTTCTGGTAATCGCCGCAGGTTTGTTTGTTAGAACCCTCTCCGGGCTGTTGATAAAAGGTCCGGGGTTTGACACCTCCAGCCTGATCTCGTTCGGTATCAAGCCGGCTCTTAACGGCTACTCTGGAGCCGAAGAAAACCGGCTCATTCGACGAATTACTGAAGGACTCCGCGATTCAAGCAGCATTCAAGCCTCGGCCATTGCGCATGACCAGTTACTCCTCGGGGGAACGTGGAGTAATTCTCTGACGATCCAGGCTCGTGAACGATACATTACCGACCGCGAGGTCCAGATGAACGCCGTCACTCCCGGGTTCTTCGCGACCCTCGGAGCCAGGATTGTCGCTGGACGAGACTTTAACGAACACGATGCCCTGAATGTCATCGCGGCAAATCAATCGCTGCCGGTGAGTCAGAGCGGGCAGCGCGCGGTGATTGTCAACGAAGCCTTTGTAAAACGATATTTCGGAGGACGCAATCCTCTCGGCGCCCGCGTCGCTATGGGATCCGCACCCGACGCCAAACCGGACAGCGAGATCGTTGGCGTCGTGGGAAACATCAGCTACCGTGATGTTCGCGAACAATGGGAGCAGGCCTACTTTCCCATTGGTACCGAGCTGTCTGGCTCGAATTTTTACGTCAGGTTTCGGGGAACGCCCGAGTCGGCCTTTCGATCGATTCGGGCGATCCTTCACAACGCCGATCCAACATTGCCAATCAGCTATTTCCGCACGCTGGACGAGCAAATCGACCGATCCTTGAACACAGAGCGTATGCTGGCGGCACTTTCCAGCAGCTTCGGCACGCTGGCGCTGCTGCTCACGTTGGTTGGCCTGTATGGTGTGATGTCCTTTGTCGTGACGCAGCGCACGCGCGAGATCGGGATCAGACTGGCGCTTGGCGCTTCGCGTTGGTCGGCAATTTGGCTGATCCTTCGAGACGCGTCGGCAATGATCCTTATGGGAATAGGGATTGGTTTGCCTCTTGTTTGGGTTTTAGGTCGCCTGGTCGAATCGCAGCTCTACGGTGTGAAATCCTCCGACTCTACAGTGATCTGCATCACTGTCCTGATTCTGTGCTCGACGGGACTGAGCGCCGCGCTCATCCCTGCACATCGCGCCTCGGGCGTAAGTCCGACGGACGCCTTGCGAGCTGAATAGTTGGTGCGCTCCCCGCGCCGCGCGACCACCCAGTAACCCAGCTTTGACTCGCGATAAACCGGCGTAGTGTTGACTGACTTGATTCCAGATGGTGAGGAACTCGGACACTAATCGGCTAAAGGCGGTAACTGACACGTGTCTCTGACGCTGGGAGTGCGCTAGTTGTGCAGAGGCAAACAACAATAAGTAGGCGAAAATGCATCGCTCCTCCTGCAGTGCCAGCAGGATCATAGCTGATTTGGCTTCTGGTGCCGTTGAACCGGCTTAAGTCAGCTGTTACCGGAGAAGTGAAAATCGGCCAAAACCACATGATGTCCGGTTACGCGAGAACTTACCATCCAAGTGGCTCAGACAAAATGGCAATGCGTCAGCCGGAACTAGTTGACCTTACCAGGATTCTGAGTGACGGCACTTTCAGGTTTCACAGCTTGGAGATGGTTTTTAAATTCCTGGAACTCTTTAGTGGATATTACGGCCCGGTCGCGCCTTGGTAGGATTTTGGCAATCTCCGTTTGTAGGTATTGCAGGCGTTGAGCCAGCGGAGGATATTCGCTGAATGTCTCTGAGACAGTTTTGTTCGCGTCTCCTATCCGTGCAACGAAATCCAAGAAGCACTGCGTGTCGTAGCCCGATTTGAAGAGATATTGCACACCGAAGTAGTCTGCATCCAGCTCGGCTTCACGTCTTCCCTTCAACTCTACTAAAGGAATTCCGATATTTGGCGCACTGCCCTTTCCCGATGTAGTGACCGGTATAGTTGAAAGCTGCGTCATTTGGACCCTTGTCGCTATCTTTGTACCGGAACGCAGCGCTGTATGCGCGATTCCTCGGGCGAGTGCACTCGCCAGCTCACCCTCGCTCTCGATAACGACAAGGAGCCCCCGCGTGATGTATTGGTGCCCGCCTGGAAGGGTAAAGGCTTTGACTTCCTCGGTGTCAATCAACTTAATTGTGATCGGAATGTGCTTGTCCGAGTTTCGCTGCACATTTTGGGCTACTTGTTCCACAAATGCTGTAATCGATGGGTCAGCTATGAACCGATACGATTTTTCAGTCTCCAGTGCCAATCGGTTCCCTAATTCCTTCTCCTTGTCCGGCGTGTAAAAGTTTGGCCCCTGGGCAATGTTACGGTGCCCAATCGCGCCAATATCTGCATCTGATTTAGAGCGTTTGGTTTGGCCGAAGGCTAAACCGGAAAACAGACAAATGGTAGATAGCGAGACTAGGCCGACAACACAAATTCGCATTCTCAATCCCGGTTCCTAATCGAGTTCCGTGTACAGATTCTATGATGCCTTGGCGCTATAACATGCCGGTTTTTCCCGGCGCTCTCCGGTTTGCCCGTCATCCACTCGCAAGCGTCCAAAAATGATGCGTGAATTCAGTCGAGCCTGAGATGGATCTTGAAGGGTTTTGAGTAAGCGATGGGACTATAATTCGGGAATGGCATCCGCAGGGCAGAGTATCGAGCAGGCTCGGCAGGCGCAAGACATTGAAGCGATTCCTACGCTAGCGTGGTCCGCTCGCCCCGACGGCTCGGCTCAATTCCTCAATCGGCGCTGGCTGGATTACACCGGCCTTTCTGCAGAAGAGGCATCGGATTGGGGCTGGACTGCGGCTGTTCACAGAGAAGACCGCGACAGGCTCCTGGATTTTTGGCGGCAGCTGTTGGCTTCCGGCGAGGCTGGCGAGATTGAAGCACGCCTACGCCGGCACGATGGAGACTATCGGTGGTTCCTGTTCCGTGTAGAGCCTGTGCGCGACAATCACGGCAACATCTTCAAATGGTATGGCGCGAATACCGATATTGAGGATCGTAAGCGAGCCGAGGCACTACTAGCCGCCGAAAAACGGACCTTGGAAATGATCGCCAGCGGGGCTTGCCTGGCAGATATCCTGGAAAGGTTGTGCGAAACCATTGATGCCCAGGCAAGTAACGTCAAGTCGGCAGTAATGCTGATGGACGCGGACGGCACGCACCTTTGGCAAGCAGCCGGTCCTCGAGTTCTCAAGGGCTGGGTTGAAGCCATCACTCCACTGCAGATTGGTCCTTGTGTAGGTTCATGTGGCTCTGCCGCGTTTCTGAAGCGGCGGGTGATCGTTTCCGACATTGCAAGAGACCCCTTATGGGCTGACTATCGGGAACTGGCTTTGAGCTACGGGTTGCGCGCCGCGTGGTCCCAGCCGCTCCTCTCCAAGAACCAACACGTGCTCGGCACCTTCGGAATGTACTATCCGGAGGCCCGCACCCCGAGCGAGGCGGAGCTGCGACTGATCGAAGGCGCGGCTCATATAGCCGTAATTGCGATCGAGGGAGAGCGATCGCAGGAAGCATTGAGAAGCGCCTTTGAGGAGATCCGGAACTCGGAAGCGAAACTCCGGAAGATCATCGACACGATCCCGACACTCGCGTGGTGTAGCTTGCCGGATGGTACGGGAATATTTTGGAACCGGCGATGGCACGAATATACGGGCCTTACGCTTGAAGCAGCTCGCGGCTGGGGATGGCAGGATGCCATTCACGCGGAGGACTTGAAGGAAATAACAAATAAGTGGCTCGGATTTCTGGCCTCTGGCCAGCCGGGTGAAGTCGAGGGAAGGCTGCGCCGGTTCGACGGAGTGTATCGATGGTTCTTGTTTCGGGCAGAGCCATTGCGCGACGACTCGGGCAACATTGTCAACTGGTATGGAACGGATACTGACATCGATGACCTGAAGCGCGCTGAGGCAAAGCTCCGTCAAGACGAAGAAGAGCTTCGGCAGCTGATAGATCTCCTTCCTCAGCATGTTGTTGTCCTGGACAAAGACGGCACCTTGCTTCAGGCCAACAAAACGCTGCTTGACTACATGGGCTTCACCTTGGAAGAAATGAAAGGTGCGGGAACGCGGGAGCGGATCAGCAGGGACGTCCATCCAGAGGACCTGGAGAGATTTGGAAAGGAACGAAGCGCAGGCCTTTCAAAGAAAGGGCCTTTCGAGATGGAGAAGCGGCTACTCGGAAAGGATGGGCGGTATCGCTGGTTCCTCGTTCGCTGCAACCCGGTACTCAATGACGACGGAGACGTTGTTCGGTGGTTCGCGACGGCGACGGACATTGAAGATCGTAAGCAGGCTGAAAATCGCGTGCGAAACGAGAACGTTGCGTTGCGCGAGGAAATCGAACACTCTGCGATGTTTGAGGAGATCGTCGGCTCCTCCGAAGCTCTGCGGCGAGTGCTGGCCCAAGTGTCGAAAGTTGCGCCTACGGATTCGACCGTCCTGATTTCGGGAGAAACTGGAACGGGAAAAGAGCTGATCGCTCGTGCCATACATAGCCGGTCTAATCGCTCGACGCGAGCCTTCATTCGAGTAAATTGCGCCGCTATCTCGCCTTCACTCATTGCCTCGGAATTGTTCGGACATGAAAGGGGCTCCTTCACGGGGGCACATCAGCGGCGTCTCGGACGCTTTGAATCGGCCGACGGCGGAACGATTTTTCTTGATGAGGTTGGTGAAATACCGCCAGAGGCTCAACTTGCTTTGCTACGAGTTCTCCAGGAGCACGAATTCGAACGAGTAGGTGGGAACCAAACGATTCCGGTTGATGTGCGAGTGCTCGCGGCGACAAACAAGGATCTGCGCGCGGCCGTAGCTGACGGCACGTTCCGTCAGGATTTGTTCTACCGCCTAAACGTCGTCCCGATTCAAGTGCCGGCACTTCGTGATCGGGTTGATGACATCCCGTTGTTAGTGGAATACCTGGTGGACCGCTACGCCAAGAAGGCCGGTAAGCGAATTCGAAGTGTGAGCAAGAACACGCTGGATTTGTTCCAAGGGTATGACTGGCCCGGTAATATCCGGGAATTGCAGAACGTCGTCGAACGCGCCGTGGTGCTTTGCGAAGGGGAGATATTTTGTGTCGATCCAAGCTGGCTCGCGCCAGCGTCCTCAAGTCGGACGTCCGCCAATCATACTACGCTGACCGTTCCCTTGGTCGCGGACCTTTCGGAACGGGAGAGGGCGATGATCGAAAACGCACTGCGCGAGGCTGAGGGCCTGATTTCGGGTCCCACCGGCGCTGCGGCGAAATTAGGCATACCCAGACAGACGCTTGAATCCAAGATCAGGAAACTCAGAATTAACCGCCATCGCTTCAGAACATCCTAGTCCACGTCTGGCCTCCAGGGTTTATTTCGGTCAGAAGCCCGTTTTTAAACTTCTCTCTCAATCCCGCGTAGCGCGCCTCTTCGATACGCCCGCCCCGACGGGATTTGGGGCGACCCGGCCCCAAAGACGATGCTGAATTTTCAGCAAACGCTGAAATTGCGGCATGACTGCAAAAGCTAAAGACAATTATCTCAACTGATTGCGAGTGGCACTGATATTGCCATTCTGTGAGGCGTGAATGGTACGACACGTCGAACGTGACCTTTAAGATTGAAAAGCACCGCGATCGGCACAGCACGACTATTCGACTCATAGGCCGAATGCGGGCGGAGCACTTATCCGAGTTGGAGAAGCAGATAAGGGAGAGCGAATTGAAGATCGCGCTGGATCTGGAGGAACTGGACTTGATCGACGTTGAAGCAGTTCGCTTCCTAGGGATATGTGAAATACAAGGGGTCACACTGCTCAACTGTTCACCCTACATACGCGACTGGATCGGCAAAGAGCGAAGTTAAAAGAAATAGGAGAGGAACGATGCTTAGGAAACCGGAAGGAAAGATTGTACTTGTTACGGGCGCCCTGACCGGCATCGGTCGCGCCGCTGCAATAGCCTTTGCGCAAGAAGGGGCAAAGGTCGTCGTGTCAGGTCGTCGAGAAAAAGAAGGACAAGAGTTAGCTGCGGAGCTCCAGGCACTCGGAGCAGAAGCCATTTTTGTTCGTACTGACGTCCGCAATGATGACGACGTGCGTAAGCTCGTGGATCAAACGGTCAGCCTTTTCGGACGCCTCGATATTGCAGTCAATAACGCTGGGACGGAAGGCACACCCGGCCCGGTGACGGAGCAAACTACCGAGAGCTACGCGGCGACGTTCGACACGAATGTGCTCGGCACGTTGTTGAGCATGAAACACGAGCTGCGGGTGATGCTGCCACAGGGGAGCGGCAGCATCGTCAATGTCTCATCCTCCTATGGAAGCATTGGCGCTGCCGGAGCGTCCGTTTATGTAGCCAGCAAACATGCAGTGGAAGGACTGACGAAGTCCGCTGCACTGGAAGTCGCGGGCACTGGGGTTCGGGTCAATGTAGTCGCTCCGGGCACCACCGACACGGGTATGCTCACCCGCTTCACCAGCACGGACAAAAATAAAGCGGCGCTCGTCTCAACCGTACCGCTTAAGCGTTTGGCAACGCCGGAGGAGATTGCTCATGTGATCGCTTTTGTGGCTTCGGCAAATGCGTCGTACATGACTGGCGCGTCGATCCCGGTGGATGGAGGGATGATCGCGGACTAATTCTGGGCTGCCGGATTTGCGCGAAGTGCGGGGATGATCATACATGGCGGTAGGAACGCCTAATTTACAGGGAAACCGAACGGAAAGTCGACGCGTTGAGACATGGCTGCATAATTGATTTCAGACATAACGATTCGCGATCGCACAGCTTTTGAGGCCTATCGAACGCGTGCGGCGGATGCGATTCATGCCTAGGACGGTATCTTGCACGCCTGGGAGAAGTGCAGGTACTCGAAGGATCGTGGAATCCCAAGATGATTGTGATCGTAGAGTTTCCAAGCTTGGAAGGCTCGTGCCTGGTATCGCTCGCACGAGTACGCATTCGCCCTTGAGATGCACGACAAAGCGCTCAGCCGCGACCTCATTCTCGTTGATGGCGTGAACCAACCTGTCGCTATGAAATGACAGCGGGATCCGCGGCACGCACTAGATTACGCAGCTGGACTCAACTTGTTGCGGGGGAGCTAGACAAGATAACACTTCAAGGCAAAACCGCGTTGGTAACTGGCGCATCAAGGGGAATTGGTCGCGCGACGGCAGCGGCACTCGCCAGGGCGGGGGCACACGTACTGGTTCACTATGGCCGGTCCGCTCTGGAAGCGGGATCTCTCGTCTCCGGGATCCAAGCCAAAGGCGGCGACGCAAAGGCGATCTCGGCAGATCTGGCAATTCCGGATGGAGCTGCGCTGCTAACCAAACAGGTGCGCTCCATCGTCGGCGACCGCTTGGATGTGCTTGTGCTCAACGCCGGAATCAGCAAGGCGGCGCCTCGCAGACTATACGGTCGAGGATCTTAACAACCTCTTTGCGACAAACGTTCGCGGCCCGTTCTTTCTGGTGCAGCACGCTTGACGAACCCAGGGCAACGCGCCGGTGACGATGTTGTTCTTTCTAAACGGCGCACAAGAGTGACGCCGATAGAAAGCAGCTACCTCGCCAAATTTCAGAGGAGGTTAGGCCGCATGAGAGTCGACATTGTAGCTGGCGCAGTATTTCCCGATTATGAGCTGACTGATCAGACGGGCAAACACCGCAAACTCTCAGACCTACAGGGACCAGATCCAATGATCTTGGTACTCAGCCGGGGCGGATACTGCCCTAAGGATCGGCGCCAAGCCGAAGGTTTGGTCCAACTTCACCACGAGATGGAAGTCGGTTACTCCCGGCTCGTCACCATCAGTACCGACAACATGCTTCTGACGAATGAGTACCGAGACGGCGTCGGCGCTCATTGGACCTTTTTATCCGATCCGGGGCGAAAGGTTCAGAAGGATCTGGACATCGCCGAGTACACGGACCCCGAGCACAATCCGATGATCCCGCATGTCATCGTCCTCGAACCTGGTCTCGTCATATTCAAGATCTACAACGGCTACTGGTTTTTTGGCCGACCGACCATCGAAGAGCTTCGGCAAGACTTGCGTGCCGCGCTGAAGAAATGCCGCCCGGATTGGGACATCACTAGGCCCGAACTGAAAGCCGCTTGGGATCGGGGTGAACGTGATCGCTTTTATCCCTATGGCAAGACCTACGGGCAGGTGTTTCGGGAGCAAGAGTAACGCGCTAGGACTCCGCTTGTTCGGCAATCCCGGATTCCAGGTGGCATATCGAAAACGCACCAGCCCCGCAGCTCATGAGGAACAGAGTGATTGCGAGCAACTCCAGGCCGCCGAAGAACTATGCAGCGATCACCGGGAAGGCTAGCGGCTCTGGAATCCAGCTCAGGGTAGCTTGTCGAAAAAGAGATAAAGGGCGGCAATCCGGCCATCCCGGGCAACGATGAAATCAGTCCCGGCGTAAGCTGGCGCCTCACCAGGTCGGCCCGCTACCCATCGGACCCGTCCGCCATTGCCCGTTTCCTCGGGCTCGGCAATTGGCTGATACCGAAAGTCAAGGTGGGTAGCCCTGATTTCGCCCGCGATGCGGTCGATCTCTTCCCGGCCACTATAGACTCCCTTGCTGGGATCGTAGAACACGCCATCTTCGGTGTAGAGCTCTTGAACGGCCGCGCGCCGGCGCGCGGGGTCGTTTTCACCGAAGACCTCTTGAAGATTGCGGGTCAGCAAGGTCGCTATGCTGTAGGACATGACTTGTCTCCTCTCCGCAGCTGAGTCGCTTCTGTCACCAATGAACCCGACGTCAATCTCAATGATTGTGAGTCGACGCAGCCGTCGAGCCGAGCATTTGACCCCGCCTGGCGTTGAAAAATGGATGGCGATATTTATTGTGAGAGCTCACATATCCAGTTAACTTCCCATGTCTTTCCGCCGTCTGACGAAAAAGACTGTTCCATTCGCGATGATTTAGGTGAAATGTTGAGCCAAACATAGCGCACGAGGACTGCGCGGCCTTCCCAAGTTTGCTGGTTGTAGAATTCACCTCGCTTTCCGTTAAACTGGCCCACAACAGGCGGAAGGTCGAGAGTACCGTTGTCGAGATCCACCAGGTAAATACTCCACTGGTGCGATTGGGGGTTATAGAGTCGGAGCGTTTGCGCCTTTATACGGAGCTTGTTATCGGGAGTGGAAACGTCGAATTCTTCAAAATTAGCATTGCTGCCGAGAAGCTTTTTATGATTCGAGATGCCATCGTATTCGACCCAGATATTCGAACCCTTCAAGCGTTCGGGGAGTCGACGAACATGTGCTTTCCAATTACCGATGAGAAAATCGAAATCGTGAGATCCGTCTCCCTGCGTAGCCGCTGATCCGTTGGCCGCGACCTGCGAATTCGGGAATCCCGAAAGTGCGTGAACTTCACCGATAAAAAGTGCCGCACTCATGACCGCCGGCAGGATAAATCCAAGTCGAATCGATTTCATGCCTGCCATGCTCTCATGCGTTCGAGAACAAGTGCAACGTCGCAAGATCATAGGAAACCAGTGATTCTCCGTTGAAAGGGCGCTCCGGGTTGGGTTGGCGGCAACATGGGAAACTGTCAAGAAAAAGGCGCAAAGCCCTGATAAACGCTGCCGTAACCGGCCAAGTGCCCCAAAACTGATTTTGGGCACTCGTCTAGTGCCGATTAACAGATGCCCTTACGGGCAATCAGCACAGTCTCGAAGGTCAAGCTGTTCAGGCATTCTATGCGAGGTGAGGATAACGCCTTCAATATCCACTCTAGGAAGAAAGGTGCCTCAGTCTGCCTTTGAAAGCCTGAGTACAGTGCCATCCACTGCCTCGGCGGGTTTGATAGAAAATTCATGGGCTAATGTTGGTGCAATATCCACAGTGCTGACGGGATCCTTGCGCCGTTCCGCTTTCCAGGCACCCCAGAAGACAAGTGGTACCTTACGGTCGTAGTCATACGGGCTCCCGTGCTGTGCTGGGTCACCTGCCGGCGGGTCGTTTAGAGCCAGCATCGGCTTGAAAGCGAATAGGATGGCGCCACTCCGCCCGCGGACGGCGCTATATTTCAGCCTATAACGCAAGCTCTCGTCCCGAGGATCGTCAAACTTCCTGCTGGGCAGAGCTTCGAGATCCTCAAGCGTTGCGACATCTGCCACCTCAGGCATCGATCGAATAATATCGACAATCTTTGGAACCCATTCCTTTTGTTCACCGAGATGTTGGGAAACTTCTGGATTGAAGTAGAGTTGATTGGGGTAATGGTCGTTGCCGGGCCAAAGCAAATCTTGATCGAGCCTTAGCTCCTTACGCACCCGAGACTGCAAATCGGCGATCCAAGCAGTTGTGTTCAAGCGGCGTGCGGGAATACCTTGATCCTGCAATCGTTCCGGAAAGTCCATCCCGCCATGGTCCGCAGAGAGAACCACAACAACCGATCTTCCTCCGGCACAGACGCGGTCGAGGAATACACCTAACCTCTGATCCAGACGGCGAATCTGATCAAATATTTCAGGGCCTTGATTGCCAAAAGCATGTTCAATCACATTCGTAGCAGAGAGTCCGACGGTGAGGAGGTCCGTATTCTGCCCCTCGCCAAGTTGCTCCGCGTTGATCATAGCTTCTGCAGCATCAAACGTGGCATCATCGAAGAACGGTGAGCCTCGCCACCGCCTCCAAAACGTTCCATCTTGCGTTTCATGAATGATGAAACCCTCTTTAGCGTCCATCGCCAAGCCCGGCGCCTGAATCAGGCGTGGAAGCGCGCTGACAATGGGCGTCTTTCCAGCAAGCCACCGACCGGGATAGACCATTCCATCCATCGGGCCTAGAGGCGTCCAGTTCAAGGAATGATCCCGTAGTTGCCGGATCAGGTTTTTGTCAAACTGCGTGAGCCAACCCGGGAGGGTTTTAGCGTAAGCGGTCGAGGTTGTGAATCCAAAGCCATCTTGAAACCAGTACACCCCATTCGCCTTGGGCCCGGCCATCAGGATTGCGGCACGATCTTTCCCGGAAATCGAAAATACTCTGCTCCCGGGTACTTGATCGTGTAGCCAGGTCCCGAAAGTAGTCCCGCGAAACCATCGTGAGCTCGAGCCGATTTTCCCAGACGGTTCGCCGATATTCACTACATCCTTGTCCTCTTCGACACAGTAGATTCTCTTTCCGGTCTTAAGGTCTAGCCAACTATTTTCCGTGATGCCAGTGGAAGCGGGATGCCTGCCGGACAGTAAGACAGAATGCCCCGGACCGGTTTCCGTAAAGGCATGCTCGTGATACGCGTTTTCAAAAACGACGCCCTCTCTCTGTAAACGGCCTAGTCCTCCAGGAAGGTTTCGTCCGTATCGTTCCATAATGTCAGCCGACAACATGTCAACGGAGATTACAATTAGAAGATTCGGTCGTTTGCGCGTTTGATCGTCGTTCGCCCTGGTGGGTGGCAGCAAAAGAGTCAGGGCGAGAAATAGGGGCAGAAAGATGATCCAGAGCTTCTGAATGCTTCTGTTATGCGCCTGAGCCATGCGGTCTCCTGGGGTTCGTTAGAGTTATCCTTTACCGCACTTCAAAGACTAGGATTTCGGCAAGCTTGTCTTCGTGCTTCGGCGCCGCGACGAAGTACCTATTCAACTCAGGGACCAGCCGCGCTGTCTTCGCCACGGGACCGGTGGTCACTTTGCCGAGGAGCTTGTAATGATCGGCATCCAACTGTTCGTAGACATCAACAGCTCCATCGCTGGCGACGTAGATGCGCTTGCTAGGCACATCAAAGACCATGTCATCTGCTCCGGTGGTAATCGGCAGCGCTTGGAGTTCCTTGCCGTTCGCGGTGTCGAACACCACGAGGTGTCCGTCCCGACAGCCGACAAATAGGCGATGATTTGGCTCGTCCAGCGCAAGTGGCACATTCTTCTTGCCTAGGGAGATAGCTAGCGTGCCGACTATCGCTCTCTTTTCGCGGTCGATGATTTCTACCTGGTTCTTTGCGGGATTGTTTACGTACATTCGCGGACTTCCACTCTCAAGCGCCATTGCTTCTAGCGAATCACCATCCACTTTGATGTCCGCCACTTTTTCACCAGTCGTCGTATCGACGATGCTGACCATCTCGTAGGGCAAGTTGGCATCCTTGCCGCCATTATCAATGTAAAGGTATTTTGTGAGTGGATCGTAGCCAATGGAATCCGCGTCGGGCAGCAGCTTGACACTCTTCAAAATGCCGTAGGACGCGCCGTCAAGGATTCGCAATGAGCCGTCCTTCGCGTCGGTCACGTAGAGGCGGTTCAGATCCTCTCGATAGAGTATGGCTGCAGGTTTGCCAATCCCCTCAATATGGTGGATCGATTTACCCGTTCTGATGTTGAATACCAGCACGGAACTACTCGCGGAAGTGACGAACAGCCGGTCATGTTTTAGGTCGACACCGAAATGATCGAAATGACCGGTAACGTCGCTCGTTAGCCTTATGGTTTGCGCTAGCTTCAATTGCGCGACCGCTGCTGGAGACTCGACCATCAGTAAAGCAGCCAACAAAGCAGCAGAAATAAAGTAGCGTTCTATCATTTATTTTCTCCTTGGACCACGCACGCTATTCCTTACCAAATAACCTTGATCCCGAGTTGGACCTGCCTTGCAGACGTGATGGTTGACGTTAGTGCGCCGGCGGCTGAGTTCGAGGTTCCATCAGCATTGAAGATGTCTGTATTGTCCGGTGCGACTGGCACCGCAAAGTTGGCGTGGTTCAAAATATTGAAGATCTCTGCCCGGAATTGCACATGGAAGGTCTCCGAGATTCTCGATACGGAGAAATTCTTGAAGACTGAAAAGTCCAAATTCGTCAGGCCCGGCCCGATCAAGATATTGCGGCCGGCGTTTCCTCCTAGGTTGAAGCAGTGAGGATAGGTGCCAATCGTCAGGTCACAATTTGCAGCGTAGAAGTCCGCGGACGGTGCAGTCGGAATTGCGAAACACTCCGTCTTGATGTAGTTGTTTGGATTTCCAGGATTGATTGGCGAGTGGCAGCCAGGTCCTGTAAGGCGACTGGGATACGCCCACGGGTCACTGCTATTGAGGCCAAGGGGATCACCCCCGTTTGTGCCAAAGGTCGGGGTAAATGGAACGCCATCGCTTACCTTAAGTATCGTACCCAAGGCCCAACCGTTCAGGAACCAGCCCGCCGTTTGATTGATTGATTTGAATCGTGGCATCTGCCAAGTGCCCGACACGACCAGATTCCGACCGACGTTAAAGTCAGATAGGCCACGATTTTGCTTCACGTCCAGTCCACCCATTGCGTTTGCCCAGTGCAGACTAGACGGCGAATTCGCGAACGCGTCGCCGGCAACGGTCGAAGAACTATCGTCAATGCTCTTGCTCCAAGTGAACGAGCCTCGAACCAGCAGGCTCCTACCTATTTGCTCGGTAACTCCCAATTCCAAGGCGTGGTGCAGGGAGCTTCCGGCCCACCACATGCTTCTGATCTGACCAAAGTTAGGATTGATGAGTGTCCCGCTGGCTACCGGAGACGGCCAGACGTAACCCGCTGAAGTGACCGTCGGGAGAACAATATTTGTGTCGTCAATTCGAAACGGATCATGGACACCGTGCGACCCTACATATCCTAGCGTGGCCGTAAGACTTGGCACGATCTCGCGCTGAACATTCAAGTTCCATTGCATCACGTAGTTGCGCTTGGGTTTTTGCTCTATGTAGGTGGCGGCGTGCGAATCGCCTTGCAGCTGCGCGAGAGCTCCCGTGTAGAAAGTCCCCTGTGGCAAGCTCGACGTCGTTCCACCGATGTAAAAAGGTGCTGACCTAGTGGTCAGCAAAGTGAACTGATAAGGTAGAGGTAGGACGTCGTACATCCCGAAACTTGCACGCACCGCGGTTTTCCCACTATTGAAGGGATCCCACGCAAATCCCACGCGTGGCTCAAAATTGTGCAGTGTGGGATTTGAGAAGAATGGGTTGCCTAGGTGCGGTTGAGAATCCGTCATATTAATCAGAGTTGAGAGTTTGCCCTGAACTTCCGTCGGCACAGTTGTGATTTCATAGCGTAGCCCGAGGTTTAGTGTCAGATTGCGCCGGAACCTCCAATCATCTTGAACGTAGCCGCCAAGGAGGGTCTGCCGAACGCCACGTGGCGTAAGCAATCCCGGGAGGGTTGCAATGAAGCTCCCAGGCTGATTGGCGAAGAAGTCTGCTATGTTTCTGAATTTGAATCCTCCGTCCACGTCGGACATCGCGATCATGTTCACCTGCATTCGTTCAGCCACGAACCCGAACTTCATCGAATGGTTGCCTCTGGTCAAGAAGGCATCGTCATAAGCTTGAAACGAATTCCAAGCATAGAGCCAGGGGGAACCTCCCCCGAGACCTCCCTTAAATGCTGAGATTCCACCCACAGAAACCGGGGCGGCATATGCTCCTGGCACGGCAGCGTAAGACGTATCCGCGGCGGCCGGATTGATGGCCTTGACGGTCTCATTGTTGTTGACACTTTCCCGGTTAAGTCCGATTCGAAATGTATTAATTAGGCCGTAGTTGAAGGTATGAGTCTCTTCCAGAGTGGCAAAATGGCGGGTCAGATGATGACCCAGTAAGACCTCATTCAGATTGTCGGGGGCACTGTAGGAAGAGTTGTCGTAGAAGTAGGACAAGAAAAAGGCATCTTTAGCAGTCAGTTTGTGATCAAGACGGACGACGAAAAAGTCTTCGTTAAGAATTTGTTGCCCGGAAAACTTGTATATGCCCGTGTCTCCTGTGACGATCCCATTCGGTAGTGGCCAGAAAGTCAGGTATTTTTGTGCCGCGGAATCCACGTTGACCGTGCCACTAACAAGATTTCCCTCGCGCGCTGCTGGAGAAAGCACCGTAGCGATACTGCTGATGCCCTCGGCTTGGCGGATGCCTTCGTAGTCACCGAAAACAAAGGTACGATCCTTCCATATCGGCCCGCCCGCCGAGCCTCCGAATTGGTTTCGTTGGAAGTGCGGAATGCTGCTTGCGTCAAAGAAGTTTCGAGCGTCGAGCACGCTGTCTCGCCAGAACTCGTAAGCCGTACCGTGAAACTCGTTGGTTCCAGATCGGGTGATGGCGTTGACGACGCCACCAGACGCCCGCCCGTACTCTGCGGAGTAGTTGCTGGTTAGGACTGAGAATTCCTGGATGGCATCGACGCCCAGATTTCCTCCAAGAACGCTGCCTGGCCCACCATTCGCATAGTCACTGACCGCCACTCCATTCACACGATAGTTATTCTGTTGCGGACGCGCGCCACTGATCGTAAGTTGGTCCCCGTACCCGCGGTTTCCTCGTCCAGAACCCGCAACGTATGTCTTGCGGTTGTCGACAGCATTGACGCCCGGCTCAAGAGTTGCCAGGTCCGTCCAAGAGCGTCCGTTCAATGGCAACTCTCGAATGATCATCGAGTCCACTATCGCGCCCAATGCTGAACTGAGGAGTTCAACCGAGGGTGCACCACCGCCGACAGTTACGCTCTCCCTAGCGGATCCCAGAGTCATTGCAAAATTTATTTCCACAGCCTCCTGAACGTGAAGAACTACATCGGACTTAAGCATGGTGTTAAACCCGGCTTTTTCAACCTCGATGCGATAGGTTCCTGGAGACAGACTAGGAAAATAGTAATCGCCAGAGTTGTTCGTTGCGCCTTCGTACTGCAGCCCCGTGCCGATATTGATCGCAAGGACGCGAGCAGCGACGATGATCGCTTTGCTTGGGTCTGTTACGCGACCGGTAAGGGATGCGTTCGGAGTTTGACCACGAAGGGCGGACGTCCAAAAAAGGCCCGTAAGGATTGTCGCCCACACAATTATTCCACGCATACGTATTCCGTCCCTCTCGCTTCCTCAGGAACCTTTTTGGTTCTTCGACTTTGTGAGGTAAGTCGGTTTACCCACGTATACGAGCTGGAGGACTAGCGGTGTACCAAGCCGCGTGGAAATTAACGGATCTGAAATCTGCTTGTAGCACCTCGTCTACAAGTAGCTCCGGCGAGCGCTAAACACAAGGAGTTGTGGAAGAGACTTGGTTCACGCGCTTATGGATGGTTTGCTTCTTTTCGAAGCAATGCAAAGAGGAGAGGCTTGCCCGTAGGAGCCGGGCTGCCGCCGTTCGGTTCCACGGTCACAAATACAGCGTCAATTTCTGACAGGGTATGAGCATCATCGAACCGCAAGATCCACCTACGGCTTGCCTCACTGTCAAGGTAGAGCAAGCCTAAATTTCGCGGTCTTGCCTGTTCTTCTTGAATCGTTTCCCGTTGGCCCCACACTTGAAAGGTGCTAGCTTTCGTCACTTTGGGCTGCCGATCGAGATCGAATGCGTACAAAATCAGTGATCGCCCTTGCGTGTAAAATATCCGGCCAAAGGGTCTCCTCGTGCGATTACGGCCCTCCACGTCGAAGACATCGGCAATGTACAGGTTGCGCGCACACAACAGCTCGCGAATATCGTGGTCCGATGACAAGTACTGCTGGCTCTTTTTCAGCTGTTGTTCCTGATCCAAGTTAACGGCATTAAGGTGATCCGCCTGCAACTCGAGCGTAGCCATGCGCAACATCGATCTATCACGTTCAGCTCGAACACTCGACAGCTCAGCTTGAACGCCTTGGTAGGCACGAGAGACTTCGCGAAGTTGCTCGGACAGACGATCGCGTTCTTCAGCGATGTCGACAACGCGCTTGTTGAAGCTTGCCTTCTCGGCAGCGAGACTCCTAAACCCAGCATCGGCGGAGGCGCGTTCCCTGCTCATGCGATCCTGCAAGATCTGAATCTGTTTGCGAAGCTTCTCGATTTCTAGGGCCTTCGCCGAACTCTCGCGCTCCATTTTGGCGATTCGGTCCATCTGCTCGGTCAATTGAGGGTCCACGTCCCTCCTCGCAGTTAGCATCGCCTCGCTCAGCATTTGGGTGGAGGTAACATCCGGCCTGCCCTGAACGTGCCGCCGATTACGCAGCAGATACACGGAGGCTGTCACGCTGATTAGTAGACATGCCGCAACTGCGGCGGCCAAGGCGGCACGCTTGATAGTTCGGTGGGGCGAACTCATTTTTAGGCTGACGATGTCTGAGCCAACCGGCAAGACCTTATGTTCTTCAGCTTCCTCGATGCGGGCAAAGAGTCTCTGGCAGCTCGAGTTACTATCCCAGGTTTCCATCGGCCCGCGGTAGTCGTAGCCTCCGGCGAGGACCGCAAATCCCTCGCTCACCAAAATCTGGTACTGCCGGCATATTTCCCGGCAATTGGCACACGTTGGCAAGTGGTCTGTCAGTTCGGCCATCTCGCTGCTAGGCAGTGCGCCGGCTGTGGCAAGTGCAGCAAGCTCGATAAACCGGCCATGGTCGCTCAGGCTGTCTTCGAGATTTTTCAAGAATTCAGTCCTTTCGAAGCTTTCTTGCGAATACGGTCTTTCTCAACCGCTCCAGGCCGCGATAGTAGTGGTGACGAACATTGCCCAAGAGCTCATTTCGTTCATCCGCGATCTCTTGGAGTTCCAGGCCTTCAAAGTAGAACATTTCTAAGGTGCGGCGCTGCGCTTCTGGGAGCTCTGCGAGTGCTCGTTCCAGGCGCGCACGATTGAGCTTTGCACCGATCTCCCGATCCAAGTCAGTGGTTCCTATCAACGTATCACTTACGGAATCAATTTCTGTACCATCGTATGAACCTCTCCGCTTCAGATGCGACTTTCTGTCCAGCGCACGGTGAAAGGCCACCTGGACGATCCAGCCCTTTGCGCTACCTTTTTGCGGATCGAACAGCTCCGCTCGTCTGTATAGATAGAAAAAGGTGTCCTGAACAATGTCCTCTGCCTCGCCGGAATCTCGTAGGGTGCGAAGGGCAACTGTATAGACAAGCCGCGAGTACCGGTCGAAAAGCACTTCCAAGGCTATCGAAGAGCGACTGCGCAACTGAGCCATCAGTTCCTCATCGTCGCGCTGCCTAGGTAAAGGCTCCGGAGAAGGTTGGTGCACAGTTCCAAAGGGCAAAGGGCTCTTGCCCACTAAGAACGGTAGCGGCTGCACGCTTGCTCGCGTCGGAGCGCTCATGTATGGTGCTTTCTCTTCGTTGCTGAGAATCCTAGGACTTGAGAGGCGGACTGTACACAAATGGGATTAATGAAAGATGAATTCCTAATCGAAATGTTTTGGCACACAACGATTCGATTCAGTCGGTACAAATCTGCACCGCGCACGCATTAGTAGAATAGGTCTCGGTTATCGTTTGCTCGAAGAGGTAGCCTGACTTTTCCGGGTGGATATTCCAGCAAGCCCCTGTCTACGTCATTGGGGCTGGATTTTCGGCTGGTCTCGGCTAGCCTCCCGCTTTCTCTCACCATGGGAACGCAGCTCCCCACGCTCTTTCATCCTTCGGGTGTGTTTCTGCGCGCGACCCAGTTGCTCGAGCGTGGGATACCCATATGCCTCTATTCGGCGCAGCTTGCTTGGATCTGTCTTAAATTCCCGAACCACCTTCTGAAGCCAGGTGTGCGAGATACCTAGTTGCTTGGCCCAATCGCGACCCGACGGTCTGCTGGCATCGCGACAGGTGAGCCAGAGGAGCACATATCGCCGGATCATGAGTCCTTCTTCTTTGCTGCGCCAAGGCCGAGGCGGGTGCCACTTCTCGCTCGCGTATGCTTTGGCGAGGTTTTCCATTGATGCGTCATAGGGATAGTTTCCAGACTCCTTTCTGTAAATTGAGCCATTTATATCCTTCCTCTCCCCGCGTTCTTGCGGAGTTGCCAGTGTATGAACGGGTCACCCTGAACGGTTCTAAAGGACTTAGCCGACACCATTCGATACCGGTGGCAAATTAATGGGAG